>Ga0307513_10004433_pt1 | contig 18749 bp, 12 predicted proteins | sample 15_EM_MG_FD_202174 | JGI IMG/M metagenome (GOLD analysis project Ga0307513, IMG submission 202174) | Populus trichocarpa ectomycorrhiza microbial communities from riparian zone in the Pacific Northwest, United States - 15_EM | ecosystem: Host-associated > Plants > Roots > Unclassified | place...
AGCCGCCCGATTTGCGCTGAGAGGTCATTAATCTGTTGTTGCTGGTGGTCAGGGTCGGGTGGGCCGTGCAGAGCCTCTCTGCCGAAGGCATCTTCAAAGAGGCGGCTCAGAGGGTAGTGTTGCAAAAATAGCCTGTCAGCTATTATTCCTTCCTCACGTTCTCTCAAATTGCGTTATCAGGTCTATTCATGAATCGTAATTCATCTCCTTTCAAATGGCGGCATTACGCGCTTGATGTCATCCTGCTCTGCGTCCGATGGTACTGTCGCTTTCAACTTTCTTATCGAGACTTGGAAGAGATGATGCGTGAGCGTGGACTCGATGTGGACCACTCAACCGTTTTTCGTTGGGTACAAAGGTATGCTCCCGAAATCAATAAACGTATTCGTCAGCATTTAAAGATGAGTGGCACCTCATATCGAGTGGATGAGACTTACATCAAGGTCGGGAAGACGTGCAAGTATCTCTATCGCGCTGTGGACAAAGAAGGGCAAACAATCGAATTCATGCTCTCAGCGAAACGCGACGTTTCCGCGGCAAAACGATTCTTTAAGAAGATGATGAGGGCAGAGCATCGCAGACTTCCGTTCTCCATCTCAGTTGATAAGAATGCGGCATATCCTGATGCATTCAGCACATCACAAGACGAATATATTGTGCCGAAGGACTGCACACTCAGGCGGGTTAAATACCTGAACAATGTGATCGAGCAGGATCATCGCTTTATCAAGAAGAAGGTGCGAGCATCACAATGCTTCAAGAGGTTCCATACTGCTGAACGAACACTCGAAGGCATAGAAGCGATGAACATGATGAGGAAGGGACAGGTCAAAAGATCGGCAGGAAGTGATGCACAAGGGCAGGCGAGGTTTGTCGCTTCGCTCTTTCAGATGGCCGCGTGAAAACGAGTCACCGATACCTTACTACGCTCTACAATAATTTTTGCAACACTACCACTCAAGCCGCCAGCGTGGTAGAAGTTTTTCTTTGACACGCCTCTTTCATAGAACACAAACATTCACACGGCCCTGCCGACGAGTGTGAAGGCGGCCCAGTCACGCGGGTGCAGATACCTGGCCGACGTATCCAGCATCGCATAACGAAGCGCCGCTGCCTTGTCGCAGCCGCCCTCCAGGTGTTCGTAGAACCTGATCATCAGGAAAGCGGTCGAGTCGTCCGCCACAGACCATAAAGAGACGATCACGCTCGATACCCCGGCGGTGATAAAGGCGCGCGCCAGCCCGATGACCCCGTCGCCGGTCATTCTCCCTTGCCCCGTATTACAGGCGCTCAGGACGACGAGTTCCGCATCGAGGCGCAGATCGAGTATCTCTTCGGACTTGAGCAGGCCGTCGTCGCCGTCTGCGGGCGTCAAGGCGACTGCGCCCGGCATGCCGTACCCCACGAGGTCGAGCAGTCCGTGCGTGGCGAGGTGAATGATTCGCTGGCCGGGCATGCGTCCGACTACGTTTGCCTTCGTCGCGCCGGGGCCGATCAGGGGGTCGGCCTTCAGCGACTCGGCGACTTTGAGGGCTTCCTGCTCGGCATAGGGGAGCGGGGGCAATTGTTTGGGTTCCTCGCCGGGCTTGAGCGACACCTTCGGCATCAAGGGGTTGCCGACGACCAGCGCGCCGCGCCCCCGGTTACCCGCTGCGGCGTGCCTGCGCGCCGCCAGCGGGGCATAAGTGAGAGACTGAATTGATGGCGCGGTGAGGATGGTGTGGCGTTCGATTAAGTAATTCCCGTTAGCGTCCAGCAAGGCGGGGAAGGGGATGGCGGCCAACTCTCTGTGCGGGATAAAAATGACGCGGGCGTGCGGGTCGGTGGGCAGCAGGTTCGCGATGGGCTGGATTAAAAGTCGATAGAGTTGATGCAGGAAGTCTGCGTCCTCGTCGGCGGTCGCGTCGTGCGCGGCCGAGACATATTCCAGATCGCGATTCGGCACGCCCAGCGCAGCGCGCGCGCCGCCGACGAAGTCTACAACGTCCTGGTGTTGCTGCCCCTGAAACGGCGTCACGTCGGTTGCGCGGAAACTTATGTCACCGGCGGGAGAAACCACCCAGATGTAGATTTCGTTTGGGTGCTGCTCGCCTTCTTTCAACGCGTCGAGGTCGCGGTAGATGATCGAGTATTCGACCAGCGTCGCCTGCTCGTCGGCAGCGATCTCGCGGATCTGCTGCGGCGACGGACTGACGACCGCGTGCGTCCCGCCTTCGGCGGCTGTCAGCTTGTGACTCAACAGTTCGACGAGTGCGCGCGCGCGGCCGCGCTCGCAGGTCGCCAGCGCCTCGTCGTACTTCTGCTGCGCGACGAGGGCTTGCTGTAGCGCGCGGTAGGTGATCTCCTGACGCTCGAACAGCGAAACTTTATTCTGATCGTCAACGCCCAGCCCGGCCCGCGTCGTCTCCCAGATTGACACCGCCTGAAGGAGGCTGTCCTCGGCCGCCTGCGGCTCGCCGGACGAGAGCAGGGCGACGCCCAACTGCGTCAAAGACATGGCCGTGAGGCGCGGGTCGCCGATGCTGCGGGTGAGTTCAAGTACATCACGCAACTGCGCGATGGCTTTCCCGCCGTCGCCCATGCTCAGGTGAATCAGCGCCAGATTGCCCAACGCGCTGACCTCACCTTTGCGATCACCTATGGCGCGCTTTACGGGAAGGCTCTGCTCGAAGTACTCGATGGCCTTAGCCGTGTCGCGCTCGCCCATGTACGCCGCCCCGAGATTGGTCAACGCCCGGCCGACGCCGACCTGGTCGCCAATGCTGCGGGCGAGTGCTAGAGACTGTTCGTGCGCTCGTATCGCGGCGGCGATATCGTTCAGGGCGTTGTGAATCACGCCCTGATAGCTGAGCACCCTGACTTCGCCGAGCTTGTAGTTGATCTCCTGTATGACCGTCAGGCTGGCGTCGGCGTACTCCAGAGCTTTCCGGTACTCGCCGAGCAGCATGTAGGTTTGACTGAGGTTGCCCAAAGCCGCGGCCAGCCCCTGCTTGTCTTTGATGGCGGCCGTCAGTTGTAAGCTGCGCCGGTGGTATTCGATCGCCTTTGCGTACTGTCCGAGTTCGGTGTAGGCCGCGCCCAGATAGCCCAGCGTCCGTACACGGCCCTGACGGTCGTCGATCTCTTCGATTATCTTAAGGCTCTCTTCAAAGCAGGCGATGGCCTTGTGCGGCTCGCCGGTTTCGTAATAGACCAGGCCGAGGTTGCCCAGTGCGGCCTCCTCGCCCCAGCGAAAGCCGGTTTGACGAAAGACGCCGAGCGCCTGTTCGGCGAAGCGCCTGGCGGCCTCGAACCGGCTTTGCTGGAAGTGCTGCGCAGCGCGTTGCAGCAACAGCAGCCCCCACACGCGTCCGAACAGACCGGAGATAGCTTTCAGCGCGCCCACGCGCGGCCTCCTTTCACAAGTACCGCATAGACGTGCGAGGCGGCGACGGGCAGGACTCAAGCCTGCCCGTCGCCGCGCACGTCTATTTCCAACTGCACCGTCGTCCACTCGTGGCTCGCGCTGGTTTCCGCGTTGAGGTCGCGGTAGCTGGAGCCGTCATTCATGAAGGCCGCGAGAAACTCATCGAGCGGGCTCGCGGGCGCGCCGCGCCAGCCGGTGCGGCCTCTGTCCGGTTCATCGAGCGCGGGCAGTTCGAGCCAGCGGAAGTTAGACGGCCCGACCGTGCCCATCACTTTGAGCACGTCGCGCCCTTCGTCGTAACCTTGCGGCAGGCTGGCGCGCAGCGGCAGTTCAATACTCCGGCCCGGGTCGAGCGGTTCGTAGAAGGCCGCGCCCGCCGGGTAGAGTTGGCAGATGCTCCAGTTCGGCCGCAAATTCAGCACGGTGACGTTCAACACCTGCGTGGAGTTGTTGCTGATTTTCAGGAACGTCCACTCGCCCGTTTTGAGCAGCGTGCCCTGCGCTAAAGGCTGCGGCGCGGGCTTGTCGCCTATGACGTAATCGACCTGCACGCCGAGCAGTTCGGCCGCGAGCGTGCGGCGCAGGGGCGAGAACGGATCGCAGTTATCCAGTTCGTGCACGTTCAGATACTTCGCCAGATGCACGAGGCATTCAAACAGGTAGAGAGGCGCGCTTACGTCGGTAAAGTTGAGGCCGGGCCGCAGGTGCCGGAGCGGCGTGCCGCTCGCGTCCCCGATGATGAACTCGCCGCGCTCGCTGACGGTAACGAGGAAGTCAGCGCGCTGGCCGTCGGCGGCCAGTTGTAGGAAGCTGCCACCGCGCCGCGTGATGTTGTGCTCCACATCCCTGAGCGCGGCCGCTAGTTCTGCGGGCGCGTTGCACGCGTCGGGCGCGACGAGGCGTAACGTCCGGCGCAGGTTGGGACGGCCCGAGCCGAGCAGCACGGCCTGATCGCCTTGCTCGACGGCTTCGGCGAGAAGTCGCTGGATCGCAGCGCGGCTGCTGGTCGCGCCGACCGTCTTGATGGTAGCCAGCGCGCGCCGCCGCTCGACACGCGTGAAATCAATTTCGCCGCGCGGGTAGATGGCAAAGCGCGCGTCGCGACTCACGCCCTGCGCCTGCCCGACGTTCAACTCGACCTCGTCGGCGGCTTCGGCCACTTGCAGCACGTTGACCCAGCCAGGCATGCGCGCCTGCCTGACGCCGAAGAGTGCCCGGTCGGTCACTCCCTGGAGTTGCGGCGTCTGCCGTCGGAAGTAGCTATGCACTTTGGCGAGGACGCGGTCATATAGTGTCTTGGCGGGCACGTCGGCCCCCAACCGCTGGAGCGAATCGAGCAGCCAGTAGGTGAGCGCGCCGTTGTGCTGCGTCCCGTCGAAGGCTTGCTCATAGGCGTACTCGGAGGCGCGGCAGGCGGCCAGGAGCAGGTAGCCCTCCGGCTCGAGTTGCCATGTATTTCCCACCTGGAAGTCGCGCGTAGATTGCCCCGCCAACGCCTGGCAGGTCGCGGCCAGTTCCGCGTCGGACGCGACGGGAACGCGTGGCAGCGGCAGAACGTCTCTGACCTCCCCGATCGTGCGCACGGCGATGTCGTTCTGTTCGAGGTCGGCGGAGGCCATTTCACCGCGCGCGGCCCCGCCGGAGTGGCAGCTATCCAACACCACGGTCACGATTAACTGCCGTTCCACGTACCCGCGCAGGATGTGCGCGAGTTCATAGTCTCTTAAAAAATTATCCTCGGTCAGACTATAGTCGGTCGGGACGAGCACCTCGTCCATGTCCGCGCCCCATTTGAGATGCTGGAAACGGGGCGGCGTCCTGACGCGCCCGCCGTGGCCCGAATAATGCACGTATATCTGATCGCCGGGTGCTGCCGCTTCATCAAGCCTGCGAAAAGCGCTGACGATGTTCTCGCGCGTCGGCCACCTGTCGGGCGGCTCGGCGGGCCGCGCCGCGCCCACATCCGTGGCGGTCAGCTTAATGATGTGGTCGGCCGCCATGCCGAGCTGCGTGCGGAGAAACCCTTCGACGCGATTGATGTCGCTCACGCACCCGTGCAGGTTCAACGGGTTCGGCGTATCTGTAGGCTCAAGGGGAAGGTAACAATCTATCCCGATCAGCAGGGCGTACAAGTCAGGCCCGGCCTGATCCTTTTCCGACATGTGCTTTGTCTCCTTCTTCGACCAAACTGTCAGACCGCGCCCTCCACGTGTGGCTCTTCCCGGCTCATCACGCGAACTGTGCAGACTGCTGTCGATAACTATGTCGAAGGTGTGGAAACATTACAGGCGGGTGCGGCCTGACCCGAAAGAGACTTCTATTTCAGTACCCTGAAGTAATAATCGGCGACGCTCTCGTCGCTCCCGTTCGTCGTCCGGCCGCTCACGCTCAAGGTATAGTCGCGGGGCGTCAGGATGCGCGCGGGCAGGCGCAGGTTGAGAAGCCGGCCCGCTTCGGTCTGCTGTGCGCTGAGGTCGCCGACGGTGAACTGTTCCCCGCCGTCCGTAACGCTTAGGGTCGCCTGGTAGCTCTGGTACGGCGTGGCGGGCAGGGCGAGTTGAAGCTGAACGATGTCTATGTCGGCGGGGACGGCGAACTTCTGCGCCTGCCCGCTCGCCCGGTTAAGGAAACCGGTTAAAGGGACTGAGAAGGTCGGCCTGGCGCTGTAAGGCGGCTTGTTGAGCCGGGCGATGGCGGCGGCAGTGACCAACTGTTGCTCGTTCCCCTGCGAGCCGCTCATCCACCAGACCCACGAACCTGCCATTGCGACCAGAAGCAGCGTGGCGACGACCAGCGCGGGAATCCAGCCCCGGCCCGAAAGGAAGTCGAGCAGCTTGCGCCCCGTCGGTTTGGGCACAACCGCGGGCGCGGCCGCGGCGTCCTCCAGTGCAAATTCCCTGATGGCTTGTGCCATCGTCAGCTCCTGCCGCTGGCGCGGGCCTGCCAGGTAATGCGCATCGAAGCGGGCGCGCTCGTCGGCCGGCAACAGCCCGGCGAGGTAGTCGTCGATCAATTCCTCTTCGACGATAAGCGCCGCCTCTCTGAATTCGGCGTCCCTGACAAAGTGTTCCTCAAACTGCTCACGCCCGGCATCGTCCAGACGCCCCAGCAGGTATCGTCTGATGGTTGGCTGCGCTTGATCCAGGTCTGTCATCGGGTTTGCTCTTTGGTCACTAACGCCTGCTTCTAACAATAATGTGTCAACTTTTAATTCGTTTCACTCGGCGGGCTTGTTTGCAGACATTTTTTTATACACGTCTTCAGGCGCGCGCGGATTCTGAAGACCTTGACGCGCAGGGCGTTCGTGCCCATGTCGAACTGGCGGGCGAGCGTCTTGCGGTAGTCGATCTTGGCCTGCTTGCTTTTCTGGTAGTAGGCCATGATGAGCATCCGGTCGTCGGCGTCCAACTCGCGCAGACATTTTTGCAGGCACTCGTATCGCCGCGCGGAGGCTTCAGCTTCATCCGGCTCTGTCGCAGTGTCCGGCATTTTCATCGTCGGGTCGAGCGGCTGGTGCTGCTCCCGGCGCTCACGCTCCAGGAGTATCTTCTTTGCCACACCGTAGAAATAGAGCGCGGGGTCGCCCACGTAGTTGTCGGCTAACTCTCGCGTCTTCGCAGCCACGCGGTTGACGACTTCGTCGGCCAGTTCCTCCGCGTCGTAGTAGCCGCGCCAGGAAAATATTTTGATCAGACTTTCACGAATCGCTTCGTACTTCTGCCCGGACTGTTCCCGGTCGTGGTGCAGCCAAACCAGCAGCTTATCAAAATCCTCTTGCTTCAAGACAGACGGTCTGCTCATTAGAGATGTTGGGGTGAGGTAAGCGAACGTTTACGAGCTATCACCTGCGGCACAGCAGGGTGCAGGTGTACGGCACGCGCGCCCGCCGTCTCTTCTGCGCGCGCGCAACATTATTATGGTCAGCACGAAGGCGAACAGCAGGAGTATACCAAAAGCATACTGCAACAGGCTCGTGCGCGCGGGCGCGGGCTTAATGCTTTCCCGGTACTCACCCTGTAGTACGAAGGCCGCCCAGTAGTACGGCGCGCGCCAACGCGGTTCGCGCCACATGGCTTTTTTAGCCTCGCGCAACGCCGCGGCCGGCGGCAGGCCGTCATCGAACATCGCCCGGTAGAAGTTACGCATCAACTCGGCCGTGGCGCGGTCGTCCACCTGCCACAGGCTGGCGACGACGCTCTTGGCCCCGACGTGCAGAAAACCCTGCGTCAGCCCGACTAAACCCTCGCCGCGTATCTCCTCGCCCAGCCCCGTGCTGCACGCGCTGAGCACGACCAGTTCGGCCGACAGGTCGAGCTTGTAGATGTCGTGGAGTTGCAGGAGGCCGTTCTCCCGGCCGCCGCGCTCGTTGAGCATGGACAGCATGATGCCGGACAGTTCCGGGTGCTGGCCGTTGATTATGCCGTGTGTGGCGAAGTGTACGACGCGATAACGGTTCAGTTCGCCGCCGACCGCCAGCGCGCGACTGGCCTCGAACCCCGTAATCATGCGCGCCTGCCCGGCCCGGGCAACGTCCATAATCGCCTTCGCCTCCTGCAACGTGAAGGGCAAGCGCGAGAGTCCAGAGTCAACGCCCGTTTGTCTAACGCCCCGCAGCGCGGAGCGCAACTGCGCCTCCTCCAGTGTTTCGGGTTGGCCTGTTTCTGGCGGAGCGAGCAGCGGCTGGAAGCGCGAGTCGTCCGGCTCGAACACGGGGTCGGCTACGACCGCGACGAGTCTGTCCGGTGCTGACTCCGGCCGCGCGGCCCTGTTCCTGAGCGCCGCCAGCGTCGAAACTGACGGCAGGCTGACGACTTCATGCTCAAGGACGAGCGGGGCGGGCATGTCGTCCGTGCCCACGTCGGCTGAAGCGGCCACCGGCGGAGTGAGCGCGGGGGCGGGCAACGCCTCGAAGGGGATGTATTGCAGCGCGCCATCGGCCACTATCAGCAGCCGTTTGCGGCCGAGTTGCGCGGCCACAGGCTCAAGCAGGATGCGGCTCATGGCCGCGGCTGCTTGCCAGTAACTTTCAGTTAGTGCGGCATGGCGGTCTGCGCCGTCCGCGCGCGGGGCCTGGCCCTGCGTCTGATACTCCGTCAACAGCCTGTAGACCTCGCGAGCCACGCCCTCGATCTCGGCGCGGGGCCGCAACTCGTAACTACTGAGCGAATTCTTCGTCACCGCCCACAGGTAGCTTTTTTCCTCGCCGAGCGCGTACTCAAGCAGCATCGTGTCGTCGTCCAGCAATTCGCGCTGAATGTCTGCGAGCCGCATCAGAGAGGTTGGCACGAAGGCCGCTCGGCGTAAACTCTGTTCCCTGATTTCGCCCTTCACCTCCTGATACTCGGTCGTGAGTTGGCGCATCTCCTTGGCCGCTGCGGCCGTCTCTTCGCCGCGCCCGCCGTCGCCGCGCGCGAGCACCTGTTGCTCCGCTCTGGCAGCTAAAGACTGTTCGAGCCAGTGTTCGCGCGCCAGCAGTTCGGGCGCGACCCCGCGACTGGTATTGAGGCGGGCGGTAGCCAGCAGTTCGACCAGCGTGCGGGCGCGCGCCGCCTCGCTGGCCTCAAACGCCTCAACGTCAAAATGCTCCGCCGGGTGCCGCGCATGCAGCCGCATCAGGAGGTCTATGTAAAGCAGGTATTGATCGTGGACGGAGGCGAAGTAGGCCGAGCGCAGATCATCCCTGACGACTTTGGTACGCAGCGACTCGCTGATCCGAAGCGCCGCCTTAATGTCCCTGAGCGCCTGCTGCAAGTCGTCGCTGTCGCGCTCGGCGCGCGCAATCTTATAGAGCGTTGCCGCCTCCTCCCGCTGGTCTTCGGCGACGCGACTGAAACCCAATGCCTGCCGGTAATAGCCGAGCGCCCGCCGCCGGTCGGCGTCGGCAAAATAGACATCGCCGATGCGGTTGAGCGCGTGGGCGTGCCCGCGCCTGTCCTTCAGCCCGCGGTAGAAACGTAACACACCTTGATAACTATCCAACGCCTGCTGCCGTTGGCCCTTGGCCGCATAGATGGCCGCGATCTCAAGCCGTGCGTAGTTCTCGATGCGACGCTTGCCGAGCGAGCTGCTTAGCGACAGACAATGGCCGTACGCTTCGAGTGCCTGCGCCTCGTTCTTCAACGCGCTCTGGACGCGGCCGACGTAACAGTTGGTGACGGCTTCGGCGTCGGTATTGCCGCGCGCCTTGAAGAGTTCCAGTGCGTGCGTGTAATGATCCAGCGCGGTTTCCGACTCGTTCAGGTCTTCGTAAGCATTGCCCATGCTGTTGAGCGACGCGGCCTCGCCTTGTCGGTCGCCGATGGTGCGGAAGAGGCGCAGCGCCTGCCGGTAGGCGTCGAATGCGCCCTGCTTCTCGCCGCGAAACGAGAGAACAATGCCCCGCGCCGTATGGGTGAGCGCCTCGCCTCGCTTATCGTTGACTTCACCCCAGAGCGTTAAGGCCCGCGTCAGGTGCGCCCACGCGCTTGCCAGCTCGCCCGCGTCCGAATAGGTGTAGCCCAAATTGAGGTAAGCCAGCGCGCTCCCCCTGCGATCTCCCGCCTTGAGGTGTAACTCAAGGGCGCGGTTGAAATATTCCTCCGCTTTGACGAGATCACCGCGGTAGTAAAAGACTTCGCCGAGGTTATTCTCGGCCTCGGCCATGGCCCGCAGGTCTGCGTGCGAGCGCTGCGCCGGGCGCAGCCGCCGGTAGAAATCCCACACGCGCCGGAAGTAGGCCAACGCGCGCTCGTTATCGTTTGTATTGACGTGGATGTAGCCGATGCTGTTGAGCGCCTGCATCACGCCGCGCCGGTCGCCGTTGCGCCGGCTGAGTCGCAGGGCGCGGTGGTAAAAAGCGAGCGCGTCGGCGTTCTCGCTCAACGCGAATAACGTGTCACCCGCAGCGCGCAACGCGTCGGCGGCCTCGGACGGGCGCGCGGCTGCCTGCCAGTTGGACGCGGCCTCGGCGTAGCGTTTGACCGCGAAGCGGGAAGACGCCTCGGCCCAGTCGGCGCGCAGCTTTTCCGCCTCCGCATAAGCCTGCACGGCCGCCGTGTCCCGCCTGTCCCGCTCCGTTGCGGCGCGCAACGTTTCAAGCTGTAGCACGTACTCGCAACGCATTGCGCAGTTGTCGAGCGCCCTCACCTCAAGCAGGTGATCGCCGGGCGTCGCGGCGATGAAGGAGAGGCGCACAGTCCCGTAACGCCTGCCGACGAACTCGCGCGGGGGCTGGCCGTCCGGCGTGCGCAGCAGCACCTGCATGCCGGTGTCCCCCTTCGTGATGAACAGGCTGACGTACTGGTTCGGGAGCAGCGAGAGGCGGAACACCTGCGCCCGATCGCGGGCGAGCAGTTGAGTGGTTGCTTTACGCGGCGTGAGGAAGCACGGGGCGGCGGAGCAATCCTCGCCCGCTCGGCCCGCTGGCGCAGTCTCGGCCGCAGAGGCGAGCGGCGTGATGAGGCCCAACGCCACAAGCAATACAAGGCGAAGCATCGACGGACAGGAAGAAGGTTCCATTAAAGACATCCGTGTGCGTGAGTGCGGCGGTGCAGTAACAGCGCAAGGCAAGGGCGCGGGCAGGCACTATCGATTTGAGCCTTGGCTACGGATACAAGCTATCGGTGCTGCCAAAGGGGCAGAGGTACGCCCGTCTGAGTATTCACAACAAGCGACACATTATAAGTATGTAGCCGCCGGACATTCAATTCCCGGCACGGATGGGGACAGGTTTGAACGGGCGCGCAAGGGCGTCCGGCGCATAGGTCGGGTGGCGGAAAAGAGACAGAGGCAGCCTTTGGCGGCTACCTCCGTTGGGGTGAGGAATTGGAGCTGGAAGCACCTCGGGGCGTGCTCTGTGAGCGGTTGTTTTGTCCTTCGGCGGTGTTTGCTAATTGTCCGCCTTCGTCTGGTCGGACGGTTCCGGCCGACGCTCGTTTTCTGTTTTCTGCGGAGCCTTATTGGCTCCGGTGTTAGGGGTAGGCATTACTTTGCTCTGCAAGTCGCCGCCGGACCCCTTGGCGTTCGCCGTATTTTCGAACGTGTTTTCGTCGTGAGTCGTCATCGTCTTTTCTCCTTCCGTGGCTGGTTGTGAAGTACCTGCACCTCCTTATGAAACCAGGGCCGAAACATTACAACGCGGCTCCGCCGCTTCGCGCCGCTGTAACATTTCGCCGATTCGCTCATAAGGGGCGAGAGAGGTACGCGCGTCCCTCGGCTTTCGGTCGTGGCCCGCAGGTTTAGCGCAGACGATTCCGCGGATTAACGTTGAAGGGATTAAAGCCGACGCATGGTGTGGGCGCGGTGAGCATGATGAGTACCAACTGTCCTAAGTGCAATCTCGAACTGAACGAGCAAGGTGAGTGTGCAAGTTGCGGGCAGGTGGTGTTGGCGACCGCCACGTTCGCGCAGGCGGAGGACACAGCCGCGCGAGATTTGTCATACGGCGGCGCGCCGGTTAACTCGGACGACGCCGAAACCGACCCGGCCGTTGTCGTACCCTCCGCCGACGAGTTTTCCGCGCTCCCCATCGACGGCGAGGCAGAGTCGGCCGAGGCGCAGGCGCAACCGGACGTTGACGACTCGTCATTTGAAGTTGCGGGAGACGACTGGGGCGACGCAGGGCCGGGCGTTGATGAAGGGCCGGGCGCTGACGCGCTGCCCGACGAACCCTATGAGGTGGCCGAAGAAGACGCGTTGCCGCCTACGGCCGCGAAAAGTTTCAACACGTCAGTGGAGGGCGGTGGAAGCGTCGAAACCATAATCAACGCGGACGGAGGGCACGTTGTCGTTTACCAGACGGGGCCAAAGGATGACGAGCGAACGCTGATTGATTTTACGGAGGTGCTGCCGCCCAAGAGTCTGCACCTGCCAGAGTTCGTCTTCGAGGAGTTGCCGGAGTATCTCGACAAGTTAAAAGAAGAGCGGCTGGTGCTGATCAGTTGTCCTGACGAAGATGTCGCCTACTCGGCCGCGCACGCGTTGATCAACGGGTTGAACCTGTCGCAGGGCAGGCAGAGGCGGTTGCTCAACGTTGACCGCAGCGCCGGGGAGGATTGGCCGCTCAGCATCTACTACCTGAGCGGCAAGCGCGACTCCGAGGACGAGATGGTCGTGCTCGTGGACGCGGCGACCGAGCGGGCGCGGCCGTTCCTCGAACCGATCATCAGTGCGAACCGGCTCTCGTCTGCCGCCATTCAGGACGACCTCAGGCGCAACGACATGTACATGATCTGCCTGCTGGAGCCGGCCATGTTGGACGACAGGCCATTGCCGGATGACAGCGGGCCACGACCGGCCAGGGAGTTGAAGTTCCCCTGTTGGCGGATACCTTTCCTGCAACGGCTGCTTGCGCGCTACATCGAGCAGCCCGAAGAGGTGGAGCGGCAGATAAACGCCCAGCGCGCGGACGGCCGGTGGAGCCTGAACGACAGCCAGTTCTACTTCGAGGTGAAGAGCTACCTGCAACGGCACGAACTGCCCGCGGAACTCGAAAGGCGCGCCAACACCCCGCAGCGTGCGCCCGAGGAGATATTCAAGGGCGACGACCCTTTGTCGGCCACCGTCGTGTACGTCGCCATTTACTTTCCCAACCTCACGGCGCCGGAGTTCAATCGCCTGGTGCCGCTGCTCTGCCGTGACGCGACGGTCGGTACAGACGGCGACGCCGCCACGCAGTCCGAGGCCCGCGAGCACGTGCGGGAGCGCCTACAGGTCTGGCGGTCGGCGCCGGACAAGATTTTAAAAGACTGTAGTCTGGTCACGATTCCGCTCAGCGACGCAACACGGGGCGTCAACTTCAGCAATCACAACCTGCGCGACCGGTTCAGAGAGTATCTCGAACGCGATTACAACTTTTTCCTCGAAAACAAATTTCGTGACGTGCAGAAGCTGGGGCTGATCTTCAGCCCCTCCGCCCGCGTCGCCCAGAGTGCGGCGCAACTCTGCGTAGAGAAGGCGGTGGCTTACCCCGAATACTACGGAAGCGGCTGGCTCGCCGAACTCGTGCCCGACTTTGAAACCGCGCTCGCCCGTGCCATGCCCGGCGGGGCCTTCGCGTGGCGGTTCATCTCGGAGCCGAACACCCCCAAGGCGCGGAAGCAGTTCTACCAGAGCCTCGCCGAGTTGATCCGCGCCCTGACCGAGCACCCGCAGGCGGCGGAGGTCGCCGAGAGTTTTTTGCAACAGCTTCTGTTAGCCAAACAACGCGGCGCGGTGCTGGAGATCATCCGGCGACTCCAGTTTGCCCCCTCGTTCGATCAGTTCAAGTGGCTGAAGCAGTTGCTCGACCAGGGCACGCGGCAAATCCACGAGCAGACATACGAATACCTGCGCGGCCACCTGAAGAGAATGAGAGGGCGCGTCTATCAGGCGTTGAGCAGCCTTGAGTCGTGGCTGCCCAGGGACGCCCGCCCGCTGCACGGTTACCCCGTCCCCGCCAGGCATGCGTTGCGGCTGATCTACGCCTACTTTCGTGAAACCAACTCCCGCTTCGACGCACGATACTTCGGGGCGTGGCCGAGCGCACATCCGCTCTTCGCCTTCAACGACGCGGCGACGACGGCCGTCAACCTCGGCCTGCTCGTGCGGCTGCTGTTTCATCCCGGCATACAAGGTGTGTTCAAACAGGAGGGCGTTAACCAGGCGCACGGCGCCATCCTGATCAACGGAATCGTGACGAAATGGTTCTTCGTCCTTGAGGGCAGGGGCGAGGGCAACCTGCGGGGTCGCGGCGGTGACGCGGGCGTGGGCGAGGCGGAACTCGACGCGGCGGCCGTGAGTAACCTTCTGCTGGAGGAGATCGCGCGTAGCGTCAACACAGGCCAGCAGGACGCGCTGGTCGCCTACTGGCAGGCAGAGAGTGAACGGCTGCTGAAGATGATGAGTAAAAGTCCCCACGGCGGCGTGGCGTGGCGTGGCTTCGCATGGCGGCGCGACCTCGTGGTCGGGCTAATCAAACGGTTCGAGCCGTTGCGCCGTCACACGGCCGGTATGCGATGACGCGCGCCGCGGGCGCTGTCGGAAAAGGAGCATAAATGTCTCAAGCGAGTTGTCTTGACCCGGTCATCCGCACGGTTGACGCCGTCACGCAGGCGGAACGTCCCGGCGAGAAGCGCATCATCGTCAACGCCAACACCAGAACCGCCGTCAGCGCCGGCCGGGTTCGCCAGGCGTTCGCGCCGAAATACTTTCTGGTTTCGACCGCCGGGGCTGCGCGCTGTCAGACCTTCGTCATCTACTTCGGCGACGCCGACGGCGGCCGTGCCAGCGGGCTACGGGTCGAGTGCGAGGCGCGTTGCGCCGAAGGCCGTGAGGAACGTGTGGCGGAGGCGCTGTGCGACGACCCAAGCCCCGGCGTGGTGCTCACCGGCAAAATCAGGGGATGGGTGCGCGAGCACGTCGGGCGACAACCGGAGACGTTCTTTAGCCGGTTCTTCGAGGGGAAGCGCGAGCTTGAAGCCCGGCTCGCGGCGCGTGCTCTGGCCGAGACGGGCCTCGACGTGACCGCCGAGGTATCCCTCTGTAGCGAGGAAGAGGTCGCCCGCTACGTGCGCCTCGGCCCCGTGCGGCTCTCGGTCGGGCTGCGCGATTTCGCCGGGCCAATTGATGTCACGCTTCAGGCGGAACTCGTCGCCGAGCCGGAAGACCCGAGCAAGGCGGGCACCCAACGCGCCGACGGCGCGCGTGTGGAAGAGTCTGTGCAGCAGGGCGCGCGGCGGTACTTCAAAGAGCAGGTCGGCGTGCAACGCTTCTACAACCAACCCGCTGCGGTCGCGGGTGAACTGAAGGAGCACCTGAATGCGGCTTTAAGGCATCTGGGGCGGAGCGTGCAGACCCTCGACCTTGACTACGACCACGACATCCTCGGCCTTGCCCGTCAGGGCGGCGCGGCGGCCGAGACGTACGAAGCGCGGGAGGAGGTCGAGCGCCACGTGGACGGGCACGCATCGCCGTTCATCGTCAGCAGCGTGATGCAGTTGAGCGTCAGCAACGAGGCGGTTTACCTCGCCAGCGGCGCGCCGCCGTTCGGCGCGTGGCTCAAAGAGAACTTCGAGCAGGTCGTCCAGCAGACGCTATCTCTGCTGGAGTTGGAACCCATCGCCCGCGACATCCAGTACAGGATGAGCGCCAGGGCGGGCGGTATCGGCTGCGCCATCCGGCAGCAGCCGCTCATCGCCAACGCCAGTCTCGAAAACTGGCGCAACGGCTGCAACATCGTGGCGGCGGCGACCTGCGAGACGGGTTTCGCGGGCTTCCGCGTCGGCCTGCGGTTCGAGGCCGTGGCGGTGCTGGCGCAACTGCAGGGCGCGCGGCAATACCTTGCGCGCGGCCTCGACCTGATCAGGCTGATGGAGCAGAGGGCGCTCGACGAGATACGGCACACGATGCTGACGCTCCACCCGGAGCGTCTGTATGCGCGCGGCGTGCCGACCGGGACGCGCGGCGAAGAGTCCTGGAAGACTCTACTCGGCCGGAAGGTGAGGGAGGCGTTGAAGCGGGACTTCGACGCCGAAACCATCTCCGCCTCCGTCGAGTTGACCGACACGGAATTTGACATCTGGCTCAGAGACTTGCGGCGCGAGCCGATCAGCTTCGAGGCCGCAATCGCTTCGTACGACCCGCACGGCGGCGGGCCATTCACCTTCCAGGGCGACTGTCAAATCGAACATATCGCGGACAAAGGATGGGATAAAGTGCGGCCTGCGGGGTTGGACGTTGACAAGCTCAGGCGGCAACTGAGCAACGCCCTGAAGGCCGGGATGGAGACGCGAGCCGATCTCGATTTGGCCCAACTGAACGGCGCGGCGGCCGCGCAGGTGCGGGACGAGATCGCGAGGCTCATCACGGTCTACGCCCGCGACGAGTTAGGTCTCGTGGTCAAAGTGTCCAACGTGCGCCGCCAGCCGACCGACGTAGAAAAAAAAGTGCGCGCGGCGGAACTAGCCAACGAACTGATGCGCGTAGACCTGCTGCACAAACTCGAAGAGCGCCTGATCCAACTCATCGCCAACGGCGGCAGCGACGATGAGATCGCGCAGGTGCAAAAGAGCCTCACGCACCTGCGCGCTTACCGGCCGCACAACGCAACCTCACCCGGCGGCGTTGACCCGCAAACGACCGCGCCCGCAGCACCCGGCGAGCGCGTGGACACCCCCGTGCCGGATGACGGTGAGGCCCGGGCCTATGGGCAGGCCGAGACCGGGCACACCATCGTCCGTTGAACTCGGGTTGACGCCCGATGCCGGAGCCATTGCACATGACCAGGCAGATCAAAATTCTCTTTCTCGCTGCCAATCCCGCCGACAGAACGCGGCTGGAACTGGACATCGAATTTCGCGCCGTTCAGGATCAACTGCTGCGCGGCAAATACCGCGACTGCTTTAAGCTGCTCGTGCCGCAGTTCGCTGCCGGGATACAAGACTTCACCTCGGCCCTGACCCGGCAGCAGCCGCACATCGTCCATTTCAGCGGCCACGGCAGCACCGAGCAGGGCATCGCGTTTGAAGGCGCAGGCCGATCCAGCCGACCAGCCGGTCGAGATGAGTTGACTGATTTGTTCAAGGTGCTGGCGCGCAACGCCCGCCTCGTCTTCCTCAATGCCTGCCACACACGCGAGCAGGCCACGATACTAGGCAACATATTCGACTACACCATCGGGACCAACAGCCGCATTCTGGATCGGGACGCGTGTGACCTGGCCGCCGCGTTCTACCGCGCGCTGGCTGACGGCGCGACGGTTCGCGGCGCGTTCCAGACGGCGCAGTCAGCCCTCGATAATCGCGTCCGCGCCATCTCCGTCCTATCGCAAAGAGCGACAGCTAAAGACTCGCTCCCTTTCGTCTGGCAAGTCCTGCCTCGCGCGGAGCGAGGGTGTAACAGCGGCAGCGTGATCTTTCAGACGACCGTCAAAGACGAGGGGAAGGTTTGCAACATCATCAATGCGCAGGGGAGCGACATTAAAGTTGGCTCTCCGCTACGCAAGCCGCGCCCCAAAGACCGAGGCTGAACGCTGCCGCTCCGCGGCCCGAGTCAAATCCGCCCGCAATACCTCTCGCTGCCGACGAACATAAAAAGATTTTCCAGCCGGTGTAACGTTTCACCGGTTTTTGCATGATAGGTGGAGGCGGACAGGCCACGGCAGTGGAAGGCAAACACCACAGGCCATTCCCGAAGGAGATTATCAAATGGCAAAACTGACGATACGTATCTCGACAAACGGCTCGGAGTTCGAAGCCGACGGCATCGACTTTACGCAGGTCACCCCGCAGCAGATCATTGACAACATGCGCGGCAACCTGCCGGACGCAGGCCAGGGCATGGGCTGGAAGATGCTCAGAGGCTCTCAGGTGGTCGATCAACACGTCACACTCGACCAACTCGGCTTCAGGGACGGCGACACCGCCGAACTGATGGCTAAGGTAGAAGGCGCGTAGGCGGCCCCGCCCCTCTGCGGCGGAGCCTGCCTTCACATCAACTAAGGTGTAAAGAGGATGAGTAACAGCTTCTACGAAGACACGATGCTCAAGGAAGAGTTCCTGCTCGTCGCCAGGATGCAGCAGGATGCCGAGTTCTCGAAGTATGTGAGCGTGTCTTACGAGGACAGAATAACGGGAGAGGTGCAATCCGTCGCCGTCCGGCCGCCGGGGCCACGCTACCCCGAGAAGTACATCGTCGAGTACCGGATGCCCGTTTACGTCACGCCGGGGCAACTGCGGCGGGACTGGCACGGCACGGCCACGATCCTTTTGTCCGAGCCTGTCCTGACAAACAAGCACTCGCGTCACGGGCCGCACGTAACATTTCACAGCAACTTCGCGCCCTTCAACAATCACGTGACGCGCGACTCGATCTGCTCGGGCAACGCGTGGACGGTGGCGAGGGACAATGGTCTCTGGCACTTCATCATCTCGTTGGGTGCGCTCATCAACCAGGACGAATTCGTCAACGCCGATGGCTGGCACATGAACGCCGATGCGTATGACTTCTGGGTCACAAGGGATCGGAAGCCCGTCACGGACATTAAGTGGCCGCTCGACCTGTTAACCCGAGAGACTATTGTCCTGACGCCGACGAATACCCAGGCCGCAACCATCAACATCACCAGGGTGCCCGACAGGCTCGACATCAGACCGAAGCCCGCGGCCCCCGCCCCTATCGTCATCAACCCGAAGAAGGTATGAGTTATGGACTACTTCGCGCGGCAGGAACTGGTACTGGACGGCGAAACGGGCCGTCGCATAGGGAAGACCCGAGTCCTCGTCGTCGGCGCGGGCGCGGGCGGGAACGAGGTCTTGAAGAACCTCGCGCTCATGGGCTTCGGGCATTTCACGATCGTGGATTTCGACCCGATCGAATCGAGCAACCT
>Ga0307513_10004434_pt1 | contig 18747 bp, 18 predicted proteins | sample 15_EM_MG_FD_202174 | JGI IMG/M metagenome (GOLD analysis project Ga0307513, IMG submission 202174) | Populus trichocarpa ectomycorrhiza microbial communities from riparian zone in the Pacific Northwest, United States - 15_EM | ecosystem: Host-associated > Plants > Roots > Unclassified | place...
AACGGAGAGGGGAACAGAGGGGGACGACTTGCATACGGTCGGTGAACGAAGGTCGGTGAACGAAAGAGAGCGGCCGTCCTCCCTCTGTCAGGTATTGGCAACGGGTAAGGAAAATGGGCGGGTCGATAATTCCAGCCCTTGAGGCAGAGCCGTACCACTTCCGCATACACCTGTCATCGCGCGCTTGTCATCTGCCACAGCGACCAATCGGTTCCTGGCACGGCTGAGGGCGGTGTCCCTCCGCTCAGATCCCGCAGCAGTAAGTCGACGTCGCTCGTCGCCCTGCTTTTTTCAGGTCACACACACACAGACAATTCACATTCACGCCGGGCGTACGGCCAATGAGTGGGTTTAGAACGTGTTGGAAATACGAGCCACAAGAGAACAGTCAAGGAAACGCAGAGAGATACATAGCACAGACTTAGTCACAACGACCATGAGACCGAAGACCGAATAGAGATATTGGGGACCCCTCTCATCCAGGGGATATCGTTACACTTAGTGGACACCTTCCTCCTTCCCTCCTCTTAGTATTGTACATTGTTGAATGGTCGTAATCCTACATCCTACATCCTCCAGGGTGGGTAGACCGAACGAGATTCGTGGTGTGGGGTGATTCCAGAGCGAGTCGTTGGTGGGATGGTTTGTGGGTGGGGAGATTTGTAGGGAATTGCATTCGTTGGCGAGTCGTTATCGAGACGTGTTACTGCTACCTATTGTCGCACACAAAGAGAACTGAGCTCGGCAGTCTACTGGTTTGGTGGTATTCGATGCGCGACGGGACGAAGGGGGAAGACAGACGCGGACGGCGTTATGCGCCCGGGGCTGGGGTGTATCTCATTTATGAAATGGGTGAGATGGGTTTAACGGCGATCTTGAAGATTGCTTGCTGGTTGTTTATGTGTTTCAGCAGTCGAGAGCCTGGCGTGCCCGACTCAGCGTAAGCGGCGGTTTGCGACTGCTGTGGACTGCGGCGAGGGCGGGGGAGTTGGGAGCTGGTATGCGCAGGGCTCTGCTGGGAGGGGGATGGTGCCGATGCGGGGCGCGTTGAGGATCGTGGCTGGGTAGTAGACCCCACCAACGAAGATGGCGCAGTTGCGCGGACAGGGTGTCATGATGACACGAGGTGCGTTGGGTCTGCCCGTAGTGGTAAGCGGAGGTCCCTCGTCGCTGGATGAGTGGGTGGCAAGAACATACCCAGCGCAGAAACACATCGAGGGCGACGGAGCAGCGACGTTGGTGTAGGACATCGTCTTAGAGGGTCTTAAGGTGCTTAGGGTGTTGTTGCTCAAGTACTGTGGCGAAATGCGCGAGTGCGGTCGGGGGCAGCTGCGGTGGTAGTTGGTCGAAAGCTTGGTGTAGCTCTTTATAGGATGGGGGGTAACGCCTTGCTTTGTCTTATTGATGACCTGTACTTTTCGACCGACGAACAAAGGTCGCCGGAACCGAAGCGGGACGCTTGTCCCAATCGAGTGGCGACGTGATGCCTTGCCCGAGGGCGTCTAAGCTGTACTCGTCGAGCACTTACTCCAAAACTTTGACTTATTTGCTCTGCAACACCTAATGCTACGCCGGTATACTGTTACTCGCTTTCTGGAAGTTCAGAGCTTCAATGCACGCCGAAAACCGTGGTCTGGGATTGCTTGCTATGTGACTGGGATCAACCTGGCCTGTCAATGCTGGCAGGCGGCAAGTGACCCCGTAAATCACTCACCGCGTCGTGCGGAGGGACCCCGGAATCCGCCCGTCGTCCATGGCTCATTCAATCGGTCCAAGGGAGCGCGGCGGCTGCCCCACCGCTCGCGACTGCGTTCACCAGAACATTCAGGACGACGGCTCAGCCTTTGTGTCGAACATCACCGAACCGCCCCGCCCACGACGTGTTATCCTTCTCGTTCCCTGGCATGTCGCCCCCCTGCTCACTCCCCGCTCCATTAATGAACCCGGTCGAATTGCGGTGCAACGCGTTGCCCTTTGCGGTGACGTATGATTTAAGTCAACCGTCCATGATTTCTGGAGGACGTGGCCGTCGCGCCGCTGTACACGTAAGTCGAGCGCACTCCTTCCTTACGCCACCTATGTTACACGGTGGTAGTCCCACCCTCCCATTCAGTCAGCCATTGAGGATCGCTGACAGGAGCGCGTGCCTGACGAACGTATTCGGCCCGCGGTCTGCGTAGTCTGTGTCTGGCGTCCACGTCCAATATCCAGGGATCATTGTCATTGTCCCTCCCCCAACCGCCCACCCAGCTGCCCAAACTGCTGCTGCGCTGCGCATGGGAGCGACACCCACGGCTTACCCAGCGTACCCACACCACCGCAGCCCCCATACCCAAAGCGACGACGTGCTTCTAGCGCCCGCGGCCCCAGTCCACTCGCCCAAGCCCGCAACATCCTCCTATTGGACACTCCACAAGCAGCGAGCAGGCGGGCGAGGTGACTGGGCATTGTTGCCCACGCAGTCACCCAAGCCAGACTCAGCTTTGTCCTTTCATCACAGGCCCCTGGGGTCTCCACCACGCGGCGAGTCGTGCAACTGTTCTGCCTTGTTTTCCCAGTTTGGTGGCAGCAGTACGGGCAAGGAAGGCACCGAAGGGTGAGGGAGCGCCCCCATATATCTCGCCCTGATGGGACAGGCGGTGGGGTGTTCTCGAATGGTGTCGAATCGAATGGTGTCGAATCGAGTGGTGCGGAATGGAATACGTCTGTCGAAGGGGTACACCACGACGCGTATGCGTTGACAACGGATTGGGCAGTGAGCCAGCAGACGGCCGCAGCGGCACGATACACGTAGTACCTCTGATTCACAGTCTTTCTCTCTACCTTTCCCTGGACGTTTCTTAGGACGCCTGCCGGCGAGTCGCGTATGTACACTAATTCCGATCAGTGGCGTGCGTTATCATATTCATGGGATCACGGCCAGTCTAGACCAGACTGTAATAATATAATGTCGTCATAAAGGCCCATATTGACTCTTTGACAAGGTGGAGCGACCGCCACTGGGCCAGTTATAAAAAGCCAAACAGACGCGCAATGTAAAGTAGCGCGGAACGGTCCAGACCGATACGTCATTATATCATGTTCATTACGGGTTTGACAAGGAGGAGCAAGTCACGTACCTTGGGTAGAACTGGCCACCACTCCCACCCACCACAACTCTCCCTCGTGCCCGTGCCCATCGGATTATCATAATCAATCGCGCCTTCTTAATTCGGTCATCCGCTCCAACAATCTCCAGGGACCACATGAGCAAGACGGCCCCCTCCAGCTGCCCATGGAGCAAGGCATGCTGGTCTTGGCGGGCTCCCCACTCCACTGGGAAAGGATGTCTCTCGGTCCCAGTCGCATCAGTCAGCATTTTGATTGACCATCAGTGAACGGTGTATAGGGTACCATTTCCCCTGTGACCCAGCGTGGTTCGCCTCCACAACTATCTCACGTCACTCACGCGTCGACCCGCGCCCAGCTCACCCCGACTGGCACGTATCTAATCACTTGACTCCATCTACGGGGAATGAACGCGGGTTCGACGCGTCGGAGAACCTGGATCGTGCCCCACCCAGTGGGACCGGCCAAGATGCATACAGAGAAACCGGTCGGAGAAGGGGGGTCGTGCCTATGTGAGCCACCCTTGTTTGACAGAATAATCACGTTGACCAGTTTGATTCATAAGGTCGACCTGGCTGCGTTTCGCGTTTTGCCAAGACACCTGATAGGCTTTTCGGCCTCGGGATTCTATGCCTTAGCAGGTAGGTTTGTCACCCCGTCCGTTTCATTTCGAGTCGGTTCGTCTTTGGACATGGCCTCTGCCTCTGACAGGGGGAGTGCGGATATTGGGTGACGGTCTGATAATTAGTGTAGTTCACTGAGATGACATTGATATAGCTCATATATAGCTTGTTGAAGTTTTGTATGGTTATATTTTCAAATGCCACCTGCTCGCCTATGAAGCGTTGCCCATTCATCCTAGCTATTCTATGGAGCGCGAGTGCGGCCGTTGGGCGTTCGTACAGATTTCGGACATAACCGAGAAAGCTTTTTTGAATAAAGCAACCACGAGCTCTGTTAAATAACCAGATCAATCGCCGTGCTTTTACGGTCGGGTGGGGCTTTCAATAGGAAATGCCAAGGCCCATGTTTAGTGAAAGCTGGTTTCGGCAATATTCGCCCTCATGAGATGTTGTATACAACGAAGCTCTTCGCCAAAACAAGTCCCTATATCAGACCTCTGATGCATATGATGAAGAAACTGGCCGTGCCTATGCACATTTACCTGGTCATATTCAGTTTCGGTCGGATGTTACCTTGATATTGCATTAACCAGTTTCATTCGTGAGGCCGCAGCTCGCAGTCAAGGCCGTAGATAGGCTTTCGCTTCTCGGCCTCCTTGCATGTCCTGGCCTCTTATCTCTCGAGTCCACACACAAGACAGTTTTCTAACTCCCGCCCGTTGCACTTCGAGTAGATTTCGTCCTGGCGTAGCTAAGAAGCTTTTGCTGTTTCGACTCCCAGTTATGCGGTACCTCTGATCTTGGTAATTATTGTGTATTTGCGTGCTTCATCTGGCCTCGCTTCAGGGGTCAGGACAAAAGATCGGTAGACTCCGAAGACCAGTTTCGCCTCGCGTTCGAACACCGTAAACTACTCCAATGGTCTTGCCTCTGTAGCGAGTTAGTAAAATACTATTCACAATTTCCACATAGTTTTAGACCTCTTTGGACCTGTCCGCAACCACCTGGACCACATTTACCCGCTTACTTATAGACGGCATTTAGGGCATCTGAGCACTACAGAGGATGGAAGACGCTAGAGCAGCAAAAGCAGCACGCGCAAAGGCTCTGGCAAGTCAGACTGCGTTATTCATCGAAACAAGTCGCTCATCGCAGACTGATATTTCCAAATTACCACAAATGCTCTCACGTCAATACAACGAAATCGTTCAACTTAACACGGGAATAGCTCGCAAAACGGAAAGCGAAAGGAGCAAACGGTGTTGGGGTTGGGGGTTCGACGAGTGCGACACTCAGCGCGGCAGGCTCTGTCAAGGGACATGCTAGCCCTCCTACAAGCGTTGCAAACACCCATTCGAGAGCACCCTCTGAAGCAGGCGATGTTGGGCCGCCTCCACCACCTGAAAGCGCTGCAAGTCCCACTGGTCCTGCGGAATCTATGTGAGTGCACAACCAAATAACGTAGGAATGCATAATATATGAAGTCCATTAAGAGAGACGTTTAAGGCGTTGAGTATTGGACCTTGGGCTTGTGGAAGGAGTTTTCAGCTTTGGTCCTACCACACCATTGACGTGCTAAGGGTTGCTGCTCCACATCATGCTGCGCGACTTACCGTTTCAATTACTTTTTGATTGTGCCATTGAACATACGCTGATGCATTATTCGATTACAGCCCAATAAGTTCTCAACGACCACCATCCCATGACCCATACCAAGCAATAGCCGCCCGTATAAGCACCCTTTCCCCTCTCGCACGAACAAATTCATCTTCTCCTGTTCCCCGACCTGTATCCTCCCCTCCGGCTTCTTCCCCAGTCACTGCTGTTCCTCCCCCACCAAAAGCAAACACGGCCGAGCTCGAACGCCTCAAAGCACTCGTACAAGACCAGCAGCAGACTATTTCGTTACTCGTATCGGAAAAATCGGCTCTTGCTGCAAGTCTGGAGCGCCTTGAGGGTATAGAGGCCCGTACGTCCTTCCCTTTCCCCATTAAAACCTGGACGAAGGAGTAAGGCACTTTATTAACGTGATGAACCGTAGGTGAGCAGCAAAGCAGCGGGCAGCTTGAAGAGAGCCAGCGGACCGCGCGGGAACTCGAGGTTCGGGCACATGACTTGCAAGATGAACTCGCCAAGTCTGGAAAGAGGCTCGAGGAGCTCATTGTAACGGAACAGACTATCAATGAGCGGTTGAAGCAAAAAGTGCGTTGCTAACATCTTCTTCATTTACCCCCAGGAGAGCACCGGTATCTGATCCCTATGTATAGGAACGCGACCTTGATCTGTCCAAGCAAGATGCGACCAGCGCCCGAGCAAAAGCGACTGAATATGCGAACCGTTTGCGTGACTTGGAAGAGCAAATCCAGGCGGATGACCGAGTGGAGAAGCTCGAAGCGTCGCTCAAAGGTGTTCAAGATCGTGCAGACTCACTCGAGCTGCAATTAACGAGGGTCAAGCAGGTATGGTCACCTACTGTTGTTCGTTAGGCATTGGTGATTGATTGGGGCTGTTTGCAGACAGTGAACCAAAGCAATAAGGAAAAAGATGCGCTGCAAGACAAGCTCAATGCCTCTTCCAACCGGGAGAAAGCCCTGCAAGAACAAAACCAAGAACTGGCGGCGCTGCATGGGGAGATGAAGTCGACCATCGCTGCATTGACCGCTGAACGAGTCACACACACCGCGCATATCGGCACGCTTACTGCTCAACACTCTGAAGCGACCTCGGCCCTACACCATCTCCAGACGAACCATACTTCTCAGGCTGTGAGACTCACGGACCTCGAGCACCGGCTGCAACAGGCCCTATCTGACGCTCAAGCAGCGTGCAGGCGTGCAGATGACGCAGAGCGAAGCCATAAGAACTTGCAGAATGAGAATGTTGGCTTGATGGCGAGTTTGAACGAGATGCGTCCTAAACTCGTCCAGCTTACGGAGGAAAAGCTGAACCTCACCGATCGAGTAGGGACACTCGAGGCGCAGAAACGTGAGCTGCAAACTGCTGTTAGCAGGGTTGAGGAAGAGCTCTATGGTGCCCGCGCACAGGTGGAGGCGCTCACGCAGGAGAGGGAGAAAGGCGAGAGTACGAAGGCCTCCGAGGTGGAGAGGCTCAAGCGAGAAATCGAGGAGACGAAGACACGCGCTACGCAAGTTGAGGATGAATTACAGGGCGCGCATGCCAGTGTGCGGGACCTCGAGGCAGAACGTGGGATCCATCGACAAGCAGTAGAGCGGTACCAGCACGAGATGGATCGACTCGACGCGGAGCTTGCTGCGTTGCGAGTGCAGATAGGTACTCTGCAAGGTGAAGCAGTCGAAGCACACGCGCGACACGAACAGGCGCTCTCTGCGCTCGAGGACACGCAAGTTGTCCTTGAACGCGCCAATACAGAGGTTGAAAGCCTCCGAGGGGACTTGATTGCTCGTGAAGAGGAAATCGCGCAATTGAGGGAGAAGCGAGCTTCCGCGTCTACTACGCCTGAACCGTCGACTAACAGTAGTGGTGTGAGAAAGGAATCCCTTGGTCAGGAGATACTTGCCGTCGAGGAGAGCATCGGGCTTTCTGCTGCCAAGAGCCGAATTCGTGCACTCGAAGTGGAGGTGTTCGACGAGCAGGCCAAGGGACATACTCTGCAGAAGCGAGTACAGGAACTAGAGCACGAGCTCTTGTCAAGACCGAAAGTCCTTGTTCCCAAGAACCCGACCAACGGGCACGCCAACCATTCTTACCTCCCACACTCACAGCCACCGTTCCCAAAGATCTCCTCCAGTGCTTCACAACACTCCCACACCTCGGAGAAGACCAACGGGAATGCGCATCCGGCTACTCACCCGGCGAATACCATCGACGAGGGCCTCGCACCCGAACAACGACACAAACGCCGCGTGAGCTTGCACATGCTCAAAGCGCGCATTGAAGGAGAGTCGAGGCCTCGGGTTTCGCGGGGTGCTTCGTCTCTTGGACCCACCAAGGAAGAGGGCCAGCAGTCGGACGCAGAAAGGCCCAGGACGGTACCGAGACGGCCACAATTTATGGACGAGAACCATGTGTTCTGGTGTTCATGTTGTCGAGGAGATTTGGTTGTGTTATAAGATGGGGACACCCCATTCGGTTTCTGACACCGTCGTGCGACTCGATTTACACCACCTTCCTGTTTTGGCTTTCATTGACGCATACTCCATCTCTAATCCACTATTTTATACCCCAAAGCCGGTTGCCGCGGTAGAGGTGGGAGCCATTTTTCATTGGCGTACTTGAATTATTTAGCTCGAAAATCCGACAGGAGGGTGGTGCTCTCCATAGACTTGGGACTTGGTGCTCTCTTTGTGACATCCGGTACTTCGAACTTGGAATTCAGCCAACGTTACTCTGTACAAAACTACCTTCGGCCTGGTCAGAGTTACGTATATCCGAGATGGCTATTGCAACTTTGCTGAACAATAAACGAGAAACCCCGAATGCCTGGATTCATTTCTCCCATTTTTTCACAGCCGTTTCCTTCGGAGCCTCGCCGTGAACATAAGCATGGGTTTTCCTGGCAGTTTGATGATTCAGAGGGTTGATGGGTGAGACTCTAGGACATGTGGTCCTCAGCCTCGGCTTTCACTGTGGCGTAACTCGCTCAAGACGACAAGGTGGGACGCAAAGCATTCGACATGGGTCTTATTCTCTGTCGAGAGGGTAAGGATATGTGTTATATCTATATTTCCCGATGAAGGCCGAATATTGAGTGTCTGTAGGGCGTTCAGTTCGTCCGACTGCTGCGCGTTTTCTAGGATGCCCAGCAGATTTGTCATTTTATGACTCTGCTGAAGATTATTGTTCACCCATTAATTTATTGACGACTGGCGGCTGTGGGTGTTGGCGTCGTAATTTTACAATTTGCCCGAAAAGTCGTCAGGCCGGTCTTCCTTTGAAGAGCTATGGAATATATCAAATAATTCAGAATAGCCAGACGAACAAGCTTTACCATCATGGCCTTTCTTAGCGATTCATCGGTCCAGCGAATAGGCTTCGAGCAATGTGTCGGCCAATCATGTCAGATGAAGAACCCAATTGAAAATTAACTACTAAAGTGCTTCCGTATGCCCAACGTATGTGGATTTCGCTCGTACTGGGCCTGTAGGAACACACTGACTTTTGGACCGTCTCGCTTTTTTGTCTCACAGTGGTCGGGCGTCCGCTTCATCTTGATCTGAAGAGAGTTTCGAATTTTTCGCCTTAAACGTGGTGGTCGCGCCCTCAAGGTCTCGGCAGAAGTCCACATATCTTGTCTTAGATCTGGATCTCGGATGGGCATTTCTGGAATGCGGAATATGGCTCCCATCAGGACAGTGTTCTGATGGTGGGGCTCGCCTGAAATAAAACAGTCGAGCGCATCTGAAGTTCCAACGAGCGGTGTTGAAGCGGCACTATGGGTTCAAACGCGCACGCACTGCTATGGGCATAATGTGTACACTGGAACCATACGTATTCAATGAACCTACTGGCCAAAGTCGTCTTTGTTGACACGCATGACTGGCCATTCGTGCTAAGTGCAAGGCGTGATGCAGCTGCAACTGTCATGGAAACGCGCCCAGTTGGTAGTAGTATACATACAGTGACAGGATACTTGCACTTGATATGGTCCATGTATCGTTCTCCCCCTGATGTTACAAGGCCGTCGCATCAGACGCGAACGTTCTTGGCACCGCCAGCCGCATTCATGACACACCCTACAGGTTGATCTCGTTATCCGCGTATTTTGGTGGCGAAACTGGCATTATGCTGGTCGAAGGGCTGACCACTGCAGAAGTGGGCCTGTCAATGTAATCGCCTCGGTCAACTTGGTCCGCGGTTAGTATAAGTAGTGTTCATTCGCTTATAAGGGCCTTTAGTTCAATCTAAACTAGTATTCCACCTTCGTCTCCCTACTTCCTGGACGCGAGCTGAGCGCTCTCTCATTTCCCCCTCTATTAATCACTATCAATATCTCCTTTAATAGTGCTAACCATTGAACGAGGTTTCTGGAAGCGAAACTCAGCTCCGGGGCAACACCAAATTTAGCACTTGTAATGCATGGGGCGTCCTTGTACTTCTTGACAACTGCTGCCCCTACCTACTTACATGTCAGGAGAGATGAACAACCAACAATATGTCATCTTGGTGAGCCTGGACTCTGCTCTGATCTGGCGACGTTCAACAAGGAGCCGTTCGTAAGTTGCTTGAAACCCAGGTTTTTAGGGGTTTTTCGAATAGCTTTCAGAGATTACGATACAACTGATAATGACGAGCTCTCTTTGTTCTCTTGTACATGTCCTGTAGGAGCCTTGAAAGGCTTAGATTGCCAATTGAAGGACAATGGCAATATGCTTTGAACAAGTATGCTTTGAACAAGTATGCTTTGAGCAAGCGCGTAATAGAGGGAGTGATCGCGGCACACCAATGGAGTTTGTACATTACCCCAGGACCACAATAATAATTGTCATATGCCTCAACAGGCATACATGAGGTAGAGAAGCATCAAAAGACCGATTTTCAACACCACTGCTGATGGTGTACAAATATAAACCTCCTTTCCCTGTTAAAGATGGCGGTGGCTTTAGCGTTATTTGCCTCTCTGGCATAGCCAGGGTCTGACGTTCGCTGTTCGCATCCGATACCTCTGGAGGATGGGTAACAAGGGTGCTCGAAGGACTCCGCCCAAAACTATACCGGACTGTAGGTGTATTGGCATTTTGTAGAGCTCAACTAGAGGACATGGAAATATGAGGAGTGCTATTACCTCGTCGAATATGCAGTATATTGTCGGGAGTGAGTCAGACGTACTAAGAAGGGAGCACAATGTACTCTCTAACCACTTCATTGCAAGAGGTACGGATATTACATTGTCGCCGTGAGATGTCTCCTCGTAGGCTGGGACTTCGTCGTCGCAACCCCGCAAACAATAAATAGCACATGGAGAGGCACTGCTCAGCGCGACGACGGTCGTTTAAGCCGGTATCTGATGACCGTTAAACCGGTGACCTTTGCACTTTCACAGAGGCAACTATTCTGATCTCTCTCTACTCTGTTTTTCCGCGGAGGACCTCATCAAACGTTTGAACAGTTGAGGACAAACCGGAACGCAGCTCGAAATAGCGCTTCTCTCTACTCGAAAAGAGAGCTTCAGGACTGGGAACTGGGTTATGTTGTCCACAGCTTGTGTATCTCAACCAGAAAGACGATGTTTTGATTGACCTCAACTACTGATGCCGTATTTCAAGGGACATAAGAGAAAACCCGTGAGGAGAGAAAGGTGTTAATGTCTTATTGCCAATCGTCGTGTTTAATTTGCCGAATGAATTATTGATCGTTGTAGGACTGCGTGCAAGGCGCGGAAACTGCGCCCTGAAGGCCACCTCACATCTTTATCGGTAAAGAGGTCCACTGTCCTGTATCAAGCAAACTTGCAGGCGAAATGTCAACCTCAATGCACCGCCTTGCAGGTATGCGAGCTGTGCGGTGCATTTTTCTCCAGGTACAACGAGAATAAGCAGGTGGCGAGAGACGGAACAATGAGGGAGTTTAACAATGGAGAAGCCTGTTTCAAAGGCAGAGGGGGGATGAGAGCAGTGATGGCAGCTATCGGTGTTCCTGTCTTCCTCTCGCACTGTTGACCGGTCTTGAATAGGAGGCTACTCAAAACGAAAGTCGTACAACGTGAGATAAATTTGATACGAGACATAAGAATAGGAGTATTGGGTACACTCTCTATTTACTGATGGTATTTATCTACGGGTAGACTCGGCTCGAGGCTTGATCTCCCACTACGTCTACCTTCTGGGACATCGGCCTCAACGACATTTCTAGGGCTACCCCTGGTGCTCTAGACACGGATATTACTGCGAGCGGGCCTCTTTTGGTAGCATTGGACCCTCTTAGAACTCACGACTTAACGACTAGCAGCCCAAATCGACAATAGATGGACGTATGTGACACCAGTCGTACTTTTTTGTTCTGGTTGCTGATTACCTCTGCTACAGGTCATCTTAGCTTCTGTGACGCCTTCTGTGGCTAACAATTCCCTCCCTCCTCCCCCAAGAGCTAACAGGCGCAGAAGCAACTTTCCAAAGGGTTCCAGTGCCGTCAAGTCAGAGAAGCAACAGTCTTTAGCTCATGGAGAACCAAAATTGTCACTCGACGCACGACTCCCCCACCTCTCGGACTCATCTCGCCGGCCCAGTGCTCCTGCAATCGGTTATAACGGCCCATTCCCCGCTGGTGGCAGTAGGGACGATGGAATGTTCGACAGAAAATTGCAGCTGATCAATATACCTCCTATGCTTGTTAGAGGACATTCCGCCCAAGCTCGTATGGAGCGCCCTACTCAACCAACGCCATCGGAAGATTATCTGAACACACTTTATCCATCCCAAAACAAGCTAACCTATTCCAATGTACCACTTGCATCATCCCGATCTTCTCCCGGGCATTCCAACGAATGGGGTTCGAACCTTTTTAATGCGCGACCCGCGTTTCTGGACAGACAGCACAACAACTCGTCCGCCAGCCAATCTCTCACTGGGGGAAACCCACCCGATCCTAAACCCCCACCCACGCTCGCACCCACATCACAGTTGTTTATCTCCCCGCCAGAACCTCAGGGTCACCCTGCCAAAGCAAACAAAATCTTGGGGATAGGAGGGTCGAATCTTGTTCCTCCGCGGAGTAGATACATAGAACATCAGCCGCCGAGGCGGTCGTATGAAGCGGATGTACGTGCAGTTCAACGGGCGCACAATTCGAAAGCCAACAAGCTACTCGGCCTCGATGAAGGGACACCATTTGTTCCGTCTCCTCGGTCACATTCTAGCAGCTCATCTGGTCGTACTGCCACCCCTCCCCGACAAGGTGCTCCCGATTTAGGAAGGGCTCACTCCAACTCCGGCGGCCGCGCCAGAGTGGGTAGCGCTAGTAGTACCCAAGAGACAGAAGATCTGGGAAGGTGGAGAAGGGAAAGTTTCATGGATTTCAGCTCCTCGTTTCCTTCACACCAAAAATCCAAATCCCAACCCGAAACACTTTCTCGCCCACCCAACTCTGCCAGTTCTTTCCAAACTATCTTTTCGGTAATATCCACTGATTCTGGTATTCCGGCGTTCCCTAAGCGTCGACCTGAGAGTATTGGGAAGAGTCAGCCGAATACCGCACTCAAAGTCTTCAAAGACCTGATGACGAAGACAGATAGAAAGGTGAAAGATGGACAAGCTGAAGACGAGTGGGAAAAGCTTGATGCTAAGGAAGCTGATTTCGACCCTTGGGGGTGGGGTGTTCCCTCATCGGTGCAGGAACGGAGACAGAGCGAATGGGCAGAAGCTCACACGCTGCCGGATGAGGATCGAGAAGAACAGGCAACACCAGAACAAACCACGCCGAAACAGACCAGTCTGGACCTTTCACTGGCCCAGTCCGCTCCCGTCAACGCGCTTGACCAGAAAGAGCGCCTGGCTGTCATGCGTAAGAAGAGGAAAATCACGCAGTTACTAGGAACGGACATCCCCCCTGATGCTCTTGGGCCTGTCGTTCAGGACGGGTCGTCTGTAGAGTCCAAGGCGTCTTGGGAACCACTCAATAACCAGAGAACAGTCTATCTCGATCCACAAGGCAACGTTCGGGAGGAAGCGAGGTTCAGTGATTTGAGCGACTCCTTTGGCTTTGAACCCAGTGACACGGAACGGTCGAGCTTCGCGTCTTCGATCCTCACTACGAATGACGGAGTGAATGAGTTCGGGATGGGAAAGGATAGGAGTATGAAGAGTCCTGACAGTCCAACGTCGTTTATGGAGTTGTCGGACGAAGAGCCGGATTCTCACAAGGGCAAGGCGAAGGGAGATGAGTATTTCCCGTTGCCTCAACAATTCAGCGAGACCCCCATCGTCAGACCTCCTACTCCGACCAAGGCTTCAATCGAGCCCTCGAGCCCACGTTCCTGTCGAACCTTCTCCACTTTCGCTACCGCTGACCTCTCGTTGTCCCCGCCTGGCAGCAAGGCGCTCAAGCACAAGCCGTCGTTCATCACCGAAATCTTGGAGGACTCGGACTGGGAAGCACACGAACGGAAGAAAAAACGCGACAAGCTGGCGAAGATGCATCGGTTCCTTGGATCCCGCGTTCCTGCTGAACTTGTGCTCGGGTGCTCAAGTGGTACTATCCCACCTGCTGGACTGCTCCTTGAAGAGGACGACGCAGACGCAGGACAGGGAAAGGGAAGGGGGTGGAGGCATAATCCGAGTGTAGGATGGAACAGTGAGCGTGAAATGAGGAGGCTAGGCACCATGGGTGGATCGGAGAAGATGGTTCAAATTAGGAGAGCGCATAAAATTGAGAAAGTATGTTCCTGTGTTTTCTCAAGTTAAGAACTTCGAAGCTAACGCCCGTAATCGCCAGATGTTTGGCGAACAACCACCGTCGAGTCTTCTGAGGCCCAGTGTAATCCCACAGACCCCCCCACCCCAACTTTCGTTGTCATCCCCACCTTCTCGTTCAGCATATGCGCCCTCAGGACACAATTTAGGGGTCCCTTGCCCTGCACCCTCTTATGGCCCCACCCCCTTCACGACGAACGTCACCCACCAAATCAATTTGTTGTACAAGGACCTGCCGTCCGGCTCAAGCGACAAGAAGTACAAGAGCAAGCACAAAGAGAAGTTCGTTCCATCGTTGCCTCCTATTTCGACCGGCAACGGGGCAAATTCGGCTCGCTCATCGATTGCCACCTCTTCAGGGAGTATGATCAACAATTTCAAGGAGCAGGAACGCGGATGGAAAGGAAAGGCCGGTCTGGCTACCCGCCCTAAGGATGTGGTGTTCGACATCAGCCCCCCAGGTGGTCTGTCTGTGCCTTTGCACAAGGGATCATGCAGTTCCGGAGGACAACCTCTACTGAAGGAGCGCCATTCCGCACAGTTCGTGCATTATAGAAATAGCTTCAAATCTTTGGCGATGATCATTGATTTGGTAGGCTGCCTTCCTATCAGGGATAGAGAGTTGAATTTCTTATTTTTTTAACAGGGCGACAAGGCATCACTTGAAGAGCTTTACGCTATGCTGAATAGCATTAGCCCTGCAGGGAGCGACACGGAAGCGGAGCTCGCGCATACCAAGCATATCCACGAAGTGTCCGGGTATGAATCTGACCCGGCGTCGCCTATCAGCAGCCTCTCCCGGCGTCGGTCACACCCTTCCCGCATGTCGATGATATCCATGTCCTCCATCTCTTCCGGATCCAGCCTTTTTACGCTTACCCCTGAACCGATGGGCTTCCAAGCAAGGCGCAAACGCGCTGCCAAGCTCACCAACTTCTTTGGTGCAAGTTATCGGGATTTGTTCGGAGAAGTGTTGGAGAAGCTTGAAACTGGGTTCCTTGAGGAGGCGAAGGAGGGAGGTATGAGCAGGGAGGAAATTGCTGTGCGTGCCAAGCTCATTCCACTGGCTATTGAATAGCTACTAACCTACTTACAGGATCTCATGGGACACGTCAAGACCCTTAAACGACGGCAGACTGAGATTTGGTAGACTTGATGACGAACCCAGAAACCATTGTACAACTTACGGCTTCATATTCCCTCACCACACATGATTATATGCCTGTCCTTGCACTCCTGGAACTGTTATGCACGCTGGTCGCACTGTACTCTAACACTCGTTACGGACAGTCTCTTCTGGCCACTCGTAGAATCGTGGTTTACGACACATGCCGCATATCTCCATCGCTATCTTATCTTATTTCATACTCTTTGTACTCATAGTCTCAACCATGGCTTTCGTCACAAAGCAGAGTCGAATAATTGTCAACTCAACCCTACCTATAAGCCATATGGGCAATGAAATCTGGACTCAGGTTGTCGCTGCAAGTTAATTCAACATATATGGTCTCCGTTGCGAAGGGGCTCCATGAAATGAAATCCCACTTGGTATGACGTAAGACATGGAGATTCGAAGAGTGGACAGCGATGGTGCACGTACACAGCAATATTCAATCAGTTCTGAGCATCTTCATTCCGGATTCAATTTACAGTGCAATGATATCACCGGCTGCTCGGCTGTCAGCGCTCAAGGATCACTTGTTTAATATTGCTGTGTCCAAACCGACTATATCCGAAAATTTCTCAGCATAATGAAGCAACATGGTGGTAGTACTGTAAAGTGTCGTGTGGAGGCAATCTCCACAATAAATTGCTAAGAATAGTGATGGCTCAAGGTACAGTAAGGGCCTAATATCCACTCGCCTTCTGGTAACACGGTGACAGTATGGAATCGTCTGGTGTGTTCTTGCAATTCAAATTACCAATCATATTTTAGTTCAAGGGTTGTTCCTCTGAATCGTCAGACCTGAATATTTCATATGAGTACCATTTGTGTGACTGGGTGTACCGGGCTCTAGATCTCTCACCGTTCCGGCATCAAACACCTTACAGCCCCAAGAGATCTCTATATGCCCTCTTCGGTCCTTGTTGGCAAGACTCACCATTTCTTTTCGATGTTTGTTGTGGTCGTACGGAAATCGTAGCTCTTCACTGGGGTGTTATATTTCCTCTGCCTTCAATTACCCGTCTTATATGCAACTATTGAGGGAAGGCAACAGGAGCCTAAAACCGCAAGGCTCTGGAGAAGCCCAGCATGAGGCTTCCCAAAGCACGTTTTCCGTCATTCATTAATTCCACCAAGTGTTCCCGTATATGTTAGGAGCTGAGCCTCACGGTTATCTCCTTTCTAATATATCTTTGCTCAGGTATATCATAATTAGAGGCCACATTCATGCGCCGCGATAGTTCTCTCTCCTTGCACTTTCACATACGAGCCATCGAGATGCGTACGCTGTAAGAGGTGGAGTAGACAGTGACGAATGACCGAAAGAAGCAGAATGGTGCTATCGGGGTCCGCATACCATGAGCACTCGTCACACTTTCATGTCGCCAATCTCTTACATGTTTCACCGAGAGGCGAGTAATACAATATATACCACTTTTCGTCTGCGACTTTCCTACTAAGAACTGGAAGAAGCCAACTCTGAGTTCACAATCAAAAATAGCAAAGGCGTGAACTCGGGCCGAGATGTTCTTCCTGTACCGGACCATGGGTCGAGAAGAAACCTCATGCTCACGCCCGTGATGCGGCGACCGGATGGTCTGGATGTTTGCGTTATCACCCCTGATGTATCCACAGTGATGACGTGTTAGAATCGAGTTACTTTCTTTTGGTGGGGGGGGGGACTGATGGAAGAATATTGTTCCATCACCAACCCTCGAACGTCGACTTCCTGGCGCCGAAGTCCATCAGCGCGGCGTTCACTTCACATTACGTTTGGGCCACATTCTGATAGCCCTCACTAAGCGAGGACGGATCAAGGTGCGAAACGGACGGATCTGTCAGTTGCTGCACAGGACGTCGGTCAGGGTTGAATCCAAGCTGCTTCCAATGAATGGGTGGTGGCATCGGTCTCGGGCGAGGGTCGCGTTGCTCGAGGATGAGGTTTTGGTTGGGAACAGAACCCTTGCTCTTGCTGAGGGTGGTCGTGAAGGTTTATCCCCGGTCTCAGGTCGAAGCTCGACGTGATTCTAGAGCCCGCGTGGCTGCTATGCTCGAACCAAGAATGTTTAATCGATTTCAAAAATCCTTCATTCATTGCAAAAACCCTGGGCAGCGGATCTGCCCTTGCCGGGGGGAACACGGCACGTATTCGCAAAACCGGTATGAGGAATGCTATGCTCGGGGGAATAGCTGACAACGCTTGTCCAAGTCTTGATGAGCTGTACAGATCGCGGGGATTCAGATCTGAGATCTAGTGGTGGTGGGACACAGAGTTCGAGTGGTAACGTAGAGGGGCACACACACAGCAGAGGATCGCACCGTTTCACTGCCTTTGAGGAGCGTACCGCTTCGCGATTTCCGTGACTCCGAGGCCTTCCACTCTGGAAGCGCATCGTTTGCTTCTGAGGATACGGCTGGCCTCGCCGTTACGGACCGATTGTGCATTCACAAGACCTCTATTTGAGTGCAGTCACTGTTGGTCATCTATGGCATGGGGCGAGCGCAAGGCTGTAGGACGGGTCGAACAATCCGTAGAAATCATCGTTATGGTCACAAAGCCCAGGTAGCGAGCACGTCATTCCGGGTCACACATACCAGGCTGAGTGCTTCGCTGTGGACGGGCTAAGGTTTTTGCAAAAATTAAGGGGGTCCGGTTGCGGCACTGTTGTGGCGTCCTGCGGTGGAGAGTGTGCCAATTACAGCCAGCATCCAAGGCAACCAAGTCCACTCGCATCACACCCCAGCTGGTCCATGTCGCAGCTTGCGGTGACAGCCTGCGAGGGGCGAAAGGGACGCCCCGCCCGGAGGGGCGGTGGATGCTTATTACGACTCCGTCTCGAAGCGCGAGGTGTCCCTGCTCCTCCCGCGAGCGCGTGGGTGGAAGAGGGGAGCTGCACGAAAACGGGTACCGCGGGGGCGGCGGCGGTTACTCTTCGGTTTTCAGGCGCAGAGAAACGGAAAGAGGGAGACCTCGTCTGGCAAGCAGGGTTTGAGAGGCGCATCCCAAGGTCATGAGCACCCCCTCTCCGGTGTATCAATTTGCAAATAGGTGGATAGACCGCCTTCTGGTGCGCCTCCTTGCCCTCCAGACCGTCCTTGCGCGTGCGGACTGGATAGAACGAGGCGGCGGGGGCAGTCCCCATCCCACACCGCACAAGGGATGCGACGCGTCTCGTCGATCAGCGTGGGAGCGTCTCTGCCCGCATCCGGAGGAGCGAGCGAACAAAAGAATGTTAAATAGACTTCTGATAGACTGATAGGTGGGCTATTTTCGCAGTGTGACCGTGGATGCCCTGTCCATGGACAGCCCCCTCTCCCGCCCCCCCGTCCCCATTTGTCATTCGCCCTTCTCGTCGGTATCATGTAATTGGAAACAACGGCACGGCTGCCTAAACCGCTCAGCCACGCATGTGCCTTCCTCTAGTTCCTGCTGTCTTGATTGAGGGAGCTAGATAGCTCGCTCGCT
>Ga0307513_10004436_pt1 | contig 18740 bp, 19 predicted proteins | sample 15_EM_MG_FD_202174 | JGI IMG/M metagenome (GOLD analysis project Ga0307513, IMG submission 202174) | Populus trichocarpa ectomycorrhiza microbial communities from riparian zone in the Pacific Northwest, United States - 15_EM | ecosystem: Host-associated > Plants > Roots > Unclassified | place...
GTATTATTCTCTTTTCTTAAGCCATATACTACTCCACTATGTCATGTTCGAACCTTATGAGGTCACACTGCTCTCTTATGCTCTGGAAGGAGGGCTTGTAGGATGAATCTATTCGAGAGCTGGCTGCACGGGTAGTTGGAAACTCAGGCCTTAAGTTGGGATACGCTGAAAGTCCGCTCAAACCCAAATAAATCCAGACAGGTATCTAGATGCAGAAGAAACATAGCACTTCAGCTAAACAATATACTGGGACCTTGACCAAGACTATTCACTTAGATGCCATGAGAATGATTTTCGTGACTCCAAATCTTTCCACCACTTCTCATACTGCTGCTGGTTTCCAACTATTTGATTGAAGAATTGGTTTCCAGTAATGATGTCAAAGCATGGCATTCCATACAGGAACTGCACACACGGTGGAGGCCAGAGCATCGCTGGACACGAGACACGAAATGTAGAGAGGTCCATCTTGTATACTATAAAGTTAAATGGCTTAACAAACATACGGCAGTCCACAAATAGAGGAAAATATAGAGTCCTGACAAATGGATGATTTAAGGATGAAACACACCTTCAGACTCTTGATACCCTCCATACTCTCCGCTCCAACGCATGAAAAAGGTAAACTGAACCGAGAGATCGAGTTCTAAATGCCCAAACCTGCTTGGTTTGCCCCTGACTCGCTGACTGATATCACGCGGTCTTCGCTCTTCCCGAGGACCTGTTCAATGCCCTAGAAAATGGCGCGGCGTCCCATCTTCCGCGCAGCGAGCCTGATCGAGGCAGTCGGTGGGGAGCCAACCTATTTGAGGATGACGAGGAGTACCGGCAACCCCACGCGCATTAGCGTTAGTCCCTTGTATATCTCTCCGTATGTGTGTCAATTCCACGGGTGTCGAGGCCATGGACAATTGTATGATCATGATAATGTAAATTTGTGGATGGGCGAATGCTTTGCAGTGTTGTACATGTACTGGCATAATTCTACGCGTCAATGAAACCCGATCATGGTCGGCGTGGGTCTACACGGCCCAAAGTGAGTAGGTAAAAAAGTTTACCTTGTCAAGAGGACTCCTGATAAATTAACTTTATGTTCATTCCAATTCCGGCAAACGTAGATTCTCGCGCTGGGGCAGGCAACCAATTTGAGGCGAGTTCGAATGAAATATTGTTCAGGGTCGTTGAATCAAACCACCGATCTGCATCAGAGTCCTGACTGCTCTAATCTTCCCAACTCGACATAAGGGAACCCCTTATTGATCATGTGTTCACAATTGCAGCCGGGCCCCGGAGCCTGCCCTTCAACAAAGCAGGCGGACCCTTTGTAATCAAGGTTTCTCGATCCGCCATTCCTCCGAACTTGCACTCTTGGACTTCTCCCGACGAGGCAGGTAAAGATTACCCTTACAGACTCCGGACTGACCACCAAGCTTGCAGAGTTATGACTACGCACAACGACCCTTTAAGCGACGTTGAGCGGATCGCCGTCGAGTCACTCATAGAGACAGACCTAGATACAGAGCAGTGTCTTCAAAATCATCTCGCTTTCATCCAAGCAAAGGCTCATGGGGCTCGACTAGCCGCTCAATCCTCTCGGCGGTGTGGCCAGACCACCACATCTGCCTTGAATGCCAGTCAGACCACGATCACATCACTGATCGGGCTCAAGAGCGCCATCGAGCAAGCGGTTGATGCTCACATAAGCAGGGAGAGGTCTACGACAGAAATCAAGGCCATCTGGAAACGAATTTTGCCTCTAGCGGATGCCTTGCTCCAAGAGCTTAGAACCTTCGCTTCAAAATCTCCTAGCCATACAGCTCCACTGCTGGCAAATGCGGCTATACAAGACAGTATAAAAGCGACTGCCGAGAAGTCCCTTGCTGTAATTGTCCAGAGCTTGGTGTCAGTTCGGAACAGCATTTCGGAAAAAAAGCTCCTTTTTCACCCTCTCCGTCGAGTGCCTACCGAAATACTCGAAATCGTGTTCCAGTACGTCGTGAATGCGGATCGGGAGCGCATTCGAGAAGCCTTCTCGGCCCAGCCTCGCGAGGCCAAAGACCATCTCCACTCCGCACCTTTCACTATCGCAGCCGTATGCAGGCGATGGCGAAGCATTGCCACAGTGCTCCCTTGCCTCTGGAATTTCCTGCTCCTACCATCAGTGTCCCCAAGATCTGAGTATAGCCAGCCACTACGTTCAACCATCAGTGTTGCTGCTGATCGCTTTGATCACTCACTCGCACTGGCAAAGGGCGAGGATTTGGAACTCACTATATACGGGCACCCTATCCCAATGTTGTCTTCATTTCTTGGCAAAGTTGCGAGAAGGTCCAAGGTCGCGCAGCTGAATATTATTGGAGCTGAAGCCATAGCCGCTGGTCTCCCGAATGCAAAGGCGGTACACGTTTACAATCCCAACTATGAATATGATCTCGAAGGAACTCGTGCAGACCTCGTTTTCATCGATGTCTCAACAGGGGCATTCCATGGGGCCGCAGAAATCATGTTCCACAATTTAGCTCCTTCTACGCTTTCAGTCACCACACTGCATACGTTTCACCTCCACATCACCTGGTGTGCAATTATAGATACCGTGCGTTTGGGTCGTACACTCCGATCATTGCCCAATCTTCGGCGCTTTCTGCTCACTAGCCCGTATGACGTCTCTCTGGAACATTTCTCATTCGAAGTGCCACCCGCACAAGTAGTGGAAATGCAGCACCTTGAAATGCTGACCGTGACAAGCAATTTCCTCAGTAAAATCTGTCATGAGCTGTTGAGTCGGTTCTCACTACCATCCCTTACGACCCTTATCCTTGCCGATATATTCACTCGGAGCGGTGTTACAGATGTGAATAACTTCCAATGCATTCTTTCCAATGTCACCCATTTGGCGCTTCACCGGGTTTGGCCAAACTGGTCTCAAGGTTGGCGAGACCCGCATCTAAAAACACAAGCCGCTGGGATCCGTGACCTCCTTGAAGCGATCCCCAAATTGCTCTATCTTACCCTTGTTGGACCCGCGTTGGAACCTGGCATTAAAGCGTTATCAAATCCACCCAGGGTGATTACTCTTGGACAGCTTGTCGTGGAGGCTAGCGACACTGAAGGGACAGTAGTCCACAATTATGTGCGGGCCGTGAACCAAATTGGTGGTCAGGTGGCGGTTTCCTTCGTGAATTGTCCTCGCATCCTCCCTCATATTCGTTGTCAACTGCTCTAAGAGCTAGCAAATAGGGTTCAGCTTCTGGATCACATGATTTGTAATGTAGCGGGATCCTATCTGTTTCTAGATATACTAAAGACATTACCAAAGGTTAACACTGATCATGTGATTGAGGGGCGCAAGTTTATTTACAGAAATCCACCAGTAATAACTTTATGCGCTCGGAAGAAGTCAAGACTTGGCATCCATGCTCAAACTCATGCTCAAAGTCCCTTCAAACCCGAATTTATTAGTGCGGAGGAATACAGGGCGCTGTAAGTCGTTGACCTGTGGGAGCTCACAACGAACGCGCGAGGAAGTTCAAATCAAAGTGTAAGCAATAATGTTTAGATTGGACCTGATTGTCTTACCTCGCCCCATTTGTGGCGAGAGGTACGGAACCCACCTCTCACACCTCTCACATGTCTCCATGGGTAATCCAAACTGGGAGTAACACAGCGACAGTGCCTATGGGTCCACCAGTTACAACCTGTAGTAGTCCCTATGACATGGTCTGTTCAATTGCAAAATGGAAACGTTTATTTGCCTTGAATGGTGTAGGAAGAGAAAAAGAAGACCCGGCAGGGAATCGAACCCCGGTCTCTGCGAATCTAGCAGCGGCGCCCTAGCCGCTGGGCCACTGGACTTCAGGTTCCAATGTTGATACAGTACGTGGCAGTTCCCCCGTGGGACTATAGTCCCTCCACTTGTTGGGTTGATGATTCCTCACCCATTATTGGACATTTGACGACATTCGGAGGTGTCAAGGCCTAAGCAATATGTTTTGGAAGACAAAACCACGGAGATAACTACAACATGCAAGATGCCTACTAGCGTCCATCTCCGCTATCCCTCTGAGATATTTCTATTGTCTGTGCATGATTTGCGTTGCGAATATAGACAGGTGTATATATTCCGGTATAACCTTTTTTATTGTATGGCTTAAAGTCTACGCCCGATATAGATGCGAAGATGCGTAGATACCGAAGATTGGCGGAAGGGGGACAGGTTGGTCATCCGACGACGCAATCCTTTTGACTGGATATCGACAAGCTCGCTCTCCGGTTCTTGTGGAATGTCGAGCTCGATGCTGTCCTCCGTTCCACTGCGCAGTGTGTCAGTCATCATCCAAAATAGCGACGATTTGTGGAGAATTCACCTGCAACTTTGACCGCTTCCTCGAATACAGCACCAACGTTCACCAGAGTTAATGCTGAACACTCAACATACGCAGAGGCGCCAATCTCATGTGCCAAAGCATGGGCTTCGCTGTAACTGATTGGTGAATTCCGTTTAGATGTCCGTGGCATTCGGTTTCGTCCTCCGTCTTCGTCTTCTCCTTGACACGGGTTTGCCCCAGGCGCGACTTCAGGCGATCCGGGAGGATGTGAGCCACTGGTGGGGGTTGACGCGCTCGGGGATTTAATAGACGCGACGTTAGCCTTGCCTTTGGAATGTGATGGCGGACTTGCTGGGTTCGTACTGAATGGGTCAGGTTCAGACGTTGGAGTCGGACCAGTGATGGGCTCTCCAATCGAAGAATGCGACGCGATGGGGCTCATCGTCGGGGAAATTGGGTGTGAGGCCCTTATTTGTGGTTGGTTAAACCGCTCTCTCCCTGAAGCAGCTACCCCTCCACCAACCGCGAGCTGAGCAAGCGTCAAAGGGGTTCCAGAGAACGCTACGCTTTTGCCACTCCCGCTCCTTCCACCTGTATTAGATGCCGTAACCATATCAGTTGTGTGTCGGTGTAAGAGTGCCGGCCTGAGGGTCAAGGGCCCGGGGTTTGGTGGTTGAGTGTCTGGAGAAAGCAGTCCTGTTCGTCCGTCTGAATGTGTAGCAGATAAACGCGGGTCAGGTGCCAAGGACGCCGCAGCAGAAAGTGAACCGGCGCGTGAACGCTTGAAAATATTCATGGTAGACAAGGATCGACCGACACCACTGACATTGAGCGACAGTCTTTTCGATGTGGACGGCTTGGGAGGGGCAAAATGCGCAGCCCGGGGAGATGTACCGGTTGGACTTCCGGATGCTGAGGGTAGTGAGGGCGAATTCGGTGGGTAATCGCCAGTCGCAAGTGGTGTACGACGCAAATGAGGGCTACTATCTGGGGGTACGCTATTCTTGCGCTTCCTTCCATACCAGTTGGTGTGCTTATCTGTCGACAGCTGCTCTCTGTTAAAATCCATGGGTGGTTTAACTTGACAGGCTCCAAAGTGTTGATACTTTTCGCTTTTCACCTTCTTTTTCGTTTTCTCCTCAGATGAATGGGAAGAAGTAGTAGCCACAGAATTGGATCGAGCGACAGTAGGTCGAGAAAAAGTAAAGCGTGAGAAAGGATGGGGGCGGACTTGTGGTTGTGGTGTCGTACTGTGTGAGGAGGTAAGCGTCAGTCCCAATAGTTTAGTCTAGACATGGCGCGGCAGCACATACGGGTCAGGTCGTCGCAGATCAAGCTTTGTACCAATCAAAATGCAAGGGATATGCGGACACAACTGATGTATCTCTTTGTGCCACTGAATAAACCTGTGAGAATAAATTCCTTGGCTCCATAAGCCCGCCTACGCTTACCACATCCATGACATGTTCAAAACTCGATCTATCCGCCAAGGAGAAACATATTAGAATGACATTGGCCAATCCGTATTCAATTCTTCTTGCAATAATTGCGCTATCGCCAGTGCGAGCGACCTGGGACGAACGTTGGGACGAAGAAATTGGTAAACCGAGCGAGGCCGGAGGGGAGTCCGAGTCATCTGTAGAAAGCGAGTCTGGGGGTGGATGGACCCCCTCGGTATCATGGATGGAGAGTAGATAGAGTTTGTATAAGTGCTCTACGTGAATTTGTATCGGCTCCGTAACTGAGAGAGGATTGGCACTGAATCAACTCGTTATTCATCTTATCGGGCATACGAAGATACTTACTTCCAGGAAGTAATGGGTTCTGCGAACATGGTTGGTCAGTCTCGCCAATTGCGCCGATGACTGGCATACCACGCACCAGGGGCTCATGCGTTCCATATGCGCTAATCAGGCTAGTCTGAGTGTTAGAAGGAGGGATAAGTACGATACAGCCGAAGACCAGGTGCGACGCTTTGGCCCGGAACAGTCCTTACTTTGCCTACTTCGTGGTCGCCAATCAGAACACCTTGAAACCCTGACGTAAGAGTCTTGAGTATGGGAGGAATAATGATCGAACGCACATTTTATCCCAGGTATGAATGAGACGTCCATCCATTCGCGTGGAGGAAGAGGTAGGCAGCAAGTTGTAAACTACAAAGACACAGCCTGAACTGTCCGTGCGCTTTCGGACCGCAGAACCCGAGGTGGAGGCAAGAATCCAATGTGCATCACTTGGCAGGAAACCTGTCGTCAACCGAATCCTTCTGTCGAAATGATCGACGGTGAACTCCACAGTGGGGCCTACACGGATTGTCCGGTCGGAGAAACCGAAGGACCACAGCTACTGTGTTTATTTGAGCTATATCCACGTGTTGAGACCATGGTCGTGCTATTTTCCAATGAGAGTCCATCGCATGACGTCGATGAGCGAATCGTGGCGTTAAAGGCGGAAGCCGCGGTCTAGGCCTCCTTAGAAAACATCACGCAAGAGCTGCGTCCAGCCTCCACTACCGGAACTGGTAGAGTACTGGCATACAGCTACCAAATGAAAGGGAAAGCACCTTGGACCCGGCGTTGGCCCTCATGCCTAGGATAAATGAGAAAATCTTCAAGTCCAAATATGAAGGAGACCTCAAGAAGCCTTCTTGATGAAGATAGCTCACCCCACAATTTTCTGTCCCCACATTTTAGTGTTCCAGGGTAGCACCGTGGGTACAACAAGGCCTACGTTACGGCCATTCAAGCCTTTAGGTTCGCAAACCCATAGTAGTGAGCCTCTCCGGTCATGCGGGTCTACAGCGTTACGGACAACATACCAGGGAGGATGACCAAGGAGCGTTGTGCTCATTCCAGCTAGTGTGAGCGTGAATATATTCGTCCTGTATCCAGGAAAACAGACGAGTTTGCAAACTCACTATACTCGGTCCATTTTCGTGAGTGTCCTGTACTTCCTGATTTGGGTTCACCCAAACAAGGCCATTCTACTCATTTCATACTGGGACATGTCGAATAGATACCTTCAATGACGACGTACGAGCACCGGCTTGCAGGTCGTTTGAACGAGGGACTCTTCCCCGTCCTCGCATGTCTCTATGTACCGTGTCAAAGACGTTCTGAGAAGAGCCCCTCACAGTTCCTTCATCCTAAGGATGAGGTTGCCTGTCTACTCTGCCTGGATTCCTCGAAGTGACCACGAGCGACATAGAATTGAATATAACTATCGCTTTCAGTCGTCATTTCATTCAAAGAGGCCTTCCGCCTGAAAATGTTCCCACCAATGCATGTCGTCATAAAGGAGACTCGTTCTGGGGCCACCAGACCCCTTATTAGGGATGTTCGAAATGATGAGAAGAGAATTAGGAGACCTTCATTTGGATCATCGCTCTAATGGGGCATCAAAACAGAGACCCGCTTGTTTGGCGAACAAATTCGCACCTCAATGGCCTTGAGGCAGCAGTTCTATCACTCCTGCTGAACAGATTGTAGCATGGATTGGAGGGCTGGATACCAGAAATTCAGAGAGACTCTGCGGGTAATTTTATGTCCATACTTTTGTTAACACTGCTGGCATGCTACTCGAGTCTTAGGCGCAACTGATCTACTCACCAAGTTCTATACACGTATACGCCGCATTCTACGCTTCAAGACGAGTCTGGCTATGCCAGGCCTCCACCCCGCCAGCTTCATGGGCTGAGGATTTGCTTCAATAGAAAGTGCTAAATGAGTAAGACGAAGATAAATTTAACTTACCGACGGATCGCTCGCTCTTTGCCTTTGAATAGACTAGAAATCATCGTTCTGGGACTGCAACCTCGTGATTTGTTTGTCCCCTCCACTGTGGCATCTGAAAGCAATAAAGGTTGCATCAGCAATTAAGCATAAATATCAGCACTATTTAAACCCTCTGTATATTCCTGAGCTTTCACTCAGACTAGGAGTCGAGGCGTCTACAGGGCCAATGATGTCCAAGTCTGCAGGGAAACTTTTCCTCCATTTTCTCTCACGTATACTGCTCCAAGCCTTCATTCTAAACACGTCATTTCCGAAATTTTAAATAGGCACAAACCAACCAACCTTCGTCCGGCGCTACCTTCAGCCTTTTCTATACGCTCAGGGTAATAAATACAAAAATGATGAAGTTACGACCAACCACCTTGCTCGGGCATGCCTTACCCCCGATACTTCAAAAATTTCGATCCCTTGGGTTCTCCAAAGATTCTACGATGATTGCCGCCATTTCAGCTCCGGTGGAGCATTGCTGGAGACTTGTAGACGCGCTCAAGTCAGAGTATCCTGTGCATCTTGGTTGCATATCCGCTCCACTGCTTGACCCTCGTCGTCACAACAAGCCGTTCACGTATAATATAAGCCTACTGGCCATTCCTCCGGCCGTGAATCATACCCCATTTATCTCTTCAGTACCTGGACCTGAGCCAGTTGCTGTTGGCCGACTACGCCGGCCCGAACGCGCAAAAGAATCGAGGATGTTCTCACTCTCGGAAGAAGTGGCTAGAACCTCCAGTGAGTGGGTAGCCCTATTTAATACTCTATCACCCTATTTGAACGACATTGCAGGCCCTCAACGATATTGTACTTCTCCGACAATGCTCCGGAAGGCCTGCAGGGACTTCTTTCCAACCACCTTCCGAATACCCCCAAAGTAATCTATGCACTACTTCTTTTTCCCCTCGTCCTTATGACCTTGCAGTTGGGGATGATCGGCGCTTCGACTCCGTTCTTCAACGGCCGACCATTCTCCTTGCTCTATAACGGAAAATGGCACTCTACAGGCGCCGTTGGAGTGAGGATCTATACCCAAAACATTGATATGAAGTATTCAATTCCCAATGGTTTCAAATCAATGGCTCCACCCTTGACGGTAACTGAGTGAGTACTATGCTTCCCCTTCCGGTGGATCCGGGCTTGAAGTTTGAGTCCATAGGTCTCAAGGGAACATGGTTTATACTCTGAATGGCCGGAACTCACTCTCGGAGGTACTCAAGATTCTAGAGACGGAGTACAAGACCACGGGCCAACTTACCCGAGGTGAAATTGAAGATCGAGTATTCATCGCCCTCGTGGGCCGATCTACAGGGGTATGTTAAGGTCACCTAAGGATTTGACGAGAGTGGCTAACAATGCATTAGGAATACCGTCGGTTATGGTCGATATCCAGTGGAAAGGGATCTCGAGGGTTAGTCCTTGGAGGTGATAGCGGGCCTCCAGTAGGATCACTGGTTCAGCTATTGCTCAAAGACCCGCAACTGCCATATGACCCTGCCCCTGTGGTCCAGCCGACAAAGACGAGGTCTATTCGTTTCCTTACCTCGACCACGGACCTTTCAGCGTTCACAGACTGTGAAGGAAAATGTTTGAATCTACCATCGGATGAAGATGTTCTTGAACTCAGTGATATCTTCCTTGTCGCTAGCGAAAATGGTTTCTTGGTTGACGAAGGTAGCATGGACAGTGGGTTGGCTCCTTGGAAATGCAGTGTAGCTGGTGTGCTCGCATCAGGAGATTTCTAAACCTTGTCCCATCTAGGTGCCTCTCCTCGCTGGTGGATGGAGCGCATTGTAGGGTTTTTACACCAGGAAGTAATTGGAGCTTGCCGCTGATAATTGATAACACATTTTTTACGATACATGTCAGGTCAATGTTTACGAGGCTTAATGCGTTTCGTTGAGGTAATCGACGATAGAGCCGGCAGCCTTGAAAGCGATCGCGAGCTGAAATGAAGCTGTAGTCAGTGATGACGGGTATGAGCACACGTAGGAAACTGACACTCGTGACCGTAGGGTTGCACGCGGTCGAGTCGGGGATGCAACCGTTGCCACCAACCCACAGATTCTGGAATCCGTGGACACGCGAGTTGGGATCGGCGACAGAAGTCCGGGTGTTTGTACCGATACGAGTGGTTCCCTATAAATCTGCTAAGTAACGCTACCGCGGCGTCTAAATCTTCTGGCTTACCGTGATGTGGAGGACGAGACCCGGATCCTATATCCAATCGCCGTGAGTAAGCCCTCGCAGAAGGGACTGCAGGAATCGACGAACCATCCACTGAGGATTCGAACCAGGAAGGAAGGTGCCGAGAACGCTGGCGATTTCACACATCTCCTTCATCATCCTGTAACAGGTTGAGCTTACAGCAGGGCAGTCAGCGCAAAGAGGACCTACACTTGGTCACGAGCATTGTCTTCGTCGGACCTGCGCCATTCGAACTTTCCCTTACTTCAGCGGACGTACGATAAACACCACTAATAAGCTTACCGTAGGCTGGGGCATGCCGTAGCTGTCGGTAATACCAGGAACCCACCCCTGTGGAATGTTGTCTTCGTCCGCCGGGCCAAAGTAGACCCTGTTATAGTCCTTGATATCTTGCTTCCCGAAGAAGCGCACGTCGACAATCAAGCGAGGATCGGCCTTCGGCCCGACGTCACCGTAGGAGAAAGCATCACGATGGATTTGGACATGGTAGGGATACTCGGATGAATATGGAATCGTGACTTGAGGTTCAGGATCTGTGAACGGGATAGGAAGAGGGTCCGAAGGGTTGTGCTTTATGTGCTCGGCGACTTTTTGAGTCCACCGAGGGTCCTTGCGGATCCCATCGACGAGTTCTCTCTTTAGGACAATCTAAGAATATAAGCGGTTAGTTGAATGTAGACACTATAGATTCGGAGTGACGCACCTGGCAGAAGGAAAGAGACTGCTCAGTCATAAAGCGGCCGAGAGCCCAGGGACGGATATGGCTTTTGTACAAGACTTGCGGAGTACCGACAGCTCCGCAAGCGATAACGACGGCCTTCGCCAGAATCAAATGATCTTCATCGGTCTTGAGATTGCGGACCAGAACCCCGATGATCCTCGTCTGATCTTCAGGATGACGGATAACCTTCGTGACGCGAGTCTCAGGAGAGAGGGTGAAACGGGGGCTCTTGACAGCGTCACCAAGGACGGTATTGGAACCACTCCAAGTGACATAGGTGGGGTTATCTGCGCGACGGCGGACAGCAAGGGGCAAGGGTTTAATATCGCGATTCGTCCCGGCTTTGAGAGCGTCCAAGACAGTGTTGTGGCGAATTGAATCGTCATACTGATCGGTAGTGACGTTCAGGATGTTGCGCGCGCGCAGGAGCAGTGCGTTGAGTTCCGCCGAAGCGATAGGGTTTTCCCTGCGTTCTTCAGCGTGAGGTAGAGGGCACGCACAAGTCCAGTGAGTGGCCATGCCACCAACGACACGAGTGACAGCACTGGCTTTCAGATTGAGCTCGGGGACCTGGTTGGGATTGTGGCCGAAGATGGTGAGCGGTTGATTGAGAGAAGGGGTCCAGGCTTGTCCATAGAGAGTTGGGATAAAGGTGTCACTGGGAGAAATGCTGATGGTCTGGAGCGCGCCTTTATGAAACCACTCAGTAAACGTTCACTAGAAACCCGATTGGTTACCTTTGATGACATTGACTGGAACGTTTATCGGTCAGCATAGAGATATCAGACAGTTTCGGTAGACAGACCGAAAGCATCGATATCCTTTTGATACCTGAAGCGAAGTAAGTATCCAGTAAGGCCGCGGTTAATGATGGACTAACTTGATCGAATTCTTGGGGTGAAAACCGGCAATGGGGTTGTCCTGTGCTCCGATATCTGCCATAAAAACCTTGGCGGTTTGATGATGCTCGATGATATGACGAGCGAAGCCACATCTGGAGAATATCGTGAGTGAACCGAATAATCAACGTAAAATGTGCTCGTTCACCCGATCGGCCCACTACCGGCAATGAAGACGTCCGTCTCAATTACGGCGCCTTTGAAAGGGGACGTGGAGTGGTCGACCTTGCCATGCGTTCGGCACTGGTGGACGAAGTTATCGATGTGGGTTTGAGAAAGCCTGTGGGACATTTTCTCGAGTATAACACAACTGGAGCTCGGAGGACGCTGCAGGCTGAGGTGAGATGGTCCAACGTCCTTCAGTTATAAAGGGGAGCGGATAGGAGTGGATCTAAGAGACGTCAGGATACGTCACCGCGTAGTGTACAAAGGTAACGCTGTGCACAGAGAACGAGGTATTTGTCCTCAATTGGCAGGGTGAACGTGCCGTCCACGGAAAGAAGGCCGAAGGCCTTTGTCGGGGAGCGCCTGTCGCCTGTAAAGGTTTGCAAATTTTCGTGGACATGTGCAGTGGAACCATAGGTGGACTCAGAATGTGGGGCCCCGTGAGCCACGCAGAAGCCGTCGCAAGACGCAGAAGCCGTCGCAAGGTCCATAGTGGGTGACTGAATCAACACATGCGGTACCTGGTCCTTCAAATCTTGACATAAATGTACGCCCTCGAGCGCTCCGCCCGAACCACTGCCGGAAGCACATTAACCGCCAAGAGGTTCCTCATATTCACGAAGTGCGGATTCCTCCCCAAAAGTATACGGTAAAACGGTAAAATTACGAATACCCCCAAGAGTTTGGCGTCTTAACTGGCGGCGGCGATGTGAAATGTAAATTTAGGTGTGGGTACTGGGGTACTGGGCGCAGGCAGGTAATTGTGTAGCTGGACTTCGGTAGAAAGTCACTTGACTATCGAGACATGCACGTTCGGGTAGACGACGTACCCTCCCCTGTTTATCGGTTCATCGGGTTGTACAAGGAGCCGCATATGATCCGCACTAGGGATACTGTGAACGAACGTGTGCCAACATTATTGGGAGGTATCTCCAGACCCCAGGGCCAGTAGATGGGCTCCAGCGGTGTTGTGCGGGGTGCGGGGGAGTTAAGGTTCGATTTCTTTCCGCCGGTGTTTGGACCTGACGCACAACATTGGCACCGGGGGGAACGGCACCAGCTTACAACCTTACCTTCGTATATGATACTAGCCGTGGCGAGGTGTGTCGAGGCGTGCAGAACGTAAGCAGGAAGGCTTTCTAACAGTCTCGCACAGTCTCTCAATTTTGTGGTTCTTGTATGCAAAATTGGCCTCGTAAATGCAAACCCACGTCTGTACAGAAGTTCTTTATCGGCTCTTCACTCTCCCCGACGGTTCCAGCGCTGTCAAATGGCCCAGATTTTGATGCCTCTCCCACCGACGTCTAAAGTGCTATTCTCGAAGAAAAATCCACGCACATCCACACACAAACGTTCATGGATCTTCGGAGACTCGGAGCCCTTAAGTTTCGATCCAGTGCTTATAAAACCAGGAAGAGTTGTTTCCAGTCGCCGTTAACTCGCTCGCCACTTCTGTCATCATGTCCTTCCAACCAGAGAAAGTGGAAGCCAATCGTCCCGATGGCTACTGGATTGAGGCGTTCCCGTTCAAAGTGAAAGACAAGATCCCTTTCCTCATCGGCTATGGCTTGGGCACCAGTACAACGCCAAGTAACATCGAGATGTTCCTCAATCCTTACAATCATGACTACCCGTACGTCCTCTTTGTTGGTTTTCTTGGAACCCCGCACTTACACATGGGGCAGTCGCAAGGCGAAAGGCGGGTGGGACAAAAGGACCCTTGCTACTCTCGAGTTCCCTGTTACGATGAGGTGGGTCACGCCCGAACTATCGCTATTCATTGCACTCATGCACCCCATTAGCTATGCCGACGTTTCCAAAAATGGCTTCAACGATGGTACAGATTGCTTTCCAACTTTGAAGGAACTTGGCTGACCCATACTAGTCATCATCAGTGATCAGTACGGCCCTTCGATGAACGACATCTGGCCCGACGGTGGACGCGTTAGCTGGCTGCACAACAATGGCTCCCTGGACTGCGCCGCCTGGCCTCGTCGGTATATTGGCAGCTCACCAGGAATGCATCGCCTTAAGAGTATGTGCCCTCTTCCGATTGCAATCTAATGCTCAGCTATACCATTCCTTAGCGGGTCACTTTACCCGCAAGGATCGCCTTCAGGTCATCGCTGTGCCTATTATAGTTGGCTCCAAGGACCTCACCACCCCGGCACCTGTGATCATCTATACCGCTCCCGAAAACCCACTCCATGCACCAGTGGGCGATGATTACGAGGGATGGGAGACTGAGGTCCCCTTCCCTGACACTTTTGTGCTTGTCCACGAAGTTACTGGTGCGCCCTCATCTACAGAATTATTCCACAATGCTAACAATGCTAACAATGCTAAATCTAACTCAGTCATACACGTTTCTGGAGGATACGACGCTGTCCTGTTGTCTGGGAGGGACGGAATCAACACAATCTGGTTCGACTCGCTCGATCATAAATGGGTCGTTTCCAAAATTAATGACGGTCTTCCGGAGGAAGGTGGTGAGCAACTCGATTTCCTTACTGATCCAGACCCGGCATTAACTGGGTTCCAGATAATCCGTATTGGGGCTCTGGCTCTTGTACGTACCTCTCATTGCTACGGTCAACCCAGTTTACTGACCACCCTTTCAGCGGCTCTTGGGCTGACTGGTCGCTACACTGGATATGTGGGCAGCGCCTCGGTCAGTCTATCGCTTCATACAAAATCATCGCCCTGAAGGCAATTTATGTAGGCCTTTCATGGAAATGTCGTCGCAGCCTACACCCTGCCTTATTCGAAGTTGCCCATCCAAACGGCACTCCTCAAACCCGGGCTTAAGTGGACCCGCACTGTCCTAGACGACTTTGGTTCCCTCAATGATGCTTACACCGGCTCGGTCCACCAGGTCGTATGTGCTGATATTGATGGCGATGGAAAGGATGAGCTTCTGGTTGCGCTTATGGGCTCTGATCCCGCAAGCCAGAGGAGGACTGGTGTTTGGTGTTACAAGCGTGAGTACACTCTAAAAAAGAATGTCATTTTTACTCAGTGAGTGATAGCTATTGACCTCGTCGAGGGCAAATGGGCCAAGTCCCAGCTGAGCTTTGATTCGGCCGGTCGTATTGCTGTGGGAGACCTGCGCGGCTTAGGTGTCGTGGTGAGTCCCAAATCCATTGACAAACATCCATGTAGTTGAAGGACTGCGTCAGGACTTTGCCACGATCTCGTACTCGGTTCCGGGATACTTCGTATCTCCCGATCCCTCTATCAATCTCTACAAAAATTCCGCTGCTCATATCCATGATAAAGGAGTGCATGTTAAAGCTTCTATCGCAATCCAGAAGCTTAACGATGAGGTTCTCTTCCGTGTCCCGGACCCTGCCTCTATCACCCACGCTGAGGAGGTCGAGTTCCTGGATGTCTCTGCTCGCAGGCTCGCTCTTGTCGTCGTACCACCACATTCGACGTTCGTGGTCAAAGACGGTGAAGGCCTCAAAGTGATTCAGGGTCGAGGTGCGAGTTTCCGTCCTATGGGCTCACACTCTGGGTCACTGATTCCTTTTCTGGTAGTCCACTGGACTAACAGACGCGGCGATGTCCAGTTTAGAGCTCAAGCGACGGCGCCATTCAGCGCCATCAGTACCGAAGTGCACGCTCGGAATGAATTGATTCATACGGGTGCCTCTGGAGCCGCGTTCCTTCTTATGAGGAAGTCGACGACCTCTGGTACTCCACCATACTCGGATATGAGCCAGCTCAAGGCCCACAATATCTTCCCGGAGCGTGCTCCCGCCGACGTTCGAGCCATGAACTTCCCTTGGGTCAAGGTAGAGGACCGGTCTTGGGCAAACGGGAGGTTCAAGGTGAAAAACCACTTTTATTGGTCTCTCCTCACTCAACTGACGCGCGAGCTCACGCCAGGGCCTCGAGTTCTACAACCTCGTCGGCTTCCACGTTCGCACAGCGGACGACTCGGACAACGTGATATGTCATATTCAAATGTGGACGGCCGGTGTTAACGTCAGCGCGGGATTCCACAACCACATCGAGTCCAGTTTCTGCGAGATTCACGCGTGCATCGTCAACGGTACCGGTAAAGGCGGTATGAGCTGGGCAACGGTCCCTGACGAAGACTTCAATCCGGCCGATCCTGATCCGGCCCAGTATGATAGCATCGTTGTAGGGGACATGCACGAGCACGGTCCGCTTTGGCGTACCGGTGAGGATGGCATTCCTCAGTTCAGGAAGAACGGTACGGTGGATTACCCATGGCATGGTAAGCGAAAGCGTGTACTCAATTGTGAGAGGTGCTCATTGATGCGCTTCCCTCCAGCATGGATCGCAGGCGAAGGAGACCCAGAACATCAGGCTTTCGATGTCTGGCTCGCATTCGAGTTCCCTCCTCTCGTTTCCAAACTCCCAAGGGAGACTGCATCGTTGCTTCCACCTGGAACGTACAGAATTGTGAACCCCATGTTCCTCCTCGGTACTGAGGTGGAAGGAGGAGATTCGACTGATGGTACCCCCATTGTTCTCGGAAGACAGAACCCTGGCAGGCAACAAAAGGTGCGCCATCGAGATGTTCTTCCATCTGTTCTTCCTCTTCCACGCGCTAAATCTGTTCCTGCACACAGTGGCGAGTCACTTTCGCTCCTGAAACTAAGCACTATAACTTGCAAAATGTGGCGAGCGGGTCGTTCGCGCAGACCAACTGGCCTCCGATCTCGGGACAAACTCTTGTGGGCAGTCGCTCCCCAGCGGCTCTCGGGATTACCTCCACTTGGACGGTTACCACCAACGGAGATGGGTTGTACACGTAAGGGCCCCTCCCTCCTGCCCATTTTAACCACACTCATTACGCGTTGTTAGAATTTGGCTGATAGGGACGAACCTCGTCTGGACGCTAGGCAAGAATTATGAGGTGCGTCGGCACTGGCTGCTTTGATTCCGACCAACTCACTATATACTACTTCTTTAGCTTACGATTAGCGAGTATGTGGCAAATGAGGGCCGCCAGAGGTGGAAATTTGTTGGCCTCGAGCACCACGTGAACGGAACAGCATGAACCAAGGCGCCTGCAAGGTTCTGTGTTATAAAAAAAGGATGACCTGTATCAGCACAATGAAAATGGCATTTGCTCGGCTAGGTTTCGTTCCTTCTCAGGCAGCGGCGCTATCCGATTCTCAGCTCTTCTAGATACGGGATGCCCGCGCGAGGGCGCAGAACTACACACAGGAGCTTCATCTGCTTTGTGAGTGGGATGGTTATATTTACCGCCAAGCTCGCGGTCACTGGCAGTTCGTTTGCTGGTCCATTTCCAACCTCATTAGCACGTAAGACGCATAATAATTGCAATGGAGGTGTCCATCTTCGCGCCCAGTGCGCGGGAAACTGCAGCTGTAGATTCATTCCGGCCCAAACGCAAGCATCGAACGTCACCCATGGAATACGTATGTTATTCCCAGGAGATAAGGCACCTAACCTGGCTGGGTTCCTTTTGGCTGCCCGAGTGTTGCGAATGCGGGGGGATGACGATTCAATCTCGGTGGTTTGAATACCATGGTACTCAAAGGGAAGTCACGCTCCATGGTATTCAAACCACTGAGGTGGTAAGTCCCCTGTACAATCCGTACATATACACATTTCCGAAGCTTGCCGATGCTTCCCAAGACTCGACGATGGTGAGCCACTGCGCCGTGCTCACTGAGTCCGCGTTACCCGGTGAGGCGCAATTCGTTTCCTAAGACCGCCTGTTGAGATACCTAGTTATATGGTAATGAATTATTCTTTGGAAGGGACCTGGACTCTTAGGAACACGGGTATATGTAGAGGGGTTCCCCTTTTTACATACGCGCAGGGTGACCAAACCATGGCAAGACAAGACGAAGATGAAACAAATAGGATCTATATACCATAACTTAATGGATGATCTGGGTCTGTAACCGAGAGCTGCTACAGGGACGACACAATACCCTGAGCCTGATACGGGTCCGGCGTCTTAGAATTGATATGCGATCGATCCAGTACACAGCAATTCATGTTCTAGTCATTTTTTGGCACTGAAATCATTATAAGGTTGTAAATTACCTGAATGTTTAAATGTTGCACATTAGGGGTACCCTTTAATAACATACTTCGAACAAGAGGGGCGCCGTCGTTCTTCTCCCTCCACAAAGCCTGGATTCTTCAGAATATACCGTACCCTTTCTTAAGTATTGCATTGGATGCGAGACTATTCCCCGCCCGCTCGAGTCAAAGTGTTTTCCAGAATATCAAGCAAGGAATCTCAACGCGCGGAGCTGCAGAACAAAATGGGCTACCATGAGTACTGGTGGCAGTGTATCCTTAATGGTCCAGATATTACCAGGTATATACCATTAACGACCAAGAAGACCAGTGAGTATTGTAATGAAGCCCTTCTGGGTTAGATATACCTTATCCCGCTCTTGCTCCAGCTGTGGTGCTGCACAAGGTCTATTTGGTCAATCAAATGGTACTTTGACCTTCGTTTACAATCGCCACAGTCGAATGTGCCTCAATTGGAGGCAACAAGTCGAGGATTCTTGGGGAGGTTGTTTTGTACTTGGCAAATTACCGGTATAGTAGAGACTGTGGTGAGGATGTTAAGGGTATGGTTGGCCACCGTACAGCCGTAGGTATTGTAAAG
>Ga0307513_10004437_pt1 | contig 18736 bp, 17 predicted proteins | sample 15_EM_MG_FD_202174 | JGI IMG/M metagenome (GOLD analysis project Ga0307513, IMG submission 202174) | Populus trichocarpa ectomycorrhiza microbial communities from riparian zone in the Pacific Northwest, United States - 15_EM | ecosystem: Host-associated > Plants > Roots > Unclassified | place...
GTGGCGACGCGGCGGAACTGCTTGAGCTTTGAGAAGCAGCATTCGACGAGGTGACGCTGGGCGTAGAGGTGGGCGTCGAGCGGGTGCTTCTGGCGCGCGAGGGGTTGTTGGGGGGTCACGGCGAGGTTGTCGCCTTCCGCGTCTCCACTATAGAGTGAAGCTTGCCATTGCAGGTTCGCGGCCACAAGCGGCCGGGCCTTGCATTTCCGGGCCTTGTCGACTATGTCCGCGCCTCAAATCCACACGCAGGCGTTTGGCGACGTGCGGGGAGACATCCCGCCGCTTCCATTCCGGTCCTCTCTCAACACAGTGTTGGCGGAGGGTGTCTGCGGAGGTTCAACCGGATAAAGGACCAAAGAAGACTATGGCTCTTCCTGATTTCTCCATGCGCCAGTTGCTCGAAGCCGGCGCCCACTTCGGCCACCAGACCCACCGCTGGAACCCGAAGATGGAAAAGTACATCTTCGGCAGCCGCTCCAACATCCACATCATCGACCTGTCGCAGTCGATCCCGCTCCTGCACCAGGCCCTGGTGAAGGTGCGCGAGGTCGCGGCTTCGGGCGGCCGGATCCTGTTCGTCGGCACCAAGCGACAGGCCTCCGAGCCGATCGCCACGGCCGCGCGCCGCTGCGCCCAGTACTACGTGAACCACCGCTGGCTGGGCGGCACGCTCACCAACTGGCGCACCGTCTCGGGCTCGATCGCCCGCCTGCGCGAGCTGGAAGGCCTGCTGGAAGCCCAGAGCGGCCGCACCAAGAAGGAACTGCTGCAGCTCAACCGTGAGCGCGACAAGCTCGAACTGTCCCTGGGCGGCATCAAGGACATGGGCGGCATCCCCGACCTGATGTTCGTGATCGACACCAACAAGGAAGCGATCGCCATCCAGGAAGCGCGCAAGCTCAACATCCCGGTCATCGCGATCCTGGATACGAACTGCAATCCGGACGGCATCACCTTCCCGATCCCCGGCAACGACGACGCCGCGCGCGCCATCCAGCTCTATTGCGACCTGATGGCCGACTCGATCCTGGACGGCCTGGCGGCCGGCCAATCGGCGGCGGGCGTGGACCTGGGCGCTTCGGAAGCCCCCGTGGAGCCGACCCTGGCCCGCGAACTGACTCCGAAGGCCGCAGCCGAACCCGCGGCTGAGCCCGAGATCACCGCGCCGGAAGCCGCGGCTCTCGAAGCCGAGATGACCGGCGCTGCCGAAGCCCCCGCGGCGGAAGCTGTGGCGGAGCCTGCCCCGGAAGCCGAAGCGCCTGCCGCTGAGGCCCCCGTCGAGCCGGCCGCCGAGCCGTCGAGCGAAGAAAAGGCCAGCTAAGGGCGTCTAGCCCCCAAGCCGACCCACCCATCCTGAAGGCGGACCTCGCAAGGGGTCCGTCGGATCTCAAAATTTGAAGGAGCTGACCATGGCGGAGATCACCGCTGCGCTGGTCAAGGACCTGCGCGAAAAATCTGGCGTTGGCATGATGGACTGCAAGAAGGCCTTGCAGGAAAACAATGGCGACATCGCCGCGGCCATCGACTGGCTGCGCGCGAAGGGCCTGTCGAAGGCGGCCAAGAAGGCCGACCGCGCCGCGGCCGAAGGCCTCGTGGCCGGCAAGCTGAGCGCCGACGGCAAGACCGGCGCGCTCATCGAGCTGAACGCCGAGACCGATTTCGTCTCCAAGAACGACACGTTCCAGGGCGTGGCGCGCGACATCGCCGACGTGGCCTTGACGGTTGAGGGCGTCGACGCCCTTGCCGCGGCCAAGACCGCCAAGGGCGAAACGGTCGGCGACGTCGTCACCCACCTGATCGCGACCATCGGCGAGAACATGCAGCTGCGCCGCTCGGCGCGCCTGTCGGTGAGCCAAGGCGCCGTGGCCCTCTACCTGCACAATGCGCAGGGCGATGGCGTGGGCCGGCTCGGCGTGCTGGTGGCGCTGGAAGGCGCTGGCGACCAGGCCGTTCTGAAGGACGTGGGCCGCAAGATCGCCCTGCACGTGGCCGGTACGCCGACCCCGCCGCTGGCGCTCAGCGAAGCCGACCTCGATCCCGCGGCGGTGGCCAAGGAAAAGCAGTTCCTGACCGATCAGGCGCTGGAGTCAGGCAAGCCCGTCGCCGTCGTCGAAAAGATGATCGAAGGCCGGATCCGCAAGTGGCAGGAAGAGGTCGTGCTCCTGAAGCAGCCCTTCGTCATGGATCCGGACCAGACCATCGAGCAGCTGGTGGCCGAAACCGCCAAGCAGGTGGGTTCGCCGGTTTCGGTGAAGGGCTTCGTGCGCTTCGCGATCGGTGAAGGCGTGGAAAAGAAGGCCGACGACTTCGCCGCCGAAGTGGCCTCGATGACCGGCAAGGCCTAAACAGCTCCGACCAGAGTCTATCCCGAGGGCGCGGTGCGTATCGACGCGCCGCGCCCTTGGTTTATGTTCGCTTCGAAATAGGGATTCCCCATGCCCGACGGCCAGCCCCGCTACAAACGCATCCTCCTGAAGCTCTCGGGGGAGGCCGGCGTCGGCGGTGAAGGTTTTGGGATAGATCCGAAGACCCTGCAGGCCGTGGCCGAGGAGATCGCCCAGGTGGTCAACGCCGGGGTGCAGGTCTGCGTGGTGGTCGGCGGCGGCAATATCTTCCGCGGCGCGGCGCTGGCCGAGGCCGGCATGGAACGCGCCAGCGCCGACTATATGGGCATGCTGGCCACGGTTATGAATGCGCTGGCGCTGCAGGCGACCCTCGAGAAGGTCGGCGTCTACACCCGCGTCCAGTCGGCGATCCCGATGGAGGCGGTCTGCGAGCCCTACATCCGCCGTCGCGCGCTGCGGCACCTGGAAAAGGGGCGGGTGGTGATCTTCGCCGCCGGCCTCGGTGCGCCGTTCTTCACCACCGACACGCCCGCCGCCCTGCGCGCGGCCGAAATGGGCTGTGACGCGCTCTTCAAGGGCACCAGCGTCGACGGCGTCTACACCGCCGATCCCAAGAAGGATGCCGACGCCAAACGCTACGACACCCTGAGCTATAAGGAGGTCCTCTCGAAGGACCTGCGGGTGATGGACACCTCCGCGGTGAGCCTCATGCGCGACAACCATATCCCGATCGTGGTGTTTTCCATCCGCGAACGGGGCAACCTGCTGAAGGTCCTGTGCGGCGACGGGGTCTATACGACCATCGCCTGATCAGGGCCCGGGCCCAAGACTAGGGGAGCAAACATCATGTCGACCGCGGAAAAGCCGGTGCTGTCGAAATACAGGGATCGCATGGACAAGGCGGTCGCTGCGCTGAAGGAGGAGTTCGCGAGCCTGCGGACCGGCCGCGCCTCATCCAGCCTGCTCGACCAGATCAACGTCGAGGCCTACGGCTCGACCATGCCGATCAACCAGGTGGCGGCGGTCTCGGTGCCCGAACCGCGCATGATCACCGTCAATGTCTGGGACAAGGGCATGGTGGTGTCGGTGGAGAAGGCGATCCGCTCGTCGAACCTCGGCCTCAACCCCGTGGTCGACGGCCAGAGCCTGCGCATCCCGATCCCGCCGCTCACCGAGGAACGCCGCAAGGACCTCGCCAAGGTGGCCGGCAAATACGCCGAGCAGCAGAAGGTGGCGGTGCGCAACGTCCGTCGTGACGCCAACGACGACCTGAAGAAGGCGGAGAAGGACGGCGCCATCAATCAGGACGAACACAAGCGCATGGAAGCGGAAGTCCAGAAGCTGACGGATGAGGCGATCAAGCGCGTGGACGAAGCCTTGAAAACCAAAGAACAAGAGATCATGCACGTTTGATCCCGCGCGCCGCCTCCTTCGGAAGGACGAACTAAGCCTATGGCCGCCCATGAGAATACGCCGCCCGTCGGCCCGTCCGGCGAAGGCGCGGAGGGTCAGGCGCCTTTGCATGTGGCGATCGTCATGGACGGCAACGGCCGCTGGGCGAAGCAGCGGGGGCTGCCGCGTTCCCTGGGTCATCGGGCCGGCGTCGAGGCGCTGAAGCGCACGGTGTCGGCGGCGCCCAAATTCAACATCCGATGGCTGACAGTGTTCGGATTCTCGACGGAGAACTGGAGCCGGCCCGCGGCCGAGGTCGCCGAGCTTATGGCGCTGCCAAAGCGCTACTTCGAATCGGACATCGGCCGGCTGGAGCGGGAAGGCGTGCGGGTGCGGGTCATCGGCAGCCGCGAGGGCCTTGCGCGGGACCTGGTCGCGATGATCGACGACGCCCAGGCGCGAACCGCGCTGAACGACACCTTCCACCTGAACATCGCCTTCAACTACGGCGGCCAAGCCGACCTCGTGCAAGCCGCCCGGCGATTCGCCGAGGACGTGGCGGCCGGCCGCGCCAAGCCCTCCGACCTCGACCAGACGACCTTTGCCGCTCACCTCGCCACGGCGGGCACGCCCGCGCCGGACGTGATCATCCGGCCTTCGGGCGAGCAGCGGCTTTCCAATTTCCTCCTGTGGGAAGCGGCCTATGCCGAACTGATCTTCCAGGATGTGCTTTGGCCGGACTACGGCGCCGATCACCTCCAGGCTGCGCTCGCCGCGTTCGCAGGGCGGGAGCGGCGCTACGGCGCCGTCGTGGCCGATGACGTCCTTGCCGCAGGCTAAGAGCTTCAACTGGACCAACCTGGGGATCAGGACGGCCTCGGCGGCCGTCCTGATCCCGGCTGTCGTGGCCGCCGTATTCATCGATCTCGACTGGCCCTACCTGGTGCTGGTCTCGGTCGGCGTGGCGCTGCTGGCCATCGAATGGGGCGGCATGAGCGCGCCGCGCGCGCCGATCCGCGTCTCGGCCGCCGTCACTGCGGCGGTGCTGGCCTGTGTGTTCCTCGGACATCAGGACCATTTCGTCCTGGCCTGGGGCGCGTTGGCGGTCGGGGCACTGGCGGCGGCGCTGGTGGCCAGAGGTGTCGCTGAGCGCCCGGCGGATGCGGCCTACGGCGTGTTCTACATCGCACCAGCCGGTATCTGCCTGATCTGGCTGCGCTCGACCAACCAGGGCGAGTGGTGGACGCTCATGCTTTTCCTGGTGACCTGGTCGGCCGACATCGGGGCGTTCGCAGTCGGGAGCCTGCTGAAGGGGCCCAAGCTCTGGCCGCGGTTCTCGCCCAACAAGACATGGTCGGGCTTCATCGGCGGCCTGGCGTGCGCAAGCCTCGTGGGCGTCCTCGTCGCGACGCCCTTCAAGCTCGATATCGACGTGCCGCGCGCGTTCATGCCGGTCTTCCAACTGAATGTCGGGGCCGCAGCCCTGATCGGCCTCGCCGTCGGCCTCGCCACCATGGCGGGCGACCTTTGGGAATCGGCGCTGAAGCGGCGGTTCGGGGTCAAGGATTCCGGCGACCTGATCCCCGGCCACGGCGGGCTGTTGGATCGTGTCGACGGCCTCATGTTCGCCGTGGTTGTGATGGCCATAGCGCGGCTCGCAAATCACCTTGGATGGGGCCATTGAACCTCCCGCGTAAGATCAGTGTTCTCGGCAGCACCGGCTCGGTCGGCGTCTCCACGCTCGACCTCCTCGAGCAGGCCAAGGTCGAGGTCGAGGTCGTGGCCCTGGCGGCCGGACGGAACGTCGATCTGCTGGCGCGGCAGGCCCTGCAGTGGCGCCCGAAGATCGCGGTGATCCGGGACGAGTCCGCCCTGCCCAGCCTGCGGGCCGCTCTGGCGGGATCGGGGATCGCGACGGCGGCCGGCGCTGCGGCCGTGGTCGAGGCGGCCGCCATGGACGCCCAGTGGGTGATGTCGGCGATCGTCGGCTTCGCGGGCCTGGCGCCGACCCTGGCGGCGGCGCGGGCCGGGGCCATCGTCGCTCTCGCCAACAAGGAGAGCCTGGTCTGCGCCGGCCCGGAGCTGCTGCGCACCGCGCGGCTGGCGGGCGGCGCCGTGATTCCGGTGGACTCCGAGCACTCCGCGATCTTCCAGGTCCTGGAGGTCGAGAACCGTCAGCAGGTGTCGCGCCTGATCCTCACCTCATCGGGCGGTCCGTTCCGCGGCGCGACGCACGAGCAGATGGCCCGCGCGACGCCCGAGCAGGCCGTCGCGCATCCGAATTTCAGCATGGGCGCCAAAATTTCGGTGGATTCGGCTACCATGATGAACAAGGGGCTGGAGGTCATCGAGGCCGCCTACCTGTTCGCTGTGCCGCCGGAGCGGATCGAGGTCCTCATCCATCCCCAGCAGATCATCCACAGCCTGGTCGAATACGCCGACGGCTCGACGCTCGCCCAACTGGGTCCGCCGGACATGCGCCCGCCGATCGCCTGCGCCTTCGCCTGGCCCGACCGGCTGCCGTGGCCGGCGCCGAAGCTCGATCTGGTGAGGTCGGGGCCGCTCACCTTCGCCGATCCCGATCCGCAGCGCTTCCCGGCGCTGGCGATCGCCAAGCAGGCGCTGAACGCCGGCGGTCGCGCGCCCGCGGCCATGAACGCCGCCAATGAGGGGGCCGTGGCCGCCTTCCTTGACCGCCGGATAGGCTTTCTCGATATTGTCCGCGTGGTGGCGGAGACCCTTGAGCGCATGGATCGCCTTGGCCTTGTCCACAGCGCGAACGACGACGCCCTGGAAGCGGCGCAGATGACCGATGCGACTGCGCGCCACGTGGCGGACGAGGTCGTGACCGGCCTTATGGCTCAGGCCTGAAGGAGTAAGTCCGCGCGATGGGTCTGCTGCAGAACATCCTGATGTACATCGTGCCGTTCCTGCTGGTGCTCGGCATCGTGGTGACGGTCCATGAACTGGGCCACTTCCTCGCCGCCAAGTCCGTCGGCACCAAGATCGACCAGTTCTCCATCGGCTTCGGCAAGGCCATCGCCAGGTGGACCGACAAGTCGGGCGTGGAATGGCGGGTCGGATGGCTGCCGGTGGGCGGCTTCGTGCGGTTCGCCGGCGATGAGAACGCCGCGAGCGTGCCCGACCAGAACGACCTCCAGGCCATGCGTCGCGATCTGGTGGCGCGGGAAGGGGAGGCGGAGGTTGGCCGCTACTTCCACTTCAAGCCGCTGTGGCAGCGCGCCTTCATCACCGCTGCGGGGCCGGTCTCGAACTTCATCCTGGCGATCGTCGTCTTTGCTGTCCTGCTTTTCACCCTGGGCGAGCCGCTGTCTCCCGCGCGGGTCGATTCGGTGAAGGCCGGAAGTCCCGCCGAGCAGGGTGGTTTCCGACCGGGCGACGTCGTGGTCAGGGCGGACGGCCGAAAGATCGACAGCTTCTCGACGCTGCAGAGCATCGTGTTCCTGAAATCCGGCACCCCCATCCAGTTCCTGGTGAACCGCGGCGGCAGCGAAGTGGCGCTGACGGCGACGCCGCAACGGGGCGAGATCGTCGACCGGCTGGGTCACAAGCAGCACCTGGGCATCCTCGGCATCGGCTACCAGCAGCGACCGGGCGACCTGACGATAAAGCGCTACGGTCCCCTTGAAGCGGTCGCGGGCGGCGTCGAGCGCACCTTCGATGTCGTGCGCACGACCGTGCAGTACCTCGGCCGCCTGGTGGTGGGACGCGAGACCGCCGAGCAGCTTTCGGGACCGCTCGGCATGGCGCAGCTCTCCGGGGACATCGCCAAACAGACTGCGGCGGCCTCCAGCGACGGGCGCAGCCTCGCGATCAACTGGGTCATCACGCTCTTTGAGCTGGTGGCGAACATCTCCGTGGGGATCGGTTTCCTCAATCTGCTCCCCGTCCCTGTGCTCGATGGGGGACACCTGCTCTTCTACGCGTACGAGGCGGTGGCTCGTCGCCCACTTGCTGCCAAGGTTCAGGCGGCAGGGTATCGAGTAGGCCTTGCGCTGGTCCTCGGATTGATGTTGTTCGCCACTTGGAACGATCTGCAGCGCCTGCGTGTGTTCAATTTCTTCGGCGGGCTATTCTCCTAACCCCCGACATTTCCCAACGGCTGATTCGATGCACAGACACCGCGCCCGCAGCGCTGCGCTAGCTACCGGCTTTGCCGTTCTCCTGGGGACTACTGCGCTCGTAGCCCCTGGTCTGGCCATGGCTCAGGCGGCTCAGCCGAAGGCGCCCGCGGCGGGCGCTCCCGTGCCGAATATCACGCCTCCGGCGCCGGCAGCACCGACGCCGACCGCACCGACGCCGGCTGCGCCGGCGCCCGCGAACATCAACCCCGACGCCGGTCAGACCGGCATCGTCCAGCGCATCCTGGTGAAGGGCAACGAGCGGATCGAACCGGCCACGGTGATCTCCTATCTGCCGATCTCGGTCGGCGAGCGGGTCGATCCGGCGAAACTCGACCAGGCGATCAAGGCGCTCTTCCGCACCGACCTCTTCTCGGACGTGAGCATGGGCTTCGCCAACGGCGACCTGACCATCACCATCGTCGAGAACCCGATCATCAACCGGGTGCTGTTCGAGGGGAATTCCGGGCTCAAGGAAGACAAGCTGCGCGATGAGGTGACCGTGCGTCCGCGGGGCATCTTCACCCGCGCCAAGGCGCAGGCCGACGTGGGCCGGATCGTCGAACTCTACCGCCGCTCGGGCCGCATCTCGGCGACCGTTACGCCCCAGATCATCGAGCTGCCGCAAAAGCGCGTGGACCTGATCTTCAAGATCGACGAAGGCCCCAAGAGCGGCGTGCTGCGGGTCAATTTCCTGGGGAACAAGGCGTTCTCCGACAACGACCTGCGCGATGTCGTCGTGACCGAGCAGTCGCACTGGTACAAATTCTTCTCAAGCAACGCCAACTACGACCCGGACCGGCTGGAGTACGACAAGGAACAGCTGCGGAAGTACTATCGCAACCGCGGCTACTATGACTTCCGCGTGGCCTCGGCCGTGGCGGAGCTGTCGCCGGACAAGAACGGCTTCGTCGTCACCTACACGGTGGACGAAGGGCCGGAGTACAAGTTCGGCAAGATCAGCGTCGAGACCGAGTTGCAGAAGCTCGACAAGACCATCCTCGAAGCGCTCGTCCCCTTCCGGTCGGGCCAGACCTACGAAGACGAGAAGATCGAGCAGGCCACCGACGCCCTGACTTTCGCCGCCGGCGCCGCCGGCTTCGCCTTCGTGGACGTCCGGCCGCGTTATGTCGCGAACCGCGAAAAGGGCACGGTGGACGTGGTCTTCCAGGTCCGCGAGGGGCCGCGCGTCTACGTCGACCGCATCGACATCGTCGGCAACACCCGCACGCTGGACTACGTCATCCGCCGCGAAATGAACGTCGCCGAGGGCGACGCCTACAACCGCGTGCTGGTCGACCGCTCCAAGAACCAGATCCGCGGCCTGGGCTTCTTCAAGGACGTCGATATCACCGAGATTCCCGGCTCCGCGCCGGACCGAACGGGCCTGCAGGTGAAGGTTGAGGAGCAGCCGACCGGCGAGCTCTCGTTCAGCGCCGGCTATTCGTCCGTCGACCAACTGGTCATCGACCTGGGGATCACCGAGCGGAACTTCCGCGGCCGCGGTGAGAACGTCCGCGCGCGGGTCTCGGTCGGGTCGCTTCGCCAGCAGATCGACTTCGGTTTCTCGGAGCCCCGGTTCCTGGGCCGCGATATGCTGGCCGGCCTGGACGCCTACTACTACAAGTACGACCTGACCGACTTCTCGGGCTACAAGACGACCACCATCGGCTCGGGCGTGCGGCTGGGCTTCCCGCTCAGCCTGAATTCACGCGGCTCGGCCCGATACACACTTCGACAGGACGAAGTCGACGTTCCCGCGGGTTTCTGCATACCGGGCAACCAGTTGGTGTCGCCGTCGCTCTGTGCCCAGCAAGGCTCGTTCCTGACCTCGCTGGTGGGCTATGGCTACACCTTCGACCGTCGAAACGATCCGATCCAGGCCACGCGCGGCTGGTTCGTGACGTTCAACCAGGACTTCGCTGGCGTCGGGGGCGACGTGAAGTACATCCGCACCGAAAGCGACGCGGGCTGGTACCACGGCTTCACCAAGAGCTTCATCCTGTCGGTGACGGGATCGGCCGGTTATGTCGGCGGGTGGGGCGGCGATCACGTCCGGATCAACGACCGCTTCTTCCGAGGCGGCAACAACTTCCGTGGCTTCGAGATCGCCGGCATCGGCCCGCGCGACCTGAATGGCGGCCAGAACTACGCCTTGGGCGGCAAGGCCTATGTACTGGGCTCGATGGAGCTGACGGTCCCCACCTTCCTGCCCGAGCAGTATGGCATCAAGGCCGCGCTGTTCACCGATGTCGGTACGGCCGGGGATCTGGACAGGGTCGACAAGCTCTGCCCGGCGATCCCGTTCGACGCCGTCGCGGGGGCGGCCTGTCCTCCCGGCACGCTGGACCCGAATATCAAGGACAACCTTGGCCTGCGCGCTTCCGCCGGCTTGAGCGTCTTCTGGAAGTCGCCGATGGGTCCCATCCGCTTCGACTTCAGTCATGTTCTAGCCAAGGAAAGCTACGACAAGACGGAACTCTTCCGGTTCTCAACCACAACCAACTTCTAGGCATTTCATGACTTTCAAAACCCTCGCCACGAGCGCCTGCGCCGCAACTGTCGCCCTGACCGCTGCCACAGGCGCCCTCGCGCAGGCCCCTGCGCCAGCCGCCGCCGCGGCCCCCGCGATGACCCATGGTCCCGCGATCCCCGGCGTCTGCATCGTCTCGATCGAGAACGCGATCGGCGCTTCGACCGTCGGCAAGTATGTGGACGGCCGCATTCAACAGATCGTCGCCCAGGTGAACGCCGAGCTGACCGGCGAAAAGACCGCGATCGACAATGACGCCAAGGCGCTCGACGCCCGGCGCGCCACGCTCGACCAGAACGCCCTGGAGCAACAGGCCGCGGCCCTGCAGGTCCGCGCCAACGCCCTGCAGCGCAAGGCCCAGCTTCGTGACCGCGAAGTCCAGGCCACCGAGCAGAAGGCGGTCGGCCGCATCGGCCAGGAGATGGAACCGCTGATCCGGGCGGCCTATCAGCAGAAGAGCTGCTCGGTCCTCTTCCAGCGCACCGCCGTCGTCATCGCCAACCCGGCGATGGACCTCACCCCGGCGGTGGTCACGGCGCTCAATGCCAAGATCACCCAGTTCACGTTCGATCGCGAGCGCCTCGACCAGCAGACCGGCGCGCCGCAAGTGAGCCGTCCGGCCACGCCCTCGGCGCCGCCGATCACCACGACGCCGCCCGCCAAGAGGTAGTCATCGCCGCGGATCGGACCGCTGAGGGAAAGCCATGCCCGATCCGCGCTTCTTTGAAGACCTCGGCCCGGTGACACTCAGCGAGCTGGCTGCGCTTACGGGCGCCCAGCTCGTTGACGAGAGCCTGGCTGCGCGCGCGGTTCACTCGGTGGCGACGCTCGACCACGCCGGCCCCGCCAGCATCACCTTCGTCAGCGACCGCAAGTACATGGCGCAGGCGCGTGAGACGCTGGCGGCCGCCTGTTTCGTGCGGACCGGCGAGGCTGACGCCTTGCCTGCAACCTGCGCGGCGTTGATCACGGACCAGCCGCAGGCTGCCTACGCGGTCGCCGCCGGACGCCTGCATCGTCCCCGGCGCGCGAGCGGTCCGGCGGTGTCGGCCGACGCCCAGCTGGAGCCCGATGTGCTGCTGGGACCGGGCGTGGTCATCGGCCCGGGCGCCCAGATCGGGCGCGGAACCCGCATCGGCGCCAATACCGTCATCGGTCCTGGCGTGGCCATCGGCCGGGACTGCGAGATCTCCTCCAACGTGACCCTGGGCTTTGCGCTGATCGGCGACAGGGTTCGGATCTTGGCGGGGACGGTCATCGGCGAGCCCGGATTTGGCGCGACGGCAGGCCCACGGGGGCTGATCGACATCCCCCAGCTCGGCCGGGTGATCCTGCAGGACGGCGTCTCCATCGGGGCGAACAGCTGCATCGACCGCGGCGCGTTTGACGACACCTCGATCGGGGAGAACACCAAGATCGACAATCAGGTGCAGATCGCCCACAACGTGCGCGTCGGCCGCAACTGCGTCATGGCGGCCCACACCGGCATCTCCGGCAGCGTCATCATCGGCGACGGCGCGCAGTTCGGCGGGCGCGCCGGTGTGGCGGATCACGTGACCATCGGCGACCGGGCCCGGGTGGGCGCCGCGGCGGGGGTGATGAAGGACATTCCGGTGGGCGAGACCTGGGGCGGCATGCCGGCTCGTCCGATCCGCCGCTGGATGCGGGAGACGGCCTGGCTCGCCAGGATGGCGAACCGCAAGGAGAGCAGCGAATGAGCCGCAAGGCGCCCGTGAACGAGGCTCCCAGCGAGATCGACATCACCGAGATCCTGGCGCGGATCCCGCATCGATATCCGTTCCTGCTGGTCGACCGGGCCGAGGAGTACAAGCCCCACCAGTCGATCGTCGGCATCAAGTGCGTGACGGTGAACGAACCCTTTTTCCAGGGACACTTCCCCGACTACCCGGTGATGCCCGGGGTGCTGATCGTCGAGGCCATGGCCCAGACCGGCGCGGTCCTGATGTCCAAGTCGCTGGACGTGGACACCGAGGGCAAGACCATCTTCTTCGTCTCGCTGGACAATTGCCGATTCCGCACCCCGGTGCGGCCGGGCGACGTGATCCACATGCACGTCGAGGTGCTGCGCGCGCGAGGCGACCTGTTCAAGTTCCGCGGGCGCGCCCTGGTTGGCGACAAGGTCGCCGCCGAAGCGGAGTTCGCGGCCATGCTCGTGGAGACCAAGTGAGCGTCGAAATCCATCCCACCGCCATTGTCGCCAAGGGCGCGGAGATCGCTGAGGGCGTCAGCATCGGCCCGTTCTGCGTGATCGGCGCCAAGGCGAAGATCGGCCCTGACACCGAGCTCTATTCGCACGTCGTCATCGAAGGCTCGACTGAGCTGGGCGCCCGCAACAAGGTCTACCCGTTCTCGGTGCTCGGCGGGCCGCCGCAGCACACCGCCTACCGTGGCGAAGACACCCGGCTGGTGATTGGCGACGACAACATCATCCGCGAACACGCCACCATGAATATCGGCACCGTGAACGGCGGTGGCGTCACCCGAGTGGGCTCGCACGGGTTCTTCATGATCGAGTCGCACGTGGGCCACGACTGCGTGGTCGGCGACAACGTCATTCTCATCAAACAGGCGACACTGGGCGGACACTGCCAGATCGGCGACTTCGTGATCGTCGGCGGCTTGGCGGCGGTGCACCAGTTCACTCGCGTGGGACGCCACGCGATGATCGGCGGGCTGGCCGCCGTCGTGAAGGACGTCATTCCCTACGGTTCGGTCTGGGGCAACCACGCCCATCTCGAGGGGCTGAACCTGGTCGGCCTCAAACGGCGGGGATTCAGCCGCGAGACCATCAACACCCTGCGCGCCGCCTACCGGTTGTTGTTCGCCGACGAGGGTACGTTCCAGGAGCGCCTGGACGACACGATCGAAACCTATTCGACCTCGCAGGAGGTCATGGAGATCATCGACTTCATCCGCGCCGACGCCAGCCGCCCACTCTGCCTGCCTGAACGCGAGGTTTGATGCGTAAGCTCGGGCTGATCGCCGGCGGGGGGACGCTGCCCGTTGAGATCGCCGAGCACTGCAGGCGTTCGGGCCGGCCGCTGTTCGTGATCCGCCTGAAGGGTTTCGCGGGCCCCGAACTTTCACCCTACGCCGGCGCCGAGGTGGGCATCGCCGAACTCGGGAAGTGCTTCAAAGCCCTCAAGCGCGCGGGATGCGAGGCGGTGTGCCTGGTGGGCAATGTCAGTCGGCCGGACTTCGGCGCGCTTATCCCCGACCTTCGCGGATTGACCGTGCTGCCGGCGGCCATCGCGGCCGCCCGCAAGGGTGACGACGCGCTGCTTCGCCTGATGCTCGGGGAGTTCGAGAAGGAGGGGTTCGCCGTCGAGGGGGCCACCGAGGTCATGGAAGACCTCAGTCTCGGTTCCGGCCCGCTGGGTCGTGCGACGCCAAGGGACGAGGACCTGTCCGACATCCATCGGGCGCTGGAGGTGGCGCGCGCCATCGGGCGGCTCGACGTGGGGCAGGGGGCGGTCGTCTGCCGCGGTTTGGTGCTGGCCGTCGAGGCGCAGGAAGGCACCGACGCCATGCTGGCGCGGGTCGCCGACCTGCCCGCGGCGCTTCGCGGCCAGCCGGGCGCCTGCGCCGGGGTGCTGGCCAAGGCTCCCAAGCCCATACAGGAGACCCGCATCGACCTGCCGACCATCGGGCCGGCCACGGTGCACGCCGCGGCCCGGGCGGGCCTGGCGGGGATTGTCGGCGAAGCGGGCCATCTGCTGGTGCTCGACCGGGAGGCGGTGATCGAACTCGCCGACGAGTTGGGCCTCTTCATCCTCGGGGTGGAGCCCGCCGCGCCGTGAGCCCGCCGCCGCTGACCGTCATGCTGGTGGCGGCCGAGGCCTCCGGCGATGATCGGGGCGCAGGCCTGGCGCGGGCGTTGAAGCGCCGACTGGGCGACGGCGTCCGGTTCGTGGGCGTGGGCGGCGAGCGCATGGCGGCCGAGGGGGTCCAAAGCCCCTTCGAGATCGCCGACATCTCGATCCTCGGCCTGCTGGAGGGCCTCCTCGCCTATCCGAAGATCGTACGACGGGCCGATGAGACCGCCGCGCTCGCGCTGCGCGAGAAGCCCGATGTCGCGATCCTGATCGATTCCTGGGGGTTCACCCTGCGCGTCGCCCAGCGTCTGCGCCGCCTCGACCCGAAGCTGCCGCTGATCAAATACGTCGGCCCGCAGGTCTGGGCCACGCGCCCGGGGCGCGCCAAGACGCTCGCCGCGACGGTCGACCACCTGCTTTCCATCCACGCCTTCGACGCGCCCTGGTTCGAGGCCGAGGGGCTGCCGGTGACTTTCGTGGGAAATTCGGCGCTTAGCGTCGACTTCTCACGCGCCGATCCGGCTCGGCTGCGAGCCGAGATCGGGGCCGGGCCGGACGATCCGATCCTCATCGTCCTGCCGGGCAGCCGGCCAGGCGAGATCCAGCGGGTCCTGCCGGCCTTCGAGGACGCCGTGAACCGGTTGAAGGCGGATCGGCCCCACTTGCACGTCGTTGTGCCGGCCGCGCCGACGGTCGCCGAAACGGTCAAGGCCCGCGTCGCCGGGTGGCCGCACCGCGCCCATGTCCTCGAGGGCGACGCGGCCAAGCTGGACGCGATGAAGGCCGCGACCGTGGCGTTGGCGTGTTCCGGCACGGTGACCACGGAATTGGCGCTGGCGGGTGTCCCGATGGTGGTGGGGTATCGCCTGGGCCCGGTCACCTATGCGCTCCTCAAGCGGCTGATCCGCACCCGGTACATCACGCTTTTCAATATCGCGGCCCAGGCCTTTGTGGCGCCGGAACTGGTGCAGGACGATTGCAACGGCCCGGCGCTGGCGCGGGAGGTGGCGACACGGCTGGACGATCCCGCGGCGCGCTGCGCGCAGGTCGAAGCGCAGTACGCAGCACTGGACAAAATGGGCCGGGGCGGTCCCGATCCGTCCGAGGCCGCGGCCGACGCGGTGTTGAAGCTGGTCGCTATCCGCGCCGGCGGCTAGGCCGGTTGCGCCGCGACAGGCGCCAGGTTGTGACGATCGGCGCCCTCGGCGATCACGAGCGCATGAAGTTCGAGCACTTGCGGCGGCTCTATGGGAAGGCCCAGTCGGCGCAGACCCGGATTAAGTCTGTCCCTGGCGAACGCGTCCAGGTGTGCTTGGCTTTCCCAAACGTCGATGCCGATCAGGCCCTTATCGTCGAAGGCGACATGGTGCGAGATCGCACCCTCCGGAATCGGCTCGATGGGGACTTCGAGCCGAAAACGATCGAACGTCTCCTGATCGACTCCACTCGAACGATAGATGGCCATGATCGGCATGGCGTCCTCCCTCGGATCGGGCCCCTGCGGGCCCCCGAGGAATCAGGGTCTACCGATAACGGCGTAATGTCAGCCGCAAAACTGCAACTCCCGCGGGATATGGCGGGAGCGGGAGCAGTCCTAGCCGCGCGTATCGATCTTTGTGTAGCTGCGCGGGCCGGCCCCTGTGTACAGCTGACGCGGGCGGCCGATCTTGTAGGCCGGGTCCTCGATCATCTCTTTCCACTGCGAGATCCAGCCCACCGTGCGGGCCACGGCGAACAGCACCGTGAACATCTCCGGCGGGAAGCCCAGGGCGCGAAGCGTGATGCCCGAGTAGAAGTCAACGTTCGGATAGAGCTTGCGCTCGATGAAGTACTCGTCGGAGAGCGCGATGCGCTCCAGCTCCATGGCCACCTTCAGCAGCGGATCGTCGCCGTGGCCGACCTCGTCCAGCACCTCGTGGCAGGTCTGCTGCATGACCTTCGCACGGGGGTCGTAGTTCTTGTAGACCCGGTGGCCGAAGCCCATCAGGCGGTAGCGGCGGTCCTTCACGCCCTGCACGTACTCGGGGATGCGATCGACGGTGGCGATCTCCTTGAGCATGTTCAGCGCCTCTTCGTTGGCTCCGCCGTGCGCGGGACCCCAGAGGCAGGCGATGCCCGCGGCGATGCAGGCGAACGGATTGGCGCCCGACGAGCCGGCCAGGCGGACCGTTGAGGTCGAGGCGTTCTGCTCGTGGTCGGCGTGGAGGATGAAGATCCGGTCCATCGCCTTGGTCAGCACCGGGTTCGGCTTCCAGTCCTCGGCCGGGACGGAGAAGCACATGCGCAGGAAGTTCTCCGCATAGGAGAGGTCGTTGCGCGGGTGCACAAAGGGCTGGCCCTGCGAGTATTTGAAGGCGCGCGCGGCGATCGTCGGCATCTTGGCGATCAGCCGGTGCGCCGAGATCATGCGTTGCTCGGGATCATCGACGTTGGTGCTGTCGTGATAGAAGGCCGATAGCGCCCCGACCGCCCCGACCATGATCGCCATCGGGTGAGCATCCCGGCGGAACCCCTGGAAAAATCGGTCGAATTGTTCGTGCAGCATCGTGTGATAGGTGATGTTGCGGTCGAACTTGGCGAACTCATCGGCGGTGGGCAGCTCGCCGTGCAGCAGCAGGTGGCAGACTTCCAGGAAGCTCGATTGCTCGGCCAGTTCATCGATCGGGTAGCCGCGATGCAGCAGCACGCCCTTGTCGCCGTCGATGAAGGTGATCTTGCTTTCGCAGCTGGCGGTCGAGGTGAAGCCGGGGTCGTAGGTGAAGACGTCGGTCGCGGCGTAGAGCTTACGGATGTCGACCACATCGGGGCCCATTGTCCCCTTCAGGATCGGCATCTCGACGTCAGTAGCGCCGATGCCGAATTTCGCCTGATCGACCATGCCAAACCTCTCTCGAAATGTACGAATGAAACGCCCGTTTCAACTGGCCTTATAACGCGTTAACGGCCGAGCGAAAGCGCATCGTCAAGGCGACCCAGGCTTTCGTGTTTCCCTAGCGCAACGAGCGCTCCCGCGAGGTCCGGGGCGGGCGATCCGCCGGACAGAACGGCGCGCAGCGCGGGCCCGATCTTGCCCAAGCCAACGCCTTCGCTTTCCGCGAAATCCTTGTTGAGTGCTTCAAGCGTCGGAACGTCCCAGGGCTCCGCGACGGCATAGCGTTCACGAAGCCGCCCCAAGCGCGCCGCGGTCTCTTCCGTCAGCATGGCCACGGCCTTCTCAGGCATCTCCAGCGGCCGCGCCTTCAGCGCGAACACCACGGCGTCGGCCAACTCCAGGAGCGTCTTGGCTCCGTCCCGCACCAGGGGGATCGCGTGCTCTAGGAGGGCCAGATCGGTGGAGCGCAGCGTCCAGTCGCGGCTTTTCAGGATATCGGCCACGAGGACGGCCAGGCGCGCCGGTTCCGCCAGGCGGATGTAGTGATTGTTGAGGTGGTTCAGCTTGGCCCAGTCAAGGCGGGCGGGCGCGCCCACCACGTCCTTGATGTCGAACCAGGCGATCGCCTGCTCGTCCGAGAAGATTTCGTCGTCGCCGTGACCCCAGCCGAGCTTCGCCAGGTAGTTGCGCATGGCCTCGGGCAGGTAGCCCATCTCGGCGAACTCGCCGACCGCCTGAGCGCCGTGGCGCTTGGAAAGCTTGGTCCCGTCGGGGCCGTGGATAAGGGGCAGGTGCGCCCAGACCGGCGGCGTCCAGCCCAGGCCCTGGTAGATCAGCGTCTGGCGCGCGGCGTTGTTCAGGTGGTCGTCGCCGCGGATCACGTGGGTCACGCCCATCTCGTGGTCGTCCACCACGACGGCCAGGTTGTAGGTCGGCGTGCCGTCGGTGCGCAGCAGGATCAGGTCGTCGAGGTCGCGGTTCTGGAACTTCACCGGGCCCTTCACCTGGTCATCGATCAGGGTCTCGCCATCGATCGGGGCCTTCAGGCGCACCACGAACGGCCGATCCGGGGCGTCGTTGGGCGACAGATCGCGCCAGGGCGAGCGGACCACGCGGCCCTCGGCGCGGGCCAGGCTACGCTCGGCTTCCAGCTCCTCGGGCGTCATGTAGTCGCGATAGGCCGAGCCCCGCGCCAGCATCTGATCCGCGGCGATCTGGTGACGGTCGGCGCGGGCCGCCTGGAACACCGGGGTCTCGTCGGCCTCGAGGCCGAGCCACTTCATGCCCTCGAAGATGACCTCCACGGCGGCCTCGGTGGAGCGCTCGCGATCGGTGTCTTCCACCCGCAGCAGGAACTTGCCGCCGGTGTGGCGTGCGTAAAGCCAGTTGAAAAGCGCCGTCCGGGCCGTGCCAATGTGCATGGAGCCGGTGGGCGAGGGGGCGATACGGGTGACGACGGGACGGTCGGACATCGAAATGGAGGGACCTGGGGAAGCTGCGGTGGCGTCGGACGCCTGGGCGGCGCCTCTTAGCACGCGCTCCCGCGCCCGTCCTAGCCTCGCAGCGGCGCGCGGCTGGTTGGCGGGCCAGGCCGCCCGCCAGGCGGAGCGCTGGAC
>Ga0307513_10004438_pt1 | contig 18735 bp, 21 predicted proteins | sample 15_EM_MG_FD_202174 | JGI IMG/M metagenome (GOLD analysis project Ga0307513, IMG submission 202174) | Populus trichocarpa ectomycorrhiza microbial communities from riparian zone in the Pacific Northwest, United States - 15_EM | ecosystem: Host-associated > Plants > Roots > Unclassified | place...
CGAGACTGAATAGCGACGTGCCATTGCTGACATCCGAGTAGATTACTCGGAAGCTGCGACAGCGTATCGGGAAGCGGTTACAGGAGTAAAAGCTATACCCATCGAAGGGTTCGCAATCGACCTCTCGACGGAACTACTTGACGCATTCACCGAGTCCCTCAGAAGCCGCAATATATCAATATCCTTCTATGCTGGGGCGTGGCAGACATATCGGCCAACCACCAGCAGCGGTCGACCATTTGACCTGGTCCTCACCTCTGAGACGATCTATCGGCAGAAGAGCGTCCCGTCCCTTCTGACCGTGTTGAAGACCGCGTCGAAGTCCTCGGTGGAAGGGCCTGAGCTGGACGATATCCTCCCTGGGCTCTCCATCAGAGCTACGCTGATTTTGGTTGCGGCTAAAGCCATGTATTTTGGTGTTGGAGGCAACGTAGATGACTTTCGGCGAGCGGCGGAAGACGTGGGGGCTGTGGTGACGGATGTATGGGAGCTACCGACCGGAGTACGACGCGTTATTTTGAAGTTGACCTGGTAGAGGTTCTCTCCCACCTTCGGCCTGTGTCGTATTTCAGTGCCTCCCGCAGAACCCATGTATAGTAAATGATACCTCTGGCTTCTCAACTTTCCAATCCAGTTTGACGAAGTCTATCTCCTCACGAGGCATCAACCACTCAAGAACGAGGAAGAAGAGACATTGGACGATCAAAATAATAAGATAAATAAGCCCAGCAAATGGGCCGAGTTCTAGTGTCCTGGTGTATAATTAGTCTGGGTAGTGTATCCTATCACGTTACGAACCTTTGCATCCTCACCCACAGTCCGCACGGGGGCGGAAGCTGGCGATACACTCGTTCCGTTCTCTCCGCAACTTCAGCCCAGTTGTACATATCCTTAACTCTCTCGTGGGCCTTGAAAGGGTCGTGCTTCCCGGCGGAAACAATAGCTATCGCATGAGAGAGCGCGCGGACAATATCTGTAAACTCTGAGCTCAGGTATGCAGTCAATGCGATAGAAACGAACCTTCTTCATTGGGATAAGCGAAGGATATCATATCATCTGGGAGCACTTCTGGCACCCCTCCAACCCTCGTGCTGACAACATACAATCCAGCGCATGCAGCCTCCAATAGTCCGATACCAAATGCCTCAGTGAGAGATACATTAAGGTATATTGAGCCTGCAGCAAGCACATCGCATACTCGAGAGTGGTCGACCGCTCCTACGAGTTCGATGCGGTCCTCCAGCTGGTGCTTCTCTCGCATCTGAAGTAGGTCTATAAGTTTCGGACCGTCGCCACCAACAAGAAAGTGGACGTTAGGGAACTTTTTGCAAATGGTCGGGGCCGTAGCGACGAGTAAGTCCACGCCCTTCCGATAGGCAAGGCGAGACACAACGACGATCGTGACTGAAGACTGTCAAGAGGCAATCAAGTACCATATGCGCGCTCACTTACTTGAGTCTGTGGATTTGACGGGTGAAGGACGAAACTGTTCAGGAATAACAGCGCTCGGAATGACATGCACGATCTCTGGTGGTATCTCTGCCCGGAGAACAGTGTTCTCGCGGCTGTACCGGTAAGTATAACATAATTAGTAGGACAATAGGCGTACCCTGTGTGCGATACACAAATAACCCCCCCGACATTCCGCAGCGCTGCTGCTAGTAACTTGTTGGTCAAAATTCCCGTTGCGTCATCCAACGCAAAGAGACTATGGTCCGTGAAGACAGTCCTAATTCCGAACAGGTGCGAATACAGAATTGCTTCGTGCGCCAACGACGAGAGGCTTGCGTGACCGTGGATCAAGGTAATGTGCTCGCGGAGCAATATTGGCCGGAGCCACGGGAGGAAAGTTAAGTAGTTGGGAAGGGTTGCCCCGGAAACCAGTACTGGGAGCGGAATGTGGTACACCTTGAGACCTGGAGCCAGCCAACGGATGCCAACACGAGAAGGGGAGTAAGAATGGGTGATGATGATGACCTACTAATTGTGAGTGCACTCAAGTAATTGCACCGGAAGTTTACTGACCTTGTGTCCGCGTTGCAGCAAATTTAAAGATAACATGTAGATGTGGTTTTCCACCCCTCCGACATTTGGGTGAAAGAAATCACACACCATCCTGTTCCGCAATGATGAGTACCACTCCAGAGGCCAGGAGTGCTTACACACGCTATGTTCTCGCGCATAGTGAGTAGGGAGGATCAGGGTCAAGTTGGTTTGTACGACGTGAAACAAAGCGGGAGCACTCGAAGTGACCCGAAGTATTATCCACGTAAGGAGGCTGATGGAATATATGGAGTACTCGCTTTGCGTTACCCCAGGTGACGAAGGTACTTTGACCTGCTGCAGAGTCGCTACATTGAACAGAACAATTGCCAAATCAAGCACAGGTCAAGGAGAACTCCATTTTCAATATAATATCGTACACACGGGTCTTCAGGTAAGCCGGTGGTGTCCTCGATTATCAATTCACTATACCAGAGAGTACCGATACCAGAATGATTAAGGAGACGAGAAATAGATCCAAGAATAATTTCCTCCAGTCCCAGGGCTATTATTCGAGTTTCTCGAGCTCCTCCAGTCTCGCAAGGACCACCTCTTTGCTGGTCTCTTCGATTTCGCCTGCTAGGAAGACCTCATCGAGTATAGCATATACCTATAGGATGCTCAGTGAATTGAAAAGGCGGAAAAGTAACAACATCCATTGTCAAACCTTGTAGAAGTTGAACACCAAGTCAAGTTCACAAACATTCTCAAAGAATGCATCTAACCAGCGTTAGTATAATGGTGTGTAGGCGACTAATTGAAATACCTAACACCTCCACGAAGAGGTGGATCGCTTCTAGGTAGGCGAGTTCATTGTCGTTTGCATCAACACAGAGGCAGAAGAATAGGCCTGCATAACGCCTGTAGATGACTTTGTAATTCCTATACTATTAACATTGAGTAACAGAAGGTAGCGTGGTGAGAATCCCTTCGACGGACCTCGACAAAATTCGATTGATGTTTCTGGTCTCGCGGGGCAACTAGCCGATGTACCTCGCCTCGAATGCGCAGCTGAAAGGGGTACGAGTAAGAACTTTTTTGGGTGGTTTGCCGCCGAGAAAGCCACACGACGACTTACCTTCTCATCGTCGTCAAATGGCGCGTACCACTTGGAAAGCCGAGTCTTCCCTTGACGATTCTGGAGAGCCTTGATTCGCAGCACCGAGCATAGCATTACGCATTACCACGCACCTGAACTAGGATGAAACGGATCATCGTGGGGGGAGATGACCTACGCTGGCCAACAAACACAGATCCACTCCTAGCATGGCTACCGTATGACCATTCCAGAGGCGAAGTTCCCAACTGTAGGTCTCTTTTTGTTGTAAGCAGGACACTGCATGGAGAATTTCAAGGTTCCCGCCGGCTTTAATCTTACCGAAAACGTAGACAATGCCCAGGTCCAGAAACATTTCCGCAAAAAATGGGGACACCCTCACGAGGTCATGAAATGGACACGCACCGTTTAAAAAGCTCCCGGCTCCCCTCGACTGCTCTGGACATTAGGGCTCCCGATAAGATGGTAGTGGTGTGCGAATGCCACAAAAATTGGGCCCAGGTTCCTAGGATTTCCGTGTGTCAATGTGCACACTCCTTCGTGGCTCGTCGGCAGTCACAATATTTCTTTGAGCCTCATATTCAACCTTCCTTCATCATCAGGTGTGCATTGCCTCTATGGGAACCTCCAGAGCATTACTGTATTACGTGTCTAGAAGAGGGAATATAGGATAGCGACATGTGTACACGTAAGATTTGGTCAAGTAGTCTTTGCGCAATCGTGAGCTCAGAATATGTCGGAACGACAGAGTGGACATGAGGATGAACTGCTTGATTTGAACCACTGGGCCAGGTATCAGTGACAGTGAGAATATACGTTGAACGGAGGTAACGAACCCTGTAGAGGCAGCTTGAATGAAAACGGTTCTTGCATGTCCGGCAGGGTTTTGTAGGTAAGGATAAATCCGTTACGCTGATAATGCTGTGACGAAGTTGGCAGCGGTTGGAGAACAATGAATCCCGAACTTACGAGTAGCAAATTGCACATTCTACTTGGCCTTCGAAGTATAGTGATACATTCTTTTTGAAGAGCAAAAGCCCATCGATGATATGGCCGTTCTAGGTAAGATATGATTAGTAGCCTCGCAAGATTGGGTTTCCACTCACTTGTGTGGTAATAAGTTGCTGTATAGCGAACAGCCATGCTCGCCACTTGTTCTCTGCAACCCCAACCCGGCGCACGTCCCTGACCTCCACAGGTTTCAGTGGATATTCCGCCGGGAGTCTCACGGCTAACTCCATTTGCTGCTCGTCGATCACATAAACGACCCCTACCTCTGAGATGGCAGTGGAAATCTTGACTGTCAGACTGTCATCATCGAGGCTTTCTCTTCCAGTTTCTCCTGGTGGTTGGCGCAGAAGCTGCAATTCGGCGGCAATAAGGACTGGCGAGAAGTAGGCACTCGTGAACGACGAGAAACTGTTAGACATCTGCCGATCCTTGGTGTCGGTCCACCACGCTCGAACGAGGGAAGGGAGTGTGAGCAGAGCTCGATAGTAAATATGAGCGGCAAAGAATTGGATGCAATCAGGTTCATAGACTACGATGGCAGCTGTTAGGAGTCATTTCGGTCGTAAGCACCGTTACTCACAAGGTACGTAAAACGTGTCTACCTCCCACAAATCCAGTTTGGGGGGTTTGACACCTGAATGGCCAATATGAAGGATTAGGCACAAAGATGGTAGAAGGTGTCGCGAAACTAGATCCAGTGTGCGAATTTGGTCAATATACCCATTCCGTACTCGCAAGGACTGCCGTTCACAAGTGAGTCCTGATTCAGGGGCCAAGCATTCTTCGACTTACAGTATTGTCGAACATGTCGAGTGCTACATTCCAGCCCAGGAGATACCCAAACCATCGCTACGGATGCCTCAGTTTCTTGCACAAGATTGGGCTGCATGGTACGCACAGAGTTAATGGTTTCTTCCATGGTATCAGCCTCTGCATCTTGCAAGAGGTTAGTTGTGTAAAGGAGGTCGATCAGTTCCTGTGGCAGGCCAAACTCATTGCGACCTGTGGTATCCAATCCGGCTTCCAATACAATTGCCTCTGTCTGCTTTTGGCCTGCTGCGCTGACGAGTGGGTATGATATCCGTTGCACCTCCAATCTTGAATCATGCAGAAGAGAGCACATCTGCAGAACATAAGCCGGTGATCGGGTATTCTTAGGCTACTTACCTTGGGGAAGCTCTCTTTCTCGATAATGCCAGGTGGTATGTCTTGCATGAGGAAGAGAGCTTTCTCGCGGCACGCTTCGCGAGGAGTGCTCATTTGAGTGGGGTCTAGAGGAGTTAGGTAGGCATGGGACCCTCGTACCGAATCCTCACCTAATTTTACAAGCAAGAGGTCCCTGACCAGTCGTAATACTTTCGCCCTGCGCTCGTACCATGGGGAACGCAGGGATTTGTTGGTACTAGCGAGATTTTGTACCTCTGATACGAGAGAAAGGGTCCTCGACAATGGGACCACGGATTCTTCATCTTGTAACGGAAGGGTCTAAGGAATATTATCACTGCAGGTTCATCCAGTCGTCAAGATACTCACTTCCAAAGTGTTCTCTATGAGATCAAAGGCGAAAAACCAGTGAGCGCCTTGCAAACTCTGGACGACTGGGGCCAAATGAAGTAGTAACCAGGTAGTTTGACTCTCGATCATCGGGTCAAGTTCCTCATCACTGCTGATCCACTTCTGAATTGTCTGGAGCACTTGGACAGCACGAGTGGGGGGAAGGAAGGCAGTGTCAGACTCGGGTTGAGGAGCCAGTGCCAAGAGATGTCGCAGCAGAACTACGCCTTCGTTACTAGCACGTCTAGGTGGGATCCCAGTGATAGAAGCTGCGACTTCATTCCGATACCGATCCAGGTTCTGTGTTTCAAGGCCATTCTGTACCACTGCGGAAATAATACTCAATGACGTTTGAGCTGCTAAAGTGACTGTGAGAAGCGCCTAGGCGGTGCCAAGATACACCGAAGGACTGACATTGATTTCGCTTCGCTCGTGCGACGGATAGCCACAGATCTCCCTCAGCCCCAGAGGCTGTCTTCAAGACATACTGGAGTACTGAGCGCAACACTAGAGACAATTGGACTGAGTTCCGCTGGAGAGTTTTCTGATATAGGTCGTAGAGGAATTGTTGATAGACATTCGTGGAGGGTCGAGCTTTTGATTGGATGGCCTTGATGACAGATGAGTGGAGATTTTCCTCGTTGCCAATAAGAGCGAGCTGATATGTGGTGACCTTCGATATCTGAGTTAGGATGCGTTGCAGGAGGCTAGGTTCTGTGTCCGGGGGAAAGACGGCCTGGCTGGAGTGAGGGACGGATTGGGCCTGAAGAATGAAGTACTCTGCTAATAATACATATTCCAGGGTCCAAATCCTCTCGGCGGAAAGTTGTCTATCCATTTCTAGGAGCTGAACCATTGCACAAACAACCCGAAGGAAGGTAGGCAGTCCTTTGGTATGTTTGAGAGGAGGCCTTTCTTCGTGTTCTTCCGGAACGAGAACATCAAACGCGGCCAAAGTGGGGTCGGGAAGGGCTGGCAACCCCTCTACTAGCGCATCGAGTACAGCTGGGGCAGGGATAATGCCACTCCAGACTGAAGGAGCGTTGTTCCCGTATATTCCCGTCAAACTGCCAACTAGCTCCTCAGGACTGTCAGTTTAAATTAGCTATTGATGAATTGTAATATGGAGAAGGGCACGCGAACCTGTAACGACAGTTGACTTCAGCCAGCCAGATTTGAGTTTGTTCCACTATACGATCTTTACATGCGGACGGGTCTGCCGTGTAAACTAGGCGCCAAAGGTCCTTAGCGAGCAGTTTGAGGGTTGGATCAGGATCGTAAGGGAGCTGACTGAACACATAAGCAGGAAGGGAGAGCCTTTCATTGCGGGGGGATAGAAGGTTGGTGTCTTGCTGTTGGAACAGTGCGTTCACTCCCCGCAGGGCGTCAATGATACACGGTAAAGAGTAAGGTGGCTCTGCTTTTGGGGCAATGGAAGAAAGCCATATCCGCTTTTCATAGTCGTGCGCTGCCAATTTGGCACTCCGGATGTTCAGGAATTGTTCTATTGAACATCGTCAGCACAAGCAGACAAACAAGGCAAAGTTTGAACACACTGTGGTGCAAAAGAAGTGATAAAACGACAGTAACTGTGGCTTCATAATCTGTTGATCGACTTGCGTCCATAAAGCGTTCAAGTTCGCTTTCATCTGCTCTGAAATCGCGGAAAGCAGGGAGATCTGCTACCTCTAGCAACCTCAATAGCATTGAACGTTGAACCGTAGGCCAGTCAGAGTAGTCTCCAATAAGTGCCAGGAGGTTAGACCAGACTACACGGGCGGCTGCGTTTCCGGATCCTCGGGTTTGCAGATACGCGATAACAACGTCAATAAATGCGGTTGGTTCAAGGTTTTGGAAGAGAGAAGGGAGGTCACTCTTGAACACTTCGTCTAACAGCTACTCAGGATGTCAGAAAGGGAGAGCGAGTCAGCAGGCACGTAGACCCTTACGAGCAATGATTGCTCCTCATTCGCCTCATGAACCCCTTTAATGGCCCCCTTCAGCAGTTGGGCATGTCGATTGCGAACAATAGCTTCATTTGCGGGATCAAGGAGCTGTGAGACCGAGCCGCGAATGAGCTGGTCGATCAGTAGATTGAGAGGTGCCTTGAGATGGTCGGAAGTAAATTCTTTGACGAAACCCGACAGCCAAGCAGACCAGTCTAGTGGCGGAGTGGAGTCGGAACTAGCGGGAGCCATGTAGACAGATGATATGGCCTCTACAGTACGTGTCCACGCTGAAAGGAAGAAATCTGACGAGGATCAGTCATCAGTAGGCGTAGACAATGGAAACGGGGGCATTCACCGTCGTGCAGGCTTTGAAGCTTGCTCATTGCCTTTGCAACTATTGGAACCACTTCTCCAGGTCCAATCCTCAAAGACCCATCGAATACTCGTTCCCACATTACGCCAAATTGATCACTGAGTAGATCTTTGGAAAGGTTTTGTGGTTTCTTTCCGCTGCTGGGTCCTTCTGACGTCGAACTTTCGATACGCCTAACAGTGAGGAGCAAGCACTCGGTATACGCCGATAGGAAGGCACGGAAGGATGCAGTCGTACGGTCGCTCGCAACCAAGGCTTGACCATCGACGGCAGCCCAGAGGGCGCTGAAGTATTCATCGAATGAATTAGATTGAAAAGGAAGGACCTAAAAGTGTAGTAGTTTTATTTGAGTGGCATCCAGTACACCAGAAGTCAACTCACTTCCGGAGGGATGGTCCAGAGCACGAGGGGGATGTTGGGATATGACTGGACGGCTGTACCGGCGCAGCCCAAGCGGAGAAAGTCCAGCATTTCCTGGTAAGCAGCGTTTGGGGATGGGTTGGACTCCTCGTTCTCTCCATCGGAATCCTCGTCTTCAACGTCGGAGAGTAGCCACGCTCGCGGGAAAGCTACACGGAGGAGTGGGTATTAATATGCAGTGCGAGTATTGGTACTCACCTGTCAAGAAAACAAGGAATGGTTCCCAGCATGCTCCCCGGACTATAGCATCTGGTTCAACCCATACTGAGCGTAGAGTTGCCACACTAATGGCATGGAGGGCGCCCTGTAAGCGCTCTGAACAAACAATTCGTATTAGAGGGTCCAATTGTTGGTGGGAGATGTGGCTGGAGCCTACCCTTGTGTTTTTGCACAAGTGTCAAGAGCAAACTCCATCCCGCCCTTCGTACGCCAGGCTGAGAGTTCCCGTAATTTGTAACCGACTCTTCTTGTTCGTCCCCGATAAATGGAGGGCGCTCTTTGTGGGAAAGGATCGTCCAGAATTCGACGTTGGCAAGAAGGGTGTTGAAACCTTGCCCTCCGTCAAGTCTCGTCAATCGTTCAGAAGAGCCTGTCAGAGGGGAAGAAACAAATATATATCAGCACCACTATTTACATTCTCGAACGCAGGAAGCACGCTCGCGACGCGTCGTAACAACAACCACATACCTAGCAGCCACTTCATACTCCCAAGAGCAGCAATGCGTATCATCGCCTGCCGGTCGGCCTCGCTCTCCCCGTCCTCCCCAGCAAGCGAGCCTCTGGAGCTAGGTTCCTCCAGCCGCTTCACAACACACGTTGGGGCAACACGCGCAGGCGCCTTTCCCCGCTGTGGTGTGCCAATGGGGGTCTGCACAGCCGACTGGACAGGGTAGAACGAGTTGTACAACGCGCCAGGGTCGAGGGCTGCACGAATCGTGAAGGTCTCCAGTAGCCTGAGGTTGTCTTCGTCGATTGTGAGTGACTCTGGTCGATTAGTGGACGGCTCAAACAAGGATTTCCAGCTCGTCCGGCTGGTGGAGGCGACTTGACGGTCGACGTCGTATCCACTGAGCATCCACATGCCCAAAACGGATTCTACTTGATCAGCGTCGCCTGTATCGCGCAACGACGTGATAATTCCTTGCTGTAAGGAGGGGATTTGCAGGAGGGACGCGTGGAGGCCGGCGTTCAGCAGTCGAATGCGACGCGACGGGTGCAAACACAGTGCTGGGTAGTGGTACAACTATAATTTCCGTGTCGTATAACAAGCGTCGTGTTCGGAATCAAGGTCATCAGCGTTCTGAGACTGGCGGTAATGAGGATCGAAGACTTACCCAGACAGGCAAAGCCGTACACAATGTTTCTACTAGTTCTTCTTGAGGTATAGACTCATCTTCATGGGATTTGGACGGTCTGCGTGCCTTGTCGATCCAAGCCGCCTGAAGTTCCTTGAGGGCCTTTTGCTTGGTCACCGCGTCCTTCTTCATCAGACGTCTGAGAACAACGAGCAAGTCGGCAGGTAGTACAGATCCCAAACCGTGTACGTCGATCGGGTCGCGCTGCAGCGGTTGGGGCTTCGTCGGTGGAATATACATCTTCACTTTTGGCTCCTTCTTGTTCTTCTTCCCGCCCTTGGTCTTAGCTAATTGTTTCTGCAAGGGTTGATTGTCCTCATCGCGCGCCGCTGCTTTCCGACTTTGTTTCTTCCGCGTTCCAGCAGACGCAGATGTTTTAGATGGTTTGCCCATAACAGGGTCGGGTCCAAGTTGTGCCACTTAGTCGTCGCTCAAATTTGACCAAAATAATATGCGCAGCAAGTTCAGAAGTAACAGGTGGTACGTATGGAATCACAAACCACACTGCAATGCTTGGTGTGTCCATAGTTAGGGGCGGTGGACAGGCAGAACGGGTGTGGGTGCAAGAAATGCGTATCTAGAAAGCGTGATAGGACAGATAGGACCGTGCTCATCGTAGGTGCATTGGCAAGTGTGGTGTGCCAAACCCACCGTCCGTTTTTTCCTTACAACAGAGGGAAGACCAAAGCTGCCAGTAAATAGAGTTGCACCTCGTTCAGAAGAAGGTCACAGACAGCACTGCAACAACGAGGGAGATAGGGATAACAAGCTGGGTCGCGGCCATGCGGTATGTTGCACTGGTACCCGAACTGTTCGTAGGGTTAGAGGCAGTGGAAACACGAGTGCGAGTACCAGTGATTGACGTCTCCAAAGACTCGGGTCCGTACAAGCGAGCAGCATTCCGCTGTCGAGTCGTTAGAGACGACTCGGAAAACGAAATCGTGCACTCCCCTGAAAGCCATCAAGGGTCTCATTGGAATCGCCCCTCAGATTAATCCCACCCACTGCGGTGTCGTCCCAACCGCAAGCATGAGGGTTGGTGTCGTAGAACCGACTGTCGAGAAGGAAGTCAGGATCGAAGGGCTGGATTTCAGGAGCACACGCACGTCGTGATATTCTCATCCTGAGAGTGGATGTGGACTTCTAGTTCAGTCATCGCAGCCCCTTGGAATATGGATTTGAATTGAGGCATATCGGGTCACGCCGGAGCGCGAGCGGCACTTACCGTTGTTCGTAGGACGGGGCCCAGAGATGAAGCCGTTGATCCTCGCATCGGAATCGTGGGCAAGTACGCAAGGTGCGTAGCTGGGGAGGTAACAGAGTTCGCTTGAGTCGACGGACAACCATGAGGAAAAGGCAGAAACGCGCACAAAGTCGACTGAGCAACACTGTGATTCCCCCCAACGAAACGAAATACGACAACGTCGCCTCTAGTATGGAAAATATGAGCAGAGGCGGTGGAATGAAAAATACGAAAATCTAAAGCGGTAACTTTGTTGGGCCTGAACACGTCCGTGGTATTGGGAGAACCAAGGAGGATAACATGGCTCTCTGCGAGTGTGGACACGACGGCCTAGAAAGGGTAGAGTCAGCTAAGATCGGTTCATGCCGCCATTTGGGTGGTGGCAAGAAACGGGAACGCGGACTGAGACGAGGGCAACGAAGAGAGCGATTGGGTTCATGACTGGACAAGAGGGCGAGCAGTTGGGAGTGATGACGGCGCCTGAAGGCGAAGGACCGAGAAACAACCAAGGAAGTGGCAGGCAGAGGGGTTCACAAATGCGCAAAAAAGTTCTATAAGCCACGAGAAATTCCACGCAAAAAGTAAGATTCCAGCCTCTGAAGAAAAGGCTTGATTGATTGGTCAACTGTAAAGCGACTGAATACAGTCAGGCTCGTGTAGCCAGGGATTGGCCAAAGAAAGGTTAGCCGGATATATATGCTCGGATATGCTCTCTCGCTGACGTCGTGTTCGGTTTGGTGGCCCACGTCCGGTGTGGTAAATCCACGAGCCACGAGCCAGCGAGCCAGCGGTTGAAAGAAGATTGTCACCGTATGTAAAACTGTCTTACCCAGGTGCACCTAGGTAAATAAATGAGCTCGTACAGCATCTTCAAAATTCTCCTGCTTTTGCAATCCCCCCTGTTACTACCCGCCGCATCCCTCTCCACCTTTCACCATTCGCAGATTAGCTCCTCACACCACCTGTCCCTTTAGAATCCCTTGTAGCGCAATTCTGACACGTCGTGGACTATCTGCAATATGGAACCGCGAACCCCTGAACCCAATCGATCCCGCCCTGCGCTGTTGCAGAAGTCGATGACAACAAACCTTCCAAAAAAGACAGTTCCAGCTCGCGTTTTTAGGCAGCCTTACCTTCGAAGCGCTTCTTATGACCCATTCCAACTTGCCAAAGTCGACGTCGTCCAGGGTGGAGAGCAACGTCGTCGATCTCTGAGCTCACTAGACTCAAGAGACGACCTATCTACCAAACCTGGGTCCACATGTGAGTGGAGCTGCACTCGCACCCCTGGACATTCCCTTGCTCATGTCTGTGGCCCTTCTGTAGCCCGCGAGTCGCTACTGGCCCCAGGTTAGATCGTTTCTAGCTACTGTAATATCATATCTACTAACACGTGTCCATAATATCCCCCCAGCTCGCACCCTACCCGACAGCCCCGACCACCTGCAAGCGAATCCTCCAGGCACTTCTTCGTCCTCGACAACAACACACCTTTCGCCGCACATACAAGAACGTCCAACCAGTCGGCATGGCTCAAGCAATACACAGCGTTACTACATTCCGGCGGGTGATGCTCGCGGGCTCGGTATCATCACTGAGACGTCTGAAAGTTCTGCGTCGTTAGCAGCCCTCTCACCCCGCCAAGCAATCACAAATCCATCACCCTCTGTGAACTTGCAGACACAAACACTCTACAAAACCCATTTAGCCCAAGGGAGTGCGATAGCACCGCTGTCCTCGCCTTACATTCCCATTGCAGAGGCAGCGAGGAAACGAGCAGTCAATGGATTGGTCCCAAAAACAACGACACCAGAAGTTCCCGATGCAGTTGCAGGAGGGGCTTCCTATACAGTGGCGCCGTCGTCTTTTGCTTCGTCGCCTGAAATATCTGTGGGTCGAGCCATGGTACTGATGCCAACATTCACCAATGACTTCTTCCTCAGATTCTATGCGACGGGACTTTATGGTACCTCTGTGCACGGCGTGGTCCGCCTTATCGCTGGGTCCATTGCAAAGCTATCTTAACGACGACGCACTTGGAGTTGTCTTGGAACAATCGAGACGGCCCCTCATCTGTAGAGCTTGACCTCTTAAGATGCCGCCAAGTCCGTGCAATGCCTTGTGCCTCTCATCCGAGCGCTCGAGCGGACATCGGCAGCCAAGCGGCATACGAGGAGAGAGGTGCTTCTCTCAATCTCGTAGAAGACCTCTACCCTTTCCACATCACTTACAAAGATGACGTTGAGAGATTGGCAGCTGGTAGTGTCCGCGAACGGATTAGATGGGTTGGATTTATCCTGTAAGTCCTCCTTAACAAGTTGAGGAAGAACTACGACTTAAAAGATCCCAGAGACGCCATTACAAAGCTTGAGAGCAATGCAGATCGTGCTTATACGTCTCCAATGAGTCGCCCCCCAAGACTTCGATCGCTCAGCACTGGCTCGTCGTATTTCACCGCGTCCCGTTTGCATACAGACGGCAGCACCTCAGCATTTAGTATGTCTATGCCTCGCTTTAGACGAGGTTTGCGTCACCATAGTCGCACAAAGTCCGGCAGTGACCTGCCAACCCCTACCGAAGAAGATCCTCGAAGGAAACATGCACGTATTGGCAGGACCAACTCCATGCTAGAAAACCCTAATCCGGTCCACTCCCTCCTTGACCAGCCTGCTCCATCGACGAGTTCATCGCGGAAGCGAAAGGTCTCGAACCCATTAAATTTCGTTACTAGCATCCTTGGAAAGATTACTCCCTCTGAGGACTCTTCGGGTCGATTCTTCACTCGCTCGCGCTTGTTATCTCGTCGAGGGCTCGACACACCATTCCCTGTTCTGACCGCTGAACAAGCCCTGGCAGTTGGGTCTACTACCAAGAGTGGAGGACGAGGGAGTGCGCAGGAAGGGATCCAAAATGTCTCGAAACACAAGAAGCCACTTATTGTCTTCGATGGTCTGGGCCAAGCAAAGACTGCGGCGGACGTACCAATCACCGCTTTGTCGTCCTCTTATACATCAGGCGGGCCACAGAACGAACCTCCCATGTGTAACACAAGTACGTCCGGTGTCTACCTCGCGTCAGATTCATCGACTCTACCACCTCCACGAGGCTCGACAGCGGCTATCATTGATTGGCGGAGCGAAAAAACAGCTACTGGAGCCGGCTCCAGTACACCAGTGAACGCTACAACCAACGTTATTTTCTCTATTTCTTCTCCCCCCATTACCTCCCATAGCCAGCCGTCGAGTCGATTTATGACTCCTCCGCAGACGGCAACACAACACAATGCAGTTCCTGGGGACCCTCCTCGCAGCCGGATTACCAGTACCTCCACAATAAAGACAGCTAACGCACACGAGAGCAATCTGCATTCAAGGTCAAGCTCAAATAAAGACCTCCCTGCGCTCCCTGCGCCTCTGCTCCAAACGAGAGACGATGAAGCGAAATCCGAGCCACTGCCACTCACCCTGGAAGACATCATTGCCCTCGAATCACCGAAGTCGTGGAGAAGCCTTTCTCCTCAGGAAGAGACCCTATCCTCTGTCTCTCAACCGGTCAAGACCCCCACAAAGAAAGCGTCCATCACGAACCAACCTCGCTTCCCGTCCACCTTCCGCCAACACACTCCGCAGGAGGGCTGGCTTGGACAACAGGACTCACCGTTGCTTACTCATTCTGCTTTACTGCATACGCAAAACTTGCCCGTCATTGGCAGTTCGACCCCTGGGCCGACGAGGGTAACACCCCAGGAACCCCTTGGGGTTCCACTTTTACAGGACTCTTCAGGGTGCTCAACACCTACTCCTGCGTCTGTGCGGCCCAGCTCTATACTTCATACCAGAGGATCTTCCGGATCAAGTCTTTCGAGTGGCGCCCTCAAGCTGACGCTTCCTTTGAGGCTGTCTTCTAGAGGAAGTTCGATTACTTCATCGACGGTGAGTCCAGTGATTCTTTCAATGATATGTTCATATTTATACACTTACCCTTAGACGCCGACTACCAGTGGTGGAAGAAATAACTCGACACGTAGCGTTTCCCTCACATCTTCGCGTTCGCATAGAGCCAGCGAGATTTATGCTCCAGCTTCGACGCTTGCTCCGGACCAAGACCCCCTGGCGACTATTCAGGATACCTTAAAGCAAGTTCCACGTAGAGGGGTGGAAGAGACGCACGCCTTGTCTGAGCAGCTGGAAAGAATCGAGCAGGAGATTACAGAGCTGTCCACATTTGTTCGACAACACGCCAGGAGTATAGGGTTACGACCTCCGGCAAGGCCGGTTGTTCAGGTCGCGACTTTGGATGGATTAGCGCGTTCAGAACCCCCTGGGGGGGATGTGATCAACTGGCCGGTGCCGCCGATTGGAACTGGGACAGGTGGAATGGTGTCGGTGGATAGTGTGCTGACTGCGCTGGAGGCTGCCACAGAAGCCTCCAAGAACGGTGTATCTGAGGAACTGGAGGATGGTGACCGGACGATATATGTGTCTGATACACCATTAGGCCGAACACCTGAGACTTGGTCGTGTCCAACGCCTCCCCCGAACACGCCCGCACCCGTCTTCACACCTACTTCAGCCGAAATAAGACCCAATTCTTTCTCAATCCGAACTAGCTTCCCTCCCCCCTCTCTCTTGGGCATCCCTGACGGTTCGCCCTCGATTTTGGACCAAGTGACGAACGCTCAGCTCTTGGGGTCCCTCGATAACTTACGCAGAATCATGGACCGCTTTATTCGTCGGCAACAAATAACAAACGATACCCTTGAGGACTTGCGAGGTCGTATACCCGCACAGCAAATGGAGGGGCCGGGTGTGAGCTGGCTCACAAACGATACCCAGGTCTTGAATCATATATCACAGTCATTGAGGACTATATCCAACCAACTGCGCATGGGTTCTGGTGATGACCCGGTCGAAGTACCTGCCCCATCCAGGTCACCTGTCGCCCTTGACGTTCAGAATGGTACCACCGTATCACAGGCTACACCACAGACAGTTTTGACTCCATCCTCGCCCCTGCCTCAACCACCTATCCATGTTGCTCGGAATTCCACCTTAACCACCCCTCCGAGTTCTTCTAGCGCAGCCTATCCACGTATACACACGATCAATGAGCCAACACAGCGACTTTCTATCTGGCAACCTCGCGCACGCCGAGTAGTTCCTCGTCGCCGTGTCTTCAGTGAACCTGCATCATCGGCCTGGCAAACGACGAGCGGTCATCGTGAGTTAAGAGAACAGGAGAGAGAACAAGCCCCCGGTGATAGTGGAACATCGAGCATCACGAGCCGCCGGCCGTCAATTCTTCGCTCCCAATCTCCAGACCGTACGCCTCTCAGTAGTGCTCAATATGACACACCCGGTAAACCAAATGTTTCGACAAGTGCACGCCTTATGGTATGTCGTGTTCAACTGAGGGTGAGCCCTGGGCAGTGTCTAAACTCCGCTCAGTATCAACGTTCAGTCTCCGCCCCAGTCGCCCACGAAGGAGTCAGCGTTAAGTTGAAACCCAAGAAGCGTAGTGTCGCATGGGCCAGTCCAGTTGTCTCAGTTCGTCCTCTAGCCACTGTTTTAGTCTCGCTGATCTGAAATTGCATCGCGAAGGATTTCAACCCCATCGAGGCATCGAGAGCAAAGACAGATTTCGATCCCCAAATGTTTTTGGACGACGATCCTCATGAAGTTTCTGCCACAAATCCACTTTCGATGGACTTCCAAGAGGTCCTCCAACTGCTAAGGGTTTGTCCCTCCATGGAGTTTGTTTCTCAATCTTAATAAATCGTGCATAGGAGGTCAACCTTAGACAAGCCACCGCTTCAAAACAACAGTCTGAGGTCGTGCGGTATCTGACTGAGTTAAATGGGTGGCTAGGACGCGATCTACAAGACCGACAGTCAGAATTCCGTGGCATTGGAAGTCAAATTAATACCCTGAATGCGCTAGTTGATAAATTTATCCACCAAGCGAGTAAGCTCTATCAGCCCCCCGCCAGCAGTTCACGTTTACTCATCACTTTTTAGTTCCAACATTCCACGCTGTAACCTCTAGGAACCCCCAAAATGTGCAAGAGTTAATTGAGGCACCTCAACCACAGGACGCAATACATGGGGACACTAGCATCCCGCAATTTGCAAACTCGGACGTGCCCAGACCTATGGCTAGTACCCCTGATAATATCACAGGAACCACTGGAGTGCGGCCCCGGTTTATACTACCCGCGACCACCTCACTTCCCAGAAGTGTCGTGGATTCAACTTTACATGACCCCACTCCTTCCTCTATCGACATCCTGGCTGACACCACGCAGCTCACTATAAGTAGTCCCGCTTCTCCATCTCTTCCCCTGCCAGCCCAGGGACAAACCGGGACCCCCCCTCCAGAAACCTCCTCTCTAACCCTCCGTGTAGCCAACTTAACCGACCAAGATACAATTATATCAACTCCGTCATCGCCGGGACCCGATGCTACACCATTTCAACCTTCAAGGTCTGCGAGCGCGCCCTCCCCAGTCCTTGTGGACCTAGAAAGTACCAGGGATCCACTACTGTCTTACAATATTCCTCACATCACTCTTGCATCTGCACCTGCCTCGTCCGTAGGGCCCATGCATGATCGCGACGATGTGTCGGAGTTACCTAGGCATCCTTCTCTCCCCTCTGTCATTGATTGGCAATCTACGTTGTCTCAAGAATCATTAATTCAACCTCGAACCCGAGAGGGTGCTCTGCTCCCACCTTCATCTCCCTCGCAGGACGGGATCCAAGCTCCCTACCTAGTCCAACCAATCCAGACCGCTTCATGCCAGACCGCCGTTCGCTCTGTCGATACCTTTCCTGGAAACAGAGGTGCCGAACAATTCACAGCGAACACTCCTTTTTCTCCGCAGCTCGCCGCTGTCGACTTCCCCGAGCCATCCCACTTCGCGACTGGACCCGTGTCGACTCCCATACCAGACACCATTGCTCTATTATCTGACTCTAATCCGTACCCACACTCGACCATCCCTTCAAGCGTGAGGTCGAGAAGAGCTGTCTCATCACCTACTTCACCTACTCATGTAAGGCAGAATCACTTGCTAAGACCGAGTCGCTCCATATTTATATTTAGGAGCAGGGTTTAGACCACTGGGATACAGCCGGAAGACCGACTCCCCAGAGTATGTACTTGAATCAAGCGGATTCGTTCCCTATCGCGCCGATTAAGGCACCGCCTGTTGCTCTGGAGCCGTATTCCACCGTTCACGTCCAGTCTCCGCAGGACCCGAACTATTACTCTGCCTGGCTCTATCCACCAAATAGCCAGGCACCCAGTATACACGAGAACGGTGTTGTTCCCAAACCGATCACGAAACGGCCACTTCCACAGCCTGTGTCCTTTCAACAAAATCAAGGAGAATCATGGCTGGCGCCTCAAACTATTCTGCGGCCAGAAGACTCTATTTCGACGGCCGGTGCACTTCAAGGGGCCCATGGCTTACAAGCACCTTCCCGCATGCATCAAGATACAAGCGCTCTACCACCCTCTATAGTCATGCATCCTGATCCCGATCTACCATTTGTCCCCGCTCAAGTCAATCGTAGACCACACCGAACCGGGACTACATTCGTACCGATGCAAGACGCCCCCGACTCTAGAACTCCCCATGAAAGAACTCGTGCTGTATCAGCCCCCTCGCAAGAGCTTCCGTTCCCCAATCTTGTCCGGGGGAACTTGCAGCAAGGGATGAATGCGGAT
>Ga0307513_10004439_pt1 | contig 18733 bp, 15 predicted proteins | sample 15_EM_MG_FD_202174 | JGI IMG/M metagenome (GOLD analysis project Ga0307513, IMG submission 202174) | Populus trichocarpa ectomycorrhiza microbial communities from riparian zone in the Pacific Northwest, United States - 15_EM | ecosystem: Host-associated > Plants > Roots > Unclassified | place...
CATCGGCTCGCAGAAGGCGCGCGCGATGTCCCCCGACCTCGACACCATGCGGGCGCTGTGCAACATCACGGCGGGCGCCGGCAAGATCCCGTTCATCGCTTTCGACCTTTCGGGCGGAGCGAATCTCAACGGCTCGGAAATCCTCGTCGGCCAGAGCGGCAATCCGACCAACTTCCTCTCGACCGCCGGCTACGCGAAGCTCGGACTCCCGGGCAACATGACGCCGGGTTCGGCCAACGCGGCGAGCCCGACTAACAACTTCGTCAACACCGAGTTCGGCGCTGCCTGGCATTCCGACGGCGCGATCCTGCGCGGCATGCAGATGTCCACGCAGGTGGGAACGCGCGCGAATACGAACGGCTTTCCGATCGCGGCGCGCTCGGAAAACGACACCAGCAACAATCCCCACAACCCGATGTACGGCATCAACCGCGTCGGCGCGGACGGCCAGCTGCTGACGCTGATCGGCTCACAGAACAGCGATTCGGGCGGCAATTCGATTGCGCCGGTCGCGATGATGAATCCGGCGGTGCGCCCGACCAAGGTCGATCGCGCGAGCGACGTCACGGGTCTCGTCGACACGGGTGAGCTCGGCACATTGTTCACCAACTCCGATGACGCCATCGCGGTGCTCGAGTCGATGACGCGCCTCTCGCACGCCAAGGCCGACAAGGTGCAGACCAAGCTCGCCGGCCAGGCGGATACCGACATCCGCAAGCTGGTGCGCTGTGGCTACGTGAAATCCACCTATCTTGCCGACAACTTCCGCTCGCCTGCGGCGCTCAATCCGGATCTCGATGCGGATATCGTCGGGCCGGCCGGCATTTTCACGCAGGCCGAGTACAACAGCGACGGCGAATTCCGCAAGACCGCGGCTGTCATGAAGATGGTCATCAGCGGTTACGCTGGTGCCGGCACCATCAACATGGGCGGCTACGACTATCACGGCCAGGGTCGCAACACGGCCGAGATACGCAACTTCCGCGCCGGCCGCTGCATCGGTGCCTGCCTCGAATACGCGGCGCGCAAAGCGATGCCGCTCATGATCTACGTGTTCAGCGACGGCGCGCTGTCAGCCAACGGCATGGTGAACAATTCCATCGATGGCCGCGGCAAGCTCGACTGGGCGAGCGACAACCAGTCGACCGCCGCCACGTTCGTGCTCGTCCACAAGCCGACCGGCCGCCCGCAGTTGATCTCCCCCACGCGCATGCAGATCGGTTCGTACAGCGCGGGTGGTGACGTGGTGACGACTTCCAGCCCCGCGGCCAACGCGGTCAACCTGCTGGTCGAGACCGTCATCCTCAACTACATGGCCCTGCACAACGAGCAAGGCAACTTCCCGACGCTGTTCCCATCGCACGGCCTGGGAGGGACGGCGCTGCGCGACAGCCTCACGATGATCGCGCCGTTGTGTAACGGGACGGTCTCCAATCCAGTCTGAGCCTCAGGGTAAGGGTCTCTAACGTCAAGGGAGCGTCGGCAACACGCGACATCGCGGTGCCAACGCTCCCTTTCCTTTTGCGTCAACCAATTTTCGCCTCGATCCGCCTCGCGATCTCCGTCTCAAACGGTGGCGTGCTTCGTTGACATTGTTAAGTGGGCTATGGGATGGTTTCGCGCGTCAGATTGCGTCGAATCCGGTATCGCTTGCCCGGTGTTCCCTTACTTTGAGCCAACCGTGACCGCTTGTTTGTTAGTGCAGCCCAAGGCCGCATCGCACACGCGTTTTGCTGCGCTTGCGCTCGGCTGCGCGCTGTTCGTGGGCGCGGTCGCGGTGATGGCCGCGGAGCGGTACGACCTGCTCGGCCAGCCGGCCCCGGATCTGGTGGCGCGCGGCCTCAAGGGCGAGAACGTCCGCCTGTCGGAGCATCGCGGCGAGGTCGTGGTAGTTAGCTTCTGGAGCGGCGCCTGCAACACCTGCCGCGCCCAGCTCACGGCGCTCGATCGAATCGCCAAGACCTACGGCAGCGCCGGGCTCACGGTGATCGGCGTCAACCTCGACGACAACCCCGCGCGTGCCGAGAAGTTCGCGCGCGCACAGGGCGTGCAATTCCAGCTGCTGGTCGCCACGGCAAAGAATACCGGGCGCGACTTTCGGGTCGATCGCCTGCCCATGATCGTGTTCGTGGATCGCGAGGGCGTGTTGCGCGTGGCGCACCGCGAATTCAAATCCCGTGACGAAGCCACGTACGTGCGCGAGCTGCGCACACTTCTAGACGAATAATCCGGACGAGTAACCTTATGCCGCCAACCATCAAGTCATTCCGCTGCGTCTCGGTGGCCATGGTCTTTGCCATGGCCATTCTCGCGCTGCCGGCATTTGCGCAGGACCCGCAAGCCGTGCCGCCCGCGGAGCCCGCGACCGCCGCGCCCGCCGCGGAAGCACCGGCCGCCGACGCGGCGCCCACCGACGCAGCGCCGGCCGAGGGCACCGAAGCGCCCGCCAGTGGCGAACCGCCGGCCGATACGCGCGCTCTCGACGAGACGGTGCAGGACCTCAAGAAAGATGTGGTCGATCTCAACAAGGAACTGTTCGTGCTCGAAGAAGAGCTGCTGTTCCCGGCGAACACGCAGGTGGCGGTGTTCGTCTCCATGGACATCGGCGAGTTCTTCGCGCTCGATTCGCTCTCGCTCAAAATCGACAACAAGGAAGTGGCCAACTACATGTACACGCCGCGCGAAGCCGAGGCGCTTCTCAAGGGCGGCGTCCATCGCGTCTACCTGGGCAACCTGAAAGTGGGCGAGCACCAGCTCGTGGCCTTCTTCAGCGGCAAGGGTCCGAACGATCGTGACTACAAGCGTGGCGCCAATCTCAAGTTCGAGAAGGGGGTCGGCGCCAAGTATCTCGAGCTCAAGATCACCGACCGCCAGCGCAAGGCACAGCCCGAGTTCGCGATCAAGGACTGGGAATAAGACTCGCGATGCCGAAATTTTCGCGCATAGTCCTGGCCTGTGGCGCCCTGGTGGGTGGCGTCCTGGTGACAATGGCGCCGGCTTTCGCTGCGAAACCCGAAGTCGACAAGCTTTCGCCCACGGTGGTGCGCGACCTGCATTTCGGCGACGCACTCTTCTATTACTACCAGGGCGAGGACTTCGAGGCGATCACCCGCCTGCAGGCATACCGGCAGTGGGGCCGCATGCCGCATCACGATGCGGAAACCGACCTGCTGCTCGGCGGCCTCTATCTATCGCTCGGTCTGCACAACGAGGCCGGCGAGCGGTTCGAAACCCTGCTGACGCAAACGGTGCCCGAGGGCGTGCGCAATCGCGCCTGGTTCTATCTCGGCAAGATCTGGTACGCGCGCGGATATCTCGATCGCGCCGAGCGCGCCATCAAGGAAGTGCGGGGCAGGCTCACGCCAGACCTCGAAGCCGAGCGCATGCACCTGCTCAGCAACATTCTGATGCGGCAGCAGCGTTTCGATGAGGCCATTGCGCTGCTGAACAACTGGAAGGGACGCAATGACCAGTCGGACTGGCTGGCCTACGCGCAGTACAACCTGGGCGTCGCGCTGGTGCGCAAGGGCCTGGTGACCGAAGCCGATCCCTTCCTCACCAACGTGGGGACGCTCGAGTCCGGCCGCCGCGAGCTGCGAAGCTTGCGCGACCGCGCCAATCTCGCGTTGGGTTATGCCTATCTGCAGAACAACCAGCCGGCGCTCGCCAAGCCGCCGCTCGAACGCGTCCGGCTCGACGGTCCGTACTCCAACAAGGCTTTGTTAGGCGTCGGCTGGGCTGATGCCGCCGAGGGCCAGTTCCAGGAAGCGCTCACGCCGTGGATGGAGCTGCGCGACCGCAACCTGCTCGACTCCGCGGTGCAGGAAGCCTATCTGGCGATTCCCTATGCTTTCGCCAAGCTCAACGCCAACGCGCAGGCGGCCGAAAATTACGAGCTCGCCATCAAGTCCTTCGACAGCGAGACCGTGAATCTCGATGCGTCGATCGCCGAGATCAACGACGGCACGATGCTCGACAAACTGCTCAAGCCCGACGCCAACGATCACTACGGCTGGTTCTGGCAGCTCAAGGATCTGCCGAACGCGGCGCAGTCGCGATACCTCTATCACCTGCTGGCCGGACACGACTTCCAGGAAGGGCTCAAGAACTATCGCGACCTTGCATACCTCGGCGGCACGCTCGCCCGGTGGCAGGACAGCATCGTCGCGTTCGACGACATGCTCGACACGCGCGAGCGCGCCTACGCCGAACGCGTTCCGCAGGCCGATGCCGTGCTCGCCTCGGGCCGCCTCGACAAGTACGGCGCGGATCGCGCCACGACCGGTGGCAAGCTCGACCAGATCGAGGCGGCGCAGGACGTCGCCGCGCTCGGCACCGCCGACGAACGCGACCAGTGGGCGCGCATCGTGCGCCTCGAAGCGGCGCTGCTCACCGCGCCCAACGACGAAGAAACCGATGTGATCCGCGAGAAGACGCGCCTCGCCAAGGGCGTGTTGTATTGGCGGCTCGCCGAATCCTTCAAGGCCCGCGTGTGGAACGAACGCCGAACGCTGAAAGACCTCGACCAGGCGCTGCGCGAAGCCCAGAACCGCTGGGTCCGCGTGCAGAAGGCGCGCGGCTCCATGCCTAACAACACCGGCCAGTTCGCCGAACGTGTCGAGGCCCTGCGGCAGCGGCTCGAAGCGACGCAGGTGAGACTCGCGGGAGTCGCGAAGCAACAGAACGGGTTGCTCGAATCACTCGCGCGCAACGAGCTCGAGCAGCAGAAAGAGCGCATCGGCACCTACCAGATCCAGGCGCGTTTCGCGCTCGCGTCGATCTACGACCGTGCCGCCATCGGCGGCGGCACCGTGACCGCACCCAAGGAAGGCGCCACCGAATCACAGGGCGACCTGGAAGTCGTGCCTTCAGAAAACGCGCCGGCGCCGTCCGATACACCGGCACCTTCTGATACACCGCCGCCCGCCGAGTCGCCGCCCGCCGACCCCGCGCCCGGTGCGGAGCCGCCGAAATGAAGCCGGCTAACAAACATCTGTTGCTGCTGGCAGCGGTGTGCGCGGGCATCGTTTCGGTTGCCGTTGCGGCGCCGAAGAAAAAGGAAAAGACGATTGGCGAATTGACCGCGCGCCCCGTGGTCGTTCAACCCGACCAGAAAGTCGAAGCCAGCGCCACGCGCGCCATGGACAACTACCGGCGCTTCCTCGAACTGCAGAAAACCGATCCGCAGCTGCGTGCCGAAGCGCTGCGCCGCCTGGGCGACCTCAACATGGAGGCGGGCGAGGGCGAGCGCATGGCGGGCGAGGCGTCCACCATCGACATGCAGGGTGCGGAGGCCATCAAGCTCTACACCAGCCTGCTCAAGAGCTATCCCGACTATCCGCGCAACGACCAGGTGCTCTACCAGCTCGCGCGCGCCTACGAGACCACCGGTCAGCCGGAAAAAGCGCTCACCACGCTCGATGATGTGCTGCGCCGCTATCCGCGATCGCCGCAGCTGGACGAAGTGCAATTCCGCCGCGGTGAGCTGCTGTTCTCCGCCAAGGAATACCGCAAGGCCCAAGAGGCCTATCAATACGTGGTCAGCAAGGGTGACAAGGCGGCGTTCCTCTCGCAGAGCCTCTACAAGCACGGCTGGTCGCTGTTCAAGCAGGGTTTGAACGACGACAGCCTGCCGTCGTTTGCCGGCGTGCTCGATCGCACCATGCTCACCAAAGACACGCACGCCCTGATTCCACTGGAAAAGCTGCCGCGCGCCAACCGCGAGCTGGCGGACGACACGCTGCGCGTCATGGCGGTCACGTTCTCGTACGACGACAACTCGGTCGGCGCGGTGGAAAAATTTCTGTCCTCGCGTGGCAACCCGCCTTACGCGCCGGTCGTCTATTCGCGCCTCGGCGACCTGTACGTCGAGAAGGAGCGCTTCCAGGATGCGGCGTCGGTGTACCGCGCCTACGCCACGCGCGAGCCGAACAGCGAGTTTTCGCCGGGCCTGTCGATGCAGGCCATCGACGCCTATCGCAAGGGCGGCTTCACCGAGCTCGTGCTCGAGGGCAAGCGCGAATACGTGGCGCTGTACAACTACGGCACGCCGTTCTGGTCCGGTCGCAACAAGGCCGACTACCCGAACATCGCCAAGGAACTGAAGACCAATCTCAAGGACGTGGCGCAGTACTTCCACGCCGAAGCGCAGAAAACCAAGAAGGTGGACCAGTACCGCGAGGCGGCGCGCTGGTATCGCACCTACCTCGAATCCTTCCCGGACGATCCGGAGTCCTTTGGCACTAACTACCTGCTGTCCGAGGCTCTCTACTCGAGCGAGGACTACCAGGCTGCCGCCACCGAGTTCGCCAAGACGGCCTACGACTATCCGCGCAATCCGCGTTCGGCCGCGGCCGCCTACGCCGCGCTGGGTTCATACACGAAGTACGAAGAGAAGCTCCCGGCCACCGAAAAGGCTGCGGCGCACAAGCTCGGCGTCGACGCCGGCGTGAAGTTCGGCACCAGTTTCCCCGAGCATCCCGACAGCGCCGGTGTGCTGACGCGTGCCGCCGAAGACATCTTCGCGACGCAGGATCTGCAGCGCTCGATCGAAGTGGCAAACCTGGTGCTGGCGCATCAGCCGCCGGCCGACCAGCCGAAGCGCCGCATCGCCTACACCATCATCGGCCAGGCGAATTTCGATCTCCTGCAATTCCCGGAAGCCGAGAAGGGCTACATCGCGGCGCGTGATCTGCTGCCGCCCAACGACAAGATGCGCGCGGATCTCACCGAGCGCATCGCCTCGGCGGTCTATCGACAGGGTGAAGCCAAACAGAAAGCGGGTGACAGCCTCGGCGCGGTCGACGACTTCCTGCGCATCTCGCAGGTGGCGGGAACCTCGAAGATCGCATCGCAGGCCGAATACGATGCCGGTGCGCAGCTCATCATCCTCAAGGAGTGGCCACGCGCCATCCAGGTGCTCGAGCGCTTCCGCACTAACAACCCGAAGAGCGAGTTCACCGCCGACGTCACGCGCAAGCTGGCCGTGGCCTATGGCGAGACCGGCCAGGCGGGGCAGGCCGCGGTGGAATTCGAGCGCATCGCGACGAACCCCGCCGAGACGAGAGATATCCAGCGTGAGGCCAACCTGCAGGCGGCTGACCTGTATGCGAAGGCTGGCAACACGCCCAAGGCCGTTGGCATGCTCGAGCGGTTTGTCGTGACCTATCCGACGCCGGTGGTCGATTCCATCGAAGCGCGCTGGAAGCTCGCCGAAATTTCCGGCACCGCGGGGAACATCGAGAAGCAGCGCAGCTGGCAGCGCGAGATCGTGAACGCGGATCGCAACGCGGGCGCGGAGCGCACCGATCGCACGCAATATCTCGCCGCCAAATCGCAGCTCGCGCTCGCCTCGCCGGCGCGCGATGAATATCGCAACATCCCGTTGGTGCTGCCGCTGAAGACCAGCCTCGCGAAGAAGCGCAAGGCCATGGAAGCCGCGCTCGGTGGCTACAAGGCCGCGGCGGACTATCGCGTGGCCGAAGTCACCACCGTGGCTACCTTTGAGATCGCGCAGATCTACCTGCAGCTCGGCAAGGACATCATGAAGTCCGAGCGGCCGAAGAAACTCGCCGGCGACAGCCTGGACGAATACAACTCGCTGCTCGAAGAACAGGCCTTCCCGTTCGAAGAGCAGGCGATCTCGACGCATGAGATCAACACCAAGCGCGCACGCGAAGGCGTCTACGACGAGGGCGTGAAGAAGAGTTACGCCGCGCTCGCCGAGCTCAAGCCCGGCCGCTACGGCAAGTCGGAGGTCGCGAGCGAATTCGTCGATGCCGCGGTGCCGTCGCCTGCGCCAGTGCAGGCGCCGGAACCGGTCATCGCCACGCCTGCCGACCCGAACGCGCCAGCGGTACCCACTTCACAGACTGCACCGGCCCCGGTCGCCGCCGCGCCCGCGATGCCGAAAGCTTCGGCCCGCGCCAACACAGACTTCGCGCGCGCGTTGCAGATGATGCGGGGCGGCGATGCCACCCAGGCGATTCTCGAATTCCAGGTGATGACGCAGTCCTATCCGGATCTGCCGGGCCCGTTCACCAACCTGGGTTTGCTGTACCGCAAGACCAATCAGCTGGCTGAGTCCGAAGCGGCGCTGGCCAAAGCCACGGAGCGCGCGAGCTGGGACGCGGCGACCTGGAACGAGTATGGCCTGACGCTTCGCCAGGCCGGCAAGTTCGCCGAGGCGCGTGGCGCGTACGAACATGCCACCAAGGCGAATCCATCCTACGCACCGGCGCACCGCAATCTGGGAGTGCTGCTCGACCTGTTCCTCGATGATCCGGTCACGGCTCAGACTGAGCTCGAGACCTACAAGACTTTGACGGGCGAGGACAAGCCCGTCAGCGGATGGCTGGCGGAGCTTCGGGCACGCAACAAGGGGCCCGCGAAGGCTCCCGCGGCCGATGCCGCGGCCGATGCCGCGCCCAAGCCCGAAGGAGGCTGATCATGAACAAGCTACTTTTCTGCGCGCTTCTGTTGTTAGCCGGTGCCGCCCTGGCACAAACGCCGCCGCCGGCTCCGCAAAACGACACCATGGAACCGGGCGTCAACACTTCCGCTCCCGCAGCCAAGCCCCAACCTCCATCAACCACGGCTCCATCGGCCGCGGAGCCGACGCCGGCGCCCGCTGCAACGGCAAACAAGCCCGCCGCCTCTAACAAACCCGTGGCGCCGGCCACCGCCGCCGCCCGGAAGGGCAATGCCAAGGACCGACTGGACCTCGAGTCCACGCAGATCACCGGCAACCGCGAGCTGCCCAAGGTGCTGTACATCGTGCCGTGGCGCAGCGCGGAAATGGGCGATCTGGTCGGCCGCCCGGTGAACAGCCTGCTGGACGAGGTGCTGGAGCCCGTCGACCGTGACGTTTTTCGCAGACAGAACCGCTACTTCGAAGCGTTGCAGCCTAATGAGGCAGCGCCCGCCAGTAAGCCTGAGAAGTGATTAACAGTTTTTGTAACTTATGTAACGCAAAGTTCGCGAGGCTTGCCCTGAGCCGCCGCTTTTTCCCGAGGAGAGTCGATCGTGGGTTCAATAAACGGACTGATTAAGTTTTTCCAGGAAGGCGGATTCTTTCTGTATCCGCTCACCATCATTTTCGTCGTCGGTGTCGCCATCGCTATCGAGCGTTGGCTGTACCTGACCGTCGAAACGTCGCGTAACCGTTCCCTCTGGGACGATGTCGCGCCGCATCTCGGCGCCGGCAACTTCAAGCAGGCCATCACGCTCGCGAACAATTCGCAGGCGCAGATCGGCACCGTGCTGAAGTACGGTCTGGCCCGACTGTCGACGGCTCGTCGCCGCGACGACATCCAGCAGGCGATGGAAGAGTCGCTGCTCGAGATCGTGCCGCGTCTCGAGAAACGCACGCACTACCTGAGCTCGCTCGCCAACATCGGCATGTTGGTGGGTCTGTTAGGAACGATCGTCGCGCTGATCCATGCCTTCGCGACGGTGTCGCAGGCGAACCCGGCCGAGAAGGCCGCGCTGCTCGCCAACGCCATCTCCGAAGCCATGAACAACACGGCGATGGGTCTCGGTGTCGCCATCACGCTGCTGCTCTCGCACATGTTCCTCGAGGCGAAGACCACCTCGCTGATCGACAGCCTCGAGATCGCGGTCGTGAAGTTCCTGAACTCCATCACGGAGAGATATTCGGAACCGGCTCCGGCGCCTGGCCCTGCCATGGCACCGCGCGCTCCGGCTCCGCGTCCCGCCTGATCGGCTCAGGAGTTCCCCGTGGCCTCGTCAAAACTCGCCGCCCGCGCCATTCGCAACCATGCGAAGTATCGCGGTCGCAACGACCTCAACATCGTGCCGATGATCGACATGATGGTGATCCTCGTGTTCTTCCTGCTGTTCACGGCGGTGTTCTCCAACACGAACATTCTCGAGCTGAATCTTCCGGCGCCCAACTCCTCGGTGCCGGAATTGCCAAAGGGGCTTCAGCTCGAAGTGATCGTGCGCAAGAACACCATCGAAATCGCGGACCGCAACTCGGGCGTGCTGCGTGCGCTGCCGCGGAAAGAGGGCGAGTACGACTACAAGGGCCTGTCTGAATTCCTGCAGTTCGTGAAGAGCAAGTATCCGACCGTGATGGCAGCCAACGTGCTGATGGAAGAAGACATCCCGTACGACGTGCTGGTGCAGACCATGGACAGCGTGCGGCTGTTCGAGAAGGACGACGCGCCGGCATTCACCAAGGTGGAGCTCTTCCCCGATATTTCCGTCGGTGATGCGCCGGTCGTCGGTGCGGCCGCGGCCGCGGGGCCCGTGCCCGCTGCGGGAGCCCGGAAATGACCCCGTATCGCATCAAGAAGCATCGCAAGCGCGGACATCACCAGAGCCACATGGCGCTGGTGCCGTTCATCGACATGCTCACCATGCTCGTGGTGTTCCTGCTGCTGCACAGCTCGGACGTCGAGATCCTGCCGAACACCAAGAACATCACCATTCCGCAGTCGGTCGCGGACCTCAAGCCGCGCGAGACCGTGGTCATCATGGTGACGACGCAGGACATCCTGGTGAATGGCCGCGCGGTCGCGAAGATCGCCGACCTCAAGCCCAACGATCCGCAGCTCGTCATCGCGGCGCTGCGCGACGAACTCAAGCAGCAGAACGACAACAGCACGCGCCTTGCCGCGCAGGAAGATCTCGCGGAACGTGAGATCACGATCATGGGTGACAAGGGCACGCCGTTCTCGGTGCTCAAGCGCGTCATGGCCACGGCGACCGCTGCCGATTACGGCAAGGTGTCGCTCGCCGTGATCCAGCGCGAACGTGAAGTCGGAGCTGGCGCATGAGCGTCGGACTTGCCCCATTTTTCCGTCGCTTCGAGCTCCCGTGGTCGCTCGAGGAAGAGAGCGAGCGCAAGTTCAAGAAACTGCTGCGCGTCCTGCTCATCATCGCGACTTTGCTGGCAATCCTCATCTTCCTGTTGCCGAGGCGTCAGACGGAACGCATGAAGCCCGAGGAAGTGCGCGAACGCGTGGCGCAGCTCATCGTCGAAAAGCCGAAGCCGCCACCGCCGCCTCCGCCGCCGCCGGAAGAAAAGAAACCCGAGCCTGATAAGCCGAAGCCGGTTGAAAAGCCGGTCGAGAAGCCGAAGCCCAACGTGCGCAACCAGGGCATGCTGGCGCTGCAGGACGAGCTCGAAGCGCTGCGCGACCAGAATCTCGATCTCGCCGACCCGCAGCTGAAGACGCCGGTCGCCGACGCGCGCTCGGAGCGCAATCTCATTACTTCGCAGGCCGGTCGCGCGAGCGGTGGCATCAACACCGCCAACATGGCGCGTGGTTTCGGCGGCGGCGCGGGCGCCATCGGCACGCACACCTCGACGCAAGTCCAGCACGGGGCGGGACTCGATCCCAACGCCGGCGGTCATGTTCAACGCTCGGGCAGCAGCGGCAAGGCGTCGCGCGCGCGTGAGGAAGTCGAGATCGTCTTCGACCGGAACAAGGGTGCGCTGTACGCGCTCTATGGACGCGCGCTGCGCGATCAACCCGAGCTTGCGGGCAAGCTGGTGCTCGAATTCACCATCGCGCCGTCGGGTGAAATCACCATGTGCCGCGTGGTGTCGAGCGAGCTCAAGGATCCGGAGCTCGAGAAGAAGATCGTGGCGAGGGTGCGCCTGATCCGCTTCAAGCCGGCCGACGTTGAAGCCCTGACCGTGAGCAAGCCCATCGACTTCTTCCCCGCTGCCTGAGGCGCGAGATAGCCGCATGAACCTGCAGTCCGAAATCGCCTACTTCAGCGAAATCCGGATTGGCGACAAGGCCCGGCTGATGGCGAGTTTTCTGTCCGAGCTCACCTCCGAGGCACGGGCTACCTACGGGCCGGCGCTCGATGCGGTGCACGACGCCGCGCGTCTGCGCTTCACGAACGAGATGTGCCATCGCATCACCAAGCTCATCGAGCAATACCTGGGTGATGACAAGACGCGGCCCGCCGACGACGTGGTGCTGCGCATGCTGCTTTCGCCACGCGCGGACAAGGTGGCCGAGCGCATGATCCACGCCGCCTACCGGCGCGCGCTGCAGAATTTCGAGCGCTACGACACCACCGTCTTCATGAACAGCTAAAAGGGGACATTCCTATTTTCTGGAAAACAGGAATGTCCCCTTTACTTGTTCGGAACCGCGCGGAGCCACAGGAATCCGAGCGCGCCAGCCACCAGCGAAGCGATCAACACGGCGAGCTTTGAGGAATTGATCGACGCATCATCGCCCGCGAACGCCAGGTTGGTGATGAAGATCGACATCGTGAAGCCGATGCCTCCGAGGAACCCCGCGCCGACGATGTGAGTCCACCGTACGCCGGTCGGCAACGAGCTTGCGCCGCACACGACCGCCACGAAGCACAGCAGCAAGACACCGAGCGGTTTGCCGACGATCAAGCCAAGCGCGATTCCCAGGCTGTTGGCCGACGCCAATTGCGCGATGGCGCCGTGATCGATCATCACCGCGGTATTCGCCAGCGCGAACAGCGGCAGAATTCCAAACGCCACGGGCTTGTGCAGCCAGTGCTCCAGCCGGTGCGAAGGCGATTCGGTGTCTGGGGCGCGCGCCGAAAACGGAATCGCGAATGCCAGCAGCACGCCGGCGATCGACGCATGGATTCCCGCCTTCAAGAGACAGAACCACAGGAACGCGCCGCCGACGAGATAGGGCGCCAGGCGCATCACGCGCAGCCGGTTCAGCGCAATGAGCGCCGCCCACGTTCCGAGCGCGAGCGCCAGCCAGGGGACCGCGATTTCCGCCGTGTAGACCGCCGCGATCAGCACGATGGCCCCGAGATCATCGATGACGGCGAAGGCCACCACGAGCACCTTGAGCGCGGCTGGCACGCGTGCGCCCAGTAGCGCCAGCACGCCGAGCGCGAACGCGATGTCGGTGGCCATCGGAATGCCGAATCCTGCCTGGGTATCGGTGCCGCGGTTCAACGCGAAATGGAACAGCGCCGGAGCGATCATGCCGCCGACCGCGGCGAAGGCGGGCAACAGCGCGTTGCGCAGCTTGGAAAGCTCTCCCACATAGAGCTCGCGTTCCAGCTCCAGGCCGATCAGCAGGAAAAAGATCGCCATCAGCGCATCGTTGATCCAGTGTTCGAGGCTCAGGGGACCCAGGCGTGCGTGCCAGAGCGCCGACCAGGCGCCGGCGGCCGGGGAATTCGCCAGCGTCAGCGACACGATAGTGCAGACCACGAGCAGCGCGCCCCCGAACTGCTCGGATCTCGCGAATCGTGTGAAGGTCTCGGTCAGCTTCATGGCTGTGCTAACTTCTCACGCGAATGACCGATTCACCACTATCCCTCATCCTCGTCCTGTTAGCCGCGTCCGTGTTCGTCGTGACGCTGGCCCGCCGCCTTGGGCTGCCGTCCATTCTCGGCTACGTCACCGTCGGACTGATCCTGGGGCCGCACGCCATCGGCCTGTTCCCCGAATCCGATACCACGCACCTGCTGGCCGAACTCGGCGTGGTGTTCCTGCTGTTCACGCTGGGACTGGAGTTCTCCTGGCCACGCATGGTCGCGCTGCGCCGCGAGGTGTTCGGGCTCGGCTCGCTGCAGGTGTTCGGCACCGCGGCCGTCGTGGCGCTCATCGGGCGCATGTTTGGCCTTGGCTGGCCGCAGTCCATTGTGATCGGTGGCGTGGTAGCCATGAGTTCGACCGTGCTCATCGTGCAGCTGCTCACCGAGCGCGCCGAACTCAACCGTACGCACGGCCGGCTCGCGTTCAGCGTGGTGCTATTCCAGGACATCGCGGTCGTGCCATTCCTCGCGCTGGCCGCGGCGCTGGCCCCGGGCGCCGAATCTTTCTCGATGAGCACGGCGCTGAAACTGGTGGCGGCGGGAACATTCGCGGTGCTGGTGGTGCTGGCCGCGGGCCGCTGGCTGCTACGGCCGCTGCTATACGTCATCGCCAACAGCCGGCTGCGCGAGTTGTTTACGCTCGCGGTGCTGCTGGTGGCGCTGGCGTCGGCGTGGGCCTCGCAACTCGCCGGCCTGTCGATGGCGCTCGGCGCATTCCTCGCGGGAATGATGCTGGCCGAGACCGAATACAGCCACCAGGTGGAAAGCGTCATCCGGCCGTTCCGCGACATCCTGCTCGGCCTGTTCTTCATCTCGGTGGGCATGCTGCTCGACTTCGACGCGCTGTGGCGCGAGCTCGGAGTGATCCTCGCGTTGCTCGTCGCCATGGTGCTCCTCAAGGCCATCATCGCCTCGTTCGCGACGCGGCTGTTCGTCGATTCCAACTTCAAGGCGGTACGCACCGGCGTCACGCTGGCCGTGGGCGGCGAGTTCGGCATCGCCTTGCTCACGCTGCTGCTGCAGAACGAAGCCATCGATCCGGCCATCGCGCAGCCGCTGCTGGTCGCGGTGGTGCTCGGCATGGTGCTGGCGCCCGTGATCCTCGCCAACAACAAGCGCGTGGCGCGATTGTTGTTAGGTGAGCGCGGTCCGCCCAAGACCGCGATCGAACGCGAAGACGCCGCTACGCAGGCCGTCGCCAAGCGCGAACACGTGATTCTCTGCGGCTTCGGCCGTGTCGGTCAGAACGTGGCGCGGGTGCTCGAGGCGCAGGGCTTTGAGTACATCGCCATCGACCTCGACGCGGCGCGCGTGCGCTCGGCGAGGCAGATGGGTCACCCCGTGGTATATGGCGACTCCGCCGACGAGCAGGTGCTGGAAGAAGTGGGCCTGGCGAACGCCAATGCCGTGGTCATCTCGTTTTCCGATACGCGGACCTCGCTCGCCATCCTGCGCAGCCTGCGCCGTCTGCGCACCGACGTGCCGGTGCTGGTGCGCACGCCCGACGATTCGCGCCTGCTCGAGCTCAAGGCGGCCGGCGCCACGGAAGTCGTGCCCGAGGCCTTCGAAGCCAGTCTCATGCTTGCTTCGCACGTGCTGATGTCGCTCAAGGTTCCGCCGGGCACGGTGATGCGCACGGTGGCCGAATTGCGCGGCAACCGCTATGAGATGCTGCGCAACGTCATCGCGCGCGGCGACGGCATGTCGAACGATGCCGAGTTCGCCGAAGCCGTGCGTTCGGTGGTGCTGCCGCCGGGCTCCTGGTGCATCGGCAAGTGCGTCGACGAGGTGCGGCGCGCGGGGGCGGAAGTCGCGTTCACCGGCATTCGCCGCCAGGGCATCCTCGGTCGCGAGCCGACGGGCGATACGGAATTCCAGGACGGCGACATCGTGGTGATTTACGGTACGCCCGAAGCGCTGGAGCATGCCGAGGCCGTTTTGCTGGCGGGGTAGCCCATGAGACTCAAGAAGATTGCATTTGTGCTGCCGCTGTTGCTGGCGGGGTTGTCGCTTGCGGCGGTGGCGCGCACCCCGAAGCCGGTCACATCGGCGTTTTTCGTCACGCAAGCCGGCGGATTCATTTCAAACTCCCCGGATCCGGCAGTCTCCTACACGCTGACGCTGCGCGTTCTGGACACCCTGGCGCGGCCTGCCTACCTGCAGGTCGAATACGAAAACCCCGGCGATCCCGACAACCCCGATCTTCAGTACCTGGAGGTGCAGGCCGGGCAACAGACAGTCGACCTCAAGTCGCGGTTTTTTTCCGGGGCCCGGAATCGAAAGTCATATCGCGTGGTCGTCGAAGTGTTCTCGGACAAGGCCATGAAGTCCAAGATCGGCGAGCACGTGCAGAAGATCGAATTCGTGGAAATGCACCTCTGATCCGAGACTATTTGGGCTTCGGCTTCTCGACCAGGTCGTCGATGTCGGGCACCCCGTCGTCGCTGATGCCGTCATCGATTCCACGCCGCGCCTTCTCAGCGAGCTTCACGTACACCGCGCGAATCCGTTCGAGCTCGGTCTCTTCCAGCTCCTCCAGATTCATGAGCACGTTGTGCGCGCCCGGCGTGACGCGCAACAGCTCGTCGAGCTTGATCTGCACAGCTTCGGAATCGCGGTTCTGCGTGCTCTGGATCAGGAACACCATGAGGAAGGTGACGATGGTGGTTCCGGTGTTGATCACGAGCTGCCACGTGTCGCTCCAGTGAAACAGGGGGCCGGTCACGGCCCACACCACGACGACTGAAAGCGCGATCGCAAACGTCGCCGGCCGACCGGTGGCGTACGCAGTGCCTTTGGCGAATCGCGTGAACCAGGAGTTGGATTTGGCGGGAGTCATGTCGATTGCCTCTCTTTAATGGCCTCGGGTCAATTGAATGCTGTCGAGCGCATCGTGGCGCTTCCGCAAGGTTGTCAGGGCTCGTCCGCGACCACGCGCTTCGGCCAGCTCAGCACGAGCACGCTGCAGACGATCATCGCGCTGCCCAGTATCTGCCAGACGTTCAGCCGTTCGCCGAGGAAGAGGGCTGCCAACACGATGGTGGTCGGCGGTCCGACGGTGCTGCCGATGGCGGCGCGCTGCGCGCCGACACGCCGCATGCCCTCGGCCTGCAGCAGCCCGGGAATGAACATGCACGCCAGGCCGAGCACCGCGAGCAGAAACCAGTCGTAGGCTTGCAGCGCCCGCAGCTCGCCGATCGAGCGGAACACGAGAAAATGCAGCGACAGCACAACGGCGGCGGAGATCATGCCGATGGCCGCGAAGCGCCTGCTGCCGAGCTCGCGCGTATAGCGCTCGCCGATGAGGAAGTAGATAGCGGTGGTGAGCGCGGCGATCAGCACCAGGCCGGCGCCAAACAGGTTTTGCCGCAGCTCGTGGAGGTCGACTCCGCCCATGGCCAGGAAGATGCCCACGTAAGTGACGAGCATGGCGATGACCAGGCGCTTCTCTGGCGCGCGACGCCACATGAAGCAGTGGATCAGCATGACCATCGCCGGGTAGCTGAAGAGCAGCACGCGTTCGACCGAGGCATCGATGAGGGTCAATGCCCAGAAGTCGAACAGTGCACCCGCGTAGTAGCAGGTGATGCCGGCGATCGCTGCTGCCACGATCGCGCGCACCGACATCGGCCGTGGTACCTGGCCGCTCTCGTTGGGCTGGGCGGGCGGATTCGCGCGCATCGCAAACCAGGCGAACAGCGGCACGGCAAGGACGGCGCGCACGGCCACCAGCAGCTCGAACCCCACGCCGCGCTGGTACAGCGCCTTGCCAAAAAGCCCTTTGCTGGCAAACAGAATGGCGGAGCCGGCGACGCACAACATGCCGAGGCGCTGGCGTCTCTGTTCCTGATCCATGGATGCATGATTCCCTATGGCGCGCGGTTACGCCACGTCTTTAACGCTGTAGAATGCCGCGCTTCGTGAGGCGCGACGACATCCAGTTCCCGGCAAAACACTCCGCGCTGCGCGACGACGTGCACGTGCTCGGGGCGTTGGTCGGCGACGTGTTGAAAGAGCAGGGCGGCGACGCGCTGTTCGACCTGGTGGAAAAAGACCGCCGTCTATCTATTCGCCGCCGCGCCGGCGACAAGGAAGCCGCCGCCGAGCTCAGCGTTCAGCTGCGCGGGCGCGCCCCGCAGGTGGCCCGCGACCTGGCGCGCGCCTTCTCCATGTGGTTTCGCGCGGTCAATCTCGCCGAGAAAGTGCACCGCATCCGGCGGCGGCGCGGCTATTTCATCGAAGCCAGCGAACGCGCCCAGCCGGGTGGCGTGGAAGCGGCGCTCAACGAGCTCAAGACGCGTGGATACACGCTCGACAAGGTGCTCGAGCTGCTGAAGCGCGTGCGCATCGAGCCCGTGTTCACCGCGCATCCCACCGAAAGCGCACGCCGCACCATGCTGCGCAAGAACCAGCGTATTGCGGAGTTGCTGCTGGATCGGCTGGACCCCACGCTCACGCCGCAGGAGCTGCGCCAGAACTGGAGCCGCGTGCGCACCGAGGTCACCACCGCCTGGCAGACCGAGGACCATCCGCGCGAGCGGCTGACCGTTGCCGACGAGCGCGAGCACGTGGTGTTCTATCTCGCGGAAATTCTCTACCGCATCCTGCCGGCGTTCTACGACGAACTGGCCGAAGCGCTCGCGAAACTCTACGGCGTGCCGGCGGATTCGCTCGAGCTGCCGGACATGATCCGCTTCGGCACCTGGGTGGGCGGCGACATGGACGGCAACCCGGACGTTCACGCCAAGACCATCCGCGAGACGCTGGCGCGCCAGCAGCAGGTGATCATCAACGCGTACTTCAAGGAGTGCGGCGTGCTGGCGCAGCTCCTGTCGCAGAGCGCCAGCCGAAGCGCGGTCAACCCGGAGTTGAGTCAGCGCATCGAGCTCTACGCCACGCTGATCCCGGGCGCGCTCGGCAGCACGCCCATGCGCCACGACCGCATGCCGTACCGCGTATTCCTCGGGCAAGTCGCCGAGCGTTTGCGCATCACCTATGAGAACCGGCCCAACGGCTACGAGGGTCCGCAGCAGTTCCTGCGCGATCTCAAGCTCATTTCCGCGAGTCTCAAGGCCAACAAGGGTTTTCATGCCGGCTGGGGCAATGTGCAGCGGCTCATTCGCCGCGTGGAGACTTTCGGGTTCCACCTGGCCACGCTCGATCTGCGCCAGCACGCCGAGATCCACCATCGCGTGATCTCCCAGGGGCTCGACGATCCTTCCTGGATGGTGCGCACGCCGGCCGAACGTCACGACCTGCTGGTGCAGGCCATCGAGCGCGATACCGGCGTGAAAATGGAGCTCGATGCGCTCGGGCGCCGCACGCTCAGCGTGTTCGAAGGCATCCTGCAGGCACGGCATCGCTATGGGCAGGACGCCATCGGCTACTACATCATCAGCGGCACGCAGGGTGCCGACGACGTGCT
>Ga0307513_10004440_pt1 | contig 18731 bp, 17 predicted proteins | sample 15_EM_MG_FD_202174 | JGI IMG/M metagenome (GOLD analysis project Ga0307513, IMG submission 202174) | Populus trichocarpa ectomycorrhiza microbial communities from riparian zone in the Pacific Northwest, United States - 15_EM | ecosystem: Host-associated > Plants > Roots > Unclassified | place...
TGAATTGAGATTGATTGTGACTTGTGTGATTTTCTTTCTACTTGAGTATTCTATGAGAGTGACAGTTGTTTTTACTTACTTCTCCGCTTCCATCAGGTAGAAAGCATTCGGTAGATTTTCTTCTTTTTCAGTACCATAGAACAAAATCCCACTCGATGTCATGCTCCTAGTAGAGAAGGTCCGAACGGTCCTACCGTATTTTATTGTCCACAATAAGGCACGTTTTAGATTCAAGCACGAAATAAGGAACCCCACTTTACCGAGTTTCCTTAAACATCTACCTCCGCACTGTGGAAGTAAACCGCCACCATCCAATATAGGAGGAGAGCCTATCGGTTATCAAAGCGGTTGTGTTCCTTTGCGGATGTCATGCATGGTTGCTCCAAGATCCCCGAAATGATTGGGTTGCAAGGGGTGCTAAAAGTGACACAAATTAGGAAGGATCGTTAGAACTTTACGATGGCGAATGAGGATCGCCGAAAGCTTCACGGTGTCTTGTATTAGGGGAGATGATCTCCGGAAGCTGAAAATCCACCAGCCAGTGAGCCTTGCTATCAGTATGCGACTTGGCAGAGCCTCAAGTTGTTTGGATAATAGCCAATTCTACGCCCACATGGGGATCCTATATTTCAGCTACTACCATTCATTAGAATCTGTCATCAAGGGGGGAAACAACAAGTATAAAGACTTGACGTAACTCCCTGTTGAGCTCTTTCTTAATCTCTCATCCACAGTCCCAAGCTCCATATCGCTCGCGGCTTCACCAGAAAACATCAAAATGAAGCTTTCAGCAATTGCTCTTTTTATTTCGGCCGTTACGGCGGTTCCGACCGGTTCCCTTGAGAAGAGGAGCCCCCCGAACATCCCCAGCGCAGCGAGCGCAGTATCTATGCTTGCGGGTCTTGCCACAAGGACCACGGACGCCCCGGGCTACAATAGGGATTTGTTCCCCCACTGGATTACGATCAGCGGCACCTGCAAGTGAGTTTCGAACGCCCCCCCAAATTAACTCTAACTAAAAATTCCTACTCCCAGTACTCGCGAGACTGTCTTGAAGCGCGATGGAACCAACGTCGTTCAGGCGAGCGACTGCTCAGCGATAAGCGGATCTTGGTTCAGCCCTTACGACGGCGCAACTTGGACTGCTGCTTCGGATCTTGTATGTCCCAGTGGAATTATCACATCTCGTATCTTGCCTATCATTAACTAATTAAATTGTCATACAGGACATCGATCACGTCGTTCCTCTTTCTGACGCCTGGAAATCTGGTGCTGATACTTGGGTGAGGCCCGCGCCCTTTTCTACTCCAATTACCTTACCACGCTAGCTCCCACTCATTGAAGTCCCAATGCTAATCGCCTCCAAGACCACCGCCCAGCGCCAGCAATTCGCCAACGACCTAACGAATCCCCAACTCATCGCCGTGACAGACAATGTCAACCAAGCCAAGGGCGATAAATCCCCCGACGCATGGAAGCCCCCTCTAAGTAACACCCCCCCGCGCCCTTTCCTCTTCTCTCGCCATGTAACAAAGCTAATATTGCCACACCACAGCTTCGTACTACTGCATTTATGCCCGTATGTGGGTCGGGGTCAAGAGTACATGGGCACTCTCCGTCAAGTCTGCTGAGAGATCAGCTTTGACGGATATGCTGAACACTTGCTGAACACTTATCTGCTAAGCTAGGCGAGAGCGGACGGGTGCTAGATACTGGATTCTGGGGGGGTTATGTCATGTCACTAGTGCAGTAGATCTATTGTATAATCTTTTCGAAAATGGAAGAATTAAAATTATGCGACCTACTGTTTTCACATCGGGATCAACTTAGAAAATTTCAGCCCCCTGGTTAAACCACACTTTTCGCTGTTGAATTTTTCGATTCATCATACCAGAAGGAAGGCGGCGTTGAATCCCGTCCTGGTAGACTACCGTATGGCAATATTATTTACCCAAACAGCCAATGAGAGCTGAAGCGAAAGGTGGAACTTTCTTCCGGGTGAGGAGATCTAGGGCTGACAGTTTTTGTCTTAGAAAAGTTTCCGACAACAAAAAAAAAGAAAGAAAAAGTGGAACAAACCATAGGGCTAAACTTCTCAAGTGTGTTTGATTTCCTCAGCCTGTCACGCCTGTCTCAGATCAGCCCTGGTCGTGAGCTAGTGGTATTGTGAAAAAGCGAGTTGATGGCAACGCAACGAGGAGGTTTCTGCTTTCACGGCTCCTGGGAGTAAAGAGCCCGATGCTCAGCTGCAGTGGAATACAGTAGGGTAAATTGGTGCGCTATGTGATTGTAGTTGAGTGATCGACCACTCGGGCAAGTTGCCGTTCTTGGATGGTTAATAGAGGGTGGGTTCCTACTTTAGGCACCATATCATACCGGACTCGAGTAGTGGAGGTTTCCACGTGTCACAACGAATCACTCGCCACCTGCCAAGCGGTTCTTGTTGAACATCTTGGTTGCGTAGGTAATGATTTACGGTGGGGATTTTACGCAGTGGACTGAAACCGCTTAGGTGGAGATGAGAATCATGATTGATTGATGACAACTTGGTGGAAGGAAAGACCCGAGGAAAGTTGTGTACAGGAAGGAAGGTGTGTTGCAAGGAGACGGTGTGAAGGAAGGAAAAACAAGTGGGGTGAAAACATTTTGAGAGCTTGCGCGTCCTTTGACAAGTGCGTACGTATGCCTCCGCGGCCACAGAGAGCGGGCACATCCCGCACCAAGTGCGGCCATCAACGGCTATTTCCAACAGTTCTGTCGGAGGTCGCGCAGAAGAGGCCGGTAAAGTAATGGGACTTGACAATGAGGGAAAGAGAGTGATTGATTCTATCTTGGTTGCTCGCCTAGAGACGCGCCTGAGACTGCGGTACTTTATAGCAATCCGCAGTATCAACATACATCAATATGACTTTAGTTACTTCCTCGTACCCCACATTCCAAGTAGCCGAACATATCTCTACCGCACATCACATTGAAGTAATACTTCCGACAGGTTCCCTGGAATTGGAGTGCTTGCCTACCCTGGCCAATGCCTCGTGTGATTGAATGGACGGCTGGGCAATGGGTGATTTGTCCAGTCTTGTTAAGTTAGCCAGATGGGGTATGGGGAATACCCGAAATGAATATTCCGGGGGTTGGGGGGCTGAGTTGTGAGAAGCAAAGGGCTCGGAGCAAAGATTTTGTTACCTAGAGTGGCACGAGTAGAATACCCGAATATAGCTGGTGGGTTAATAATTATGTGCTGTCGAAGGCGCCGTTTTGGATGCTGCGAAGTCCTGTGGTGACCTATTGTGTGTGGGAATAAACCACCTCCAGAACCCTCCCTTTAATCCTCTCCGCCGCCAAGTCAGCCAAAGTCCGAAAGCTGCATCAACTAATAAAATCACCACCTCCCCCAGTGCATCTCGATCCTGCTTCAGCGGGGAAACACGCATCTGCTTAATAAAACATTCTTCGGAGTGCAAATTCTAACATCGAGCAATAATTAATCAATTAATCAGTCAGTAGTGAGTCCCCGCTCATACCAAAACAAAAAATCCAGAGAGAACATTTCACAAACGTTAGCTAAACAGGAGGTAACACTTGCTGGGGTGGGTCCAGCGGGTTTCTCTAGGGGTTACGAGGGGAGTTTGATAGAGTGTTGTTTCTCTGATAGGGATGGGGAGGGGAGAAGGGGAGGTTTCCGGTCAGGGTGGGTTGGTTATATGGACTGTCTTGGGACAAAGAGGGCTTGGAGGTTCAGAGTCTGTGTTATTTGATGCATGTTGCATGCGGGAATGGTCGGGTGGTATTTCTAGCATGTAGGAATAGCGTCCTGGAGGCGTCATGGATTGTCACTCGTGTGGTTTTTAAAAAAGGCCCAAGTAGGAGTGATGACACCCACTGCATCAGACTCTCCAGGTGCCCCCACTATTTGATTTGGTTGTGCTGTGTCGATTTGCTATCATGAAAATTTATGCTTACAGAAAACAGATAATAAGATGTCTTGCTTGGCCGCCTTTCCACCTCTCTTAGTTTGAACGTTCCGTGAAGATTGACTGTTGTGCTCCTGCTGCCACTTTATGAATATGGAACTTAGTTTACAGCCCATCCCCGACGAGAAATTCCAGTCGGGCATTTGCCTTGGAAATACACCTGCCAATGGATGCGGCCGAAGTAGGGCACAATAGGCACTTGCATTCTCTTTTCGACCCAGGCTTAGATCCCACCTTAGATCTATAGAGAGAGGCCCCCTTCTCACTCTCTAAGGAAGGGAGAGTATGAATATGCCGTGGATAGCAGAATCGAAGAACGTATGATACTATAATAATATATGTAATATAAAAAATTATGATATTCGCACGTTGCATGTCCTCCTAACCTAGCTACCGTACCGTAGCTTGCCCCAGAGGGGGCATGCACTAAAAAACCCATAAATCCATTATCCCAGCGATTCATCCCCACTGCTCTACTTCCCACAACCCAGCTCCCTCCCATGAAAACGCCCCATCTAGCGGTATAGGTTCACACAGACAGGGGCAAAAAGAGGGTCCGATTTACACTCCTACGTCTGTCTAGAAAGAACTCCTATGCTATGATACTATTATAATATTAGCAAGGGGTATACTCAACAGACACAGCTTGTAATCCGACACACCCCGCCATAAACGTGCCATAAAATCTCTCGCGATTCTCTACCCCCAGCAAGCCCCTAATCTCCTGACTCAGAGACCAAAGCTCGAGCAGAGTTAGCGCTTTCCCAGCCCTGCACAGCCTAAACCCTCGGACGTATTGAATCCCTTGGCCAGTTCCGCCAACCTGTCAGACTAACCCTACCGCGGACCGATGCCGCGATAACCCGCTTTGCTATTTCACTCGCGCGGCGGGGTTGGGGCTGGTGGACACTGGGGCAATCCTGGATTCACTAGCCGACCATAGGCTAAAGATATTGGGGATCCTGTTGCGTGGTCCATTTCCCGCCCCCCACTTCGGGTCGGCCGCTTGAGCACGGTGCGGGTTGGTGAAGGGATACCCGGAAGGGGCACGATTCAACTTAGCGGAGCACTTACGGTCCCGCGCCTCACCAAACCATCTCTTCCGTGCCGGTAAAGTAAACCTCACAAGTACCCTCACCCCACAACCCCAAGCACTGCCGGTATGGTGCCGTGCCCGAGGCACAATTATCTCATTCTCCAAGTCAGAATACCTTCCAACGCCGGGTGCCGTAGAGAGACTTATGCCATGGGCATGCCTTGCGATGGAATCCCGGGCATAGTATTCTTAGTACAGGCGGGCCATGGGCTGATGGGTTGGTCTACAAGTTAACTGAACTCATAAATGACATTAGGCATTCCCTCGTTTAGTCTGGACCACTGGTAAACTACTACACCTTATTTGCCCTGCTCACGAGCCAGGAGTTAGCCAGCTAATTTAACTATTCATCTTTTCCCTATTTCCCATCCCTCACCCTATACTTGCGACATGAGGCCCTGCCCATGCTCAGCGCCCATGATAACAGAAATACAGCTGGAAGAAAAAAACTCAGAAAAAAGAAAGGGAGAAAAAGAAGGATATACGGGGACATCAGGACCCATCTACTACCCAATCAATCCCGCCTAGCGAGCAAGTGAAAATTCTACAATCTAACCCTCCCCCCAACAATCCCTTCCCAATCCCTCTTCCCAAAAGGAACATACTCATTATCCTTCAACCACCAAAGCACGTCCCCTACGGACCCTACCCTCTCCAGGTCTGCCCCTTCATCCCTCAATCTTCCCTTAATAAGCTTATAATTCCCCGTCTTCTCGAGTCCCCCAGGTGCCTTAACTACCCTAATGAAGATTGGCCTAGCGAATCGCGGGAGTTTAGTAACCCACTTACTTAGTTCCCGGCGAACCTCGTCGTCGCTGGTATGAGGCGATATGACGATAGCAGCGCACCCACAGCGGCCGTCGTGGTTAGGTAAGGCCACGCCGTAAACGTTAGTCTCGACGATGGCAGGGTGCAAACCAAAGACATCGGAGACTTCGGAGGCACTGACATTTTCGGACTTCCAGCGGTAACTATCGCCGATTCGGTCTATAAAGTACCAGAGTCCGTCTCGGGTGCACTTCTGGAGGTCACCTGTGCGGAAATAGGCGTCACCTTTTTGGAATACGTCACTACCTGCGATTAGCCAAAGGTCAAAAGACTGAAAGTGGGGGCTTACCGAATAACTTTCTCGCCACTGGCTTTGGGGTTCTGGAAATAACCTTGGTAGGACTTCTCGATATCGTTAGGGTCCAACTTGAACAGAACCTCGCCAGCCTCGTCGAAGTCGCATTGAACGCAGAAGCCATTCGCATTACGGAGGAGTTCTTTGTTTTCAGCATCCATTCTTGCGATTTTGACGCCACCTCCTAATAACAGTGAGATGACGGAGCCATTACGGCCTACTGCGCCGATACCCCATTCTCCTTTCTGAAGGTTCCAAGATCCAGATGTGCCCTCGGTACTGGCGTAGAACTCGGCGATAGTGGGGATACCAAAGCGCTCTTTGAAGCGAACCCACACGTCCGGTCTTAAGCCATTGCCGAAAGCAATTTTCACATTGTTATCTTTATCGTCCGGGGAAGGTGGGGCCGCAAGCAGATAACGACATGTCTCGCCTACATATTGGAGGACAGTAGCCTGGCTACTGCGAACCTCTGGCCAGAAGGTTTTGGTGGAAAACTTATGCCCTAGGACAAGAGTGGAACCGACCGTCATAGCACCAACCAAGCCAAGAAGCATGGCAGCAGTATGGTACAAGGGCATGCAGGTGTAAAACCTGTCAGATTTCTTTAATCCAACCCATGAACTAAGAAAGTGGCCAGCATAGTGTACTTTCATGAAGGATACGACGGCGGCCTTTGGCATACCGGTTGTCCCACTAGATTCCCGTCGATTAGCAACCGGATCGTGGCGATACCAAAATGAGGAAGTGGAATTCACCTGGTATATATCAGCATGGCCATATCAGGAAGCTTAAACCCATTCCTCTCCTCATCTCCCGGGCGAAAGCCTCTCCAGGTCTCCACAACCCTCTCGGTAGCCTCATCAAAGATTACGATCTCACGATTCGTCCCAGCAGTCTCCAACTTCCTCCTCGTCTCCTCCCCTTCGGCACCCTCCAGGACCTTCTTAACTTCCACGTCAATAAACAAAAGCCTAGCCGTCGATATCTTGACACAGTGCACAAGCCTATCCCCATCAAGATTATAATTTATCAACGCAGGTTTCGCACCCAGGGCCCACAATCCCAACACGATCCATACCATAGCCGGCTTGTTCATGAAGTCCAACGCGATGATCTCATTTTTCTGGACATTGAATCGTTCGCGCAACCAGGCAGCATACTTGAGCGCTAATTCGTAAGTTTCCTTGTATGAGTATTCCCGGCCTTGGTAGATTAGGTACGGACGGTCGCGATCGGCTGGCGAGAGAGCATGGTTCTCGATACAGTAGAAGGGACTTAATCGCTCGCGGCGTTCCAGGAGCACACACCGAATGCGCGCGAATAAAAACGAGGAGATCACCTTGCAATCATATGTCAACTGGTGCTTTGCGTCTAGGTATGAGAGCAGCGGCAGAGCCGCAGCCAGCAGAGCCAGTGGCGGTGCCATTGTCTGTTTTGCTTTTTTGATGCTCGTTGGTGCAAGGAGAGAGAGTACGGTAGTGAGGTAAGGTAGGATGTTCGCCCGGGTATGTGTGTCTCCGCCGCCCTATCCGTGGGGGATACGAATGGGTAAGGTCAATAGCAGGAACTGAGATGCTGAGGAGAAAAGGGATGTGGGGAAAGGAAGAAGGGGGGAGGGGGGGGAAGGAGCTCAAGTGGTGATCGGATGCAGCTTCAACTGCGTGTTGGTTTGTCTGAAGTGTCCCGTCCACTACGGCGCCGATGCCGACACAGTAAACCACCGTACCGGTGGGCGAGTCTTTTTCTCTTTCCCCCTTCTCCCTCTTCAGCTGAGCCTCGGTTGTCTTGTGTAACGTGAGCATGGGGATGGAACCAACTTGTGGTATTAGTAATACATTCACCGAGGTTCGCATGCTCAGCTCGCCTAACATGGGGGAGGGGTCAACGAGGCTCAACGAACAGCCCAAACAAAATCGCAGCTTACTAAGTCAGTTTTCATGGAGTGTTCGCTGAACCCTCCCCCCCCATCTTATCGGCTTCGTATTATGAGAGATTGGTGCGGGAAGGCTGGTGAGAATTCCGGAGTAAACCATTTTTATCCATCCCAATAACTTACTGTGCTCCAGTACTGGCACCTCTCTCTCCCAAGTGTCATGGCTACGATGGCCAAGACTACTAGTGCTTCTCCCGAGCGCGGTCGACGGATACAACTGCCACGCTAATCTGATATTACGACTGTAAAAACTCTTGATAATTTGAGCAAAGTAGAAAAATAACGGTTCCTCTTGTCTTAGACGTACATCCGGCCATGTTTCGACTCGGTCCACAAGCTCGGTGCAAACATCCAAAGGCACACCATGCCAAAATACCGGTGCGGGTACAGTACATTGTCCACTACAAATTGGCCAAATATGAGCAACCTTGGCCCTAGGGCCAATCAGTGGGGACCGTCTGGAGTATGTGGGTAGGCCACGTACCAGAATTAAGTTAGATATTCCACAGTTGTAGTGGAGGTCTCTTGGATCTAAAGTACCAGGTCAAAACGTTTTGTTGGTGTCCCCATTCTATCACCAAAAAGCATTCATGTTCACTACCCGCTCTCACAACACAACAGCTATGGAATCTACCAAAAATGTAGTAGCCCATTAGTAAGCCTGTAGATGATGTGGGCGGTATTGTAGAATTCCAAATACTATAGGGGTGGAGAAAACATTTAGGCGCAAGGTATTTGTCACCATATTCCGGTACTTTTTTCTCTGGAGCCTGATGCAGAAATTTAGGCCACTTTCACACAAGTGGATGCGATTGTAACCGATAGACACGACTTGGTCCCTGGCACCTCTACCCCTAGATATTCAAGTCCATAGCAATTATCTAGGTGGTGGAAAGATTTAGAGCGTTTCTAAGAGGGCAACCCCGCGAATTGTCAATTTGGAAAGGCCCACCCCTCGCTGAATCCGGTGCAAAAACCGGCGTCGGACGAAACCCTTCGTGGGGGTACGGTACTTTAGAATTATCCCTTAGACAGAGCTTTACCCCATTGCCATATGTTTTCCCTTTTCATCTGACCAATCAATGGCTATGTTTTTCTCAGGCACTGGTGGGTACTCTTTTTCCTTCCCCTTTTTAACTTCACCCCGATGGCAGAGGTATTTAGCTTGGGGGGAGGAGTCTTTTTAGAGTCGGGTCTGCCAGATTTGAATGCGAGAAAGGCCTCACGCTCGAAATCCCAGCACTAATCTCGAGGACGAATACTTCTGTATTGTTAAAAAAATTTCCAACTTCAAACTCGGTATTCGCGTCCCTATTGTACCTTGCTGCTTTAAACCACGTGACGGTTATATATACGGCTGCGCTCGTAGATTGGACCCGGTGTCTGATTTGCCTGTAAAGTTAGCATTTGTGGGGAAAGAGATGTCTTGATAGCATGTGGAGCTCATTGTGGAAAGGTCTCAGAGCTCCGTCCGCGACAAGGGCTTTGTTCTTGTGGGGAGCTTGGCTCGCTCTGGAGAGTGGTGTTGGGTTTTACGGTGTGGTGGGTATACACCGTCTTGAGCAACTTGGGAAATGCATCTATGGTATTTATTCATCGTGAGAGCTATATGCCAGCTAATAAACCCAATCCATGTTCTTCGAGTCCTTCCAGAACTCTTCTATATGTCCGGCTAACATTCTCCCCTTCATTCTAACGAAATCGTGTGCTCCGTCCACCACAATGCCTACAACCCTCTCCGGTTCCTTCCCCTCGTGTTCTCCACCGCGTAACAACTCCAGCATCTCGGGCAGCACTGCAGGATAAATGTCCGTATCATTCCTAGCAAGCAGAATTAATATCCTCTTCCCGGCTTCGCGCAGATATTCCCCGACAATTGCCCACTCTTCCTGTCTATCGTACACTGGTCCGTATTTGAACGAGCTGGTGTATGAATACAAAAATCCCCGATGCTCACGGCTCTGCCACTCCGCTATACTGGGAACGTCCAGAACTACAGCCCTATCCATCGGGTCGCTTGCGACGCGGCGAGAGTGATTCTGTGTTTGCTTTGCGTTCAGTTGGCGGCCTACCAGAAATGTTGCGAACGCGTTTGGGATCCACCCCGAGTGCACCATTCGTCGGAGGAGGCTTAGGCGGGACTTTTTCAGAATTCCAGACGGAGCGAGGAGGATCAGTTCGTCGATCATATGGGAGTAGTGGTTTGTGAAGGAGACGCTTATTCCCCCACCGAGGGAATAACCGATCAGGGTAAAGTTGGTCCAGTGGAGGGCAGAGGAGGAGAGGGCAAAGATGATTTGTGAGGAGAAGAGTCGGTGGTCGTGTGGGGTTAGGGGGGTATCACTGTACCCTCGGCCGTATAAATCTGCAATTCATTCAAGTTAGGGTTCGACGGGAAGCGAGCATGCTGGCACATTATCATATCATACCAAATGTGAGAACTCGACATCCTCTCCCAACCAAGTCCCACAGCAAGTCCCTAGCAACGGGGCACGGCGTCGAAGTCCCATGCACAAAAACTACTTTTTTGCCTTTCGTGGGCCCAAACTCGTACACCCGGATCACCCCATATGGGGTATCCACCCATCGTCCGTCCAGCAGAACATCCGGTGGATACGGTAGATAATCCTTCTCCTTATCCGTCAAGTCGCCCAGTAATTCCCTGGGCGAGGGGATCACGCTGGGCGGTGGAATGGCCGGCGAACGAAGCGCGAAGAACGCCAGGATGCCCGTGGCGGTGGCAGTAGTCAGCCCGATTATTAGCGGGCTGGAGGCTGGAGGTGGACGTAGCGTGGAGAGTGTAGAGAATAGGTGGGACATTGTGAGCGATGTTCTATGTACGCTTCCTACGGAGGAGGGGTTAGGAAGGGGTGGGGCTTTTTGGCGACATTGTTTCTATTGGGAATAACAGAGGTGGAAGTGAAGAGGGTGGGTTAGGGTTCTGAGTGGTGAGTTGTTTCGTTTGGGAGTTTATGCATAGTTTGGAGGGTTGGAATAAGGGTCGGGAGGGGAGTTGTGGATTGATTGGTCGGATGCACTTCTGCGGCTGTTTTCACTTTTTTTTTGGTAAAGATGATTGGGCGAACCCGACTTGTGATGGTGTCTTAACTTTGGTGGTGAGGTTTGCAGTCGACCGTGGGGCCAATCCTGTGGAGACGGCAAAACCTCCCACACGATTATTTTTCGGCCTGACAACTTGTGAAAGGGGGTTGGATGATAATCGGTGATGGAGTCTAAGTTCTAATTCTTGATGAGGAACCGCGCAAGTTTAATTTTCTCGTGTTTTCAATAAGGGCCTACTGGTACCACCTTTCCTATAATACTTCTCTTGTCCCTGCACCCCCGGCACCTCTTTCAAATACTCGTACACATCCACTCCACTCCCGCGCTAATTTTGGCTAAATTATAGTCGGATATAATTACCTCAAAGAGGTGGATAGTCTACTATTGGAGGCGTCTAGCTCCTCAAAGGCCTTGATCAAAGCTTGAGCGCAATACCGGTACAGGTAACAACATGAACCATTCGCTAAACTTATTTCCACCAACTCTCTCGGTGTCATGGGAATCGAGTACAATCAGAAACCAGCGCTATCGTGACTAGTGGGCACTGTACTCAAGTCGTCGGATTGAAGATGCTCCCGTTTTGGTGGTGACGCATTAAAAAAACCCATCTTCAATCCGGCGACTTGAGTATAAGTTATCCACATTACAAACCTTAAAAGCAGAGTTTGTGAAACAAGTTAGACGACTACAAATTCCTTTGGTCTGTTGTCCTGTCGGAGGCATCTATCCGTGAAATCCTAACACGGCCTCAATAACAATAAACTTTCCACCTTCCACGACCCCCGAACAAAGGAAATTGTTTCATTGTCCCCCTGCCTCACCCCACACAATCTGATAGTTTTCTCCCTTTGACTGTAATCTTACAATTAATACTGCTCCCCCTCGGTTTGTTTTTTTGGGTAATATCAGTGACATCAACTACTCGCATCAAATTCTCGCCAACATTGCCGTCATGGACGTACCTAGGAATAACACTTTAGAAGCGAAAGCTTTGGCCGTAAGGCAGCTATATGATGCACGTATGACAGAAATCACGCAGAACTTACAAAGGGCACCCGCCGATGTTCGTTTTTGCAAAACGTGCGTTCTCGTCAACAGATGGCCGATTCAAGTCAGTGGAATGTCTGCCCAGGTAAATAACACCTCAAGACCCTATCAGGAGATTTGGCAAGCTCACCGGATGGCAGGAATATCAAACACATGTGAGGGGCGATTTAGACGAAGCGCTAGTGCTTTTGGGGCAAAATTGGGATCCACAGCATTTGGCCCCTGGTTCCCAAGGTGATTCCTCCCTCTCCTTCGGCTCCATATATCAGCTAATAGGCTGTCTATAGACGCGAACACTCCCGCTGCTAGAACATGGTTTTGCAGCATCGATACAAGGACTAGATGCCATGCCTGTGGCTTGGGGTTTGACCTTGTGCACGTCGTTCGTTTCCATCCCCGAAATGAATTTGAGTTCGGGAGCTGATCTAGGGTAGTTTGATTCTTCTGGGGAAGACACCTTCCCGGAGGAACAGAGGGCAGCGGCGGATGAACATCGTACTTTTTGTCCCATCAGACAAGTCAGCGGCTGGAGCACCGATGTAACCCAACCCTACCGCGCTGAAGCACATTGGGAGCAATTTGCCCAAGCCACGAGCAGGGGAGATGATATAATGTCCCTCGTGGGCGAAGACAACTTTGATGAGTTTATTCGGCCCGAGCTACCTCTGGCACAAATCGCCGCTGCTCAAAGATACTTTAACAGAAAGGCGCTCGCAACCCAGGTCCTATTGAAGCATTGCCCTAAATGCTTGAGAGCTAGTAGCACAGGCTTAATGGTGAGATATTCATTTCCATCCATGCCCTATGGTATTAACGGTGCCTAAATAGGGGAGGAGAATGCATGAGAGAGTTTGTCAGTTGACACGATTCGACTGGGTTACTCTGGCGGAAGTACAACCGTTCCGAACTCGGGAGGGCATCGATGGACGTGAGATGGTAATGAATCCGGATGGGTCACTTGAGGGAAGGTTCAGAATCCTTGCCCCCGGTGAGAAGGCGAGACTTGAGAGAACATACCAGCAACAACTCTACACTCGATTAAACATGGACGACCAGTCACTCACGCTATTGGGTGATGATAATGATTCTGAGGACGTTCCCTCAGACCAGGACGACGCCTCAGACCGGGACGGCCGCCGGATTCCGCGTGGGCGTGGGCCGCGCCGCCGCCGCCCTCACCGCCGCCCAATCAACAGTGATAACAGTGACGACGAAAATGACTACGGACCCGACCGCGGTGGTGGGCGTATCGCCCGCCGCCGTCCTATACCTACACTTGAGGAGTACAATAGCTGGCATGCGGCGATGGCTCCAACTGTGCCGAACGATCGCAATAATACAACACAGCGGATATCGTCCAGATTTCGAATGGAGTTTCAGGAGATGCTCCAACAAAACAGCCCCATCGCTGCTGGCGTCCCAGCACCGCAGTCTGGCCCTCGGCCCACGATTCGACCTCTGCGTAATCAAAAAGCGCCTCCGTCGCCAGAAATGGCCCCCAGAACAAGAATGGCTCCAGGCACAGGCGGGGCAGCGACTAGCACACCCCAGGCTAAGGTCCCTCGGCGCACCGTACTGGGCTTTACAACGCCCGAGCCCGACGACCATACTGGGGATGGGGCCGCTCATGGTAGCGCTGGCAGCGTTGGCACTAGTCCACCTCCTGGAATTGTGGTGTCGGTTCTCGGAGAAGCTGACAGAGAGAGACCAATACTATCCAATCCCACCGCTCACCTTCAGAAGGTATTCAATGAGATGCCACAAGCTTTTGTAACCTCCGTGATGGGGACGGGGTTGCTCCAAGACGACATATCCTATTACCTGAGGGTTATGACCTTCGTGCTATTACGCCCAGCTTGGGATGCCCAAAACGATCGAACAGCTGCAGAAGCGGCCGGAAGAGGGAAAAAGGGGAAAGGGGGCGTCCCCAGGCCGGATCGTCGCAGGACAATTGAAATATATGTCGATTTTTTCACGACCGGGGGTCTCAACACCCGTGCACCTACGCCTGCAAGCCTCCTGGAAGTTCTGCGCTACTCGGATGCCACGATTGAGAGCGATGATTCGTTTTTTCAATTCCTCTTTCCGATTGATTCGGTTTCAGGGTACAATCCACCGCTACCCCCGATCCCGCCTGACTTTAGCAGTACCGTAGCTAGTACCCAGGGGTTTGCGGAAAGTTTCATGCTGGGAGTGCGTAGGGTAATGAGGTTCTGGGGGTTTCAGTTTCGCGGTACAAGCTCGACCAGGAGACCGCTGTGGCGACTGACTCCTGACTTCGTTGCCGCAAATCATGGGTGGACACGGCGAGTGGATCATAACCACCGGAGGATCGGCCACGTAATTAGATCCGTACGCTTGATAGGAGCGAACCGCGTTGCGAGATCGATATATAGATGCTTGATGAGGGCCATCCAAAATAGGGGTTTTCCGGTAAGAGAGCATACCCGAAGGCTCTGGAGAAGAGCCGCGCTGGGGCCACTCGACATGGACGCACTCGCAAGCAATTTCCCACCCGATGCCGACTTTAGTACGGACTCGGACCAGGATGGAGGTGGACAGGCTGGGGGTGGACAGGCCGGAGGTGGACAGGCCGGGGGTGGACAGGCTGGAGGTGGACAGGCTGGGGGCCCCGGTCCCGGAAACCTCCGTGGGGGCGACGGCGGCCCGGCAGGGCCCTCAGGCGGAGCAAATCCACTCTTAGTCACTGACCCGGGAACCCCGACTCCCGGAAATCAGCCTGCCCCCCCGGCGACGCAGCAGACCGGGAACAAGAGGCCCGGCGGCTTCGATGACAACGGTTCGCATAAACGCCAGCGTCCGCAGCCCGCCAAGGAGGCCCCAGTGGACCTCCTGGTGAACTCCCTGGGCCCCAACTGGGACTTTCTTGAACAACTCCGCAACACCAACCGCGAGGATCGGTCAGCGGGTCGCGACAGCAGTGGTCAAGAAGACATCTACACTACCGATAATTCCTCCTCCGAGGGCTTCTTGGATCCGCATGAGCGCGACGACGACTTTCTGCCGAAGGATCCATCCTTCCCCGTTAGGCCTCACTTCCGCAAAGCCGCAGTTGAATATGTACCTTCGGTGGTCGTCCCGGCTTTGGCTCCCGTTCCCGTGACGCAGCCGCAAGAAACACAGCAGACAGTACAAAGGTATCCCTTCCTTCCTTCCTTCCTTCCTTTATTCTTGCAATACTCCCCCCGTGAAATGATACTGAGTGATAAGGCCAAGTAAACAAACTACCTTCGATTTAAGACCGGGCCCAAAGCGACAGGCCTATGTGCCACCAGCTACAGAGGCGACAGGAGCGCCAGCTGATCCCGGGCGCGTCGGGCAACAGAGAGTAATGCCAACGGGGCGGGCCAGAGCGGAGACGCTAATGGCCACGGCATCAAGGGTGCTGGGCCCCGCCACTGCAAGCGCTGTTGCTGGGGCTGTGCCCTAGTGAGAGTCGCTGCCGGGGGGAGGGGGGTGGATCACGATGGTTAAATTAGGTGGTTTATTTGACACGCTCGTTCTTGGGCCCGCTTTTCCGCTGTATATCGATTTGCTTGTTTGTTGGTTCTCGTTACCGGGCCTGACTGGATTTTATTGTGCTATTGTTTTTTGTTGACAGATGCAATTAATTTATTGTCGTATTTTACCGAGTGAGATCTTGTGAATTGGAGTGGTACTTGGGCGTAAATTAAATACTCGAAATGTTAGTGTCAACAATCGTCCTTATTATCAATTATGGGCAAGTGAGGAGTAGCACGAGTTAGTGCTAGAAAAGAATAAGAAAAATGTCTATTCTGCAAGATAGCTTTAGGGAAAAACAAGGTGGGGAAAAAATAGGGAAAAGAATTCGATGCTGTGGTTGCTGTGGCAGTAGCAAGTAGTGAGGTTGGCAAAGTAGCGGTATGGTCGGGTGAGGAACAATCGTCGTGGCTGGTCATGGGGTGTCGTAAAGGGGAAATGATCGGATGGGGACTGTGCCACAACAAGCCACATCGCCCCTCATTTTTCAGCTCTGATTAACGGTACAGGAGGTTCATAAACCCCCTATTCCCCCTAAAATCGCTGCACCATTTCTACGTTCAACCAACATTTTGGATAAGATATCATGGCTCAAACTTCATGTTCAGTCAACGTCGGCGACGGTAGTGTCAACTCCGGCAACGTAATAGGTAGTTTCAACAACAATATCTATAACTCCGACGAGGATGCGCAGGTTCTGCGTTGGCTCTCTCCACTGGAGCCGAATAACCGACACCAGAGCGTGCGCACCGAGCGGTTCGGCGGTGTAGGGGATTGGTTTTTGGAGACGGGCGAGTTTCGGGAGTGGAAGAGTGGTGAGGGTGGAGCCGATGGGGCTGTCTTGTTTTGCTCCGGGAATCCGGGAGTCGGCAAAACATATCTGAGGTGAGATGGGGATTCTTTCAAAGAAGTGAATACCGCTGACAGTCAGAAATACTAGTTCGTTGGTGATTGACAGCTTGTGCGATCAGGATGGGGAGGAAAATATCGCGGTTGCAGCCTTCTACTGCGACTTTCTTGCCCAGCAAGAGCAGACTGTCACCAATGTCGTGGGAGCTATTCTGAAGCAGCTGGTAGGCAGAGGGGGAATCACGGAAGGTCTACGGGAGGCGTTTGAAAAAGCGAAAAAGGAAGTTGGTGGTAGAGGGCCTCAACTGGCGGATCTAATGGGGATGTTGAGGACTGCGATTGCTTCACTGCCCAAAGTTTTCATCTGTATCGACGCGTTGGACGAATACCTATCGAAGTGCCTGCCGGAGCTTCTCGAGTCTCTGAGAGACATTATTCGGGAGTCCCCTAGCACGAGAATATTCCTCACCGGGAGGCCCCATGTCGGGGGAGATATTCAAAGATATTTCGCCAAGATGGTCGCGATACCCATCAACCCTAACACGAGCGACATCCGGAATTATGTGAAGAGGAGGCTAGACAAGGATTTCGAACCAGAGGCGATGACGGATGATTTGCGGGCTGATATTGTGAGAGTTATCCTGGAAAAGATATCCGATATGTGCGTAGGGCTATTATGCATTTCCACTCTATTAGTGATGCATACTTACCAATGATTTCGTGTAGATTCCTCCTTGTTTCGCTCAACATCGACGCCATTCTAGGAGAGGTGACAATTCGCCAGAGAAGAAAGAAACTTGAGGAGATGACACTTGGCGGTGGATTGAGTGATGCCTACGCGGCAACCCTAACACGACTGAAAGCCCAAAAGGGATATAAGTCAGTACTCGGGCTGAAGGTCCTCATGTGGGTGATGTATTCGGAACGACCATTACAAGCCCATGAGCTCTGTCATGCGTTGGGGGTGGAGCTAGGATCCGCAGATCTGGATCTCGAAAACGTTCCTGCGTTGCGGACACTCGTATCATCTTGTCTAGGTCTTGTCACGGTCGAGGTGTCTTCGTCCACAGTCCGACTGGTACACTTTACTCTTCAGGAGCATCTCTCGCGCGACCCGACCCTATTCCACAATCCCCATTCTGCCATTGCCGAGGTTTGCTTGACATACCTTAATTTTGGATATATCAAGGATCTTTCGCCTGCCCATGACTTGGTACCCGCAGAAACCCCTCTTCTAGAATATGCTTCCATTTACTGGGGCAGGCATACGAGAAAAGGGACAACGGAGAGTCTCAAAATGCTTTCACTAAGGCTTCTCGATAGATTTGATGAGCATATATCTACCCGACTACTATTATTGCACCATGATCGGGAAGGCGACGATGGCCTATACTTTTATAGGAGCTGGAGGTCTACGAGATTTACAGGACTCCACGGAGTAGCATTTCTCGGGATTGCGGGGATAGTGCCTGCTGTATTGGAGATGAAGGAATGGGACGTTAATGCATACGATTGCATGGGGATGACGGCTCTCACGTGGGCAGCTGCAAGAGGGCACGAGGAGGTCGTAACGATGGTTCTAAGACGAGAGGATGTCAATCCCGACCAGGCAGACACTCTTTATGGCCAGACACCACTCTCGTGGGCGGCTAAGAAAGGGCATTTGGGAATAATAAAGATACTTTTGGAACAAGAGGGGGTCAATCCCGACAAGGCAGACACCTTTAATGGCCAGACACCACTCTCGTGGGCGGCTGAGAAAGGGCATGAGGGAATAGTAAATATGCTTTTGGAACAAGAGGGGGTCATTCCCGACAAGGCAGACACCAAATATGGCCGGACACCACTCTGGTGGGCGGCTGAGAAAGGGCATGAGGGAATAGTAAAGATGCTTTTGGGACGAAAAGATGTCAATCTCAACCAGGCAGTCACCTTGTATGGCCAGGCACCACTCTCGTGGGCGGCGGAGACAGGGCATGAGGGAATAGTAAAGATGCTTTTGGAACAAGAGGGGGTCAATCCCGACAAGGCAGAAACCGAATATGGCCGGACACCACTCTGGTGGGCGGCTGAGAATGGGAATGAGGGAATAGTAAAGATGCTTTTGGAACAAGAGGGGGT
>Ga0307513_10004441_pt1 | contig 18730 bp, 16 predicted proteins | sample 15_EM_MG_FD_202174 | JGI IMG/M metagenome (GOLD analysis project Ga0307513, IMG submission 202174) | Populus trichocarpa ectomycorrhiza microbial communities from riparian zone in the Pacific Northwest, United States - 15_EM | ecosystem: Host-associated > Plants > Roots > Unclassified | place...
CTGGATCAGCTATGCCCACTTCGAGGTCAACGCGGACGAGGGCGAAGATGAGGACACCGTTAGCGAGGAAACTAAGGCGCGCGCGAGGAGGATCTTCGAGAGGGCGTATAAGAGGTTGAAGGAGAAGGAGCTTAAGGAGGAGGTTTGTCCCCCATTACCATATAGACTTGCGGAGACCAACGATATATATAGCGCGTCGCACTCCTCAATGCTTGGAAAGCTTTCGAGCAAACGCACGGCACCCCAGAAGACCAGAAGGTGGAAGCGCAGATGCCCAGCAAGGTCAAGAAGCGGAGAAAGCTGGACGACGACACATACGAGGAATACATGGAGTACATGTTCCCCGCCGACGAGCAGTCCAACGCCCGGATCCTTAATATGCTACAGGCTGCTCGTGCTTGGAAGCAGAATCAGGTGGTCTCAGGCCCTGCCTGAGGATTGTGTGGATTTTTGCGCTTTTTTTTTGGTCACGAGGTGGCTTTTTTATTTTGCATTAATAAGGACCGGCATTTTGCTGGGGGTGGGAGGGGGGTTACTCGAGTAAAAATAATTAAATTCGTTTAATGTCTTTGGTAACTTACCGTAAATCTCATGAAGTCCACCATTTTCGATGCAAAGAGGTGGACCATGATACCGCCAAGTTAAAAAAGATAGACTTCCTCCCTAGCCACCCGGACACCCCCCCATCCGGATTCAGGACAGATGCTGATTGGTTGGCACTGTATGAGGAAACGGCGGCGGTAATGCAGCAGCCCATCCAATCAAACCAGGAAAATCGCTGAAAGCTTTCTTATCTAGGTTTAGCTGTCCGGGTGGGGGAAGCAGTATATGATTCTTGGGAGCCAATCATAGGCCTTGGTAACTGTGTTGCCAAGATATTTGGAGTCGTTGGCTACCTTGGAAGCGCGTGACGATTCGGAGTAACTTTAATTTGCGGTGTCCTTTGAGGTTGAAAGCTTGGTGGTTTCCCCCGCTCTCATTCCACTATAAGTTTGGATGAATGGAAAGGGGTATCTCTTTCTATCGAAGGGCTGAAGAAGGCTAACGCATACTACCACCGCTTTTCGCTATTTTACAAGCGGGCGAGCGAACAAACGGACGGAGAACGGAAGATCCGGGGAATACTAGTATTGGGCGGATTATAAAAGGCCGGATTGTACGCGAGTGCCTTGCCCAGCGAACAAACGAACGAAGGAGATAAACTTCTCGCTGCCTCTCCACATCCAGTTACAATTCGATAGCCACAGTCTACAGGGGTGAACATTCCGAAGAAAGGAAGGGATTGAAGGGATATAATTCGGGCTTTGCTTTCACACCTCTACCGACCTCTGCTATCCTACGATCCTCTCGCACACCATCACTTTAACTTGTCTCCGACACCTTACTGCACCGCAGCCCGCTCCTCCTCTCCCTTCAGCCTTACATTACCTTACCCACCGATCAACAAACGAACGGCAATGCCACCCAGAACCCCCCATTACCTCTTCCGCAGAACTTTCACCTTGGCCCTTTTGTTAGTTGTATTCCTGGCGTTCTTGACGTCTTCCGAAGTTCTTGCCTCTCCCTCCTCATCTTCCTCATCGTCACCGCAGGGAGAGCGGCTAGAGAAGAGAATGAGTCAGTCTTCCCCCCTCCTCCGACTACCCCACGAATGCTAATGTTACTGCAAACAGCCTCCTCTGCAGCATCAATACGCTTCCCGCAAGTACTCAACGAACCCCGAGAACGTGGTCTTACGCCTGGCTTTGTAGCCGCGGTAGTCGGTGGGCTGAGTATTGTTTTTGCAGGGTTGATGGTGTAGACCCTGATTATCCTGTCCTCCGGCTCGCCGGGGCCGGGTGGCGGACGACATGCACATGCCGAAACGAACCTCGGTCCTTCCCCCCCCCCTCCTCTCACTCGCTTGTTTCCTTCTTCAAAGCTTGGTGTTTGACTCTTTTTTATTGTGACGTTTTGTATGATTTGAACGACTGTTTGGCTGGTGGATTGATTGATTGATTCAGGGAGGGGAGAAAAGAAGACGTCAGATGGCTTGTTACGATTGTTGTTATGGACTTGACGATTTTGGTGTTAGAGTTGAGCTGTTGAGTTTTGCGCATTAGAGGAGTAAAGTGGGATTGATGGGAGGAGTGAAGGGGAAGGTGAGAAGGGTGGATTCCGTCGCAGCATCGCTGGCACCACGGGACTGGATGGTTTCTCGCCGCTGAGCGCGTGCTCGGACTCACAGCAACACTCAAAGCGCCCGACTTTCCCCAGGCAAACAATTACTTCCAGAGTTGTACGATACGATAGGTAGGTCGATAGCGGTGCATCCCATAGCATAGCTAGACTGAAAATACAAACTATCACTATCTATGCAAGGTTTTGTACTAAATTCACGCATTGCAGCAATTGTTGCTACCGGCTGTGCACGAGTAGCGGTGGCATGCACGCATATTATACCTCTGGATTAACATGGCAATAGGGGTTTTCCACCACAAACTCTAAAATAAACTGCACGTTGACACTGATTGTGTTGACGACCCCTGTAACGCCGGCAGTAGGTCTCTATTCTTTATTTTTCTCGCCAAGTCCTTGGATTCATCTGTAACCATAGGAAAATACCGGCAAGCGCTCCAAGGAAAACCTAAGTACAGTAGCAAAAGAGACTTGATCCTGGAGTAAACCTTTCATAAGAAATGAATGATGACAAAACATTATCAAATCATCAATCATACTCGCCACGAGAATAAGTCCTCAGACAACCCAACCGGCGCAGCCACGATCCCCCGCAAAATTCAACCATCATGAGAACCATCATAGCAATCACCATTGCAATTTCAAATATAATACTGAGGCCGTATATTTGGGCCCTCCAGCATGGGATCTAATAATAAGACCTTTCATTTTGGCTGTGGCATCGATTTCAGTGGTTGTGGCATTGCGATAGTCGCGCGTGGTAGGATTATAGTCGTGCCCGTTGTCTGAGGACTTATTTCTCGCCGTGAGTAGCTTGTCAAAGAAAATCCTACGGTCACAAATTGGACCCTCTTGTAAAAGGGAAACGAACGGGAAAGTTCACTATATGTCTGGCGACAAAAGAGTAAAACCTCCCAGCACTAGATCTCTGCCACCGTATTTCTATGAAGTCCTCTGAACTATAGCAATCACGAAAGGAGGAACTCTCCTCAACACTTTGCCGGAGGGATGTAGTATTCCACGATACGTTGAATACGGCGGGTCAAACATACTCGAGGTGCCAATGGGCGTTTGCCCAATTCAAGTTCCATAGTTCCACCCGGTGAGTAAAGTTGGGAGAAGGGGGAGAGGAATGGGGAAGTGGTTAGGAAATCGTTTTCAGATAGTGTAGGGGTGGGCAGACGAGGTGTTATAAAAAAAGGGTGTTTGCCTTGCAGCCAAACTCCTAGCCCAACACCCCAAACCCACAAAAGCCGGGTGACTATGCGCACACAAGTGAACCTCTATGGAGGGCATGTTGTCAAGGGCAAGTCGTATGATACCATAATCTCTCTCTCATCTAGTACAGTACAAGTCCTCCACTATCCCCCACAAACTGCTGAAATGTTCACAGGAGTATTTACCCCTGTACCGTAAATGCTCGAGGTGTTCAAGGGCCAAGTGACCCACTGCAGCCTTAAGTGGTAGCAGTCAAATATGCGTGTTATCACCTGGAGATACCTGTTTTGCAGGCCAAAGCCAAAGGGCGACTAGCTCTCCGACGGCGACGTGGATAGTGAGGTTGGAGAGAACTTGCCACAGGAACGGGTTCTTCAAAGTCTTACGCATTTTTACAACACTAGGAGGCACTCGAAGAGTATGGGAGCTGACACGGAAATGATGGAGATGGAGACAGACTTCTTCTGGAGGGAGATTGGCAAGATAGAGGTTGGAGAGTAGGGTGCTGCTGGGTTGGATGGGTGGGGGGAATCGAGTGCTGTTCTTCCTGTTTTTCTTTTCTAACTTGGCGTCTAATAATATAACCCCTTTTCCCCTTCCTTTTCCTTTTATCATTTCTTGGTTTGTGTAATGGTGTAGCATGGGGGAGTAAATCTGAAGGTTCTATCAAGTTGCTCATGTGTTGACGCTGTATGGGTAGATGGGTCAGGTGGGTCAGGTGAGGATTAGCGTGGTTACCTTCTAAATCAGATGAATGAATAGTAGGTGGCTGGAGATTAGGTTGAGCTTACAGTAACACAGAACAGTGCCAGGGAGAGTTGAGCCAAGTGTTGTGAGCCATAATTAGTGATGGGCTATTTGCTTGCCCTGGGGTCGTTTACATCCCGGCCTTCGAGTGACAACCTATGAAAGCCCCTCCCAGCTAATATGTTGGAGAACCTTTCGGTGCCCGGCTGACCGATCCAATCGTCAAGCTAGCCACCTTCCCATTAGACGAGACAAAGATCCTCTTGATCTCCCTCCCATTTGGCCATTTGCAAGCCCATTACTCATCGGCTATAATATCTCTCATGTACTGCTCCCCCTTGCCAAGGTGCCTCATCAAGCGTTCCCGCTCAACCTCCATTTTGAACCTGAACTTCCCATTGATATCCATGGCCCAGGTTGCTTTCCTACCTAGGCGCCCCCTTTGAGAGACGAACCACGCCCGCGTTGTCTCTCAAGCACGCGAGTTCCTGCCATGGAGGGGACATGGGGATGAAGGTGGGCCCAGCACTCTTTGGCAAAGCCTAGCACGATGGGCTAGCATTCGCAGGAGTTTGTTCATGGCGCGGTAGGTCGTGCTGAGTCTTGGCCGTGCTTCGGCGAATGAGGGTGTGAGGATGTTTGCTAGCTCCATGAGATTTGGTACAAAGGTGTTCAGGGTTAGGGACTTTGAGGGGCAAAGGAGTTGTTCCAGTTTGTTTCTTGGACCACAGAGAAGAGGTCATGGTATTCCGGTGAGATGCTCGTCGCGGCTACGGGGCGGGCAACGAGGCTTGGTAAGATTGGCAAACCGGGCTCTGCAAGTTTCTCTGCGAGGATGCCGGTGTGTAGCCAGAGTTTGTCGAACCAGTGGTACATTCCGATTCTCCTGTCCTCACCCCATTGATATTCCACTTCCACCGGTTTCCAAAGAAACGCAAATGCACCCTCCTGGCATCAGCACCCCAGCGGGAGACGCACTCTCACGGACCGGTCTCATTAAATTTACTCTTGCTCATTTTCTCCCAGGAAACAAGAGGAGATGCGCCGTCCGCGGATACCTTCTCCTTAGTCTCCATATCCGCTTCGAGTTCTTCGGGTTTTAGGAACTTGGAGGTGACGGGGTGCTTGTAGGTCTTCCCTAAATCCATGCTTTGCCTCAAGAGCCGCTCAGCGTTCGCAGGCCGATATACAGCCCAGCCAGGCCAGGTCAAAGTGAAACTGACCTAGGCTTTGAAGGCTAGGCTTTTGGGAAACTTGTAGACTTCATGGATACCTGGAGGCGCGGGCAGGTTTTCGGCATATGCCATCTGATTAGTAAATATTTGCCAACAGGGAGCAGATATATTTGGACGCTGGCAAATATCCGAAGATACCTGAAAGTTCTCGAAGATATTGGTGGATGTCTGCAGATATCTGAAGATACCTGAAGATGTCCGAAGATGTCCATAGATAGTTGTCAATATCTGACGATGCCTGTGAATATCTTTGAATAATTGCAAATATCTGCAAATATAAGGCAATATCTGAAGATACCTTCTGCTGGTTCAGGTTTGGGACACACTAAGAGAAATTAAAAAGGTTCCAATAGGTTCAGAGCTTTGAGAGTAGTGTGGATGTTGGGAAATTTCCTATCACTCGATATATTCCAAACGTGTCGATAAATTACTTGTACTCGCGCGTTAACAAATATTCCCTAGTTATAAAGCTATTTCCCTACCACTTGAATATCAGTTTAAACCTAAAATACCTAACACTTTTCCTTATGGCCTTCTCCCCACCACCTCCTTCTCCAAGAACCCTTCGCCCCGATGATTCCGCATCACAAACCGTTTCTCCTTTTCTTGATCCAATTTTTCCCAGGTTGGATACAACTGTTCACGCGGGGATGTAAGTATACACCCCAGATCTCAACTAAGTTCTTCACCGTGTGGTCATTTAGCTCCAATACCATAAGCAATAGTGAAGATAACGTATCACACCAGTATAATCATGTAAGCACAGAGGGCGTTGACACCTGCGCTCGTGTTACGTTCAATCCATGTCAATACATACACCTATGATACCCCGAAAACACTCCAAAATTATATTAATCATGCTCGATCACTCGGACGCATGCAGCTGCAGATGTCTGCTGTTGGAAATAGCCGTTTAATGGCGGCACTTGGTGCGGGATGTGCCCGCACTCTAAGGCCGCCGGGGTATGCGTATGCACTAGTCAAAGGACCGCAAGCTATCATATGAAACCATTTTATCATATGAAACCATTTTCACCCCCCTTGTTTTTTTTTCTTTCCCTCTTTGTCTTCTCTATCATAGCTTTCTTCCTGTGCACAACTTTCCTTAGGTCATTCCTTTCCATCAACTTATCACAATCAATCATGACCTTCGTCTCCACTTAATTTATATCTTGTGTCTCCACTCAAGTGGCTCCACTCCGCTGCGTAAAACCCTCACAATCGATCATTGCCTCCGCAGCGATTATGCTCAACAGGAGGTCCCCAAGCCCCCGGCATAGCCAACTCGTCCATGGTGCCCAGGCTTTTCCGTCTTGAGAACAACATTATTACAGTTACCCAAGTAGGAAATGAACCACATAGTAGGAGGTTGTCGTTGTTAGTAACAATTTGCTAGGATATTAGAACGGTCAAGGGGGGAATCGGAGATATAAAAGGAAGATTGGGCACTCTCGGCTGGCACATGGGGGTTGTGCTAATGGCAATTTTAAGAGGCCGGAGCAGGGTGAGTAATGCATCGGCACTTCTTAATTGCTCAGTCTAGCTAGCAATTGCTAACGTATCCTTATAGCTATTGGGTTACCTAATGAGGGAAAAATTGTCCAAAAGTCAGGAGCAGGGAGCGGCCATAAGCTCCAAGCAGCTAAGCCAGCTAGGGAAGCTGGCCGCAGAGGCTAGGGTGGAGGCACCCAAGGGAGCGCAGGATGCAGGCACTAAAGGGGCTGGGAAGGTGTAGAGATGGAAATGGATAGATTTTCCTTTAGCTTTCTATAGGGGTGAAATGGTTCCGGCTCTGTGAGGGCAGTGATTAGCCCTTGGCCTTTGATTTTTTTTTACTGTTTCTGGTCGCAAGCCTTGCTACCAGAATTACCACCTCTACCTAGAATGATTCAGCATCCCTCGGGCAGTGTAAAACACTAAAATTCGGGGCGAACCCTTTCAATATCATGCACTTGGCAACAAACCCTTCGATGCCATCAGCCAGGAGATATAATTATCAGAAGGGAATGAGTTTACAAGTATCTCGGGAGATAGGCTTGTCCGGTGGAGAGGATCCGTTGACCAGGTTTTATTATAGTATATTAGAAGAGCAGCTGGCTAACGAATGAACTGTACTATCATAGTAATTTTGTTCATGACATTGTGTAATAAGACGGGATTTCTGGTTTTGGTACAGTAAAGGGTCTGGCTTAGGGTGGGGCTAGGGTTCTGGCGTCGAGAGGGGCGGCCACTTTGATAAGGGATACGGATATATCTGTCGAGTAGCTTTCTTCTGCACCTGAGAGGTTTGAACTTGTCTGGTGGTCGAGCCTGCTCACGGATATTATGTGGCCACAGCAGTGTTAGCAGCATAAAGGACGCTCCCGAGACGCAAGACGGGAGGGTCAAGACGCCCCATCCTGCTGCGCACACGGGTAGTCTCCATCTATCTCACAACCGAAGAACACATAATACCCGACTGCTTCACAATAGGTATCCTTGCCCGAGACCTCGAGTCCGACGAGAATAGTCTCGTCCGGCGGAAGGTTGGTAAGGCCGATTACGTCGTGCGCAATCCCTATCCTTTCAGGGGCACCATCACAAAAACCAACAACACCGTATCCGAGGGCGTCGAGCAAATCGATATCGGGGAAGTAACTCTTCTCCATACGGCAGCAGCAAAGAATCATCTCCATGTCACCACTCCCTCTGGTCTGGCAGATTACGACTCTCTTCTGGAGGAAATCGAAAACAGTCAAGTTTCCGAAGCTTTGAGGAAGCTATACTATAAAAGCCTCCAAGCATACTGCCGACTATGATTCAGCCATTACTGAATTCCTCCGGAAACAGTGTGTAGGTGATGGCAATATAAGAACCGAGTCTCCATCGTAGAGAAAATCCAATCAAAGTCCTACACAACCTTTTGTAAGGTCTATGGAGCTTCCCATCAAGATTATTTCTGGCTTGCCCGGCTACGTTAGCCTTCCGGATGTGTTGGGTTCGTCGCCATTGGTAAAAGGGCCAAAGAGCCACCCGGTATACCAGCTACCTCATCGTTCAAGCGTGTCTCTTCTACAGGCACAATTGTTGGAAGAGGGTTCTCGGCTGCGGGAAAGACGGTGTGGTGTTTCGTGAATGGTAGCGAAGGGCTCACGATCCCGTGGATGTGGCGGCAGCCAGGGTCATTGGCGAGGAAGTCTCACAGGGTGTTATCGCACCCTCGCATACCCCGGAGGCATTCTAATTTATTACACAAGAAAGGCGGCAAATAGACAATTTCAGAAACTGATCCCCTTTGTGAGGCAAGTGGCAGCAGTTACCCAAGTCCTATTTCAAGCAACTGCCAAACTGCAATTGCAGCCACCAGCCACAGGGACACGTCGAGTATATGGAGTATCACTCCCGCAGCAGAGCAACGACCTAAAGATCACTGCAGAACCTTCTCCCATGTGCTGACGCCATCAACCAATTGCGAAATACCTCCACAGGCCCTAATCAACCTCATTGTCGGCACAATTGCGTTGAAATATCCCCAACCCAATCGTGTATGTTATGCGAAGAACGGGAGGATCATCGGCCTTGGCGAGGGCATCAGCCACAGATCCACCGCACTGGACTCGCGGGCGACAAAGTCGACGGGCGGCGGTTTAGGTAGAACCTAAAGGCCCCCGACATCTGATGAAGGCACGGCACTGAAAGGCCAGATAAGAGCAAAGCAATCGACCTCTAAGTTTCAGGACGTTCTCTGGAACTAAGTGACGGTCTAGAAAGGGAGCTGTACGGGAGCATCTTTGACGAAGTTCCGGAGTCATCCGCTCCCGAAAGGTCGAAGACTGACGCAATCAGAAGAAGTCGCAATATCGAGTGATGCCTTTGCGAGTCCTCACCCTCGCAGATTCCGCTTGGGAACAGGCTGAGCACTAACGCTCGATTAGCGATTTGTGATATCTGACAAGACCTTCTGTACTTCCCATTCGTTGACAATGTCTTCCGAGCACACAAATCCGGGGCGAAGTACCAGGCGGCTCTTGGGAATTAGTAGCCGATAAGGCTGTTCGCGGAGAAGCTGACAGGTGTGGTGTTTCCTTGTGGAACCAGAGACGCGTCTTTTTCACCATCAGATAGGCAAAAGTCAAGGGAGATTTCCTGAAGCGGGGTTGAATTGGGGTACTCGGCGGGGTTTGCAGGCCGGATGATGCTCAGGCCGTTCTGGCGTCTTTTGTCCCCCTCCCTTGTTTAGTCAGTGATGAGTGTTGGGCGGCCGTTGGCATGGTGGTGGCGGTCGGTAGTGGTGGCGGTGATGGTGTGTGCACAGCCAAAGAGGAATGACTGAGCTGAGGTTCACGTGATGCCGTGTCAAGCCACACTCCACCTGTCCACATCACCCCCACACATGCCCCCTCCATCAATTGATCCATCCATCCGGCAACCTGAGCGAAGGCTTTTGATGATGACGACGATTTCATGAATGACACGAACCGTGGGCTTAAAAAAGATGGATTTCAGCATTGTTTGTGCCTTGCTTTGCCATATACCTCGGGTTCTTTTATGCGGTGGGCTATGAATGCACAACCCGTCTAAGAACAGGTGATTTTCTCTCAACACTCTGAATTGTTCGTATTGCCACACCTGCAATCTCCGGGCTCGACTTGGATTTCTCCAAAAGCATGCATGCACAATTGATAATAGGTCCACAGCCCCATCCATGATCACAAACTCTCTACTCGAGTACTCGAGTAAAGCTACAGTGGAATGGAAGAAAGAGAGAGAGGAGAAGTCAACATCCGAATTGGCTAGGGTAGGAACTTGCAGGCGGCGGTACGGTGACTTAGTCACTACTATAGCATAGTCTACTGGTACAGTCCCCGTACTGGTATTCATACTCGTGGTAGGGGTAGGGCATTGGAACAAACAGGGGGCAAGTGTCTCGGCGAGGGACAAAAAAAAAGAGCGGTTATCAATATCTTGGGGTCTAAATGAAGGAGGTTTCGCACTGGCCATCTTGACCCCAGTTTGTTCCAATGTTCTACCCCTACTGCGAGTAGACTACCGGTACACGTACTAAGCATTCGAGTACCGTAGTCGCCGCCAATACTGTATCCTACTTGTGCATTATTCCCCCTTCCTCCTGTCCACAGGGACTGAGTTAAACGTTGTGCCCGTACCGTGCTCGGGCTCAAATGAACCGGGGCCACTGTGCCCAAGCACACAGGAGCAGAGCGAGAGCGGGACGGTTATGACTTCGGGGGGAGATGAATTAAACCACAGACTCGAGAAAAAGGAAGCGAGGCCCGGGTTTATTAGCTCTACGACCGGTAGTACTTGTATGATATGATAAGTGATTTCTTTTCCGAGCGCGTAAATTTAGGGCAGCAAAAGTTGCCGCGTTGAGGCACAGGTGGCGGTGCTCAGTGCTTGGTTTGGCTATGGTTGCTAATTTGTAGACAGCAGAGATATTGGAGCTGAGGCTGCAAGGAAGAGGAAAGATTCATGGTTTGACAGTATCACATATGGAGAGCATTTTACAGAGCGGCATGGTAGATTGTATGCCGTGATGGGCGACAGTACCGGTATTGATTGTACTCGAGCACTACTAGCAGTATTGTGACCTGGTCAACCCACACGGAAAAGTCTTTTGAACAGCCCCTGGCCAGGCATACAGTATGCTCTGGAGAGTGACTTACTTGTACGAGTACTACTAGTACTGTATTAGGTTATGATACCCCAACCAAACTTTGGGCAAGGGGGACTCGAACCAACTGACAAAACGGGCCTTCGGGATTGGTTGGTCTAGGAATCCATAGCGAAAGAAAAGGATCAGAAAGTGGCATGCCGACCTCTCTCTCTTCACATACAAGTACGAGTACACGGTACTCTGAAGGGGGGTTGGGAAAGATCGCTGCTCACAGTGGCCCAGGCCTGGACAGTTGTGACCTCTAGATGACGCATATGATTTCTCTTTCTGTTTAGCAATAGTGAGTTACTCTCTCCCCTTTGATTATTATCGGGAGACAGATTCTTGGTCACAGCACAGGCATCCATGAACTCAATCCGTCACAATGCGTAACTCGTACAAGTACTGCGATCACATACACTTGTACCAGTGCACTCACCTGAAGGACACAGCTGTCGGACACAAAATCCGGGGAAAACAAAACGCTCTCACTGAAAATCATCACCAGTTGAGCGGCAACCCTTCTTCCCCTTCTCTCTGTTTACTGGAATAGATTTAGTCTGTGGCTTGGCTGTGATTGGGCCGCTCAATCCCCTTGTGACTGAGCTCCATTGATTCGAGAGCGCCGCGTCTGCCCAGAACGAGATTGTGGAGCCAAACACTGCCGGTACGGTACTGTATTTCTCACTTCCCTTCCTTCCCAGCCCTCCCTTCCCTTATTCTCTTTCCTCGCTAGTCTTCGTCCTGACCCCCCCCCTTGCTTCCCCTTCTGACTTCTCAAACCTCCCTCCCCTGCTCCCTCCCCTTCCTCACATCTACCACGCTCACACCCCCCCCTCTCCCTCCTTCCATCCCCTTTCTAATCCTCTTCTTCATATCATTTTCTCCTTCCAACTTTTCCTCGACGGGCATCTTTTTCGTCTCGTTTTCCTTTTCCATTTTCACTTCTTTACCTTCATTCCTTCAGCTTTTCACATCAATCCCCTTTTACATTACCATTTTCTCACTTTTACCTTCTTGATCTTCGGCTCGGTCAATAGATCTGATTCCCCAGCCTAGTCGAGGTCGGTTTCTTACAGCGCCCAAGAATTTAAAGTCGCAAACATGAGTGCAAGTTTCCCCATCCGCTGAAAACCCTATTGTGGGGGGAGGGAGCGCCTTTCTCATCTTGTTATCTATTGCTGATCGCATACTTTTGAACGTGCAGAGACCAGGTTACGGTGGAGGGTATGTTTTATTCCTCTCGAGCCCCAGGCTATTTTGACCGCCTCGATCCCCCCCCCCGCGACTTCTTTGTTTACATGCCCGCCGTGATGTGTCACATTGAGGCTCTTCCAATCTCAGCCGCAGATATCACCAGACACCGAAGCTGACTTTTTGTTTTTGTTCCTCGAACCAGCGATTATCGCCAAAACAACCCATATGCCCAGCAGGATAACTACAATCCACATGATAATTACGGCGGTGGACAAAGCGCTCAGGACTATAATCAAGGGGGTGCAGGTAATCATTGTCTTTCTCAATTTCACTATCTGTCTGGAGGTTGATCGCCGGATTCCAAACTAAAGTCGAACCTTACTCTCCATTAGCTACAGGAAACTACGAAATGGCGAACATGAACGACTCAACCTCCGGCGAAATGGATTCTCAGCAGGAATTCTTTAGAGAAGTAAATGAGCTCAGAGAAGGGATTGACCAAGTCAAAGCCAATATCACTCGCATAGAGTCACTTCACCAGCGTTCTCTCACAGATATCGATGAATCTACATCATCTCAAACCCAGCACCAGTTGGACTCTTTGGTTGCAGATACCTCGGCGTTGAATAAGGCCCTGGCCAACAGGATTAGGAGGCTAAAAGGAAAGGCCACTACCGATCCCAGCAAAGCACCTCAGGTTAACAACCTGGATCGTAGCTTCAAGGATGCTCTCAGGAAGTACCAATCAGTAGAGGCCACTTTCCAGAAGAGGGCTCGTGAGCAGATGGCCAGGCAATACAGGATTGTTCGTCCAGACGCCACTGAACAGGAAGTCGAAGAAGCATGTAATGATGGACAAGGTCAACAAATCTTTTCGCAAGCTGTAAGTCTCAATTTTAGGGCCGCGCGTCATTGGGGATTGCCCTTGTCTAACTCACTCTAGCTTCTGTCTGGTAACCGCCGGGGTGAAGCCCGCTCTGCACTCCGCGAAGTGCAGGCGCGACACACTGAGATTCAACGCATCGAGAAGACCATCATTGAGCTTGCAGACCTCTTTACCCAGATGGAGCAGTTGGTCCTCGAACAAGAGGCGATGGTTGAGAACATTGACCAGCGAGGAGAAGAGGTTACCACAAATGTCGTCAAAGCCCAAGAAGAGATCGGAGTAGCTGTAGAGAAAGCTCGTTCCCGAAGAAGAAAGAAGTGGTGGTGTCTGCTCATCCTCCGTAAGTACATCTTATTTTATATTGTGTTTCGCGCTCTTTTTCCCAATCGTTTTCAAATGACAATGGCTCCCCGCCCCCCCTTTTTTTACCATGGAACATTGGAGGACAGCTGTCATCATTGCTCTCACCCTGGTTATTATACCACTCGTTATAACTCAGGCCTGAGCCTTGAAATGGAACAAATTCCCCTCCTTCCGATCATACCAGAGAAAGACTCCGGGTGGAGGGGAAAACTCTGTTTAGATCATGTGTTTCTTTCACTATATTGAGGAAAAATTTGGCCTAACATTGTTCTTTTCAACCCGGGGTTATAGTTCTCATCATCATTGCAATCGTCGTTATCGCATTGGTGGTCACGAAGGTCAACGGTGTGTGGTAAAAGCCTGGGCTTCGGCGAGGCGAGGCGCAGACGCTCAAAAACACGGGATCGAGAATTACTTTTTATATGCTTGTTTTTCTTCTTGCTTTCTTTTCCTTGGTAATTTGTTTCACGCTCTGGGTTGCAGACTCTTGGGAAATGTGCTTGTCTTGTTTCCTTGATCGATTTAAAGGGGATACCCTTTTCTTGCAGTTTTTCTAACTTGGGGTAAATACTTGCGTTACGCTCAACAGTTCTCATCATCATTGTCATCGTCATCATCGCGGTCTTGGTCACGGTTCTACGGAAAAAGAACAACAACAACGGTGGCGGTGGTGGATCAAATCCTTGATCTATCAAGATCTCCGATGGGCAAAATCGATTTTTGGACGCAGACGAGGCCTCTACCTATCCCTCTCTCTTCCTACCCATCTCGCTAATAGGGTAGACATAGCGTACTTGTGCTTCCTCCCCTTCCCCCCCTTTTCTCATTGGTTACATATTTCTCCTCCATTCTTTTCCAGCAAAGCCTAGGTGTTTCCTTATCTCCTGTATCTGTGTTTGTGTTTTTTTTTCCCTTCTCACCAAAAAACTCTTCTGTGCTTCTGTGTACTATCTTTAAAAGCGTTGGTAGTAGTAGGCACCGTAGGGGTTGTTGGGGAGGGAGGTAGTGGTGGCGGTAGTGGCATGGGGGGACTATTTAATACATTTTCTTTCTACCTTTCCTCTGCTCTTCCCTACTCCGCCCGGTTCATCAAATTGATATCGTCGTTGTTTATCCTCCCTTCCATCTTCTCTTGAGCGTTTGCAAAATTCAGCTCTTGTTTCCGATCGTAGCAAAACAGGGTTTTTCTACCACCATGAAACTACCGTATAAAGAGCATGACAGGACAATGTTGTGCATGGCAAATTTGGCTGTAACCACCCAGAGTAAATCCTGTTTACTTACTAGCACGCTTAACTTTTCTAGAGACGCGACATTGTCCTGTCACGCTCTTTATCCCGGTTTTCCGCCCCGACAAGGCATTGCCTAGGGTTTTATGGCGCCGCGCATTCGAACCCGACCAGGTAAACAATTCGTTCAACAGTCAAAATCGACGGTGGACGCCTTAAGGAAAATGCAAGAACTGGTGAAAACTCCTGATAGAACTGCCCGATAATCACCCGTGTACTGTACAGTGCCGTTAGAAAAGTCCGGGGACAACCGCGCTTATCACCAACCCTAGCCCAACCCCGCTCACAACACTCAACAGAATATCACAACACAATCACGATGCCAATAAATCCCAAAACTGGCAAGCAGAGAGAAGTGACTGAGGAGGAAAGAGTAAGGGTAATAGAAAGAAGAGGAGATGGGAAAACCTATCGCCAAATTGCGGGAGAAGTTGGGTTGTCGATGTCAGAAATAGCGAGAATTTGGAAGGGTTGGAAGATTGAAAGCAAGCTGCATGCAGCACATCGTTCCGGGCGACCCCAGAAACTCAATATCTGTGATATCCGCCACCTGCGCCAGCTAGTGGATAAAGATCCTTCCACATCGCTTAGTGAAATTACAGTCAGATCAGGCCTTAATGTCACTCCATGGACGGCTGGAAGATACCTACAAAAGGAGGGGTATTGGGTACGCATTGCACGCAAAAAGCCCTATCTGGATAGTAGGAAGATGAGAAAGAGATATATCTGGTGTCTACTGCGCAGAAAGTGGGGGCCTGAACGGTGGAAAACAAAGGTTTATACAGATGAGTGTGTGGTGGTTATGGGAACCAGAGGTGGACCAAAGAAGGTACGACGGGCAACAAGAGCTCATTCACCAACAGATTCTCGCTATTTAGCCCCAACTTACCATTCTGGACGTTTTTCAGCACCCTTTTGAGCTGCTATTACATGTGGCAGCCATACACCACTGATCCAGGTTCGCAAACAGTCTCCCAAAGCGCGTACAAGTGCCCATGATCGCCTGCGTATGAACACCACTCAGTATACCTACGAAATTCTCGAAGCCTACCTCGCTCCCTTTGCTTACAATTTACCTGGGGTACCTGAATACCATGAGACCATTGAAGATGGTCTTGGAGTTCATATTTCTGTACTAGCTAATAAGTTCAGAGGGGCATATGGCATTGAGAAGCAATTGGCCTCCGAGCCCTCCAGAGCTCAACCCCATTGAGAATGTCTGGCATATGCTCAAAGTGAGGCTTAGGAAGCGAATATCTAGTCTAGAGAAGCGTTCTCCAAATGTAGAAGAGCTTGTAGAAGCTGCCCAAGCGGAGTGGGAAAGGTTGGATTGGGGGGTGGTGGACAGAATGATTGAAAACATGGGAAAAAGGATACAAAAGGGTATTAAGAGGTGAGGAGGTCATACTAAATTTTAATATTTTCTCTATACATGTATCTATCTATTATTGGGGTCTATTCTTTTATTTTTATTTTATCTGTTTCTTGTTCTTCATACTTTGTTGCCTACAACCTCTTTGACGAGGCCTGCCAAGCCACTTTGTCCCAGGACTTTTCTAATGGCACTGTACAGTGCTGTACTAGGCGATTTTTAAAGTATTCGGAATCTTGGCGCTGATTTGTATGGGTCTTGGCGCCAAGCCGTCCGAATATTAAAAAAAATCCCAAGTACAGTGCAAGTACTTGTACGAGGCCGGCGCCAAAAATTATGAGCGAGGGAAAGATATAAGAATAGGGACAGAAAGAGGGGATTGGCCCAAGCGATACCACCCAATATATGATACGTGGTATAACTGGGGGCAAAAAAATCGTACCTGACTGGAGGTATATGGAGGAGGTTTTAACGTGGAGTGAGAGGGTTGAATTGTATATGCGGAGTGTTGAGATGAGAATAAAGTCCTGTAAAAATAATAAAAAACCGAGAAATGATGAGTGGTGTAATTCATTCATTAAATAACAGGAGCAACCGTCAATCCAGGCATGCGTGCGACCTATGATAACAGCACCCTAATCCAGGGATAAGTCAACCAATCCCGCCTCAAGGGCCATCTCCAGAATCAAATAAACGGTTTCCCACAGAGAGGAGCTGTATTCATGACCTTCTAGCCACTGACTTTAGCGAAGCAATTTGGGCCAAATCTTCAATCCATATGTGCAACAATTCCCCAGGTTTTACTATGTATCATACCTTCCGACCCTCCAGAACTCTGGGCGGTACCAAGACTGGTTGAGGAATTGTCAAGCAAGCCATGGTTGGTACATTAGTCTTGGCGCAATTTCTAACCATCCCGTGTGGGAAATGGCAAGGCTTGGCGCTGTTTTCAATCTCAACTTCACAACATTGCTTGCCGAAAAAGTAGCCAACGATTCTTTCATAATATGTATCATAAGTATCATACTTGGGAGAGATATTTGAGACCGTGATGTAAATTTTGAGGGTTTTTACGGCTTCAGGGTATGTTGAATGGGAAAGTGTGAATGAAGTTTTTTTTTTTGTTAAATCCCTGGATTTATTATGGGAAAATCCCGGCAAGCACCCTTAAGTATGGCCTAGAAAACCCTAAAAACATAAAAAACTCCATCACCGCCTACATAAAACAAATAAACGATAATAACCTTATCACCTTCATCCATCATTCCCCTTAAAGGGTACAAACAATTTATGACCTTAAATCACCGTCTCTCGTAAAAGGAAAAACTCCCAACCTAACTGGAAAGTTTATCAAATTTTTCATCACATGACCAGAAAACTCCTTCATCAACGCCTTTCCTGGTTTATCTCCTTTCCATAGCGTAGACTCTCTACCTATGTTAAATATCTCTGGGTCCCTTCCATGTCTGACGCTTGCCAGAGCTGGACAGTCTGTGATAATGTGTCGAAATGTCTGGTCTGCCTGTCCGCATCGATCGCAACGCGGGTCTTGATCTTGGTTTGACCAGTCTTTCTGTGCTTTTAGATAGCTCTTATTCGCTCGCATCTGGTGTATCCGACCTGCCTTGAACTTCGGGAGAGTCATGAAGTACCAGCATTCCCTAAACGGTGGTCTATATTCGTAGTATGGCGGGTACTCCCATTCCACCCATTCTTTCTGTATCTTTTTCCGAATCCCCTCTTTGGCCTCAAACCAGGATTTTGCTGCCTGTTCCGTTACCATCGAGAGTCGGTTTGGTTTCATCGGGAAAGGTCTCGCCGAGTAGTTTCCTGCTGCGATTGCCCCCACCTCGTCGATTGGTAGGCGGACTTGGGCCGTCGTCGTGGCTGTTGAGTTCTACGTCTTCGGTCTCATTCCCCCTTTATTGTTGTCAAACGCCTGTCTCCTGTTCGTGGGGTATCTGTACTCCACTGCCAAAGGATACCCTCCAGGTAGCATCGCCGTAGCTATGTTGTTTTTCGGGACTGCCGTGGTGATTCTGACAGCCGTCATTTCTCTGGCCTGTTTCGCATATAGCTTGATGGGTGCCAGGCACGCTTCCGCTGATACGACGGTCGTATTTGTTGCATAGAAGGAGTTCGTGATCCACCAAAGGACCCTATTCCAAAATGTTTGCATCTTCCCTATCATCGTCACTGTCAGGTCGAAAATCTCGGCCCCGTATAGCAACGTTGGCAAAATTATCCCTTTCGCTAGCCTCCTTGCCCCATATGGGTTTAGGCCTTTGCCGGGCATTGACAGTCTCTGTATTCGTATGAAAGCCGCTTGTGCGAGGACAAGCCTTTTTCTGAAGTGTGTTGACGTTTCTCCGTTATCCGTAAGCCAGAAGCCCAGCCATTTTACTGCTCTCCCGGCGGGTTCGATAACGTGTGATTGGAACATTACTGTGCATTCTGACCTTTCGCCCTTCTCCTTAGGTTTCCTCCAGTGCATCAGTTCGGTTTTCGCAATACTGAAAGATAGCCCCAGACTGGCGGCTGTACTATTCATCCTCTGTATCCTCTCTTCCAGTATTTTTGTATTCCTGTACC
>Ga0307513_10004442_pt1 | contig 18730 bp, 17 predicted proteins | sample 15_EM_MG_FD_202174 | JGI IMG/M metagenome (GOLD analysis project Ga0307513, IMG submission 202174) | Populus trichocarpa ectomycorrhiza microbial communities from riparian zone in the Pacific Northwest, United States - 15_EM | ecosystem: Host-associated > Plants > Roots > Unclassified | place...
CAACGATTTGTTGTGTGTACAAACAATGCCCTGCCAAACTCAATCGTTGTTATAACACATGATTTGGCCCAAAACACGTTTTGAAATCAAGAATTTTTCAAACAACGGCCTGCCAAACAGCCCCTAAAGTTTGGACAAGCGAACGTTCTAGGACGTGGGCGGATGTATAGGTCATATGCGGAGACATAGGGCTACACATGTACTAGTAGAGTTTTCACTACTGGGGGTGAGCGAGCAACCTTCATAGAGACTACACACCTTGACATCACCTCCCGTCAACATACAAGAACACGGTCGTACCACCTCCATCGGCTGCCCCTTTCATACCACCTGGTGCGAGGAGGTGGTCTCCAATAATATAAGTGAGCATTGTTCCGCTTGTTAGATAGGAAAATCAAAAACATGGACTCAGAGCGGAAAAGAAATATACTTTCAGAATCTGATGAGAATAAATGGATAATTTTCGGGTGGGGAGGTGGATAAATGCAAAGATTCTTCAACTGGAGAATTCACAGCCGAGAATTACTACAGGTATCTCTCTACTCCATTTCTATAATTCAATATATCGGTTCAACCGCTTTCATATTGAAATACCAAGGTATTTACTTCAAGCTACCATGAACCTTTGAGGATATCCCGGACGCGGTAGAGTGTGGAACTATATTGCTTATCGATCCCGAATACATGGACTTTGTGTGATGCTGGTACTCCAACTCCGGGCCATCCGTTATCTATCGCCAGGACTCTCCGAGCGTACACCAACGCTAAGTTTCGCTAGATATTTGCTTTTCTCATTCTCTGGTCTACCATTATATTATTCTAGATATCATAATATAAAGTTACTTTCTAGCAGCTCATGTTTTAGATACTTCAGGGTTGAGGGCCTATTTATTTTCTAGGATGCGCCTGCCCCTACCAGGTAATGGGCTCAACAGACCCTAACATAGCTCCTAGTATATGGAGATATCCTGTCATGAAATGAGTGATAAAAAGGAAGTTGTATCATACTAGCAGGAAATTCTACACCCCCGGCATACCTCCGACTAGTGTTGTTCACGAGCCGGCTCGGCTCGTGGCACCCCTGGACTCGAGCCAGGCTCGAGCCGCCAAGAAACCGCCAAGAAACCGTGGCTCGAAGGGCTCGAGCCAGGCTCGGCTCTAGTCTGGCTCGAGTCCGCTTGGCTCGTGCACAACACTACCTCCGACATAACTCAGTATAAACTTCAGATCCGGGACACGAGGAATACATGTATACAAGTCAGGATCTTAACCGAAGTTGAAGGCCTAACCGTTGTGATGTATTAGGTGAAACAAACCAGATAAGCATTGCCGGTTCGCTGGGCATGCTACAAGGCCGCTCAGCGCAGACTCAGCCGCCTTCCCATGAGGTCTCCCACAGGGTCAAACTAGTCTGACCAGTAACCTGAAGTCGTGGAGGGGATACACAAGTGTGCCATATCGGCTAGGCAAAAACAGAAACCGTCATTAGTAATTGATCCTTGCTCGCCACCATCCTGTTTCGCCGGTGTCATACAATACTCGAGTACTCGCTCGAGTACTAGCACGGTACTGGCATGGCGGGGACTACTCGTATATTCCTCCGCTTAATGAACAGCGGTTATCGATACGTTGTAATACAGTACGAAAGCTTAAAACTGCATCCCACAGGCTCATGTTTACCACCAACGATTCGCTGTAGCTCGTGGAAGCTCAGGCTTATGCGTGTATCACATAGTGCTATCAGAACAGGGGTACGGCAAAAGTGCAATTCTCCTCCTCGAGGAACAGAAATATACTGCATTCCCCCCCTCCACTCTCTCATACAAATGTTGGTAGCAGGACGCTAGTTTTGCACTTTTTACTGCCTACATCACTCACTGCCACACCGGAAATATGTAAGTCTCGGTTTGCTTTTTTTTTTAACCCTCAGCAGGGACGGCGCACAGTTGCCTAATCACTCCCTCTTTGACAACGCATTCCTTCAGCTGTGTGATGTCGACACACTCGGCAATGCACTGGGATTATCTGCAGGACTTGGCGATCTCCCACTCTACCCAGAGGAGGATGGGTGGTATTCCGTTCTCGGGCCATGGAGTAGCACCACGGAAAACTCCCACCATGTTAGCGAAGATGACCCCGAAGCCAACCTCGGGATTCCTCTTGCTCCCGTAAACCCTCCAAGAAACGCCCGCCCAGACCCCTCCCTCATATTCTGTGAATACCACAAGTGCTCCGGCAACAGGTTAGCCCCTCTTCCCCGTCTACTATTGTTCCACCAGGCACAATCCTGCATAATACTAACATGTACTCTACCCCCTCCCAGTGGCCCCCATTCCTGCGCTCAAGGCCAATTTACCTGCAAGGCACCCAATTGCTCTTGGCCCGGCACCTTCAAGACCAAGCAAGCCTTCAACAGACACTACCAAGCTAAGCACCTCAACGACCGTGTGGATTGCCCAGTTGTTGGGTGCTTGTATGTTGGAGATCGCGGAATCAAGAGGGCTGATAATCTTGCCGCTCACTTGCTGAGCAAGCATGGAATCTCCCGTGCTAAGCCGGCGAATGGGAATTAACTTTATAAGTTTCAGGATCGAGTATCGTTTTCAGTTGCTGTCGTCTTATGTGTTTTCCCGATGGTGGAATAGTCTTTCTCTTATAATCTCCTTTGTTTTCACTTGTCCTTGTGATATTCTCTATCTACCCTATTCCCAATCCTCCCTCTACATTCTACCTAGTTACGGTATCTCTTCCAATTCTTTCATCATATCTTAGTGCTCCTAGTATCTATCTGTTTTATGACGAGAACATGTCTCTCTTGGTTTTTTCTCCCTCTTTCCTTTCCCCTATCTTTCTACAAATCGCCTGCCATGACCATCCATTTCCCTTGACCCTCTTTTGATTCCTTTAAATACGTTGAGTCCTAGTTCAATATACAATCGTTTCGCTCCTTGCGCTTTCGTGCGCATATTGATATTCCCAATCATTAGTAATTAATAAGTGCCTCCGCAGCGGTGTTCTAAATGGGCGGAACGGCCCTAGAATGCCCAGCGCCTGGGATGGTCTAGACAGTGAAAGGAGCATCGCACTTGTAAAAGGCCAAAGAAGGCCATTATCACGAAGGACGATGAACCAGAAAACCAAAGATATTCTAGAATGACGGTAAGCGTAGAGTGACACATGTAGGCGAAGGGGGACCACGAGTGAAGACTGGTATCAGGATGGATAGCGGGAGACTATTGGCAATAGTGAGTCACGGTGAGTCAGATCGAGGACTATCCCTTTCATACCAGACCCACGCTAGGAGGCAGTCTCCAATCATATAGGTGAGAATTGTTTTGCTTGCAAAATAGGGGAACCAAAAAACATGCACTCAAAGCGAGAAAAAAAATACCTCCAGATGATAAAGTGATAATTATTCTGTGAAGGGGTAGATGAATGCAAATATTACCCGACAATGGAATTTACCGCCGAGCATTACTAAAGGTATTTCTCCATTCCATTTCTATAATTTAATATTAATTCAACCGGTTATATGTTGAAATCCCCATGTATTCACTGCAACTTACCATGAACATGGGAGGATATCCAGGACACTGCAGAGTATAAAACTGTATTATCTATCAATCTCCAATACCTAGACGGTGCAGGTACCTACCCACTGCACAAAAAGGTGTTACCGTAAATTCTGGGTAAACTCGACCCGCCGCCATGCTTCTTAAGGCAGCCACTATTCCTCTCAAAGACTAACCCCGTGGCGAATTCGCTCTTCCGGGGATAGTAACTGCCATACCGGGAATGGTGGCGGGTCGAGTTTACCCAGAATCTACGGTAATACTCTAACACCATATCACCGGTTGTCAGTCACCAGCGCTCTAGCGGCGTGCAGCAATGCTGTGTTCAGCATCACATTATCTTCTCCCGTTCACTGGTCTACGAGTACACTTATGGATATCGTCTCAGGGTCACCTGATAATATTTTGGATACTTTAGGTCACGGGTTTACTCATTTCCGGAGGTGCTCCTTGCATCTATTAGGTAACCGTACTCAACAAATTCTGAATAAAACACGAACTGTAAGTATGTACAGTACCATCAGATGAGTAATAAAAAGGTTTGATTTGATGGCAAAAAGAAAAGGAAAAATGGGATATTGTTAGGACTAGAGTGGGGAACTCCGGGGTCGACGCCAACTACTATGAATCATGGGAAAAATTACCTTCACGACAGGCCAGGGTAACGGAAAGCAGTGTGTGCTCGCGGCGAGAATAAGTCCTGAGACAAGGGGCGCAACCATAATTCTACCTCAGACTACCATGGCAATGGCTCAACGACCTAAATAGATACCATAGTTAAAATGGAAAGTTCAATTAGAAGATCCATTGCTCTTAGAGAGAGGGTGGGACTCAAATATACTGTTAGTATTAATAGTCATTATAGTTGTAGTTGCCATCGTAATCGCCATTGTTGTTCTCAGGATGGTTGAATTTTGCGGGGGACCGCGGTTGCGCCCGTGGTCACAGGACTTATTCTCGCTGCGAGTATGGTTCCGGAAGACTAGACTCTGTACTAACTTTCTAACAAAAAATGTGACAATTTTGCCCGTAACGCCAAGTGTAACACCATGCACGATTTCTGAAATTTGTAGGGTTTGAGACCCACAACTTAAATTCCAATTATATGAGCCAGTATTATATAAGCTGAGAGCCGTCCAGGCAGATATTAATTGTGTGTTTTATTCAGAAGAGAAATAAGTTAATAATATTATACATGTAAGTCAGATACAGATATCCGCCGATGGGAGGAGTATCTAGTAAATACATGCTTTTTAAAATCTGGAGATCCATAAACCAGATTATTCCGGTAAGCATCCATCATTCTAAAGACAGGTTGATAGTACTTCCAAATCAATTTATTTGAAACCTGTGCTAAAGCCTCAGGTACAATTCTTACCCGTGCTGGATAGCTGTATTCACAATTCGCCCGTGCATACACCTTTGCACTACCCCAGAAATATTCAATAAAATTTAGCTCGCAATGAAAAGATGGGTAGAAAACTACCAAATGGCCAGCAGCCTCCAAGGTTTCCTGCAATTCCCCTTTTTGAGCCTGAAAGTCAGGTTGTGATGAAAGCAGCGCTCGAGCACAGCAATCAGAATTGCTTGCATACCTGCATGATGGCTTGGGCTTCTATTGTCCACACGTATCTCCAGGAATCGTACATTGAGTTAGCAGTTTCCGGTTGCTAGTCCAAAGGCCACGTTCTTCTAATACAAGTTTAAGACCTTTTAATCTACCATCTGGTAGTGTCATCTTTTGTTGCTGGATTATTGTAGGGTCATCAGACTTTGTAAACCATCCATCGCGCATTGGAAGTGTATTTTTACCACCAGGAGTAAGATTCATATTGCCAGATCGAAGGGCATTCAGGGCATGTTTTTGGTGGTTCTTTGCATTGTCAAAGGCAAACAACCCTTGACATCCGGGGAATGACTTTTCAAATAGTGGCAAAACCTTCTTGGCAAGCTGTTTTAGCATCAGCTCACCCGTCCACGAGATATCACCAGCACACTTTAGGATTTCTGCAGCTTCACCACCTCCTAGTTTACCAATTGCCATCAGATAGTCACAGACATGCAGCCCCTGTCCACGTCTCTTCTTTCGAATTGGAGCCCGATTCTCATACACCCAGATTTTCCTGCGTCGATCGTTTGAGTTGAAAGTTGACTCATCATGTGTAACAAACACCAGTGGCTTTACTCCATTCTCATGGGCCTGGGGAATGAGCTGGAGATTCTCATCCCAGTCCATCATTCTAGATTTCCAGGCAGCCATCTGTGGGAGGAAGACGGTATCCCGATATTGCTTAACATCGTCCCTCTCGTGTCCATCTTGGTATATTCCTTTGCGAACCTCCTTCCAGTTCCAGCCCAGCCTGGCAAGCCATGCTCGAGCAGACCTACTTGATAGTGCGTTCTTAATCCGGCGATGGATACCAGCTATTGAAAGCATTGGCAAGTGTGGCTGGTGTGTAGAAATTTCGATATGGTAGGTTGTTGTCCAGTAATTTGTTATGGCTTGAGCAAGCCCAGCAGAATCCATTCCTGTTTTTCATTGTTAAGTTCAATTCAGAAATATTCATTCATATTAAGAAACAAGGAAAGAGGAAATATACCTTCACCCGCAAGAGATATATATTCTCTAATTGCTAGCATAGTGCCTTCATCTGATAGCCAACTGGCTGCTTTAACGTGTCGACCTTGCTTGGGAACAGGGGGTTTCCCATATCAAATATAAACAACCTCGTGCTGCAGGATCCGATTTTGCACCGGAGTTCCCCATCCTCCAGAAATGGCAACAAGAAGTGCAAGTTCAGTTCGTGTTTTTCGCTTTGTAATAGGGGCAATTGGAATACGTTGGAGCTCTGCTGTTTGCCATTCCTTCTCTGCTTTGAGCTGCAGCTTTATAAAACTATATAGCTGAATGTTCCAATTAAGCTGAAGGCCAGTTCCACAGGTTCCCTGATTCTTTCCAGAGGATTTTAGCGTAGTCCTTAATCGACATAAGGCATTACTCAGAATTTCCGCCTTGAGGACCATGGTTTGATGACTAAGTCGTGGCCATTCTGAATAGGCCTTTTTGCGCAATTCCTGGCCATCAGCATGTACTGCAGGATCTTGCAAAGAGGAGGGAGGTGCAGATGAATCCATGTCTCTTAAAATTGCTTGTTGAGCTACTTGTTCCTTTACTTCGGTTTGCTTTTTAGTAGAATACCAGCGGCGAAAGCGTTCTTTGCCACTAAGAGGTACTCGTTTCTCATATCCAGACCGAATTTGCACTCTTTGACAGTACACTCTCGTTCGTTCTCGCGAGGGGTAGGTTTTGGTTGCTGGAGATACTGCGGAGTATATATTGGCAACTTGAATGGACAGAGCCTGGAGCTGTTGGCGAATTCGATACTGGTGGACTCGTTCTTTCCCGGTAAGTGGGGGCATTTTGGGAAGGGAAATGGCAGGATTCTCCCTTTGCCGATATTTTTGAACACGCTTGCGGGTTGCTGCTCTCTTTGCCTCCATTCGTAGGATCGTTTCTGCTGATTCACTATCCATTGTATTGGTTGTAATCGAATATGCGGATGAGGAATTCTGAATAAATAGACTGAGTGCTTGTGAATAAATAGGTATTATATCATACTAAGTAATAAGTTATCCAAAAAAGAAAATGGATTACTAATATTTTTATAAGTCTAACATTATTAAATTAATATAGATAAATCACAAATTTCCACTCATTTTATGATTTTTTCTTTGGCTGACAAACCTTTAAGGGTTAGGGAATAATATTTTGGAAGTGTTACACTTGGCATTACGGGCAAAATTGTGACATTTTTTGTTAGAAAGTTAGTACAAAGTCTAGTCTTCTGGAACCATACAAGTAAACACATTCGAATTTACAAAAAATCAGAAATAAAGTTTTGTTACACAGGTTTCTGAAACTGTCAATTTTCAAAAAAATCAAAAGTGAAAAGAATTACCCCTCCATATGCGTCTTCTGTGAATACCATCGTATAGATTTCAAGTCCATGGACCGAATCCGCAAACTCTACGATACTGTGAGAACATAGGAAGCCAACGCCCACATCCACAAATATGATAACTTATAACCGACAATCCCTATATCCTGACCTCCTTAGCCATATATTCCCATAATAACCGAGAAGGATGTCGGTACCATACTCGCAATGTTATAGCAGTTTACCTTGAGTTGGAAGTAGTCCTCTTGCACTTTTCTGACAATTTAGCGATATAGTTTCTAAGTGTAAAGTGCCTGACGGTCTGATGGCAATACGGTCTGATAAGATATACCGAATACAGTAAAGATCTGCACCTAAACGAGAGAAGAAAAGGAGAAGCCCAGAAGAAGTAGGAAATGTGATTGATAGAATTTTGAAAATAAAAATAAAAAGAGAAGACGGAAAAGCTAACTAGGAGGGGGTAACAAGATAGGACCTGAGATTTGCTCATTTGCTTTCTTGTATTTTCTCCTTTTCTGATTCGGTTGTTGTGCTTTTTTCTGATTTGCTTCATCACGTTCTTCCCGTTTCTTTGCCAAAACAGAACCACGAACAAGATATCCCTTATTTTTCTCCTTTTTCAACTGCCGCTTATCGCCTTTGCCTTTATTCTGAAGTAGTTGGATCTCCTTGAGCAAGTGCTCTTCCCCTACTCTGGCAAGCTGGGCCTTAGCCATACCACATTCTGCACTGTGGTACAATTTCCGTAGAAGTGTGGATGTTTGTTGTGATTTCGGAGAGTGGGATGCAAGATTGGATCTGGCTTTAGCAAATAAGGTCTTCAGGGATCGAGGGGTAGTAGGGGTTTTAGATGAGTAAAATAGATCGGAGGAAGGGGAATTGGAAGGAGGTGGAGGAGTGTGGGTGAAAGAGAGTCGTGGAGAAGAAGGTGGTGAATATGATGGAGTATGGGATAAAAGCTGAGGTTGCCGGATATTTTGTAGTCGTTGCTGTGGATCAAAGGGCCAAATACAAGTCTTTCTGAAGCCACTGCGAATATTGGAGGAAGTAAATGCTGTTTGCGGGGCATGGGCGAAGATATTTGGAAACATATCTTTATCCACAGCTGCTCGGATATAGTTTACGTCCTTGCTATATGCATTAGCCAGAGAGGAGAAGACTGCTACATCCAAGGGCTGTAGGACATGACTCGTGTGTAGGGGAAGAGTGAATGGTAAAATGCAGTATTGCCAGCAGTACTCGATTACTCGATAGTCTAGATGACAGTCAAATCCATGAAAGACCAGTACTCTCCATCGTCCTTGGGCAATTGGTGCTGTTTCTGGTCCAAAAACCAATCGCAAGTAGTCCAAAGTCAAGCGAGAGTCTATATACCTATTCTCTTGCACCCAATACCAATATTGCTTCTCTTTTTTTGTTTTCTGCCACCCAGCAAGCTGTTCTTTTCCCTTAAAAACAATTAAAGGAGTGACTATATCAGTGGCAGCAGAAATAGCAGTAACAATAGTACAGCTTTCCCAATTGCTATACTCCTTGAACTGGGGATCTTGGAGGCCATGACGAGATATTCACTTGCGCATTTTTCCTTCTCCTAGTATGAAACCGTTCTCATCCAAGTTCTATACACAATCCTCCGAATTTCATATCTTCGATAAATATCTTCCAGCTATTTAGAATCTTAGTATAACTATTTCTTTAACCAAGACTTAGCTTAAACACTAGATACTAACGTTTTGAATGAAATCAAGATTGATTTCCCAGCAGTCTGCATTTGCCCGGTCGGCAGGCATCTGCTGAGCAAAAACAAATTTACACTGTTGCTTATGTCGTTGCAGGAACCGGTGTATCCAATGTTGGCCAATTCTCCGCTGTCCTGGGTTTCGCTATTAGATTAGGCTGAGAGCTAGTTGTCGAGGGTTTGCCTATCGGGTGGGATATTGAAATCATCCATAAACAGTCCCCGCTTAAGCAATTCAGTCTCTTTCTCTCTGCTCAACAATTGCTGCTCGCTGTGTAACTCGGAAAGGGGTTTTCGACTTGGGTTCTTAATATGGCCATGGAGGGTTGAGCCATTCACAGGATAAAAGCGAGTGAGTGTGGCAAAGTTGGGGGGACCTTTCCTTTGACCGTTATAGTGCCCTTGTTTCGGTATATGGTAATCTGCCAGGGCAATCCGGAGCCGTTCATCTGCTGTATCCTCATGATCGGAGTCAAAATTCAGTGCCATTATGAGAATAATAATTTATCCTAGTGTGTATTTTGGTGTTGCGTCCGGTGGACATCTGCTCCTTATCTTATCAGATTGCCATCAGACGGTCTCGTCATCAGACCGTCAGGGACTTTAGTGGTGGTGTGCTCTCTGTATCGGTAGAAGTCTCCAGAGCAGAAAAATATCTTAAGAGTTCAGACCATTTGGCGCCTGACATGTGACAACATGATAGGTATTCTACTTTTGAATACGGAAGCCTATCATCTTGAGTTAGAGTTTGTGGCCAAGACCAGACATAGTTAAAGTTGGATGATGCTCGGAGTCTGAAATGGGCGTCTTTAAGTCCCTCAGCTAACATAGTAATAAAGAGGCCGGTTTTAGGTGTCTACAACAATCTGGCCGTGTGTGTGTGCCAGTTCCAGATCTGCAAGGGTTGGGATGGTTGTTAAACAAGTGTTACGTACACTGGGGTGAAGTACGAGAAAACAAAAATCCACCCCATGTTACTATGTTGACTGAGGGGAGTGAAGGGAACCCATTTCAGAATATTGGCACCATAAACACAATGCAAAAGTGTGTGTCAAGTTAATACAGCACTAGTCCAATCTTGAGATACTAACCACTAGTTTCTGGGCAACTTTGCTAGTCTTCACACCTAGTGTGCGTTACAGGGCGGGGGGGGGGGGGATTTCACTTTGTGATGCCGCCATTACTCCGAGCCGGGGTCAACTCTTTGCCGTTCCTCCCCGCCCCGGATGACACGGGCCCTGGCTGGTATGTGGGGCGGGGCGGGTATTTTACTTTCCCCGCTGATTGCCTAGACGGCCCCCCTCTTCTCGTACCGCACTCTTGCCCCTGTGCGGGGCCCCACTTATTCCTACGAGTAATATTCTCTGACTAAACAAATGGCAAGTTGAAATCCAAGAGGTGTTTGGCCTCTCAATTCTGATCTGAAATCACAATTTGAGATCAGAATTGGCTCGCCAAACACCCCCTAATTACTTCGTATATGTAGTATTGTAACATGTGTACATGTTCCGGTAACGGTACACAGGAGCGGGCAGGGCAGGATCTCCTATGTTTAGTTGATTTATATTTGGTTTATTTGATTTGATTTCAGCTCCGCCACTGCCTCTGAGTCAGATAGGCTCTGCTATCGTATTGCTATGTTTAGTTTGCTTTGTTGGAAGTTTATATTTAGGATTCCGGGTATGGAATGGTCATGGAACACTGGCGAAGGCAGAGCACTGTGTGTTTCTTTCTTTGGTCTTGCAGGATTACAGGATTCCGGTATCTGCGCAGCTACTGGTAATGATCGTGATTGCAGGCAGGCTATCACTCTTGGGTTTTGTATTTAAACGAGTCTCCTGGCTAGCAGGAGACAGCAGACTTCGACAGACCTTCAGTCTAAGAATACACTGGGTTGAACGGCAATCCCTGAGTCCCTAAGTTCTATTTGTCCTTCCACTATTATCCTTCTAAGCTACCGGTCCCTTGAAGCCTCCCTTAGCACTAGCGCTACCAGGTCTATCGCCGGTCCTACTGTATTCTCATTAGACAGGAATAAACCTGTTACATTTTTTTGCCTACAGCATGTGAAACCCCTTTGTTCTCAGGATTGGGAACAGCCTGGTAGGATTGATCACCCTTCCAGTATCTTGATAACTAGTTAGAAGCAGGCGCGGCAGGGAAAGGAACTCCCGGCTCAGGTGCTACATTCACAATAGCAGAACGCAGGAGCAGAAGCATTACCAGGTCCGGTAGGGCCTACAATCGTCCATCAGCAGAACCCACAGACGATACACCTGAACCAACCACACAGGAACCAACCCCTGGGCCCACGCCAGGCTCAGCAGACACACCAGCAAGAACAAGTCACCTCCTTCCAGGAGATCTAGATACAGACTCAGACGAAGACCACAACCTCACAGCAGAGGAACTCATTCAAAGCGAAACCCGGCGGCTTGAAGAAAGAGCAGCAGCAAGAGCATCAGCACAGCAAACGTCGGAAACTCAACGCCCACCAGAACGCCCCACGACAAGCAGGTGGCGAGCACCCAGCATTCTAGGAGTCTTTGGAAGTTAGACACCAACTAGAGCACCCTCCCGAGAGCATAGAGACCAACCACTACCTGGTACATTCATCCCAGAAACACCACAAAGACCCTCAAGATCTAGGAGCGCCAGAGAGCCCCCTGAACGATCAGAGCCACCACCTCCAGACCCAGACCCACTCACATGCACTATGGCAGACCCAGGCACGGCCAGGTTGCCACCTCCCAAGCTCCCCAAACCACCTATGTTTAGCGGGGAAGGAGAAGACCTGAAACCAGACAAAAACAAGCGATGGCTTAGAATAGTCAAAAAACACCTAGCAAGATCAGGACTGAACGACGACTCTCCTGTAGTGGCAGACTACTATGGCGCCTACACAGATGGTAAGGCCAACAACGCATATCAGACGCTAGACAGAGCAGTGGAGGACCTAACGCTAGCACAATTAACCCAACGCCTTCAGCAGCTAATCGAAGCCTCTACAAACACCGATGACACCTATCACAACTGGCAAAATATCTGCCAGACAGCAGGTGGACAGCCAGCACGCATAACCACGATAGCTCGACAGCTAGCGGACCTCAAAGGATCCCTCCCAGCAGGATCTATCCCAGAATATGCACAGAAGCAACGATTTCTCGATGCTATGGATTCTAGACTACGCCGCAATGTTGAGCCCCAGCTCAGACTAGAAGACACCTGGGACTAAATGGTAGGTGTGGCAGAACGCTATGACGCTACTATGTACAGAACTGGCGGCTACAAAGGCAGCGATACAAGCCTGGCTTCTAGCAGCAAACCCCATACACAAAAGAAAGCGAATACCTACCGCAAACCCTGTACCACATCTACGCCCAGGAACACAGGCAAAGGAAAGGCGCCTGAAAAAAAGAGGACCTATACCAAGTCCAACAAGCCCAGTAAGGCTGAAATGGATCGACGCAAGGCAGAAGGAGCCTGTTTCTACTGTGGTGAAAGCGGACACATGACAAATGAATGCCTAAAGAAAGAAGTTGAGACCAACCATGTTCGCCTCTCTGAGGAAAGCCCAGACAGCAGCGAAGGCGAATATGAGCCCGATACAAATAGCACAGAGGAGCTAGACGGCAGCGGCACTGTCAGGACCAACAAAACTACAGTAGCAACACCTAAGGATAGGCCATTTCAGACACTCGAATTCACTATCAACATCAATGGCAAGCCTGCCAGAGCCCTCGCAGATACAGGTACCATTGGCGGTACCCTGATATCCAACAAATTCGTTACTACACACAACATCCCCTACACAGCTAGGAAGAATTCTGTCGTCTGAAGATGGCAGTTAAAGGATCGCGATCAACTAACAACTTCTCTGTTGAGGTTATGATTCAGCTAGGCAAGATGAGAGTCGACAAGGTGCCTATTCTAGTCACGCCAGTATCAGACTATGATATCCTGATCAGTATGGACGATCTCATAAGGCTAGGAGCGGTCATCGATTGCCAAAAGAAGAGCATTTACTTCTCCAAGTACAAGGTCAGAGTTCCCTGTGACAGAAAATCTAGAGAGTCTAGATCAGCCATGACGAAGCCACAGGAAGTACCAGACTTCCTGGCGATGTTCCCTAAGGTATTTGTCAAAGAGGTACCTGAGGAACTGCCTCCAGTATGCAAGATAATGCACAGGATAAGTCTCATAGACCCGATGAAGCTTTTGAAGACACCCACCTTCAAAGCGGCACAAGCCTTGATCCCCAAATACAAGGCATGGATCAACAAGCAGATGAACGCCGGTATCCTCCATAGGACCAGTGTGCCCGGAGGAGCCAGCATGTTTGTTGAAGCCAAAAGCGATGGCAGAATCCGACCCCGGGTAGACCTCCGCTTCAGGAATGATAACACCCAAGCAGATCACACACAGATCCCAGAACAGAACACTATATTAAATGCGGTAGCCAGAGGACGATTCCGCAGCAAGATAGATCTCAGTGACGCCTATTTCGAGACCAGAGTACATCCAGATGATGTGAAGTACAATACTATCAAGACACCCTTTGGCGGCTTTACCAGCCAGGTCATGATGCAAGACGACATGAATGCTCCTGGAACCTTTGTGAGAACTATGGAGGACCTATTCCATGACGAATTAGGCAAGAACATATGTATCTACCTTGACGATATTTTTGTCCTCAGTGACACCTTTGAAGAGCATCTTAAGGACGTTACGAATGCCTGCAATAAGCTGCAGAACGCCGGCTATTATGCCAACCCAAGAAAGACTGTTTTCTTTGCCACAAAACTCGATATCCTGGGCCATATGATAGATGACGATGGCATCTACGCAGCACCAGAGAAAATCCGGACCATAATGGACTGGACAAGGCCAGAGAGCTAGAAAGAACTGCAGCGCTTCAATGGAATGGTTAATTATATCTCCCAGTTCATTCCCCACATCGCCACCATCACAGCCCCGCTGACAGAGCTCAGTTGGAACGCTGAATGGCCGTGGACAGATCTGCAGGAAACAGCCTTCGAAGCGGTCAAGCGAGCTGCAGATAAGCAAAAAGTCCTAAGACGGATCGAGTATAATAAGCCAGATATGATATGGCTTTTTACCGATGCATCCCCTACAGGTACATGCGCTTGGATAGGCCAAGGACCAACCAGAGATGCAGCCAGACCTGCAGCGTTCAACAGCAGGAAGCTGACGCCATCACAAAGCAACTACCCCACACACCAACAGGAAACGCTCGCAATCATTGAGGCTATGGAAGCGTTCGCCGCCCATTTTCTGCACAGGCAATTTACAGTGGTTATAGACCATGAGAGTCCCATCAAACTCATGACACAAAAGAACGTCAATGGACGACAGCAGAGATAGCTAACACACATCAGTCACTTTGATTTTAAAATAGAATACCAGCCCGGTGCGAAGAATTTCCTAGCCGACTATCTATCGAGAATCCATGAGGGAACCCCAGGGCCGTTAGATATAAGCCTGAAGGACCCCACTATCGATTATAACAGCCTTGAGCTACCAGACCCTACCCAACCCCTACAAATCAATACAAGCTACACCTCGTCTACCGATTTTAGCATTGAATCAGACGACGCCATGTACCACTCAGGCCAAGCCCAAACCTCTCCCACCCTTACCAGCAGTGACTCTATCAGTCGCTGCCGCCCGGAATACCTTATGGACGAGAATACCAGCAATGCTGTAACTCGCTCCCAGAAGCGTAAGGCGTCTTCCTCTTCGCCAACTACATCAAGCGCAGCCAGCAAGGATAGCAGAATATCGATTGGAAACTCTTGGGGTGACAATAGAACTCTCCCAATCTCTAGTGAAATGGAACGACGACACTCAGAAATGAGCTGGATGTCATGCACTGATGATGGGTGTGAAATACATAAGAATGAAAAAGAAGGTGCAGGCTACTGGCCAAAGGACCCTAAGGTCCGGAAGCAGAGTAAGAAGACAAAGAGGACAGAGTAGGATAGGACTGCAACATCGAATACAGCCCTTGAAGAAGGCCAGGCCTCGCTCCCTGATATCCCATACCTCTCAGAGAGCCTCCCGCCCTTCCGTATGAATGATACAATCCTAGCCACACCGCCCATGCCCTCGCCGGCCTTTAGTCCCCTTTACAGCCAAGCAGGCTATGACTCCGATGAGGCAACCAATGCCAACCAATTCCTAAGCACCCTACACTCCCGCCTTATAGGTATCCTCGCCCAGCGAGTTAGAGAAGCGCTTAAAACCGACGCCCTCTACACCAGGGTCAAGGAAACAGATAACAAGTTGCACTACTCCATTCACGATGGCCTCCTACTTGCCCAGAACACCAATGGGTACGAAAACCTTTATATACCGGTAGGACCTCTTGAGAAGGGGGTATCCCGATGGGATTTTATCCTCAAGACTGTCCATGAAGGCCTCGGACATTTCTCAGCCTACAAATGCTACTCTTATGCAGCTTGCTTCTTCTGGTGGCCACAGAGGCGCCAGGACTTTGTCCTATACTGTCGGTCATGCGACAAGTGCCAGATTAACGACGAGCCCACCACCCTACCATATGGACGATCCCTTGCCCTCCCTGACCCCGACAAAGCCTACCAATCCCTAGCCATAGACTTCGCCGCCCCCTTTAACAAATCTGATGGCTATATATCTATCATGGTCATCATAGACCGCTTTACCTCCTACACACATCTCATCCCCCTCAAGGACGCGGCCACCTCTGCGAAGATCTTTCAGAAACTAAACAGTACCATCTTCGATGTCCATGGCCTCCCTCTCAGCATTGTCCTGGACCAGGACTCTCACTTTACCTCTAAGTTTTGGTCACAAATGATGAAGTCCCTTGGAATCCCGGTCTGGATGGCGACCCAATACCACCACCAAACGAATGGCCAGGTTGAGTGAAGGATCCGTACCCTCAAACAGCTAATGAAAAACTTCGTTAACCCCAGACAAAACAACTGGTCCGGCGCCCTCCCCGCTATTGCAGCAGCCATGAATGGAGCACCCCATGAATCTCTAGGCATCTCGCCATACCATGCCCTCTATGGACGCCCCTGGAAGATATTCTACCCTGTCCAGAGATCTGCCAGCAAAGTACCAGCTGTGGACGATATATTAAACGCCCATGAAGAAACAAGAATGGAAGTAGATATGGCTAGAAAGCACGCGACCTTCCGTCAGACTGTCCAGGCAGATAAATGCCGCAAACCCCTAACGGAACCCTTCAAGAATGGCAGCAGAGTTCTTGTTAGAGGCCGCCCTTATACCTCCTCCCCTGGACGATCCAAGAAGCTAGAACCACGATGGTTCGGACCTTTCAAGGTCCTAGAACATCTACCTGACACAGACAACTACAAGTTATACCTCCTGCCCAGAATGGCCAGCCAGAAACCCTACTTCCACTTCTCCTCCCTTAAGGAATAAAGAGAGAACGATCCCAATAGATTCAAGTCCCGCAGAATGGACAAGCCAGCACCCATCTTAATCGACCATGAAGAAGAATGGGAAGCAGAGCAGATACTCGATTGCCACCGCCAGAACAAGAGGCACGAATTCCTGGTCCACTGGAAAGGCTATGAGCGAGGTGATGACTCCTGGGAACCTATCGAGAACCTCGACCACTCCCTGGAACTCATACAGGAATACTGGAACGCTAACCACCCCGCAGAACCAACGCCCCAGATCACCTCCCACTACATTAAAGCTTCCTGGGAACCCATGGGAGTCTCCTCCACACCATGTACCGCAAACGATTACCCAAACGACTTCTGGGAACCCTATGATGATGAGGAATATGATTCAAGCAGCTCTGAGCAGGACTATTTCCCCACAGATGATAACAGCCTCCTATGGCACACCGACGAGAGCGCAGAGGAAAGCGAGGACTTTGGAATGATGCTTGACTTTTCAGAATAAGGGAATGTAACATGTGTTCATGTTCCGGTAAGGGAGCGGGCAGTGCAGGATCTCCTATGTTTAGTTGATTTATATTTGGTTTATTTGATTTGATTTCAGCTCCGCCACTTGCTCTGAGTCAGATAGGGTATGCTATCGTATTGCTATATTTAGTTTGCTTTGTTGGAAGTTTATATTTAGGATTCCGGTGTAACAATCCTATTGTTAGGTAGTTATGCAACAGGCAACGACAGTAGTCTCCTATAGTGAGCAAGTCTTCTTCTTTATAATATGGCGTAGGGAAATACTGTCTCTTCAGATAGTGTGGAACTGGCTTGCTCGTCTTGGGTCGTTCGCTAGAGGTACTATTTCTTCAGATAGTAAGATGGGTGGATTGTCGTGCTTGATAGAACTATCACAATAGTCCTATGTTCGGGCAACCTGTCGAGACTATCAGAATAGTCTCCAGGTTCTTAGGGCATAGGTTCTCGTAGAGGAGGAGTGTATGTAAAGAGGGTAAAGCGTAATGGTATTGCAATATCTTGAGTATAGAAAAGTACTTAGATGGTTGGGTGAAGATCCTACCCCTTGGTCCTTTTTTTTTTTTCTTTTTTGTAATCATGCGTTATTTGTTTCTAGGTACAAAAAGCCTTATGCAGCGCTAGCTATGAAGAGAAAAAAACCTATAAATGCAATCCCACCGCCCGCTTCACCTATTCATAGGAAAAATGAAACACCCCGAGTCCATAGGAAAAGTCTCCTCCGCCTAGCACCTAAGATAATATACCCCAGACACGTAAGGAAACAATACATAGAAACGTACAGGTAGAAAGACCCAAACCCTTCTGCAGGCTCCCCAAAACAAAAGAAACGACGGCGGCGCTAAGGCCCTTTCGGGGCCTGATCGAGAGGATAGATGATCGCCAACACGGGAAAACTCATAGGTTGAGGGCCCACCAAAAACCATGATGTACTGTCGGGCAGGTCATTACATCGTTCCCAAGCATTGGACAAAGCCACGGAGGCAGTGCTATACCACGACTAGGCGTAACCGAGGAGAGGCCGAACGATCGGAGGGGGAGAGACGGCGCGCGGAGCCACCGAGCAGAGGGGATGCCAGCCGGGAAGGTGAGCAGTAGGGTGCCAGCCAGTGAGTAGCAGTAGGGTGCCAGCCAGAGGGGGGGGAGCAGTAGGATGCCAGCCGGGGGAGGAGCTTTTAGCAGTAAGGTGCCAGCTTAAGGGGCAGTACGGTGCCAGCGGACTGAACCGGGAGGGGCGTAGAGGAAGGATCGCGAGCGGGCTAGCCACAAGCGACCAACGGGCCATAGCAAGGGCTTTTGGGGCGACAGCGAGACCGAGTGAGACCGTGATGTTACTAACCGAAGCTTTCCCCATCAGAGGTACAAGCCCCGCAGAACCGAAGCCTTACTTTGACCGAGAGTCCGACACCGTAACGCCGACCGTGAGCGAAGCGAGAAGCTTTCCGACCGTGCAAAATGCTAAGCGAGGTGCAAAGCAAGTGCGGGGTAAGGGGGAGA
>Ga0307513_10004443_pt1 | contig 18729 bp, 16 predicted proteins | sample 15_EM_MG_FD_202174 | JGI IMG/M metagenome (GOLD analysis project Ga0307513, IMG submission 202174) | Populus trichocarpa ectomycorrhiza microbial communities from riparian zone in the Pacific Northwest, United States - 15_EM | ecosystem: Host-associated > Plants > Roots > Unclassified | place...
AAGGGGTTCTATCTTATAACCCCCCGGTTCGAAAAAGCGCCTTCCTAGCCTTCGATCATTTTTTGATCAAACCCCCCCCTTCATTGCAACATTGCCCACAGTTGCTCCACTGACTATGCGGTATTGAATAAGAGAAATTTGTCCCCGCACGCCGAACCCCCCCCGTCAAAAAAAAAGAAAAGAGAAAAAGTAAAGCGCGTTTCGTTTTCCTGGTACTCTCTCTCGTCTAGGTCAAAATAGGAAACTCAGACGTCCTGAGAAAATTTCCCTTATCCGTGCCAAGGCGGTAGCGATTGACCTCTCAAATAATACCAAAACCCGGTGGAGTTAGTCTTACGTGAGTATGGTGTATTGTGAGCACGAGAGTACCTCCAATACGGTACTACGTGATTCTTACGTTAAGGTAGGTTAACAGAAAGAAGCAGGTAAATATGCAACTGGTACTTCGGGAAAAAAAAAGACTGAAAGGTACCTTCATGGAAGTGGTCGCTCTCAAACAAGAGAAAATACGACTGGAGTCCTACTATTGCTGTCTGTGATCGTTGCGACAGGTAGCCATTGTACTAACCCCAATGGACTTAACTCCTGTGGCGAGACAGTACTGTACTTGTCTGTCCACTAGCTGCAGCTGGAGCATGTCCGGGCTGGCAGTTCTCCGCTAAGGATTGTTTTTTGGCTGGACCACCATGGATGTGTCTAGGCCCGCCTGAAGCATCTGAGGGCCGACCGGACCACCGGAAGCGCCGGCGATGCTTTCAGCTACAGTAAGTTCCAACTGAACTCACATACCGTACCAAAGGTAGAGGTAAATACTTGGAGGGCTACTGCCAAGAGTTTATCTTGTGAGCATTTCATGGTCGTACCGGTGACAGCACTTCAGAAGGATGTCCCGCTCGGTCCCGCAATCGATAATTCACAAAAAGCCTCAATGCAGGAAACCTCCCATGGAGAGGACCTGGTGACCAACTTGTTTGCATTAGACTAAACAAGCGAGCTCCAAGCAATGCTCGCATCCTAGCGAACTCCGAGGTAGAATAGCACGAGGTGCCATACATTTGTGTTACTCTACCCCAACGCCTAACCCCTACACTGCCATGAGATATCGGACGAAACTTCCTCCCTCTCCTCTCACCTGTTCTCTAATAACAGCCCACCGGAACCTAGACCGACTACAACCACCCTGCTTCGGTGAGCACTCATGGTTGGACGGGCTGAGCGGGAATCATGCTGTAGGGAGAGGCACGATAGGAAAAGAATGTGTTCGTTATAGCAAGGAAAAGAGATACCTTGAGGGAGTGTTTGGAGCGCCGTGGTTTGAACTCTTTGCTATCTCAAATCCCGATTTAGGCCCAAATAATCATTTGATATTATATTCATGCTGTTTGGCTGGATGGCGTTTTCAAATCATGATTTCAGAAAATTTTCATAGTGTGTGGCTGTAAGTACCTTTGCCTAGAGCGAAGGAATTTTTGTTTTGTACCCTCAAGTGTTTGTTATATAATAATATAATAATAATATTATGATAGCAAGTGCTAGTGAGTATTGAACTCTTCTCATAGTGCTAGCCCTAGATTGGGATTTGGAAAGTCGAAAATTGTAGATACGTTTAATAGAGGGCTGTTTGCAAATCGTGATTTCAAATCATGATTTGGGAGTCATGATTTCGGATCATGGCTATCTCAAATCACAGCGTGAAAAACACCCCCCAAGTTAGACTAGAATAAATACGGCTCGTGGTGGCCAGCTCATGCTGACCCGCACACATCACACATCACTAGAAACCGGCCCCTCAGGGCACTAAACCTCGCCGGGATCCTATTACCATATCCTAACTTGACAGGCCGTAATAACCCGACATATGATATGTATACTATACCACGATAGGATTCCTCCATCAAACACATCCTTCGTAAAGTGAATGAATCCGCCGCGAAATCCTCCCGATCAGCTCGGGCAAAGCAGTAGAACCCCTCTCTACGTCAGATAGCTAGTCCACGATCCCCAAGGATTGCAAGGGCTTCCTAGGCAACTTTGAGGGGAAAACTGACCTAATTTTCCAAGGTTCCATCCGGTTCTGTTTCCACATGTCCATGCCAGTTGCTGGCAGGACGTACATACAAATTGCGGGCATGTAGTACCCGAACACTAGCCAGCAGTCCCCACCGCAACATTTGGCGGGAATTGACCCAAGGGCATTACCAACCCTAGACCTACCCCCCAGCAAAAAAGTGGTTCGCCGAGCATCTTTTTAAATACTCGACTACTCCACTGCCCCCCGGATTCGAACTCATGATGGTCCCTGTTCCAAATTAGCCGACCAGTCTCCTAAGCCATTAGACTATAGGAGCTGGCCGATAATACTCTTTCTTCTTGATCTTTTAACTGCCTCTTCAGAAAATAGACAGTTCAGGCGCCTGATACTTCATCATTGGTAAAAAAAGACAGCAGTATCCAATCATAGTACTCTATCATGATATCGATAGAACGAGGGACGGGTATACCTGTGATCTGCCTTCGAAACACTCGATTTGTTTATCGGAGGACAAATGTTCCTCGAATTCCATGGCTAGTATCCCCGATGTAACTATTCTTTGGTATGATACAGGAAAGGACAGTGATAAAACTTTTGTATGGTAAACTATCTATGCGTATTTGACCGCCCATACAAAATTCGGACTCAGCTGTTCGGGATCTGCATGCCTGTAACTTGTACATGTTGGATGCAGTAGGAACTGGAATAGTAGAGGACACCGGGGGACTTCTCAAGTTTCCACTTTCAATTAAGAGGGGTAAATGTAGAGAAGAAGTTGACTTCTAGTACCTATATGGGACCGGTAAAATAAGAGTGCGATATGAAATTGTATTTGTGGTTTTCAGTTTAATCCCTGAAGTTAGTATTAGTTCCTTTCAGAAAGAAATGGCAAAAGACAAACAAACAAGGAGAATAAAAGTACATAATATTATCTGGTCGATTGATCAGGGAGCGACATGCAGGAAAAATCAAATATGGCAAGCCGAACTCGGAGTATGGGAAATCAACACTAAGGAAGAATGGCCTGCCTTGTCATACTCTAAGATGCAGAAAGTACATATCCGAAAGCCCAATTTCAACAAAGGGAACTCTGGAGAGAACGAGTGTTATATCATAATGGAGGCACACTAACCACCAGTAGCGGCTGTTAGCAGACCAGCTAGCGGAGGCTGCCAAGCCTCAATTGCCACTGCGGATATGATGTAATTTCTCTTTTTCTATCAGGAAAACTCACAATAACAGCTTTCTCAGTCATACGGAGCGGGTAAAACTAGCCTAATGCCACGGACCTGGGTCTTGCCCTACCTATCTCTTGTGACAATACCAGTATGTATATGAGTAGCCTGCCTTGGAGTCGAGGGAGGATAAGCCATCTGCTTGAGAATTCAATTTTCCTTTCATATCTCCGAATTTCCCAATATATACCTCATTGTTACTTTAAAGATCCCTGCAGGCTAATGATATGGCATTTGTGATAGAATACTGGCTAATATGAAACGCAAATGTTTAGTGGAACTTGGTGTTGATACAGGCTCTGAGAGCTCTGGAGACTGATAATATGCCAATGGTGAGTCGGAGTACTAGCATCTCGTTTATATTATCGATAGGTATCCTCATTAGCAGGCGAAAAGCAATTTACAGCAAAGCTTTATGCTCTGCGGTGCCCCGCCTACCTCCAAGGTTCATGGTATATTGAAGTCTGGCCTTTTTAATGTGCCATGGGTCGAATTAATATCGAGTTATGGGGTGAAAAAAGGACATAAGAAAGCAATGATAATTGTAGTATAGCTCTGTTTCGAACCGTGTTATTGCGAGACCTTTGGGGCTTGTCCACTTCTTCTCAATCTAGAAATTGTTAATTTATCTTTATCTTTATAAGGGCCTATTTGCCATGCCCGGATATCGACTCAAAATCCGGATTATCACCCAAGTTTATGCTTTCAGTCTAATCGTGTTTGGCCGGCCAGTACTTGGACTGGGTTTTAATGTTAGGATTAGATCAGGTTTTCAATCTGGATTTTCTCTGAAAAACTGGACACGGAGAGCAAGCTCTACAAGGTGTTAGCCCTAGCCACTTTCTCGGTTTTTCTGAGCCTAAACAAATCATATCCTGGATCTCATCTTTATTATTTTATACTATTATGATATTAGACACAAATTGCTACTAATTTTCCGAAGTCCAATCCCAAATCCTATGAATGATATTATGTTTGGTATGGCCAGCTTACAAAGTCCCGACTTTCAAGTTTCCGAACTTTGGTCTTTTTAGTCAAAGAGGGGGGGCGGCCGGAGTGGAGAAATGTTTGAATGGGAGAACATGGAAGAGGGTGAAGAGGAGGAGTGGCGGAGTGGTGAGAGAGAGGGACAACGAGGGCTCAGTGTCAACTCATATGATGATACATTTGAGCAATGTTCTAACACGCTTCATCTGAAGGTGCCTGATGATGATGAGGCGTGGGAATGTTAAAATTAGTCTGATGGGTTGATCGAAGTTTTGTGTTTTTTTTGTTTGTAGGAGAGCATATATGTGTAGGAGGATGGATGGTGGCGTGGTAATGTTGTTGGAATGTTGAAGCTGTGCTCTCATGGTAAGAAAAAAAAGCCGAACAGTAGCAGAATAACATTTTAGCCCAAGTTTAAAATGTCTCCCTTAATCTCTAATGGCCGATTTGTGGCTGAACCCTGATGGTGGGGCTGGCCTTGTTGATGCGGCTCAATCACACAGAAAAATTCTTCCTCTGCAGCTTCATATCTCTTTCTATTATTCTTTCTAATAGGCATTTTTCGTTATTGTGGTATTGAATACAGTGGGAGATGGGCCAGGGTTGAGAGTGCGGGGGTTAGGGAGAATGCAAGAGACCCGTGACCAATAGCAACCAGTAGAGCTGAATGGCCAAGCAACCACTGTCCTCTTCCGTCCAACCCATTACCATTGTTGGGCTGATTTCGCAGGACCCGTTTAGTTTGGATGGTGTGTCGCGCGTGCCGAAATCACCCTCCTGTGCGTATGTGTGACCTATTGATATACCGGAAGACAAACAGGTGGAAAGTTGACCAGACGATGAATTGCCTAAAGGCCTTGACAAGGGTGAAGTAGGGAGCGATGCGCTTGAACGAATTAAGAAGGAGAGAAAAGGTTGTTGATTGGCTTGCTTTCCTCGATGTGGTTGTTCGTTGCTAGTCGAGGGAATAAGAATAGAATAGGAGAGAGAGAAATAAACCCAATTGGAATAGAAAGGAAACGATATCTATTGATTGATTGCCTGGGTGTTTATGACCATCCGTTGTTGTTGCTGTGGTTGTGTTCCTTGTTGTCTAACTATGAAAGTGAGAAGGATGCACGCTGAGCTAGATACAAAGTGGCCAGTCATAGTGGGAGAAAATTCTCCGTGTGACCGCCAAACTACCCTATGACAGTCCATGCCCTACACCATATATCCAAGGCAAGCACACATGAAACTCCTTCATCAATTCTCACTCGACGGAAGTAACCCTCGGTAACAGTCATTTAGAGAGAAGTTTAACCTAAGGATACCTGCTTTATGGGCTAGGGATGTTTCACGGGATTTCTGGTAGAGGGTGTCCGGCTAATGGCACCACTATTGACCATACTACATTCCATGTGGTGTGGAATGGGCATAATTCTGATGCAAGGAAAATAGAGTACCTTATACTCTTATATAACCTAGCCTAGTGTTGTGTCGTTAGAGTTGTATCTTCTGGTAAGGTATGGCGGTTTTTGGTTTTTGCCTCCCCATGGAGCCCAATGGCTCACCTTTTGCTCTGATGTTGGCCCCTTTTTCGGGGAAGGAAATTTCGAACTTCCTAGCACATGGTTCGATTATTTGAGATTACATGGTACGAGTAGTGCGGCTTTAAACAGATCCCTCCCCGGATGTTTGCTAGAGGTGGGACGAACCACTAGAGGAGCCCTGTCGTCTTCTGCATTTTTCCGCATTCTTTTCATGAAGAATTAGATGGGAGATTTACCAAGTATGATAGCATATATCTTTCCCACTTTGAGAGCATCTTTCTGATTTTTCCCATTGTAGCGTGTGTTGGCCACTTGGGGGGTGGAATAAATTGGGTATTTTTGTACTCTGGGAGATGGTTTAGGGAGGGCCAGTTCAGCATTCATAGGCCGGTGTTTTCATGAAATGTAAACTTCAAAAAAAAGAGGGACATCGTCTAGTAATCAATTCGTTCGTTTTTTATGGAAAAAAGAAATAATCCCCCAATAAAACGTCCAAATTCCAAACCCTCCAAGGGGTGAACCCACCAACCGCACCCTACGCCATTGAGTATCCTTTTAGTTCAAACTATGCCACCGCGAGGATAGAAATCCCACCACTGTAGATGATAGAATCGCCCCAGCTCTTCATGTGCCAAGTTAGACCGGTCGCTGTTACATTCTTGGCTCGGACCTTAATCCGGAGGTTCGCTCGATGGTCGAAATCGAGAGAATTGATGGCAATGAAAACGCTCGGAGTTCTCCAGAACTGGACCCCGTCAAAGCCAATCGACTTGCTGTTCAAGTGTTGGGGTTTACTCCAGTGGCGAATTTCGCATGTGCTGGCGGTACAGCTGAAGACATATGGGCGGTCCTCCGGATATGCTATCTAGCCCGCAGTAGCCGCGTAGAGGATGGAATCATCCCAAGTCTTGATGTGGATGTTGAAGCCATTCGCGTCAATATCCGATACATTGGTGGCCACACGCCAGTTTTGGTCCTTGTCCATGTCGAGCTCCTTCAGGAAGACGATCACCTTCGGCGGGGTGATGAAGGGGTGGGCGAAATAGATGCGACGTGAGGTCTCCTTCTGGGGTTTATCCTAGGGATGGTCATCTTTAGTGGAGAACTCCCCGCACTGGAATTCCAAATAACCTGGGGCCAGTTCGAACCAGCTAGCGCCAGCGGAGTAGATTACGCTACCTTCCCAAGTATTGAGACTGGCTGTGAATCCTTCTTTCGTGATATTCTCAGCGTTGGCAGTAACGCGAATGTGGTCATATCTACCGAGATCAAGTTCGTTGAATCCAACAGGGAGTCTGGGAGGGGCGACAAAGGGCTTTCCGAAAGTGACTTCCTTTGTCATCTCATTTTGAGGGTTGTCCCACGAATTAACCTCTTGGGTTTTCCAAGATCCAGTACTAGACATTGCGTATAAATTGAAATTGAGTCTTTAAAAGATCTTCAAGTGTAGAGTTTCTAGGTAAAGAAGTTTATATGAAGAGGAGGGAAATCTCAATCGCAGTGAAGCGGCTCAGGAGGTGGAAACAGCTCACACCAGCCTGTTGATAGACAAAAAGAACTCTGCGACGCAGAAGGAATATTCCAGCACTAGAACTAGATCACCCATGACAATTCTATCGTCATCCAGAATAGTTAACCACGGCTAGCCTGTATGAATCACTCTAAGCCAATCGGCCACTTTTTTCACGTGTTTACATTCTGGAGTTCCCACTAATTCACCCTAATTTATGAACCGTACGGTACACATTCATCTTTGGATCAGAGTCCTAGCGTGCGCTTGGATTAGCTTGCCCACCCAACCATATTTTGAAAGTGTGAAATTGCTGTCGTGGTAAAAAGTTAAAATTCACGTTCGCGACTCCTTGCAGAATATCCCTAATGTATTTTTGATTACCCACACTACTGTTCGCCAAATTCTCGCGCTCAACTATGTACTCGAGTATTAGGGGTAGTGTTGTGGCTGGTAAAACTCTCTAGAATTACCGTTTCCTCAATTTGAGAAAACTACACCCATGTCTACAACCCCAGCCAAACGATGCCCACAGCCCAAACCTAAGCTGGGAAAAAGACACAGAATTTTCTTGTTAGAAATAGAAGTGGTGCTCGCGGACGTTCAATTACGGATCCCACCCTGGTTGGCCCTCTGTTCCCGCCTGCACGTCATGCCGGAACCCGACCGGTGCGTTGTGTGACAGTGGCGTATCCAAATGTCTCAGTTGACAGAGTCTCGGCGCTGGATCAACACTGGGGGGAGGCCACAGAGCCTCTGGGTATTGCAGAGAGCATCGAGATAGTTGCGGAACATGAACTGGGTGGATAAATATATTATCGTAAGGACTCAAATAACTGAACATCATTCTAGGACCTTGGAGTTGCTTCTGCTAGTAAGGTTGAGACCTTGGTTTTTCCCCTTGCCACAAACCAGGGTTGAGGTGGCCGGCTTTCTCAGGGGCTTGCCCCTGCCCTAATGAAGGAATTTTGCACGTCTTCGAGGGAGATTCGATCGTTTTAGCTCCCGCAGCAGCGATATTCAAAGTTAAAAGATAGTTTTTCAATAACGAGTATCATAACTAGGATTTTGCATTCGGTTACCTGTGCAATTATCATAGCTAATTGTGTCCTCACGATTTGGGTAACAAGTTTGAATGTGCTAAGATAACTAGAGATAAGGGGTAGGGGTTAAGATGGATCTTGTATCACAGGAGCCCTATCTTTGTTAACAAAATACCAATGCTAAGAGATCTCTGCAAGAGAACGAGGATAGCTAGCCTGGAACTCCTCTTCCATTTTTTAAATCTCGTAGCAGTTACGGACGCCTGGAGCTCTGGAGCTAACTTATCATATCCGGGAGAAAAAAAGGGATGGCATATCATGTGGTGCCGGTCAGTTAAAGCAATGGTAAGTCAGCCCCTTCTGGGTGTGCCAAGCTTACATAAAACAGCAGATTAAGCAAACCTTTATTTCTACTTTTTCAAACCCGAATGTTGTAATATTCGAACGGAACTCAAACGAAGAAGTGATCGCAGCAAAAGAGTCAAGATAATAGATTACCGTAACTACTAATTTCAATGAGAGGAACGATATAGACAAGCTATATAGTGAGATGACTTGGTTTCTCTTCCACCAAGTCTCCGTAACAAAGAACAAAGGTATTGAAAGAAAACACATATAAGAACAAAAGAAATAATAAAGAAAGTATAAAGAAGTCCGGACTTGTATCTGGCTTGAGAAGGAATACAAAGACGTAAAAGAATTTGAGAGGAGAAAGAAACCATATTTGAGAGTACCAAGAAATCATATACGAACACTGAATATTCTAAGCGGCACGAATCACCCTGGATGTACTCGAGTACTGTACAGTACATACACTCGGGCAGATCTGCCAAGCTCCTTCTAGTTCGATACTCATATGCTTATCTACGTGATGTTGGTACAAGTAGCTGGGCGTGAAGCGAGGGCCACCAAAGGACATTCACTGTAAAATGGATCCATCCTCCAACCCGCTAGGACTTTCCAGTCCAATTTGCAATCTAGAATATTCCCCTATTGCAGTGACTAGGATGGAAAAAACTCTCGGACTTGGTAAGGTAGTAGTGCTCTGAAAGCCGCAAGAGCTCTAGTCCTCATCATGAGGTTGGTAAAAATAACTCAAAGCAGGGCTGCAGCAGATTCAATCAAACAGGACTAGAAAGTCTAAGCGGTTGAAGGGATCTTAGCCAATATTCATCTGGCGACAATATTATGAGTCTCGAGTCAATCCACTAGTTCATACTTATCCGATCTCGTTAGCGCTTTATTGTCTAATCGGCCATGATAGGGTGCCGGTTGACTCGAGACCCCCCCCCCCGGCACCGGGATTCCGAAATCGACTCCCACGAGCGAATCCAATAGCGGACGGGCTCCAGCAAACAACAGCAACAAAGTTTTAGGAGAAAAACTGCAGCTCGAACCTCTTAAAATTCGCCCCTATTTATTTCTATCAGTCCTGCCTTTTGGTAAAATAGGCCTTGGCTGAGAACGGGCAGAAGGTCATTTTTGAGAGGGAGGGGACGAGCCCAGATACTAAAAATTTAGTTATATTTGATGAAACTAATGGAAAGCACAAAAGATGAAGGTAACGGAAGTGCGATCACAACAGACTCTGAGCGGAGCGGTCAAGGATGGAGGAACGGTGGACTATATGGCTGCTCTCTCTCTAGCTCCGGACAAGCTAGGAGATATATCTCTCCATCTAACTAACAACAAAACCCTCCCGAAACTCAGCGCACTCTAAAGAAACACACGCAACTAACTAAACCTGATCCCTAATGACCACAAGCAATCTAGACTCATCCTGATATCCCATGATCCTCCGTTATCCTATGGCCTATGCCCTGCCGGTGTGCCAACCCCCGTATGCCTAGTGACAAAGGGTATGAAAGAAACAATAAAACCAAATACCCGATACCCGATACCTCACACCCTATGGCTAAACACATCAACAAACCCATGAAAGAAATATCCTATGCCTAGCGGCATAGGATGTGAGAACAACCCATGGAAAAATACCTAACCGCCGGAAATTCAAGAAACCGCCTGCCCTAAACCGTTTCTCTCCTAGCCGCATATCCTCATACGTGCATATCCGCACAACCTTCTAACCGCATGCCCTATAGGCAATCCAACAATATTACTAGGCGAAAAATATTGAACAATAAAACGGGGCCACTAACCTAGACATTGTCCAAGCATCCCCGGAGAATAGTGTGCACAAAGGGATTCAACGGGTTTCCTCCCTCACTCCTGCACTCTACAGCCTTTACTGGAGCAAGTGGAAACATGGACCCACCTCGGCTGTGGAGCTTGTCGTGTTACCCTTCCCCTTTTCGCGACTGGGTGAAAATCTATGATCTCGATCATTACCCCTTAGAGCACAACAACTGGGATCCTGAGATCCAGCCAGAATATCCAAAGCCTCAGTGCCGTGTTCCTGGAATGTGTGCACCTGCAAACTTCGGCTAGGAGGGAGAAACCGTTGGAGCGGTACCACCGGTGTGTGGGTGGTGATTAGGTCATGCATGGCTTGCATAGTATAGTCCAGTTTCCATCTCTTATCCTTTGCCAAAGCAATATCAGCATCGCGTGTTGACCACTTGGGGGGTGGGGTAGATTGGGTATTTTTCGTACTCTGGGAAATTATTTAAGACTAGCTCAGCATTCATAGGCTGGTGTTTTCATGAAATTGTGAACTTTTTTAAAAGAAAAAGAAAAAAGGGACATCGTCTGGTAATCAATTCATTCATTTGCTACGGAAAAAAGAAACGATCCCCCAATAAAACGCCCCGATTCCAAACCCTCTAAAAGCTAGACCCATCAACCACACCACTGCGCTATTGAGTACTCCAGCTCAAACTAAGCCATAGCGAGGATAGAAACCCCACCAGTATGAGAGATGGAATCGCCCCAACTCTTCATGTGCCAAGTTAGACCAGTTGGGGTAACATTCTTGGCCCGGACCTTGACCTGAAGGTCCGCTCGGTGGTTGAAATCAAGGAGATCAATAGCCATGAAAACGCCTGGAGTTCTCCAGAACTGGATACCACCAAAGCCAATCGACTTGCTATTCAAGTGCTGGAGTTTACTCGAGGGGCGAAATTCCTTGGTGCTGGCGGTACAGCTGAAGACATATGGACGGCCCGACGGATAAGCTATCCAGCCCGCGGTAGCCGAGTAGAGGATAGAATCACCCCAAGTTTTGATGTGGATGTTGAAGCCACTTATATCGATATCGGATGCCTTGGTATATAGGCGCCAGTTTGTGTTCTTGTCCATGTCAGGAAGACGATCACCTTCGGCGGGGTAATGAAGGAGCTGGCGGGGTTGATGCGGCGTGAGGTCTCTCACTGGGGTTTATTCCAAGGATGGTCATCCTCAATAAAGAACTCCCCGTCCTGGTGTTCCAAATAGCCTGAAGCCAATTAAAGCCAGCGCCTGCGGAGTAGAGTGTACTATCTCCCTAGGTATTGATGCGGTGGTAATAACATGGATGTTGGTATTTCTGCTGATATCGGGTGAGTTGGATCTGAGAGGGCTTGGGAGGGACTGCAAAGGACTCTTCAAAAGCGACTTCCTTTGACGTCTTCGTTTGGGGTTTTGTCGGGGTGGACATCTTGAGTATCATATTTCAAGACTAATTAGTAGACCTGGGCTATGAATGGGGTTGGGCCTTTAAGAGATCTCCGAGTTTGGGGTTTTGGGGTATAATCAGGAAGTTTGTATGAAGAAGGGGTAGTATCTGCAGTTTATCTCAAGGTAGCCTTATAGGAATCAGGGGATTTAAAATACAGGAGCCCTAGCGTTTTGTGTTGAATATTATACCATAAGAACTCGAATTGAACCCCGTGCTGGGGTGGCCAAAATTCCCTCAGTTGGATGAGGGAGCGAAAGCACTTCTAAAACTAACCACCTCAGCCAGCCTAAGCCAAAAAAATGAAGTGCCGACCTTATGATACCAACAAAGATATCTCCGACGCCCTAGGGTGAGGTTCAATTATTCGGGTTCTTACAGTATATGGGTAATACCGGAACGTGGGTGTCAAGCTACTTTGATTGGAAGAGCGATAAGTGATGTTTGGTTGCACAGCTGCCTTTCCCGACATCAAAAGTATCCGGAAATCTCGATGCTCCTGGATAGTACCTTTCCAATTTTGCTAGCACTTTATTGTCTAATTGACCATGCTAGGTGGTGTCAGGTTTCCCTAAGCTCCTCGGGCTCTGGGATTCTGAGATTGACCCTCACCAGGACCGTATCCAGCAGCGGACGAGACCCAACAAACAACATCAGCAGCCAAGTTTTAGGAGAAAAACTCTATCTTAAACTGCTCAAAATTTGCCTCTCTTTATATCTATCCAACCTGACTTTTGATACAATCAGTATTGGTTGAGAACGGTAAGACTGGCATTCTGGAGAGAGAAAAGGTGAATCCGAATACAAAAGCCTAATTATACCAACACGCTATATTTCTACTTGCATTATATTACTAAACAAAAAAGCGGGCGGGTTTTTGGTGTCTGGCATTGTATGATACATTGTTCAGACAATGTCAGGGCAGTGATGGAGAAATAAGAGAGGAAACGGGGCCACTAACCTAGACACCACTCAACCAGCCCCCGAGGGTGGGGTATATAAAGGGATTCAACCATTTTTGTCCCTCGCTCCTGTCGCTCTACGGTCTTTACCGGGGCAAGTGAGAACAGGACCTGTGTCGGCTGTGGTCCGTAGAGCTCATCTGGTTACCCTTGTTCGTATATGGTTTTCTGCTCCTCTCAAATATGGTTCCCTTCTCCTCTCAAATGTTTCTTTCAGCCCTTTATCTTTTCATACTCGTTACCGGTTGACTTGAAAGCCTATTGTGTGTTCTTTCATTGTTCCTTTTGTTCCTCTCAAGATACTTCTTTGATAGTCTTTGTTTTTCCTTATTATGGGAACACGGTGGTAATGGCTGAACTCAATTGCTGTATTATATAGCTGAGCTATGGCTTTCTTATTATTGAAGGAACAAGCGTTGTCACGATAAGAGATCTTCACTACTTTCTGTTATCACTTCTTCGTCCGAGTTCTGTACAGATTCCGATCGCATATTACAACAACCCTACCCCTCATCCTTAAGAGTGAAAGCTCATGATCTCGATCATTACCGGCTCAAGCGCAACCACTGGGACCCCGAGACGCTGCTATAATCTCCAAAGTCTCGGTACCGCATTACCTGAGCATGCGCACCTACCAACTCGACTCAAGAGAAGAGTTAACTGTTTGCTTGGCGCCATATTTCAATTACTAATAAACAATCACTGGTGTGCGGATGGCGACTAAGTTAGGCCATGTATGGCTTGCACAGTATGGTTTAGTTTCCATCTGTTATCTTTTGCCAAATTAATATTCAGCATCGTGTGTTGACTACTTGGGAGGTGGAATAAATTGGGTATTTTTCGTACTCTGGGAGATGGTTTAGTGAGGACCAGTTCAGCATTCATGGGAAGGTGTTTTCATGAAATGTAAACTTCAAAAAAAGAGGAACATCATCTAGTAATCAATTCGTTCATTTTTTACGGAAAAAAGAAATCATCCCCCAATAAAACGTCCAAATTCCAAACCCTCCAAGGGGTGAGCCCACCAACCGCACCACTACGCCATTGAGTATCCCCCCAGTTCAAACTATGCCACCGCGAGGATAGAAATCCCACCACTGTAGAAGATGGAATCGCCCCAGCTCTTCATGTGCCAAGTCAGACCGGTCGCTGTGACATTCTTGGCCTTGACCTTAATCCGGAGGTTCGCTCGATGGTCGAAATCGAGGGAATTGATGGCCATGAAAACGCTCGGAGTTCTCCAGAACTGGACACCGCCAAAGCCAATCGACTTGCTGTTCAAGTGCTGGGGTTTACTCCAGTGACGAATGTCGCCGGTGCTGGCGGTACAGCTGAAGACATATGGGCGGTCCTCCGGATATGCTATCCAGCCCGCAGTAGCCGCGTAGAGGATGGAATCATCCCAAGTCTTGATGTGGATGTTGAAGCCATTCGTGTCAATATCCGATACATTGGTGACTACACGCCAGTTTTTGTCCTTGTCCATGTCGAGCTCCTTCAGGAAGACGATCACCTTCGGCGGGGTGATGAAGGGGCGGGCGAAATAGATGCGACGTGATGTCTCGCGCTGGGGGTTACTCCAGTGATATTCATCCCTGGTGGAGAACTCCCCGTTCTGGAATTCCAAATAACCCGGACCCAGTTCGAGCCAGCTAGCGCCAGCGGAGTAGATTACGCTACCTACCCAAGTATTGAGGCTGGCCGTGAATCCTTCTTTCGTGATATTCTCAGCGTTGGCAGTAACGCGAATGTGGTCATATCTGCCGAGATCGAGTGCGTTGAATCCAACAGGGAGTCTGGGAGGGGCAACAAAGGGCTTTCCGAAAGTGACTTCCTTTGTCGTCGTCTCCTTTTGAGGGTTGTCCCACGAACGGACCTCTTGAGTTTTCCAGGATCCAGTACTAGACATGGCGTGTAAATTGAAATCGAGTCTTTAAAAGATTCTCGAGTGTAGAGTTTTTGGGTAGGTTTGTGTGAGGAGGAGGAGGATAACTCAATTACCGTGAAGAGGCTCAGGAGGTGGAAACAGCCCATAGTGGCAACCAATGGAAAAGCAAATGTATTTTTGATTAACGGTACTCTCCCATTCGCAAAATCTTCGCGGAAAGAGAGGTACTTGGCGATTCATAAAGTATTCGAATGCCCTTGCGCCAAGACCCGGATATTTGGTATGTCTTGGCACCAAGGTATCCGAATACTTGATGAATCGCCAAGTACTAGTACTGGTGTGGGGTAGGGTCATATCATGGGGTAGTTAGACGGTCACACTTGGTGTTGAGTCCCGTTGTGACTCACCCACTTAGTAGATAGCTTGGCGTGCAGAATTTTCTGTATATAGCCTCTTCAACCTTCTGTAACTAGACAAGCGGGCACAACACACAAGGCAAGCATACCATTGTCAACGTTTCCTTTTTCTACTTTGATTGGGTCAAGCACTTCTCTCCTACTATCCTCTATCCGGTAAATTAAGTGGGTCAGCATCAAGTCAATCCCCTACCCATTTATCTTACGGTTTTTCACCCTCCACTTTGCTGCGTTGGACCAATCAAAAAATTTTCCCCGACTCACGATAGTTTACATTTGGCTTTTACTTTACGAGGTGTTTGTGTTTTTTCTTTGGGGGCATTATGGCGGATGCGAGATTGCTTGTGCGTGTCAGGACGGCATCCTATGCTGTTCCTGGTGGTTTCCCTGTAATTATTTCTCACGTTGGTGATTGTTTGAATCAGGCTGGTGATGAAGAGTTGGTTAGATGTGTTCGGGGTGCTAATCCCAAGGTTATGAATGAGCTTACGGCGGCTGCCAAAGCGGCTATGGGAGTCATGGGGTGCCTAGCAGGGTGCAGAATTGACAAGGACAACTCAGCGGGGGTGCTTTACAATGAGCACTCACAGGATTCTTTGTTCGCGCTCTCGTCTGGCACGGTTGCGTGTTCCAGCACAGGTACGGGTTCCTTGGTTGGTGAGAGGCTAATCGAGGGTCCACAGGGTACGGCACCGGGCGATGCAGTTCTTACAGTAGGATGTGCGTCACAATTCACCAGCTCGTGGCCCTCTGGGTTATCTGGCCTGGATTCCTCGGAACGGGCACTTTACAAAGGAATGACGCTCGATCGGGCTTCAGACGACGATTACGTTCCCTCGTCGGTCGTTGTTGATGATGTCGCCATGTCATTGGGTGAGAATAAGACTTCTGAGACTAATGGACTCGGAGATAGCAAATATGCTTCGGCGGGTAATGTGGGTGTGGTTGGACATGTTGCCTCGCTCCCCTCTACTGTTCCTTATTCGGTTTCGGCCACACAGGATATCCTGGGTGCGCTGGCGGACTACGAGGCGGGTGTGCTCCCGTCGAGGCCATCTGAGTTGGATTCTGATGCCGGGGATTCTATGGAAATTGAGGAACAATCGGCCCAGCTGGTGCCTGATGCTGTACTGACTGACAAGGAGAGGATTGACCATTTAGAGTCGGGGGTGGAGGAGGACAGGGACTTGTTCGACCGCTTACGCGACATTACGGAGGACCTAGAAGTTACGGTTACATCCGCAAAAAAACTCGATTTTGCATCCACACGCATCTGAACGCACCCTGTAGTGGAGTTTGCATCTGGTCAGCATCCTGTGCATCCTGTGAATCCAGTTTTAAACTTCAGAAGCCAAAATCGACATGTAAATGTTGTCCGTTAGGGCTGAAAATTCATGTTTGTCTACGTAATTGTTAGATTAATCTTAAAATGAAACGGGTTTTTTGATTACATAACTTCAAAAAGATTGTCCCACAGAAGGCAGCCAGAAGATGCAGGGTGCGCTGAAATGCAAATAACGCAAACTGATTTTTTTTGCTGATGTAGGGACCTCCTTGCGTGGAAGAAAGACGTTGTCGAGAATGGATGCTCTCGCTGCTCCGTTCCAAAAGTTGAGAAAACTATGGATACCAATGCAGTCGACTTGACGGTGGCTGTTCCTTTAGCGAAGACCCGTGAACGCTCATCCGGTTCGAAGGCATCACCTGCTATACCTCTGGCTGGTGCTGGCCCCTCCGGGACTTCGGGTTCTGCTCGTGCCGGTAAGCGTGTGGTGGCCAAGGCACCCCCGATTCCGGCAGCTGTCTCTGGGCAGGGCCAAAAAGACGTTCCCTCTCCCTCGGTTACGATCCTCAGACGGCCCACCTATGCGGATACTGATAAGGCAAGGGTTACGAAGAGTTTTGCTGTGGTGGCCGCTTCGGGAGCTTCGCCTGATGGCTATAATGTTGTGAAAGGTAGAAAGCGATTCGCCAGGCGCATGGCCGTCACACCAGACCCGATTACGTCGATACCGGTACGGGCCCGTCATTTGACGATTAAGTTCGAACGGAAGAGGGACGAGAGGTTTGTTCTCCCTGTTGATGTTACAGTTAATAATATCAGGGATACTTTAAATAAGGCGCTGTTTGCACTGAACTGCGGGGCTTATTTTTCTATGGCTGGACTTGGTAAGTGGGGTGATGTGCTACTTACTTTGGCGGCTACAGAGGCAGATGCGATGGTCGGCTACTACCCTGCCTTGCGCGAGGCCTTGGGTTCACTGGGGTTGCATCACTTTACGTTTGCAAGGGATACCGAAAAGGTCAAGGTTTTTGTCGGGATGGTTCCCCTTTCTAGATTTGGTGGGGGCTGGCAGCCCGCTGAGTGGGAAGGTCGTACGGCCTTTGATCACCTTGCTGCTGACATTGAACAGAGCAACCCGGGTGTAGTTGTTGCTGCGCGCCCCTCCTGGGCTGGTCGTCTACATAAACTGAAGGAACGCCGGGCAAACCATGCTGGGCTTATCCTGGTTCTAGAGATGGCACCGGAGGTTCGGACACTGATGGGTGCTACACAGCCTCGTATTGTTGTGGCCGGCAGGCCGAGAGTGTGTCGTGTTTGGCGTGAGGATAATCCTACGGTTGTCTGTGCCCGTTGCCAGACTGTCGGTCACCATTCCGGGGAATGCAAGAACAAGCCGGTTTGCGCATTTTGTCATAAAGAACATACCACCGCCAGTCACACGTGTCCAGTACTGTCATGCCGTAAGGTCGGGACTGCCTGCACGCACGTACAAAGGGTTTGTTTGTTGTGCAATTCTGGTGATCACTTTACCGGTCATCGTGATTGTGCGGCATTACGTGGTGCCTCTTCCTCCCCCCCTAAGTTAGGACCGGCTACTCCGGTTGTGGCTGACCATACGTCTGTTACGGGTGTTAGTGATGGGTCCCGGGGACGTTTGAGGCGTCAAGCTGCTCGGCCTGGTTCCCCCCTTGCTTCACACATGGTTGATAATGGGGTTTCGGGTGTCGGCATATCAGAACAGAAATTGCGCTCTGAGATCAACCCCGACAGATCAGCTCACACACGTGAGGTTGTTGTCCCCTGCCTTGATAAAGGCAAAGGTATTGCACGTTCGCCGTTGGCTCCGGCCGGTGTTTCGAGGTCTGGTGGATGTGATACCCTTTCTCACGGTCCCCTGATGAGATACGTGCTGGGATAACTTTGGTGTTCTTTCCTTTGTTACACGGTTGCTATGAGGGATTTCCTTTGTAAGGTTTACGACAAATTGTATTGTTTCCTTGGTTACGTGGATATGCGACTCATACTGGGGTACGAGTCGGGCGGCAAAGGCTGTGCTAGGATTTCCTTCTACATAAGGGGGGGCTCCGCCCCCTATTTCCTTCCAGAGGTGGACGACCAACTGCTTCCTCAGCACCCCCACTGATATTCTGGCCATCGAGGCCTGCCTCCCCCCACTTGACCTCCTCCTAAGGTATAAGCGTCGGCTAGCCGCCCTCAGGATTCTTT
>Ga0307513_10004444_pt1 | contig 18723 bp, 20 predicted proteins | sample 15_EM_MG_FD_202174 | JGI IMG/M metagenome (GOLD analysis project Ga0307513, IMG submission 202174) | Populus trichocarpa ectomycorrhiza microbial communities from riparian zone in the Pacific Northwest, United States - 15_EM | ecosystem: Host-associated > Plants > Roots > Unclassified | place...
ACGGAGACGGAATCAACCTCGGATCGTGGACTGTCGAAAAGCTCGAGGTCGCTATCAGCGAATACTCTGAAGGATGCATTGTCGAAGCTTGCAGCGACGCCGCTGCAGAATCCCGTCGCGGCGCTGCACGCGAATATCAAGTGAGTACGTTCTTCAGGAGGTTCCGAGATAGTGAAGTGCTAATCAATGGGACAGCTTTGTCCCGTCGCAAATTCCGAGGCGGAGGAGGCTGCAGATGCTCGCCGTCGCCGTATGGTCGGTTATGATTGTAATCACGATGTGCGCGTGGTTGGTGCTTTGGTATGTGAATCCGGGGTTTCTTGGGGCTTGTCTCGCCTTGTTCTTGATGTTTAAGGTGGATGGATATATGCTCACTTCTTTGTGCTCTTGATACTCCAGGTCGTTCCCACCTCTGTGGCCGCTCCTGACGGTGTATCTTATCTGGGCACGGTGGATAGATGACTCGCCTGAACGGGGAGGGCGGAGTAGTCGGTGGTTTCGGTCTTCTAGATTTTGGAAATACTTTGCGGACTATTATCCTGCATCGTGTGTCTCTCCTGTCTTTCCTTCATGCTCTCTCTAATTTGATACAATTACTAGGTTCATGAAGGTACTCGAACCATTTGTTTACGAGTTGGTGGTAAAGAATTCAATTCAAATGCTTGGTTAGGAGGAAGACCTGCCTGCGGATCGACCTTATGTGTTTGGGTATCATCCACATGGTATGTCATAGCTACTGTCATACCTGCCAATATCTATTTCCGTGTCTCACGGAGACCTTGATATAGGTATCATCGGAATGTGCGTAGAGTGTATTCCCAAGTGACTCTGGTCTCATCGACATTTTATTTTTAGGGGAGCATTGGCTACTTTTGCGACAGAAGGTCCGAACTTACATTTCTTGCCGACGTAACCTCGCATATACTTAACTCTCTCGTTCTATTTCTAGCCACAGGTTTCTCAGCCGCGTTTCCAGGAATCAAACCCCACCTCCTAACACTAAATTCAAATTTCCAAATGCCTTTCTATCGTGACATTTTGCTCGCTCTTGGTGTTTGCAGTGTTAGCAAGCAGTCATGTTCAAACATTTTGAAATCAGGCCCGGGTTCTGCAATCACGATTGTAGTGGGTGGTGCAGCGGAGAGCCTGAGTGCGCGTCCGGGAACGGCGGATTTAACGCTGAGGAAAAGGTGTGATCTCTTTCCCCCTGGAGCTGGGTTCCAATGTTGAAGATTGATTTTAACGTTGGCTGTGATATGCAGATTGGGATTTATCAAGCTCGCGATTCAACATGGGTGCGGTGGAATTCCTTCCTTCCGTCGAGCGAGATGATGCACACATTTATTGACTCTTGAACGTGATTTTTCATTTTTAGAGCGGACCTCGTGCCTGTATTTTCTTTCGGTGAAAACGATGTGCGTTTGATTTACCTCAAGGGCTCCCCCTGGATATTGACAGGTTGTATTTTTAGATTTATGAGCAAATGCCGAACGAAAAAGGAACGACGATATATGCCCTGCAACGTAAATTCCAGTCGATATTTGGATTCACTCTACCTCTCTTCCATGGGCGAGGATTGCTAAATTGTATGTTGCATTCATTTTATTTAATTTTTTGAAAGGAAATTCCGACCTTTGATTTAGACAACCTCGGGCTCATGCCATATCGACGGCAAATCATAGCAGTCAGTGAGTTGAAAATTACCACATGCCTGTTCTTGAATGGACCGTGTGATTGACATCGCCATTGCTTCTAGTCGGAAAACCAATTCATGTAACCAAGTGCGATAAGCCTACCCTTGAAGAAGTTGTGCGCGTACAGCAGAGATACATCGAAGAACTTACGCGGTTCGTTTTCCCGCTTTTATTTTAACGCAAGGCTTATTAATGACTTTTGGTGTGCAGGATATGGAACACATACAAAGACACGTTCGCCAAGGCGCGTTTAAGAGAATTGAATATCATAGATTAGTCATGGACATAAGCATACCGGGCGGCTTTTATTCCCTCCTACAATGGGTACTTTATAGATTTTACTTATTACATTCATCCCAGTTCTGCCATGCAAAGGGCGTTTTTTCAAAGAGAATCCCGCATGACAAGGAATGTGTATAAAAATGGGATATCGCGATCTACTATTACTTGGCCGATTAAATATCGATAATGTAGTACTTAAAATATTGTATTTTGGGATTATCCACCATGAACGACAGATGGTCAATGTTTCCGAATCGACAGGTCAAGAGTGTCTCTCTCATCAATGTCCTGCGTCTTCATGTCCTGCGTCTTAGCAGGTTTGTCTTCTAATCTCCTTGCTGGCCACCCAACATATGTGACACCTGAATCGGCAACGTCGCCCGAGGTCAAGAGGGTATGTTCACAGAGCATACTGTCGTCCTCCATTGATGCTCCTGAGAGTAACCTTGATCCTGATCGCATAGCACATTGGTTTCCGATCTTGAGACGATTCAATGAAAAATTGCCTCGAGAATTGAGGTGGGCAACGATAGAGCAGTCGTCCAAGTTGACGTCGTCACCGATCTACAGGATGACAGTCAGAAATATGGACAAATAATGGGCAAAAATAGTCACCTCGACGAGATCAGGCTCTGTCATCAAACCAGGGTTGCCTCCTACCCATAGACCACAATTTTCGCCGATGGTGGCTCCAAGGGCGCGGAAATACCAAACGATATAGGCTGACCCCGTTAACGGCGCCAGGATGCCCCCAGAACCGACGTCTTTGAGCATGAAGGGCGTAAGGGTAAGATGCAACTGCCATCGCTGACAATAGCTGCTTTGATCCCAGTCATATAGGCCAGGTTTTCGGCGACCTATGAGGACCCACTTCACAGTGATGTCCCACAGAACTGTAATGATTCTTTCCAAAGTAAGAATGACGGCGAAACAAGTTCCGATAATCGCGTAGAGTATCCCAAATCGATGAGGAACAAAGAGTTGGAGATGGTGCAGGTGGATGTGGATCTGCTTCAAGACTTGGGCGGATCCAATGGCGCTTAAGGACCAGTAGATCGCGGAAAACGCCGTTGCTATCGCACTGATGACTACTAGCATTGCGTAGGGGAAAACGAAGTAATTCGCTTCTTTCTTGTAATATGCTTTGCCGAAAGGCGTAATAGTGTCGGATCCGGTGGCATGTTCTGGCAATCCCATTTTCAAACAAATCGCCTCGCCTTTATCTAAGATCCAAGGTAAATGAGAAAAACCATCGGATGGGGAGGTGAAGAAGCTACCATTTCCTATCCAGGTTGAACCGGCTGCGTAGGTCCCATTTCGCCCCCCCAGGGCTCCTGTGCCCATGATCGCACGGGTGCCAACCTGTGTCCCAGGGAGAAGTACGACTCGATCTGCGATCATGGCTGCGGCAGAAACATATACGATTAGCTGCTGATCATAAATTTAACGGATATGAGAAGGAAAAGCTCACCTCCGTTCTCAATCACAATCTTTCCACTTCCTTGTGTGTCTGTAGTTATAAAAAGAGACCGAGAACCAAAAACAACGTCGTCCCCAATCTCCAGTAATTCGGGGTCAGGACAATATATTCCGGAACCCGGCCAGTAGATACGTTGTCCAATTTTAGCGCCCATCGCCCTGTATACAATCTTCAGGAACGGGTCATCAGCTGGCCAGCGATCCGGGGAATAAAACTTACGGAAACCATCTCATAATGTGTGCCCAAAATTGTAAATGCTTCCCTTAGTGCCTCACGCGAAAGGAGGATCGAATTGATGTATCGCCGCAATAGAACTATTTGCGAAGTTGAGATGCTGTGTTCGTTATTAAGCCCAAAGGCCCGCTTGACCAAAATGCTGAAAGCAAGCTGGATTAAGGGTCTGAACAAAGCTCGAACGGTCCGAGATAGTGCATGGAATACCACGCGTTTGGGTGAAGCGAACCAGTATATTGCAGCCTCTAAATCGTTCAAGTTCTTGTGTTGGACGCGTGTCATATCAACCATGGCAAATATAGCAAGCATCCAAGGAATACCTGGTCTTGGTCGTCAGCATGAGTGCGAGGGACACACAAAAGGAATTTACAAGACAAAAAGATCACGAGGCCTATTATCGGCCACGCGACAAGGACCTTCAAGATTAAGCTCGGCTCCTCGAAAAGGGTTCGGTTGTATGCCGCGAATGTATTAGGAGAAGGAGCGTCATAAGAAGAAGCATGTGGTCCGTAGACAGATTCATCCGGAACTTGAAATCCAGGTGATATGGAGGTATAAATATTGACGAAGGCTTTTCGCCCAATGGTAATGGGTTCAAGTCGAAAATAACCGTCTCTTTCAACGCAGAATCCTCGAAGAGTCGCAGTATCCAGGTGGCAGCCGTCTCCAAGTGTGATCAGGTCACATTCGTAAAGCCTTGTTGATTCCTCGATGTATACATCCTTCCCAATACTGGCTCCGAGGAGGCGGTAATAAAGAATGGCCAACGAAGGATGTAAGGAGAAGATCCCTTGTCCAGTTATCCTGATTTTGATCAATTTCAAAATTAGGTCTAGAGTCCATAAATACAGTGACAAAATAAATACCGGAGACTTTGGTTAACGATCCACCAGCGTAGATAATATAATGACCACCTATTGCGACCATGGTTAGAAGAAACAAGCCATCTGGTAGTATCCAAATGCTTACATCTGATAAGTACCTGGTTGATAGCGCCCAATGACAATCCATTTGAAGGCGATAGCGGTGATGGGACAAACGGTATCAGCAACCATACGAGCAATGAGGATCGCTATGATCAACGCCCCCAGCCGATGCCAAAAGCTACCCGTTGTAAAAACCGCTAAATTGGATAAAGTCACCAAAAACCAAGACCCTAATTCATTCTTGCCAATGAGACAGGAATTGGTAACAGTTAGAATAGACGCACATGTAAACGCGGTTTTGAAAGGGTAGAAAACAAGGAAAGGAATGGCTTGAACAGCGAGGCAAAAGGGGTGAACTGGACTTCGTCCTCGCCTTTTCCCTCGATACTCTGGATCATGATCGAAACCGTGGTCCGTTGGTAAGGCCGTGGAGGAGGAACTGGCCGTTGACGCGTTGTGTTTCGTCTCGTCATCAATACCATAATCCGTCTCTGATCCGCCTTTTTCGTCAATCATGGCGGCTATTCCTTGGATGGTACTTTCGGAAAATAAATCCATGACTCCGATATCGACCCCCAACTGCCTTCGGAGGTGATAGGATAATTTACCCAGCAGCAACGAGTTACCTCCCAACAAGAAGAAGTCAGAGTCCTTCCGCATGTGAGCTGGGTCAACATCCAAAACGTCCGCGAATGTATCTCGCACGAGCAGTTGTTGTTTGTCGAATTCGATGATCTCGTTATCCAATGCCCGCTTTTCCATTCTGTCATAGTCGTATCCGCCAGAAAGGTCGCGAGTCAGTGGTCCACGAATAACATACATGTGGCTTGGAATAGCATAGCCAGGGATGAGGAGTAAGATGGAACTAGTTATGTCTCTCACAGTAAGCTTCGATTGCGGCGCCACGGAGATATAAGCGTCTAGAGAATCGCCGGGCCGTCGCCGTAGGGCTACATCGATAACGCCCTGTACGTTCTTTAACACGCTCTCAACAATATAAGCACTAATGGCGACCGTTGTGCACGGTATCGGTTCAGATATCAGGTGCTGATTGTCAGGTAATGCTGCCTCAAAATGTCGATGCAAAAGTGGTACGTCATCTGACAACTTGCCAATGCCAAAGCGTTTGGATAGGTCGATCCTTAGAGGCTTTCCAGCACTATAGAACATGCATTAGTAGAAGAGCAAGGATCAGAAGTAAATAATTCAATACCTGTTCTTCGGAACGTCCTCCATATATACAATAGCGAATGGCCATTTTGAAGGATGGAGATGCCCCCTTTTCGCCATTAGCAAACGCATCGGACATCAACAATTTGACGCTTACCTTAGTAAATCATGTAATTGCTGTATGCTAATCCGACTGCATCTCTCCTCGGATACTATAACCACACCAATTGCTTCTTGTAGAACATCATGTTCGATGGAAAACGCTAAAGCAAACTTAATAAAGGATCAGAAACCGAATCTGAAATAGCCGAAAATCTAACCTTGACGTAACCTTTGGCAACAGTGACGATCGCTTCTTCAACTTCAAAAGGAGACACAACTTCTCCTCCCTTGTTTATGATTTCCTTCGATCGTCCAGTGATGTATAGATACCTGTGTTTGTTTGTTTGTCAGAAACGTAATATAGAGCGAGCTTTACTGGCGAAATCTTACCCATCCTCATCTAGGTAGCCCAAATCTCCTGAGTCAAACCAGCCCTCAATTGAAAAAGCGGATCTATCGAGAGGGACTTCGATATCAGGCGAGAGTTCGTATCCATCGAAAGTTGGAAACCCGCGTACGCATATAGCGCCTATTCTTCCTGTCGGGAGTTCGTGTTCAATGTCATGAGTTTCGCGAATGGACACATATGGCCCGCAAGCAATGCCCGAGCATCCAGGGCGGTCAAGTTGATAATCTGTCGAGGGAGTAGCGATAGGCATGCATCTGAGAAGGCAAAATTAGCTGCATGTCGTTCGCATACGACAAGGATAGCACTTGCTCTGTCATCCCATAAGATGGAAGCACCACGGCCCCAAATACGCCTTTCAACTCGGAGGCAAGAGAGGGAAGCAATCCTCCAGCCGCATTGCAAATGAGTCGGATGTGCAGATCTCTGGATGAGTCAACGAAATCCGGTTTTGCTGAGAGAAGAGCGTGATGGACGGTGGGAGCAGCGTAATACCTATTTTAAAAGAAACAGCACGAGAGTTAGATCATTATTTCTTTGCGCACCATGAAATCATTTACCATGTGGGTTTGAGGTTCACCGCCAGAGACCAAAACACGTTCGGATCGAATCCACCACACATGATGGAAGACCCGCCAGAAAGAATAGGCGCGAGTACATTCCGCGCTATTCCCCCTACATGGAAAAGCGGCATCATATTCACTATGTAGACGTTGGCATTGGTGTATTCCAAAAGCACAATGATAAGTGTCACATACGATTAATGTCACCTGGCTTTAAATCCCAAGAGTGTACTATGCACCAGGTACCCACCAGTAAAGTTCGGAGCGAGTATCGAACAACTTTCTTTTTACCACTGGTACCCGATGTGTGGAGAATAAGTGAGATGTCGTCTAGTCCGTGTGCCTCTGCAGGTCGAGAAGAAATAACGACGTCGGTATCTTCTGGCATGAACACGTCGAACAATCCTGCGGGACCCAAAATTCGGCCATTGATATAAAAAATCTGGCAATTGAGCTCTTCCCGGAGCGATTCCAGGTTCAATCGTTTCCCAATATCTTTTGAAGTGATGATCGCTTTAGCTTGTAGTCGTAACACATCGTCCTTGAGCTCGATCGCGGTACAACTCGCATTGATGGGGGCACAGGAGTGATAATTTCCTAACGCCAACAAGGCGACCGCATTCTCCGGACCAGGAGGAAGAACCACCATGATTCTGTCGTTCTGCTTCAAAGGAGGTCGATCGGCAGCATGGGGGAGGACGAAATTGGAGACAAAGGCGCGCAAGCCGTCATGAGTCAAGGGTGGCCTTCCTGGGTCAGGAGAATGGATAGCGGGCTCAGCGCCCGAGCACAGGCATTGCGCGAGTGATCGAATTTCGGTCTTGGAGAGACAATCGCCAAGATGTTCCCCCAGGGAGGACCTCTTCGGCACAGTTTCGAGGACGGAGAGTGGGATGAACATCGCGTTTGTAGCGCCTGCACTTGAGCGCAGAGAAACCTTGCCTTCTAGCTGTTGTAAGATTCACACTTCGTGGGAGTACCTTCGTCGTTTCGGAATTGCGATGGGCTCTTATATTCATTATGTCACGAAAAAAAGGGACGAACCACCTTCTAATCGTTTCGCTCAAGCATTCCTTACCTCCGGATGGAATTTGGCATTATGGTCTGTAGCAGTGTCAAAAGGAAGGTGGCGGACTGTGCCACTACATACAATGGGGAAGGCGCAGGTCAATTAGTGTGGGTTATATGATGGGCAATGGGTGTTTGCGCGGGTGGGGGGGCGCTGCTTTCGTGACATTGCAAGTGGGGTTGGTTGCGGCTCTATCGATAAGCGAGCAAACATGTCAGTGGAGCTCCCGGACAAATAGACACAATCTCCATCTCTCCTTGGACTCTCCTCAACAATTTCTTGTTTAACGCTTGCCACAATGTATATAAGTACGAGCAGACACGATGGTTATTTACGTATTTGTGCAAATTTTATTTAGGATCTTCTGCCACGGGTATTACGAAACTCTGGAGAAATTCTTCTTGCTTTCGCACGCGTTGACATTTTAAATTGTACTGGCACTCCAGCCATGCCAATCGACTTACATCATATGGTCTGAATCACGTTTAGTTATACATATAGTAGACGGTTGAAAAGACGCTATACACCAACTACTGTCGGTATCATAACCCATAAGGCCTGAAAACCCATACTCTGGAGTCTGGACCGTCCACGTATGAGTTATGAGGGTGCCGAATAAGTACTCCAAATGCTTGAGTGGGAACTAAATCTCAGATTCACTGATGCATATCTTTGCGATCAGTCGCTTGTCACTCGGATCGTCGCTGTCGCACAGCATTTCATTAAAAAAAATACAATTCATAAAAAGTCATCACAATCTGTGATACTTGTCATTTAACACCCAATTGAAATTCCGTTGAAAGGACCTAAATTTACGATTGCATTTGAGGAAGAGCACGGTAGCAGCTACAAGAAGTCTGAACTTACCGCTGTGGTCGTCGATGCTTCCTGCTAATATATTTGGAACAGTCCCAATAGTACATTGAGAGTTCGTATTGTCTTGACCTACGCAGGTCCAGTAAGTATTGAAACGTCAACACACTTCAAAGGCTCCACGAACCTGGGCAAGAAATCCAGGCGTTCGTGCTAGAGATATGGATTTCACCTTCAGTATGGGCATATCCGAGGAACCGACCTAAATTTTGCGGTTAGAACAGAAGCTCGACATCCCCCCGATCACAAATACTTACCTGGAAGGATGGGGACCAAGTCTTTCCTAAAATTTATGTCAGATAACAATGATGAAAATGGGAAGCATGGCGGACTTGTTGTTTATTCGGACCATGTCAGCCCTTGCATTTACAAAATTGACAAAATCTGCATTTCCCACCTAAAGACGCAGAAAAGGTTGAGCAACGACCTCACAAAGAGATACCATAAGGCAAACATACACGAGGGGCGGAGAAAGAAATTGTCTTCAAAACTGTCGTTGACGGAAGGTTCAAGGACAAATGAGCGGTGCTTATGATAGCCAAAGCTGCTCCTGTTTAGGGGCTAGAGTTAGCGCTCGTATTTTTTGAGAAATGGTGTTGATGACATACCTAAGGAGTGCCCTACAACCGTCACTTTCGTCGTGCTGTAAGTGGAAAAGCCTTTCTTCACTGCAGCCAGAACTGCTGCAGCGGACCTGTGACCATGGTTCAGTCGAGGAAAAAACCGATATATCAACTTATCTTACCGTGCATGAGCGTCACCAAACCCATTGTGCGTCTTAACGGAGGATCCTATTCCAGGGAAGAGAGCGGAATCCAATTTCGTGAGGGGAATATCGATATCTGTTAATAATGGCAAGCTGGCAGAAAGAACGCTGGGTCAATGGGCTGGCTATGGAATTCAAGAATCATTCACATCTTGTCTCCATCGGTGCCCTAGAGCATGTCAGTTAACAGCCAGTTGGTTATCTCGACTCAGAAGGGAGCTCACTTGGTATCCCACGATGATAGTCTATACCAAGAAGTTCAGTATAACAAAGGGGCGACATGGACGTCAATTTACCTGCAGTGTCGTATCATACCCAACATACCAATACTGTATCGTAGCCCCGTTTCCTCCAGAAGCAATGGGTTTAAAACCGTTGTTCTGATTACAGTTCGCTATGGAGTCCGTAAGATCTTGTTAACCATCGACTGAAAATGAACTCACTGCCGCAAGACCATGCCAGAGTAGATGAAGGTGAACAGTACGCTGCACCAGCGTAGTAGGTGTATGGCTTGTACGAGGCTACCTGCTCGTTCGAAAGAGTCGATATACTCTGACGAACTTCCAATACCGGTACTGCAACAGTGCCAGCCACAGCTGCAAGAAGTACCAAAGCAATTCCAGAAGCCAGGACCATAATTCTGGAGTGGATGCAGGAAATGTGCGACAAGGAAGCAAAGCAGGTGGGACCTTGGGAAGTTGCATGAAAAATAGGCTCCCTTATAAGAAATTTCTTTACGAGATCTGAAGGGAAGGCAACTGTGTAAAATTAGAATTGATCGTCTCAAGTCCTGTAGATTGTCGCCTTTAGATTTGCGATTAGCTCGGCCAAGGCAACCCAGAGGACTTGGAATATGCTGAAACTCATGAAGCAACAGGTAGCGAAGAGTCGTTTGTAAAGTACTCCATATGCGTCAAAGTCACGTACTTCGTCTATGGCATGGTCGCGTCATAGCATGACCTCGCAGTATTTGTTGGGTGTCATTTAGTTGCCTTGTTCGGGAATGAATTGATCCCGTGAAATAGGCATTCAGCGAGGCGTTATTAGGAATAGTGCAAGATTGTATTCGGAAGACGAAAACAGAGCTCAGATGCCTCAGCGAAGCTTCCCAAGTACAGGCTTCCTGGTTTGGAACAGACAGCGCGCAGACATCGGAGGAGCAAGCTTCTGCTATGGATAAAATTTTGCCAGGCGTATCCGACGCTAAGAGTTGCCAAATTATGAAAGTAATGTGTAAACATCACCAGAGCGGAACGTACTTGTAGCCACGTGCGTTGTGTTGCATTGATGATTTGATGCACCGGCACCTAGGCTGGTGTGGGGCAAATAAAATTAAGTGGGGAAATGTATTAACCAGATGAAGCCTGCTTGAGAGCTCACTGACCCGAGGGCGGAACAGAAATTGCGACGTAGGTGTGGCATTTATGGTAGACAGTGCGATTATTTGAGGCCGTTGTCGTCCTAAGTACTTAGATTCGGAGAAGATCCTCCGTAAACCAGTGTTGTGCCAGTTCCATAACACTTATGACAGTTAGGAACAGTTATATTTCGGTTAAGAACAGTTATGGATTGATAAGAACTGTAACCGTGACCACCAAATAGTTCTAACGCGCGAAGTTCTCAACTGTGTGACGTGTTCATCACCTGACATGAACAGTTACAACACGTGATAGAACTCAGCTGGTGGCTGTGGGAGAGTTGATAACACGGCAGGGGTTGCCGCATCGAGGACAGCTAAAAACTTAGTCCAATATATTAATCACTATTTTAAATATTTTGACAATTTAAATTTCAAGTAAAAAATACTCTTTTATTCTAAATGCAGGGGAAAGTTGTTTGGTAACAAAGATTTTCTGTAGAAAGGGCTCCAATATGGAAATATCTGGCAGGGGCATGTCCCAAAGATTTTAAACAAGATTTTAAATCTTGGTCAAATCCAATACTTTTCCGGAGATAAAAAGTACAAAGCGCTCAAAGATTTTCAATTCTCATGATTTTTACTACAGAATTTAGTATTTGAAATATTGAATTCTACTTTGGAATAAGTTTTTAGTGGTCCTGAATGCGATAACCCCTGCCGTGTAACTGTTAATAACTGTTATGAACTATAACTTTAACGGTAACTGGAACTCATAACTTTAGTTACTAACCGCACAACACTGCCGTAAACATTCATTCGAATAATCGCCAGGGTGAGAAAAATATTGTTCAACATTCCGGATCCAGCACGCGATTGAAACAAGTGCATATGGTTTTGCCAGAGATGCGGACCCCGGTGCCATCATCTCCGGTGGGTCGTGGGGGTAAACCATGGAAGAAAAAATATAAATAATGAGCCAAGGCCACTAGAGCAAAGGCACATAGAGTTACCACTATCCCCAACGACTTACTGGTTGTCCAATTCTCGGTATGGGGGACTCGAAATTGGCTGATCAAGAGGCGTACAAGCGCGTTTATTGTTCCCCACAAGCACGACACCACCGTGATCACTAGGAAAGGTCAGTGCTCCGTATTTGCGGAACTTGTTCAGCCAAGAATTCGTGAGAGCCTCCGCAAACGTGAGCCGGGGCCCGGAAGAAAGATTGATCTGAAGAAAACATGGCGGAACATTGAACGGCCAAGTACTAGTAGACTCCAAGTTGTTGATCACGATCGGATACAGATGGAAACGCGGATGCATTGCGATAGGGATTGTGTCCGAAGTAGAGCGAAAAGTACGTCAGATATCTGAATTCCAACATGTCAGTAAGGAGGTTCCGCATAAATATTCTTCGCTGAAACCCACCCATCAACTCTATCTATTCTATACCGTAGTACTATTAATGTATGGCGCACAGACATTGGGATCATGGAGCTGTGAGGGGTCCTTCGTGAAGTAGCCGAGTCGCAGACCTTCCATGTACGACCTTATTAAAATAGGAAGTGAATTCAGGAGATGGAAAGGTAGGAACGCCCAAATAGTGCGCACCATTGTCGAGCAGTGTTGTTCGCTAGACTGGAGATTTCGATTTTAAAGTTCCACGACTGTAACCCATCAGCTTAGTGTATGAAATGCATAAAGTTACGCACGATCCATCCAGCACCTTTGCTGTATGAGTACTTTTGAGCATCTGCCCACTTGTGGAGGAACTCATCTGTAGCCGCAAATTGGGTCGACAAGCCCCATTCTTCGTAATGAGGAACGAGATATCAGTCCAAGTAAATTCCGGGTAGAGCGATATTACCTCCAAACCAAAGTGGGCTATTTCCAAGTGCAGCATCGTTTTGGATGCGATTCAGATCTAAGACGGTATTTAATTTCTGTACAGGTGGTGACGAAGATAGAAATAGACTTACTGCAGACGTGTGTCAAATACGCCTCTTCATTTGCATCCGCGACTCCCTGCACGACGAATCAATCACGTCTATCAAGCGAAGAATGTCATATCAACATACTCCGAACCTGTTTGAACAACAAATGAGTGTGGAGCAAGTTTTAGATGGCTTATACATACGAATAATACAGATGATTATCATAGGCTTGGGGGCCAATAGCTGCGTTAGCTGGGTTTGAGGGGTTGTTGTGTTGCCAGCTGATATCCATGAAACTAATCACAAATCATCAGTAAAACCCTCTTCTTGTAAAAGAAATGATAAACTTTGTCACCAATGCCCTTCTGCGTGAAAGACGCCATCTCAGGCCTCCCTGAGCAAAAGCAGTGTTCAAATCGAGCTGCCTCGCTACTTGCTCAAAAACGGGGGCAGCATCAGTCAGAACCTGCAGAACTTCAGAGTTGAAGATAGACGAAAGGGTGGCGGCAATTGCGAACGCGGAGGTAACGTTCTTAGCGGCACCGAGACGAGGAGAAGGTGGTGAGTTAATTCCCGGAACAGGAATACCCATGGATATTTCAACTGCGCGAACTGTTTGAACGAAGTTTTTCTGGACTATAATCGCAATGAAATGGATAAATTGTTTGTCAAATATGAAACGTACAATCCCCAAGTCCAGGGGTCTTGTTGGCATCCATGATGGGTTCGTTCATGGCCTCCAACACCGCCACAGAGCCAAAGTTAGGATCGAGATGCGAGAGAGCGGTCATCACAGCCGTCCAGATAAGGGCGCGGTGGTAATTATACGGCGTCTATACAAGGATTAGATCTTAGAGGAAACTAGTAGAGACGTTTCTTGTTCACATACGTAGAATTGGACGTCGTTGGTACATCTAGATAAAGGAGTCAGAATCATCAACCATTAGCTCTGGATCGCATCTTACCTTCCTGCGAACATTTGACCCGGAGAAGCCACACCAGGAAGGGCGTGATGGTCTAATATAACGGTTATACCAGCAGCTTTCAACTGCTGCAGGCCGCGTTGCTGTGGGGGAGGGCAATGAGGGATTGATTACAGGACGGAATGGGTGACATACGAGTTCGAGAATCCCTCCTTTGGGATAGAATTCTGAAGTCCTGTCGACTAAAGGTTCGACGATCCAATAGCCAAGCTACAAAACCAGTCAGCCATTGCATGAAATACTATACTGTGGAAGCGCACACACCGGAACGCGAACAGTGTTCATTCCAGCGTCGACAAGTTGATCGACATCTACTTGATTAAACCAACTTTCCCTAGATTTTGACACCTCAACTTCAATAAGACATAGGCTGAGGAAGGAATTACCAGTGTCCTTTAAATTTTTCATCGACAGTCGCAGGGTAGGCCTGAGCAAGGGCACTAAAGGATAATCAACACATGGGCCCCGAACAAATAAAACATAACGGACAACTCAGTTGCGATGCATTTGGAGCAATCATTCAGGCAATTCTCTCCGCCCATGCTGACCCATTCTGTACGAAAAGTATGTGCTTAGAATTCAAGACCAGTGCCAATCTTTGTACCTGCAGGAAGCATCCAGGGTTCAAGGACAAGCCTAAATCGCTCATCACCATTACTCAAAATCAGCGAGTTTAAGAATATGAAGACGTACCAGGAGCCAATGTTTACACCGTATATTTTATCCGGGAAGCCTGGGAGTACATTGACAGAAAGAACGCAAGTACCCAGAAGAGATAAATAGAGGAAAAGAGCGGAAGACATGTTGCAAATGCAGATTGGTCTTCAGGTGGTTAAACGAAGGTGGGTAGCCTGAGGCCTTGTAGTGTTTAATTCAAGTAAACGAGCGACTGGAAAGGGGGAATAGTATCAGTTCGCCCGGGGCTCAGTCGGCCACTTTTAAATCAAACTTGGCTGTGAATGATATATGTCAATGTTAGACCATTTCGAGATGTTCTTTCGCTTCCTCTGAATTGCGGCATCTAAACCATCGCAGGAGTCCCAGCGTCCATCGGATCCACTTGCCATCCACGCCTTCTTAGAACCTACAGTAGAAGTCCGGTTTTCGTACCCACCGAGAAGATGTAGACGCCTGAGAGTCTGAGCTAGTGGTGATGGCCGAACCTCCAAAGTTTCGCCATTATGATTCGCCGTCATGGTGAGTCGTATGGCGCGGGAACCTGGCGAGTCCTGGCCAGAGTGGCGAGGGTTAAAACCGGGAAAACACTGAGGGTAAAAATTGGGTAAAAATTGGTGTGCAGAACAACTCATGCCTTTTCAGCAAGGGAGATGATTCAGTGATGTAATAAGGGCAGGTGGAATCCTGATGCCAAATGATGGGATCAACACCGGATCAATGAAAAATATTGAAAGAGAAGACAAAAATGAGTGGAATCGTTTATAAAGTTGCTATAAAGTTGGTTTGAACTTTGGGGACGGTTTGGAGAAAATTAATCATGAAATGACCAAGAAGGTCCTCATCGTGTTGGTATTGGACCTTGGTTCAAAATTTGACCGCTAAACTCGGTCTATACCTGAACCTCTTGCCACATTCGCCACCCACTTTCGAAAAATTTCTCGCGTTCGGTAAGCAACGTGATAATCGTGAATAAGAATTTGTTGAGTTGGTTTATCAAGGCGGTTTCCCACCGCGCCTTTCCGTGTGAATGGTTGCTTCCATATAAAATTTAGTACGGTGGTAGAGCGACGGGGGGCAACGAGACAACCACCGCATGCCAAGGGTATCAATTCTATTGAAAGTACTAGTTGAATCAAGACAGGCATGGCTGGTGAAGTAACAGAAGAGGTGCGATGGCCAGTGGAAAGGCCGCATTACGTCCGGGAATTTGAAGACCTGTGAGATGATGATTTAATTTTCATGGATGGAATTTGTCAACCGGCGCAATACGTCATACCATTCGACACTGCTCTACTACTGATGAAGCCCTTGCTTTGTGGTTTCAGGACCCTAGCTTTCGATTTTTATCCTTCGGCGTTTGAGCGAAGGCTTCGCATGTAGGTGAGATCCAGACGCCATCGGGGGTGGGGTTGCCAGGGTACGTTTCCTCAGGTTTGACCCGGTCTGCTGGGGTCGAACAACAGCTATACTTGCTATCTTTTGGAGATTTTCTTCTGCAAGCTCCTTTTTGCGACCTATCTCCTTTATTCTGAAAAATGGTGTAAAAGAATTTCCTTGCACCCAGAAAAGTGGAGCTAAAACTCACATCTCCCTCAACTCACGATTGTGCTTCTTCAAATTTTCAATGTCATCACGATGTGATTGTGAATCAAGTGCTAGGTCATTTATCCTTGGGGCACCGGGAGGTATAAATACCCCACCAAAGTAAAAACAAAAATAAAAAACTCACTCAACACTCATCCCATCAGCTACGAACTCCTCTGCGTCAATACGATCTTGTGCTATCTTCAGTTCGCTTTCTAAATCGGCCATTCTTTCCCCGAAGATAACTCAGCAGCTATTTCGATGGGAAGATAATGGAAGAACCAACTCAGCTCTCATTTCTCTGTTCTCCGACGTCCTTCCCCTCAGTTGCTCTTCTGTTTGGTGCAGTTCGAGACACAAAACATTGATCCTTGCAGCAACGAACAAGGTGAATTCGACATCGTGCCACGACGAAGGGAGACTTACTGATCTTTCAGGTCCTGGATCACCGTCACGGTCTCCTCATTTGTCTGATCCTGGGTCATATTGTACAACTCGATTTCTAGGTCGCCCATTCTTTTTGACAAATACTAGGATAAGGGAGTCATTGCAAAGAGGACAAGAAGAAGCTTACTCGTTCATTAGGTCCATCTTCTCTACCGACAATTCTACGTTTTTCTGGTAATACGCCAGGCCCTTTGCCGCGAGGCGGGTAGCGTCGGCTCTCAGATTCTCGCACTCTGTGGTCTTTTCTGCGAGACGCTGCTCAGCTTGTTCGAGCTTCTCCTGCAATTCGGAAAAATTGGTATTGGGGATGTGGAGGTATATGCGCCGAACGGCGGGCATGATAAATGGGTGATATTTCTTCGGAAGGTGGGAGAGCTATTTCGACCCCAAACGACGTGAGCATTAATAGGTGCGATAAACCGCGAATATAATGCGGACAGATACCTACATCTGGCATGACTTCGTGTTCTTTGTAAGGGCACGGCACTATAGTTAGCGGAGGGGGAGACGTACCGACATGGAAAGGGGTTCGGCAGTCAGGACAATAACAGGTCAACTCCTCGTCTGGCGCGTTAATGTGCTGCGTAAGGCATTTCTGGCAGTAGAGATGCCCTTGTTGGGTGAAAAATGAGAATTAGTCGAATTTCAGACGCCAACGACAAGAGCCAAAGCTAGGCAGGCTGAGTCCGAGGATCATGATACTCACCACAGGGTAGAGACACGGTATTTTTGAAAGTGTTGAGGCAGATAGGACATTCGAAGGCGTGATCCATGGTAGAGCAATGGATAAAAATGTGTCTGCTCAAGCGGTTGGGGGATGGGGTGATTTAAGTCGCGACGCGTTGCCGTTTTTGGAAAGCGACGCACACACGTGACCTCATTTTCAGAACCTTTTGGTCGCGACGTCAAAATTTCAATTATCGTTTAGAAAGTCGGATATATGAATTTGGATAATATTTCTGGTAGTGCTGGCCTTGTGTAGATGTTTATGTACATAGAAACAAAACAAAAAATGAAGATCCTGTATTTAGTGGAATGTCAAGGCATGAAGATCTTTGCGTTAAGGGAAATGCAAGATATGGGGATATAACAAAATATAGGAATCAGAGTTGGCCGGAATAGTTTGTCTCATGTATAGTGACGCGCTCGCTTTTGCACCTGCGGGTAGTTTGGAGGAGGGCTATCGCTCTCAACCCTCACCCTTCGTCGTGTGGGTAAAGGTCTGATGGGCCGCGAGTATAACATGGACTTCGTAACGGGAGATGGAAGTGCAAACGAGTGTGACCTGTGGCCAGGGCCGGATATGTCTAGTTCGTCGTCGTCTCGCCAGCGCGCAGTTACCTCCTGCTCTTTCAATTCTAGCTCTTCTATGCTTCGCGGCCATCAGACTCACATAACACACATTAGGCGGGGGACTCACCGTTCTTTCAGCTTCTGGTTTTCCGCAGATAACCTTTGGGACCTTCTTTGTAATTTCGTTTTTTCTATCTCCAGATCCTCACACCGCTGTTGAAATACCTCGAGTTCCTCGATTCTTGACTCAAGGTCAATAATCTCTTCCTTGGCATCGGCTTCGCCTTGTGCATGAGCATCACGAGCGGCAGCGAGTCCTTCACATTTTTTCAACAAAGCTTCTTGACTCCAGTTTCTGCTTTCAAGACGCTTTTCTGCATGTCTGACCTTCTTTTGCAGGGCTGTGTATGCCGACGTGTCGATATAGACGCGCCGAACTGCGTGAGAAATGAAAGGGTGGTATTTTGCTGGAAGATAGGAAAGCTATGGATTCAGTCAGCAACGGTATACACTAGAAGTTAAAGTGAAACGTACATCTGGGATGACTGTCGTGAAATCGCGTGATTAGCTCGTGCCGCCACTCAGAAAGTGGGGATTTACCTATGTTGAAGGTAGCTCGACAGTCAGGGCAATTTGAGGTCAGCCCTTGGTTTGCGGGAACATTGACGTGATCCGTAAGACATTTCTTGCAGTATAGATGACCTTTACACGAAATGTCGAGTTCAGGCACGCACGATAGCAACGGATAAACATTCAAGTCGCGTACCGCAGGGTAGACAGACTGGGTCTTTGAAGGTCGAAAGGCAAATAGAGCATTGTAAGGTCATTTCACGAGTCAAATTGGCAGGGAATGACCGCAGTGGCCAGTTGGCATAAGGATGT
>Ga0307513_10004445_pt1 | contig 18722 bp, 19 predicted proteins | sample 15_EM_MG_FD_202174 | JGI IMG/M metagenome (GOLD analysis project Ga0307513, IMG submission 202174) | Populus trichocarpa ectomycorrhiza microbial communities from riparian zone in the Pacific Northwest, United States - 15_EM | ecosystem: Host-associated > Plants > Roots > Unclassified | place...
GCCGGGTGGTGAGGACGGGAACAAGGGTGTTGGGAGGCACCAGGCGCAGGAGGTGCAATCCTAGGACGCCCGGACGTTCAGGACGTTCAGGACGCACAGGACGCAAAGGCGGACGTTTAGGACGTACAGAACGAATGGGGCGGACGCACGCCGTCCGGACGCGGGCCCTATCTGTCTGGAGTAAACATTTTTTTTGCTGATGAACTGTCTGTCCTGCCCTGGCGGGAGCTAGGGGAAGACACTCAGAGTTTTCATTTGATATTTCCCCAGATTCATTGGTGTGAAAAGAAAACAAAAAAGGATGGGATATGATGAAGCTTTTAATTTCATTTATTTCCTTGAATAAGTTAAATTTTCCTGTTGATAAGAATGTTCTTGCATTTACACGGGCAACACAAGTACAGTCTTGAAATTTGTTTTAAGATGGAATTGGAAGAATCTCATAGGTTGGGAAATATTCACATTGATGTTATACTTAGGTATTAGTGATTAGTTTTTGTTTTATTTCTTTTGTTTTTGTTTTGATTTGGGTTTTTATTTGCCATGGGATACTTCCCGAATGCAGCGGTTGGACCCTAGGGAGTGCTGTTCATGTACCTAAAATCATACCACGGAATTAACAAAAAAAATTGTGCGTGGACAAAATTAACCGATCGCCCGGGTGAGCGCGGCAACGCATCTCTTCCGGGCCCCCACAAAAATCATTACCACCCAACAGACATCTCATAATACTTTCTTTTTTATATATAATATTAAGGCTGATGGGTGGTGTGCAAGTACTGAATACTACCATGTATTTAAATTATTTTTACTCTTAGTTAGGTTGGGGTGGTTGCATCGGGGAGGTTGACAACATCACGGCGAAAATTATGAGCGTTCGTTGATCGGTTAATTTTGTCCATGCACAATACAAGGTTATCGTATCACGACTCCCACACATTTGTTGGTAATGAGCCATATATACATCATTGGCGACTAAACACAAGGTGTGTGGCAGCGAGTAGCGGGAATAGGGAATAAAGAACACCACATTTAAGCTAAGTCTAACTAGAACTTTGCCAAGTGCCAAAGAAAGAGAAGAAAAACTAGACAAATACAGAAACCAACCATGCGAATCTAGAAAAAGGTCTTTTATCGAAAGTCTATGAACATCTAAATCTATGGAGGTCTTGCAAAAAGGCATTCCGCGAACGGCAACTATTTACGGAATGAGAATATCCCCGGTGATGAAGAAGGAAGGATGTAAATGAGAAAAGCAAAAACACAAACGAAAGAGGCGATGATCAAATGACGGTTGGCGGCGATCGGGAGGGCTGACCGGTTGTTTTTAGGAGGGGCGGCAGTCTTACCTAGGTAATGCCAGAAGTTCAGAGGCGACATGGAAGGGGGCTGAGGCAGCCCCGAAGGTTGGGTTGAGGGGGTGATGCTATTAGCGGGTAGCGGGGGAGGCACCTTGCTATCGTGATCCCCTATATCGGAATGGACGTTGCCCCGCTCCGATAACAGTCTCGCAACTTTACGATGCCCTCCGGAGAGAGCTAATGACAGTGGCGTTTGGTTCTTGGTATCTTGTATGGAGGTGCGAACATTGTTTTGTTCTAAAAGAATCTTTACTATGCGCTCGTGTCCGTGCCAAGCGGCCCATGAGAGGGGTGTCCGGCCATATTCGGTGTCTGCGTGGTCGGGATTGACACCCTCTAGTTCCAAAAGCATCCTTACTATGCCTTCATGCCCCCGTGCAGCAGCCCACGAGAGCGGTGTGCAACCATATTTGGTATCTGCTTTGTTTGGAGTGACATCCTCTCGGTCTAAAAGCATCTTTACTGCTCCCTCGTGACCGCCCCCGGCCGCCCGCGAGAGTGGTGTCCGGCCATCCCCAATGTCGGCCTGGTTAGGGTCAATGTCCTCTCGTTGCAACAGCATCTTCACTACCCCCGCATGTCCGTGCCCAGCCGCCCACGAGAGCGGTGTCCGGCCATGTTCGGTGTCTGCCTGGCCGGGGTTGACATCCTCGCAGGCCAAAAGCATCTTTACGACCCCTTCATGTCCGTGCCCAGCTGCCCATGAAAGAGGGGTCCGCCCATCTTCGGTGTCTGCTTGGTCAGGATCGACATCCCCTCGGCCCAAAAGCAACCTTACTATCCCTTCGTGTCCACCCCCTGCCGCCCACGAGAGTGGTGTCGCACCATTTTCGGTGTCCGGTTGGTCAGGATTGATGTCCCCTCGCTCCAAAAGCATCCTCACCACACCCTCGTGCCCACTCCCAGCGGCCCACGAGAGTGGTGTTTGGCCATGTTGGGTGTCTGCTGTGTTCAGGCTGACATCCTCGCGCTCCAAGAGCATCTTCACAACCAGTACATGGCCACCTGCGGCGGCCCATGAGAGTGGTGTACAGCCATATCGGGTGTCTGCCTGGTTGGGATTGACATCCTCTCGTTTTAAAAGTATTTCTGCTACCCTCGCATGCCCAGCCCCAGCCGCCCAGGAGAGTGGTGTCCTGCCATATTGTGTGTCTGCCTTGTCGGGATTGGCATCCGCCTGGTCCAAAAGCATCTTTACTACCCCCTCCTGTCCATGTCCAGCCGCCCATGAGAGCGGTGTCCGTCCAGACATGGTGTCTACCTGGTTGGGATTGACATTACCCCGTTCCAAAAGCATTTTGGCTACCCCCTCATGTCCGCGCTCGGCCGCCCGCCAGAGCGGTGTCCAGCCATATAGGGTGTCCGCCTTGTCGGGATTGACATCCTCGTGGTCCAAAAGCATATCTACCACCGCCAGATGCCCACCTGCGGCAGCCCACGAGAGTGGTGTACAACCATACAGTGTGTCAGCAAGGTCGGGATCAACATCCTGGTGGCCCAAAAACATCTTTACTACCCCTTGACGCCCGCTCCCAGCGGCCCACGATAGCGGCGTTCGGCCATATTCGGTGTCTGCGTGGTCGGGATTGACCCCTTCTCGTTCCAAAAGCATCCTTACAATCCCCTCGTGTCCACCCCCGGCGGCCCGGCAGAGCGGTGTCCGGCCATCTCTGGAGTCCGCACGGTCGGGGTTGACATCCTCACGCCCCAAAAGTATCTCTACTATGCCTTCATAGCCATGCTCGGTGGCCCACGAGAGTGGTGTCTGGCTAGATCCGGTATCTGCCCGGTCGGGATTGACGTCCTCTCGGTCTAAAAGCATTTTAACTACCCCCTCATGCCCACTCCCGGCGGCCCACGAGAGTGGTGTCTGGCCATATTTGGTGTCTGCTATGTCTGGTTTGACATCATCCCGGTCTAAAAAAATCTTTACTGCTCTCTCATGCCCACCCCCGGCGGCCCACGAGAGCGGTGCCCGGCCAGATCCGGTGTCTGCCCGGTCGGGATCAACATCCTCTCGGTATAAAAGCATGTTTACTACCCCATTATGCCCACCCCCCGCCGCCCACGAGAGTGGTGTCCGGCCGGATCCGACATCTGCCCGGTCGGGATTGACATCCTCTCGGTCTAAAAGCATGCTTACTACCCCATTATGCCCACCCCCAGCGGCCCTGCAGAGCGGTGTCCGGCCGTCTCCCGAGTCTGCATGGTCGGGATCGACATCCTCCCGGTCCAAAAGCATCCTTACTATCCCCTCATGTCCACTCCCGGCCGCCCACGAGAGTGGTGTCCCACCAATCTCGGTGTCCGATTGGTTAGGATTGATGTCCTCTCGTGCCAGAAGCATCCTCGCCACACCTTCATGCCCACCCTCAGCGGCCCACAAGAGTGGTGTTTGGCCATATTGGGTGTCTGCCGCGTTCGGGTTGATATCATCTCGATCTAAAAGCATCTTTACCACCCTCTCATGACCATGCTCTGCGGCACACGAGAGTGGTGTCTGGCCATATTTGCCATCTGGCTGGTCGGGATTAACATCCTCGCGGTCTAAAAGCATCTTTACTACCCCCTCATATCCCCCTCGCGCTGCCCATATGAGAGCCGTGCTCCCTGTGCTGTCACTTGCATTAACATCCCATTCCTTTCTCCCCAATACGGTAGCGACTATCTCCACGATCCCCAGAAATGCTGCCCCGTGAAGTCCCGTAAATCCTCTAGGTCCTCCTCTCCCGTCAAAATAGTAGCCCGCACTACCACCACCACTAGAATGCAATAACGATAGTTGAGCCGCTATATGCGCATCAAATTCATCGAGAAGTCTTAGTGCAAGTATTTTCACACTTTGCGTCATCTCCCTCCTTGCGTGCTTTCCCCAGTAACAGGAAGCATATTCTAGAAAGGGCATTGTTGTGGGAGCAGACAAACCAGCTGGCGAAAGATCCCGGACACATCCAAAATTGAGGTACGTCAGACAAACCTCTGCGATCGTGGAATGGGGGTCATAAAATAGGGTCGAATCACTTAAGAGATGTTCTTGGAGGGTAAAGTGCACGAGTCGGATGGTAGACGAAGACGGCTCGACCGTGACAAGGCCGAGAGAGGATGCTAGGATTGTCCGTAATGTAGGAACGTTTTCAAGATCCGGATCCGTAGAACCCACCTCCACCCCCAGGGCATGACAGAGCTCCTCGGCCTGTAATGGCCGTTCTGCATACAACACCCACATCAGGACCTTCAGTCCGAGTATTGCTTTAGTTCCCTTCTGGGCCTTCAGTCGGGTTAGGGTTGCCGTGTACGCATCGCCAAGTCCATTCCCTTGTGTCATCTCTTGAAGTTTCTTTCTCCTCTGACGAATTGTTACTTCTCCAAGAATAGCGTCGATGTGGAGCGAAGCAAGGAGGAATCTGCATTCAACCATCAGTAAGTATATATCATTGATAGAGTGGCGGTTCTAAACGCGCTTACGCACATATCAGATATCCTTTCCAGGATGATTCTCACAATATCCACACGTAAGTCATCGTTCATAGCATCCGGCTCGGCGTCCGTGTCCAACCTCATCTCTAGATAACTCCTAATGTCATCCGCGTTAGGACAGATGGGTATCGCAACCGCCTTGGCGAAATATCTGCGAATATCTTCCTTGACGTGAGGCCTTCCGGTGAGGAATATTCGCATCCCTGGTAACTCCTGAAGAATATCTCTCAGTGACCCAAGAAGGCCTGGTAGGTGCTTCGGTGGGCATTCGTCCAGGGCGTCGATACAGATGAAGACCTGAGGTAGCGAAGAAATAGTGACCCGCAACATTCCCACCAAATCCGGAAGCCGTAGTCCTCTGCCACCAAACTCCCTTTTCCCTTTTTGAAACGCGTCACGTAGATATTCCGGGATGTCCCCTCTCCCTACCAGCTGCTTCAGAATGGCACCTAGCATGTTGGTGGTGGTCTGCTCATGTTGCTCAAGGGAATCGCAATACAAGCCGACAACGGCAATATCCTCCTTCGCTGTCTGATCGCACAGGCTGTCAATCACTAAGGAACTAGTATTTCAGGCCATTAGAAATATTCGCCTCTTTCAAGGAATCCCGCCACCTACCTCAGATACGTCTTCCCCACTCCCGGATTCCCGGAGCAAAACAACACAGCCCTATCCACTCCACCCTCACCACCTCTCCACTCCCGGAACTCTTTTGTCTCCAAAACCCAGTCTCCAATACCATCGAATCGCTCGGCGCGCACGCCTTGGTGTCTGCTATTTGGCTCCAGTGGAGAGAGCCAACGCATAATTTGTGCGTCCTCATCGGGCTTATAGAAGTTTGTGTTGAAACTACCTGTTATATTGCAGGAGTTGAGGTTTCCGTCGCCCATTTTGACCGACAGCATATGGGTATTTTGTGCCATGATATTCTCTCCAGAATTTTGGCCGTACATGGAAACAGTAGAGCAACCTATAGTAGAACCGAGGGAATAAATAAACTCTCGGTGAGAATCGGGCCTAAGAAAACTAAGGGCGATGAGGCTCGTTGTGCGACAGTTGCTCTCCAATCATCTCCATGCCAGGGAAATAAAGAGGCGGTGGAGGCTTCGACAACTTTGTGTCACAAAACCCTCAAGCCCTTATTATGAATAACTCTAAAATACGATATTCCACTCGAGCAGAAGAACTACCGTACCGGTAGTCCACCGTCTGTTACCCTACTGGCATAGACACACATTTTAATTCGTACCCGGGAGTCCCCTTTGCCTTCCACCCTCACTCGAGAGAATGTAGCTCCCCGGATTTCTATGTGCTTTGCTGAACTTCCGCGCTTGACAGATCTAGCTCCTTACCAACGCTTCAAAAGCTTGGAGGCGAATCTGTGTCTCCGAGAACGCGTACTTTTCCTTTCCCACGCCACTACAACACTCATGCTACGTTTCCTTCTATGATACCTCTCAATCAAGTGTGAATAGCCACAAACTACCGTACTGCTCTCATCCCGGTACTGTATGTGACAACCAAGTGTTGTTATTGTTCGTGGACAAAATTAACCGCGCATCAACGAACGTGAAAAACTCTGGCCATGACAGCAGCCCCCCCACCAACCCCAATATCATGCAAATTAAAAAATGTAAATTCACAGTATGACACAATACATCGTAGAAACTAATATTTGATTTGGGGAAATTTCTTTAGGTGGTGTTTGAAGTGCTGGATGATCGGGAGTGTTGCGGTTGCTATCAATCGTCGGTGCGCGGTTAATTTTGTCCACACACCATAGAAGCCAATGCCCAACTATCACCATACACAAATTTTACATAAAATCTTGACATTTTGGGTTCAAGATGAACTTCTATTAGTCTCTCATCAACTTGTCACGTCGTCGCTAGGATATCATAATTAGCTACGTGGTATATGGGGACAAAAGCTCGTGAATAAAAATATCTCAACTGCAATGGTGGCTAAAAGACTACCACGACATGGCTCTACCTCCCGGGATCCTATCCAGTGTTGAAAATGGTGCTGCTCGCCATACTCTCATGATACTTTGTTCAGATAGTTTCCGGGAGCGCGCTTTTTTGTGGCTTCGGATATGCGCTGAGGATTCGGTATGGTTCGGCTTTGGGCGTTTGGTTCGTGCGTTCGGAAAAGCGTTGCCAATGCAGGAATGCGCGATAGTTTTGGGATCGCGCAGCTTTCGGGAAAGCCGGGAGAAAAGCGGAAGCACTGTAAGGCCAACGTGAGAGGGCTATAAGCAGTAAGCCTAGTGGCAGTGGGATAGTATGTTTTCCTTTTGGTTAACCGGGAGTGCTCGCGGTGGAAGGGGAGACCCACATGGACTAGTCTGGTGCCTCATGGATGGATATGATGTCTTTGTGATTGATAATATACTCCTGTGATCGCCCTTAGTTAGGTAGAGGGTAGAGAGTTGAGCATCGAATCGAGGGTGTCATTGAGCGTGAGCCTGAGGTTGTTAGTGAAAAGATTCTTCCCGACCCCAGAAGTGTGCGATCGTTTAGGTTGTCAGTTGCTTGGAGTTTTTCGTTTCGTTTCACTCGCCGCATCTCGTGTCGCCGTGTATCGTTTCGCCATCGAAGTTCAAAATCCAGCATGCACAAACCTTAGAAACCTTGCAAGCGAAGTAGCCCCCCTCTTCCGGAAAACATTCGATATAGCGGAAATCTAGGGATGCTTCAATGTAATATCCTGTTAAAGATCAAAGCCTGGACTACAGGAGCCCTTCAGCACAACCACGTTCCGACCCTCTTGAAAACCATGATACGCCGCCCGACACGCCCCCACAATACTTCCTTTGTTGATCGGATAGCTTTTCGGAACGCGCTTGTTTGTGGCTCCGGAAATGCGCCTTGGATTCGGGCGTGTGCTTTGGCTTCGGGCATGGATTTGTGTTTTTCAGGAGCGCATTTCGAATGCAGGAATGCGCGAGGGTTTGGGAACCGTGCAGCCGCCGGGAAAGATGAGAGAAAAACGGGGACCCTATAAGGAAAGAGTGAAAGAGCCTAACACATGGATACCATATGCCCGGAGGCTATGGGCGGTGGGAGTTTATCCTTCCTTCCGTTGGCGTAAGAGTGAGCGAGGAGAAGGGCAGACTTACACGTGTACCGTACATGGAATAGCATGGCCATGCGCAGTGGTTCATGGATGGGATAGTCTTTGTGATTGATATATAATCTTGCCTTTGCCGTTGGTTAGTTGTTGTGATAGATGCTTTTGAATGTCATCCGCTCATCTCATGAGTGTGCGATCGTTTTCACGTGGGAACTCTTGGCGTTTCACAGCCCTAGTTTCGTTTCGTTTCGTTTCGTTGCTGCCGTCAATCCACATCTAAAAGACTCTATCCTGATCCAACAGACCCCCCCCCTGTATAATGTCTCCCCACTGCGAACCTGATGATGCGTGGAGGCACAAGAGTCGACCAGATGATTTTCTTTCTTTCGGGACCACCAGGTTGAACTAACTGCCCCTCTCTCGAGCCTATGGATTAGATACCTCGTGAGACACTTTCACTATTGGTATTGGGGCAATTGGTATTTTATTTCACACCACCCGCTATTACTTGCTACTCCCTATATTATTTCTCCAAAATTGGGATCTTCTGTGGTAGTGCCAGGATAGTGATTGCGGACGGTGTAAGTTAGTTGCCGAAGAATTCCGGAAGACACGATTTAGACGGTTTGGGCGGCTACTCCGGGATGGGTGAGGGTGATCGGACAGACAGGGATTAAAAACCTATGTATCTCCATAGACCTTTAATCCCTGTCTGTCCGATTACCCGCATCGACCTCCGAGTACATGCTTGACGGATGGGAATGCACTAGAGTCCTCGACTCATCAAGGTCCCAGCTAAAAGAAAAAAACACCCCAAAACCCCCACCGGCATGGCCACCCAACTCCGATCGCAAAACTCTGACCACCAAACTTCCGGATTTGCGGTTAAGTTGCTTGCTAGAAATGCCCTCACTCATGGGCCTAGATGGAACGCGTATGCACCGAGAGGGGCACGCAAGTCTTGGAAAGAAATTCACCTATTTGCCTCGGCCCTTTCTTTTCTTTCCTTACACCCGGCTCAATATACTGTATCTTGGGTTCTTTCATCGCTTCATATAAGTTCCTTGTTTACCTGAGCCGCTCTACTCAACCCCATATAATCCATCTCTCAGATCATTACCCCCTGCTCCTTTATTTTCAATATTAGTCACATAATTTCACCCCAATAATCATCTATAGAGCTGGGCATCGACCAATATCTCATTACCGCTGTACAGCAGCACACAGAAAGAAATGAGGTGGAGAAAGATTGCTGTTTGGTTCACCTTTATCATCTGCCAGCCAATACCCAGCGAAAATAAGTGTCCGGAACCGCCGACCAACAGTTGGACCAACAGCCGAAGACCAAACACCGGAATAATGCCACAAACCCTTTCTACCGAGTATATTTTGACTCTTTGTTACCTGGAACCAATTGCCTTGCCATTTTTTTTCAATATCTTCGGAGTCGTTTTTGTGCTGTTGAGGTTGTACCGTAGTTAGCAGTTGGCGCTTCAGTGCATTCAATCTCACCCCAAGCAGCGAAGGAAAGCAAGAAATGAAAGAAATAGAGGCCAAACACTACTACCACTACGGTAACCACAAACTCGATGCTGGTGCTACGCAGCGAAGGTCACGCCGGGAAAGTAAAACTGGGATAGCAACAGCATCCTGCAAGCACAATCAACAACCACCATTCCAATACGATCTTGGTACCAGCATTGAGAGAGTTCCGCCATAGCATCCTAGAAACTCCTATGCACTGTACGGTGCGGTACTGGTACAATAGCAAAGTCTCCACATTACTTATTTAGGGAAGAAGGAAAAACAGAGCGTGCCAAGACAAGTTATAAACGATGTCTGGCTCTGCGCAATCGCTCGCTCATGGTATTAACGCCTGTTGGTATGATACAAGCCAGTCATTCCCCACACACGGGGGGGTGGTATCCGAAGCGAGGGTGAAAGATCCCAATAGTGCCACAGGTATTGTCGCGATATCGTAGTCCATATGGAGGCGAGGTTGCGGTGTAGGTTAAGATTCAGGCGGCAGAGTGATTGGCTATTATCCTGCTGGTAGAAACCCTTGCAATCGGCCGCACTCCTTTCCCGCTTTGACTAATAATATTATGCCCAAGTTATAAGAATACTAGTATAACACTCTTACCTCTTTTTTTTTTTTTTGGTTCTAGTAGAAGCAGGCAGGGTTAGGGTTCTATTCCACATCGTCGGGCTCCTTCTAAGAAGCGATCTACCACATAAAACAGAACTGGTATTGTAGTACGCTATCGGGAAAAAAATTGATGGTGGCTACTTGGCGGTGGCGGAGGGCATTACGTGGAGGAGGCAAACCCGCCGCTTGTGAATGTATGGACGGGCTTCAAAATTACGGTCGGCTCCTACTAGTTTGCGGGGAAAGAGCCCCACAGCACACCGAGAAACGAAAGACATATATTAACAGATAACAGGAACGAAGAATAAGAAACACCACTATGTGGACCAAGTCTAACGAGAACTCCGAGAAAAAAGAGAAGACAAAACTGGACAAATACCCAGGAAAATAGCCACGTGAAACCAGGAAAAACGCTTGTTATCAAAGCCTATTTACACCCAAATCCACGGAGGCCCCACCAACACCAATCTCTGACCCAGCAATTCTTTATGGAATGGGAATGAATTTGCTATTGAAAAATGAAAGATGTATGCGAGAAAAACTAAAAGGCAAACGAAAGAGGGATAATCGAAGGCGAGGCGGCATTGACCAAGAGGGTTAATCGGATGGATTAGGATGGGGGTAAATTTGCCTCAAGAGATATGATACCAGAGCTGTAAAGAGGACATGGAGGGTTGTTGGGGTATGCTGGACGGTTTGATGGGGGAGGGAGATGGAAACAGGGCCAACCAATGGGAGCGTAGGTTAGCCATTAGGGTCTCTAGTGTTGATGCTGAGGTCATGGCCTCTGATTTGCACCTGCGCCGCACACCCACCCCCATGTCAGGGTGGCGGCAGGAGGGACTCCTGGATACCGCGATTTGCAGTGCCGGAATTGATAATGTCCCGTCCCGATACCATTCCCACAACACTATGGTGTGTTTGGTGGGGGCCCACGGGAGTGGCGTTTAGCTCCTGGTCCATGGAATGTCGGTGCAGACATCTCTTCTTCTGAATAGTGGCGTTTGGTTCCGGTTGCTTGCCGGTGCCAACCTCTTTGCTTCCGAAAGTATCCTAATTACACCCTTATGTCCACCAGCCCATGACAGTGGTGTCCGGCCATACTGGGTGTCAACATGGTCGGGGTTGACATTATCCTGGTCCAAAAGCATCCCTACTACCCCCTCGTGTCCACGCTCAGCCGCCAATGAGAGCGGTGTCCGACCATACTTGGTGTCAACATGGTCGGGATTGACATTATCCCGGTCCAAAAGCATCTTTACTACCCCCTCGTGTCCACCCTCGGCTGCCAATGAGAGCGGTGTCTGACCATACAGGGTGTCTATATGGTCGGGATTGACATTATCCCGGTCCAAAAGCATCTTTACTACCCCCTCATGTCCACGATTGGCCGCCTGTGAGAGCGGTGTCCGACCATCCGTGGTGTCTGCATGGTCGGGATTGACATTATCCCGGTCCAAAAGCATCTTTACTACCCCCTCGTGTCCACGATTGGCCGCCTGTGAGAGTGGTGTCCGACCATACTTGGTGTCAACATGGTCGGGATTGACATTATCCCGGTCCAAAAGCATCTTTACTACCCCCTCATATCCATATTCGGCCGCCCATGAGAGCGGTGTCCGACCATCCGTGGTGTCTGCATGGTCGGGATTGACATTATCCCGGTCCAAAAGCATCTTTACTACCCCCTCATGTCCATATTCGGCCGCCCGTGAGAGCGGTGTCCGACCATCCGTGGTGTCTGCATGGTCGGGATTGACATTATCCTGGTCCAAAAGCATCTTTACTACCCCCTGGTGTCCACCCTCGGCTGCCAATGAGAGCGGTGTCTGACCATACAGGGTGTCTATATGGTCGGGATTGACATTATCCCGGTCCAAAAGCATCTTTACTATCCCCTCATGTCCATGTCCGGCCGCCCATGAAAGCGATGTCCGACCATACTGGGTATCTGCCCGGTTGGGATCGACAATCTCTAGTTCCAAGAGCATTTTTACCACCCCCCCATGTCCGTGCTTGGCCGCCGACAAGAGTGGTGTCCAGCCGGTACCTGCCAGGTCGGGATTGATACCCTGTTGGGTTAAAAGCATTTTTGCTACCTCCTCATTCCCACGCTCAGCGGCCCACAAGAGTGGTGTCCGGCCATATATAGTTACCGCCAGGTCGGGATCGGTATACCCTGGCCGGTGATGCGACCGCTTAATGAGCGCCCGCCACAACCCCTTAAATCTAGGTTTGACCGCCCCCCTCTCGACGCTATCTCCTGCATTAACGTCCCATTCCTTCATTCTCAATACAGCAGCGAATATCGGCGTGATCCCGAGAAAAGCTGCCCCGTGGAGTCCTGTAAATCCTCTATGTCCCTTTTCCAGGGACAAATCAAGGCGGAAACCTCTGCCAGACATATAATCCAATAACATTAGTTGGGCAGATATATGCGCTTCAAATCCATCGAGAAGCCTCAGCGCAAGCATTTTTACATTTTCTGTCATCCCCCTTCTTGCGTGTTGTGCCCAGTAACAAGAAGCATATTTGAGAAGGGGCGTTGCTGCGGGAGCGGAGAGAAGAGTTGGCGAAAGAGCTCGGACACATCGAAAATTGAGGTATGTGAGGCAAACCTCGGCGATTGCTGAGTGGGAATTATAGAATAGGGTCGGATCACCTAAGAGATGCTCCTGGAGGGTAAAGTGCACGAGTCGGACGGTAGACGAAGACGCCTCGACCGTGACAAGACCGAGAGAAGATGCTAGGATTGTCCGTAAGGTAGGAACGTTTTCAAGATCCAGATCCACAGATCCTATCTCCACTCCCAGGGCATGCCTGAGCTCCTCGGCCTGTAATGGTCGTTCGGAATACAACACCCACATTAGGACCTTGAGTCCGAGTATTGATTTATTCCCCTTTTGCGCCTTTAGTCGGGTTAGGGTTCCCGTGTACGCATCGCCAAGTCCATTACCCTGTGTCATCTCCTCTAGCTTCTTTCTTCTCTGACGAATTGTCACCTCTCCAAGAATAGCGTCGATGTGGAGCGAGACAAGAAGGAATCTGCGTGAAACCATTGGTAAGTATATATCATTTGATAGATTGGGGTGCCAAAAATCATTACGCACATATCAGATATCTTTTCCACGATGACTCTCGTGATATCCGCCCGTAAATCCTCGCTCATCGCATCCGGCTCGGTGTCCATGTCTAACCTCATCTCCAGATAACTCCTAATATCATCCGCATTTGGGTTAATCGGTATCACTACCGCCTTGGTGAAATATTTATCAATATCCTGCTTAACATGCGGCCTTCCGGTGAAGAATATTCGCGTCCTTGGTAACTCCCGAAGAATATCTCTCAGTGATCCAAGGAGCCCTGGTAGGTGCTTCGGTAAGCATTCGTCGGCGGCGTCGATACAGATGAACACCCGAGGTAGCGAAGCAATAGTGACCTTCAACATTCCCACCAGATCCGGAAGTCGTAGCCCTCTACCACCAAACTCCCTTTTCCCTTTTTGAAACGCGTCACGTAGATGCTCCGGGATATCACCTCTCCCTACCAGCTGCTTCAGAATGGCACCCAGCATGTTGGTGATGGTCTGCTCTTGCTGGGTAACAAAGTCGCAGTACAAGCCCACGACGGCAATATCTTCCTTCGCTGCCTGATCGCACAGGCTATCGATTACCAGGGAACTAGTATCCCAGGCTGTTAGAAATATCCGCTACTTTCAAGGAATCCCGTCACTTACCTCAGATACGTCTTCCCCACTCCCGGATTCCCGGAACAAAACAAGACAGCCTTATCCGCTCCATCCTCACCACTTCTCCACTCCCGAAACTCTTTTGTTTCCAAAACCCAATCTCCGATACCGTCGAATCGTTCGATACGCACGCCCTGATGTCTATTACTCGGCTCCAGTGGAGAGAGCCATCGCATGATCTCGACTTCCTCGTCAGACCTATAGAAATTGTTGTTGAAGCTGCCTGTTATGTTTCCGGAGTTGAGGTTTCCGTCGCCCATGCTGACCGACAGCATATGTGTATTTTGTGTCATGATATTCTCTCTAGAATTTTAGCCGAACGCGGAAGCTGTAGAGAGACTTATAGTGGAATCGAGGAAGTCTATAAACTTTCAGTGAGTGAGGCTGAAGAAAAGCGGGGGGGTGAGGTTTTGTGTGACAACTCCTCTCCAGTGACCTCCATGCTAAGAGAATATACAGGGTGTGGAGCCTTGGAGAAATTCCGGCTAAGAACTCTCACTTCTGCATTCTGGATAACTTTACAATTCGATATTCCACTCTAGCATAGTGCACTGCAATCTATGATCCACCCCCCTACTGGGCTAAGTACTCATCTTCATTAATACCTGGGAGCTCGCTTTGTCTTTCAACCCTGCTCGACCCCTGGCCGTTAATTGCAGCAGCTTAATTATAATAGAAAACCATAAGAGTGGACATTATCCGTGGCGGATATTTCACGGATGCAGTACCGAGACGCGCTCGTACCTCCGAGTTATGTGAACCCTCTGAACACTGACCCCAGCGATTGTGCGACCAAGCTAGTTTACCCCTAGAAACAGAGTCATCCGCCCGGGAGCCCACTCCTACAAGAACATCAAGCACCCCACCGGCCCCCCTAGGATAGCCGTTTGGCCAACGAATAGGGCTGTCGCGTGAATCCCATATCCAAAGGCAGTGCGCGGCTGCCAGTTCTTTTCCCCTAAATTCCGTCCTTCGGATCAAGCTCCACTGGTAAGTCGGGAGAATGTGCTTGGCAATTTACTCGGTACACTTCCCTACATTCCTTAGCCTTACAAACCTAGCTCCTTGTAAATGTCTCGAGAACTTTGGGGTGTGTCTTGGTTTCCGAGGCACGGCTCTTTATGCGAGAATTAAGTGTTAGAAGTCAATACCTTTCATCACTACACACAATTAATATAAAGCGTTTGATATTTCAGCTTCAAGGTGAGCTTACGGTGGTGTCTCGTTGATTTATGATGTAGCCCCTAGGAGATCATAATAAGCTCCGGTGGTATCTAAAGACAAAATCCATGAATAAAGCATCTCAATAACAGCGGTCGCTAAAAGATTGCCATGGCATGATCGAACCGCAAGACTCCTAGCCGTCATTTACGATCCCTAGAAACCCTCAAGCGAAGTAGCCCACCTCTTCCGGAGAAAATTCAATACAAAAGAAAGTTTGTGGGTGCTACAATGCACTCCCCTATTCGAGATCAAAAGTGATTTACAAAGGACCTATCCCTACAGCCATATTTCCGTCCTTATCCAAATCCACCAGGTCTTTCTTTGTGTAGTGTCTTCCATCTACAAATTTTGTTATGTACAAAGGCACAGAACCTTACCGGAGGATTTTCCTTTCCCCCTCGGATCTCTAGTTGAACTGAGTATCTCTCTCATACCCGTTGATTGGATATCTAGTAACACAATTTCACAATTAAAATTGGGATAATCAGTATTTCTATTTAACACCCCCGACCACTGCCTTCGGCTTAGCATATCATTTGTAAAGAATCGTTACCAAAGAATCCCAGACGACACTGATGAAGCACTTGGAGTAACAACTGGCCTGTCAAACCGGAATGTACCGTATGAGATCTACCAAAACCAAAGCACTAGCTAAAACTATCCCTTAAAGAGTGCTAGCAGCCCCAGTATTCCGCGATAAAGCGAGCTCGCTATAGCGTGAATGCCCATGCGAAACCCCCGCCCTATAGGAGTTCTACGGGTGCTCTCGCATCACCGCGTTCTCGCCTCACCGTAGAGTACTCGAGGTTGCCCTTCGTTACAAATCCCGGATCATTGAAGATCGCTCGGATGTAAGCACTAGATTTATTGGAAATGGTAGTTTAATGGCCGCACTTGATGCAAGATGTGCCCGCACTTTGTGGCGGCTAAGGTAAACGTACTAGTTAAAGGATGCACAAGCTCTGAAACTGTTTTCAGCCCCCTTTGTTTTTCTTTCCCCCTTACCTCTCATCGCTTCACACCTTCCTTCCTTTACACAACTTTCCTCAAGCCCCTCCTTTCATCAAGTTATTACAATCAATCATGATCTTCACCTCCACTTAAGCGGTTTCAGTCAACTGAGTAAAATCTTCACCGTAAATCATTACCTCGATAGCCCAGATTTCAACAGATTTGGTGTTGGAATTGGGCTTTCGGATATGTACTTTCTGGGTCTTAGAGTACGACAAAGCCGGTAATTCTCTCTTAGTGTCGGTTTCCCATGCTCCGAGTTTGACTTACCCTATTTGACTTTTCCCTCATGTCACTGCGCAGCCAATTGACCATCTATGTACGTTTGTTCTCATCTTTCTTCTCTTGTCTTCGATATTGTTTCCTATAACTTCTCCTCTGCTCCCAATATATGTTGCTGTTTCACTGTATAAATAGTGGGTCTTACCGGCCCTCTGAGATAGAATGAAGCTCTCAGGTATCGGTCACTCGCGCATGTCTCTGGTGGATATCTTGGCCATTGCACATTTTTTCGACATTTGGGGTTAGGTTGGGTATACTGGTCGTTCTAATAAGCCCCTCCGGGGGGGTCGGGGGATAGCGCCAACACTGGACTACCTATATCATAGCATTCAGAATAAAAAGTTGACCCGGGGCAGGGGAGAAAGGATTGTTTCATCTCCGTCTTGATCGGCTGTTCGCCAACATAGGGGGAAAACGGGGAAGCAGGGGGAGTGGAGCCCCGATGCTACGGCCACGGTAACTCGAGTCAACACCAGCATAGGAAAGGTTCTTAAATTATAGTGTGAGAAAAATAGGATAACCACGGCGCCCTACGAGCACGATTGACACCGGCCATGGAATGCGACATCGGTGCAACACCATTGAGGGACTTCCACCCTACCACGCCTGAAGCAACTATCTACAACAGAGCATAGCAAATTTCATTGGAACCGCACATTGCTGGTAAACCCCTCCGGGCCTGCGACTACAGTATTCATTTAGCGAGGGGGAAAAACAAGCAGAGTGTGTCGGGAGCAAGAATGAAAGCTGTCCAGCCATCTGCGGTGGCCCCTCACCGCTGTATCAACCGCTCATCTTCACGCAATAAGTTAGCCATTCCTTGGGTAGATGGGGGCAACAAAAGAGGCGAAACTGTTGGCATCACATAACTCCTAAGCCATCCACGTTAGGACGCGCCACAAGCGCCATGGTGAAATAACTTTGAATATCTTCCGTAAAAAGGGCCCTCCGGTGAGGAATACTCGCGTCCTAGGTGACTCGCGAAGAATATTCCCTAATGACACAAGAAAATCTGGCAGGTGGTTCGGTAAGCATTCGTCTAAGGCATTAATACAAATTAAAACTTGAGGTGCCGAAGCTATAGTGTTCCTCAGCATTCCCATCGGGTCCGGAATTCGTAGTTCTTTGACACCAAACTTGCTTTTCCCTTCTTGAAACGCCTCGCGTAGATATTCCGGGGTACCTCCTCGGCCTAGCAACTGCTTTAGAATGGCTCGCACGATGCTGGCGACTGTCTGTTCTTGCTGGGTAAGGAAGTCGTAGTACGGGCCCAGGGACGCGATACCCCCCCCTGCCCGATCGCACTAGTTTTCAATAGGTAGGGAACTAGCATTCCAGGCCGTCAGTAATACTCGTTTCTTTCAAAGAACCCCACCACTTACCCCAGGCATGTCCTGCCCACTCCTGGATCCCCGGAGCAGAACAATCCAGATCTATCCGCTCCACCCCCTCCGCACCTCCACCCCCTCCACCCCCCTGCTTCCAAAACCCAATCCCCGATACCATCGAATTGGTCGGTGCGCGCGCCTTGATGTCTGTCATTTGGCTCCAGTGGAGAGAGCATCGCACAACTTGTGCGACTTATAGAAGCTGTGGTTGAAATTACCTGTTATGTCACCGGAGTAGACATTTCCGTCGCCAATGCTGACCGATAGCATATGTGCATCTTGTGCCATGATATTTCCTCCAGAATTTTAGCCCAATGTAGAGATAGTGGAGCAACTATAATGGAGTCGAGGGTGTTTAGTTGATAAACTTTTAGCGAGCAGCGCTAAAGAAAATGCCGGGCGATGAGGCTCGTTGTGTAACAACAGCCATCCAATTTTGCCAAGCGAAGAAGAATGTGTATTGTCTAACCACTATTGAGAAAAGAAAGGAGAAGGAAAGGAAAGAAAGACGTCATAAAAACCCGGAGCCAATTGTTCAATCCTTGTCGTCCACTAGCGGAGGCATTGCGGAGGTTGCTGCTACCCTTGTCGCTCGAGATCGTTGGCCCCGATATCTCCCTCGGTGACAATGCGGGCGCCTGCAGTCCATGAGAGGGGTGGTGGGTGGGTAACAGAGAATGCGAGCTGTAGCGAGCTTGAAGATCTGGTGGTCGAGGAATTCAGGGGGTTCAGGGGATGCTATGGTATGGGTGTTCCACGAACCTATCGTGGTGGAGCTATGACCCCGCGCTAGCCATGAACCCGGCTATACCTTTTTCCGACCAGCCTCCGAGCCCCTGCTCGTACATGTTCCCCAGTGTTGCAAAGAAGGCCTTTGATGGTCGAACCCGGGGGGTTAGAAGGGGGGGGGGTTGAATCGGGGCTTCTGAAGGTGGGGATTGGGGGGGGGGGTTCTTTAATGTCTTAGTAATCAAAAATACCAGGAACTCTGATGAGAATTTATACCT
>Ga0307513_10004446_pt1 | contig 18718 bp, 19 predicted proteins | sample 15_EM_MG_FD_202174 | JGI IMG/M metagenome (GOLD analysis project Ga0307513, IMG submission 202174) | Populus trichocarpa ectomycorrhiza microbial communities from riparian zone in the Pacific Northwest, United States - 15_EM | ecosystem: Host-associated > Plants > Roots > Unclassified | place...
GCCACTCAAGATTTATGCGTCAACAAGCTTAAAGATAAATCACGCACTGGAGAGGAATATGATTGTGGAGATGAAACTTGAATTTTAATACAGAAATTGTGTTCCTTGAGATTTTACAATTTCTGTTCTTTATAGATGTTAGTATATGGTTTAATGTAGTTTCGAGTATATGGTTGTGGCAAAACTTTTAATTCTCACCAGCATATGTTATATCTTTAACTAATATTCCACATACTATTTTATTACTTTAACTTCTCTAAATTTTAAATTAATCTCCCAGAAATATTCATTCAATTAATAAGATTTTTTCTCTAATTTATCATTTTTCACTTGATAGTTACACTATTTAACCCAGATTTATCTATTTTTTATTGGGGGTTTACACAAGGTTCTCAAACTTGATTTTTAGCTTTTTTAGGGAAATATCATCTTTGTTAGGGGTTGCCTAATCACATGATCAAGAGGTTCGCATCAGGTTCTTGTTTCTTTATCTCCTAAATAGGTTTATGATGATTAGTTAAAACTTAAAGAGTTTGTATTTGAATGAAAGTGTTATTCAGAACATATTATTTGTTAACAAGGTTTCGATGATTACACATTGTTTGGGCCGTGTAATGATGATGCGCTTTTAGTTGATGATTCTCATGTTTTAGATTTAAGGTCGAATCCTTTAAAAGAAAGGGAGGATGATATAGTTTAGCCTATAATTCAATCTTGGGTTACTCGTGATGGGGATTTAGCCAAATGAGGTTTTTTCCTTGGGTTTTAGCTTGTATTCCATTCAGTCATGTTGGGTTTTTACCTTGGAATGCATTCAACTAGATTGAGTTTGTTGGGGTTGATAGGTTCATCCTAATTATGGATGAATTGGTTACGACTAGATCTGATTTGGGCCTTGTGGATGTGCATAGGCTTGGGCTACATGAGGTTCAAAAGTGGCTAGGATTAATTAGGGTGTTGGGGTCCTTTTCCTACAAGGATTTGTCAAAAATCCTAACTAAGTTTAAGTTCATGATGGGCGATTACAAGACTGAATTAGAGACAGATTATTGTGTCTCCATATTGGATAAAGATTCCATATCTAACATGGAAACTAAGGGGCGACAACATGTGAGAGTAAATTTCCCTATTTATTTGTCTATTACAAGCAAGGATTCCTTTCCTTACAAGGAGAATAAGAGGCGACTAGATTTGAAGGACTTTCCTTGTTGTTTTATTTTCTTTCTCTTGTAGGATTTCCTTACTTTAAAGGGAGATTGTGGAAACCTTTTAAAAGGAAAGAATTCAACAAATTTTATTTCTATTTTTGAGAGCATTAATTTGACAATACAAGGGAAGAAGATTAAGCATTCAAGGCAACATGTTCCAAGCAAAAAAAAAAAAAAAGGTCTAAAAGGGACAACAACCACACATTATTTCTACGCAAGTCATACCCGACTACACAAGAAAATTAATCAAGCTAGGGATGGTTTTGGGAGCTGATTGTTTCCTTGTATTATTCTAAATATTTTATTTAGTTTTTATGTTGTTTTAAAAATTATTTGAACTATAATATTTTAGTTTAGGTTTTTAAGTTCAATTGGGTTTGTTTTGGCCCAAATTAAGTGTTTTTTTAGGCTTTAGGCTTGTGTTAGCTAAAAGCCCAATGGTTTGCAACCCAATATGAGTTCATTGTGGTTAATTATCTTAGGATTATATAATGTTTTCCTTGCTGTGAATTTCAGCAGCCTTCAGATTAATAATATTATTGTGTTTTGCTTGAAGAAAACGTTGTTTTTGCTGTGACAAAGAAGAAAACCTGATTTATCAAGGTATATTTGACCTTGTGATGTCAATCCATGAATCCCAATACCTTTAGTTAAATCAAATTCCTCAAGTTAAATCAAAGATAATAGAATTAAAAAAGAAAAAAGATTAATATAAAAAAATAAGATCTGTTTGAAACAGTGGGAGAGCATCTAAAAGTTGATGATGCTTAAGGATCTTGAAGAAGATAACTAATTGTCTAAGCAGGGATGCAATTAATGATTCAATAAAAAAGAACAATCCATCCAAACAAAGGGTAACACAATAATCCTAGAAAGATGAAATCAATGAGTTAGAGTATGATGCATATAACATGATGACCATGTTAATCACCCAAACAAAATTGTTTAGAGACAAAGTTAACTGTTGAAAGAAAGTCATATGAAAAAATATTCTAGTTGAGGGAAAAAAAAAAGGAAATCCCTAATGAACCGATAAAATAAGGAAAAAAATTGTTTGTATATAACATCGAAATAAAATGAATATCATTCAAATAGTATAATCAAACCAACAACCGGTAAAATCGGTCAAAGCTTCCAATAATAAGAACAATAAAAAAAACTGCAAATAAAAACAATCAACATCATCAAACAACATGATTGAGATCATAACAAAAGAATCAAACATAATAGCTTGTAGTAACATATTGAAGGCGCAAAAAAGCTTAAATGCCATTCTTGATAATTAGTTATAGGATTCGCTAGCAATGGCCCTAATACCTTAGTCAAGGCTTCTTTCCCACTTTTTAGGCATTCATAAGCTTGGAAAAAAAATATTTTAAAGTTTTTTTAAAAAACAAAATTGGTTAAAGGACCTAAGAGGCAAGATTCCCTATAATTTTTAATGCAACTTCATCTTTTTCATTAATCATATATGTGTAAAATAAAGTAAATTTCTTTTTAATAGTCTCCCCTATACGGAGGCCCCCCCAATTAACATGCAAAACATAAATTGCACACTACGTATGCATATCAACCATGTAAGGGATTTCCCCCAACCCAAAATTTCATCTCGTATTAATACCTGCAACATAACAACAACAACAACCCAAACCGCATTCAACTCACACAACTAATACTTAGATAGTCTCAGACAAAGTTTTTAAAATCGCGATTCAACTCGTAAAATCGTACGATTTTACGAGTCAATGTAGGCTTTACGTGCTAAATCGTTCATAAAACTCGGAAATGGGTAAAATCGAATTAAAATTGGGTAAAATCGTTAAAATCGAGTGAAATCACGATTTCACTACCGATTGAACGATTTTATCATAGAACATAAAATGTCATTAATGTTGTCCTATTACTCCAGGTGTCCAGCGACTATTGGCCTATTGCTATTACCGAACAAAAGCAAAATCATGTTTTGTCGTTCTTTACTACTTTCACTTTCCCTCCCACTATCCCACTCCCACACACACAGAACAAATTGAAATCCCTAAATTTCTAAACCTTAGTCTCTTTCTCTCAGCCTTCCAAGTTCCAACAATTAACCACCATCAAGCTCCAACAACCCTTTTCTTTTTTGTTTTTCCATCATTGACGGCGTCTAGAAAACCAGCCACCGTTTATCACCTCTTACGGAGCACCAAGGAAGTGACCGGAGCACCAATAGTGACGTGACAGGCGTCTCTCAAGTTTCCACCAGGTAAGTTATTCTGTTTATATTTTTTTCACCTCCTGCAAAAAGCATCATGATCTAGAGTGCACACTGTTAATTATTTCTTACTCTGTTTTTCATCTTTTGTAAAGCACCAGGGAAAATACATGGCTACAGTAGTTAAAAGATTTGCAAGGCTTTTTTCACTGGTGCCTGGTGAAAAGTCTGGCTACAGTAGTTAACCCCCTCCTCAGTTGGTTTCAAAAGTCTGGCTTCCATGTTGTAGGAATCTCTCTTTTCATGATGCTTTTGGTCATAATTTGGATTAGCGTCGAGATCCGGTATGGATTGTTGATTTGGTTTATCCATTCTCATCTATTGATCTGGTATACGAAAACTAGAAGAAAGAATGAAAAACGTGGTTTGAGGTGAAAAAAGTAAAAAAAAAAAAAGATGTTGCAGAAGAGAAGATGAATCCATAATGAAAAGCAAAACGAGAAATTAGGAGATCTAAAATGAAATCACTTTTTGAATCCATAGTAATAGCTCTCAATCTACAGTATAATCCTGAGCCCCTTTTAGTTTTTTTGTTTTGTTAAAGTTAATGTTAATTGTTTTTTCTTCATATAAATGTGATATGTCTGAGAAATATCCTGGTTTATTTGGGACGCTGTTTTATCTCAAGTAATCTATTGGCATTATTGAATTCAACAAAAATATTTGGTACTTTGTTTTTAACAAAAATTTAATTACAATTATAAAATTTTATTTGAAGCATGTATTTTAAGATGCTTGAACTATGTATAAATTTTTATTTGAAGCATGTATTTTTTTAATGTATTTTAAAATTCCTTACGATTTTACGACCCGTTTTTATGATCCGAGTTTATTTTGTATTTTCTGTGCCGTGTCATGTGAATAAGGTAATCCATAACTAAAAAATATTAAATTAAGAGGAAAAATTTTAATGATTAGGGGTGAAAAACCCCTCCAGTAAATTAGCTTAAATCTCTGATAAAATAAAGTAATAAATCACGTTGCATGTGTTAACGGGATGGACTTCGCCCAAGACCATACAAATAGCTATTAGGATCGGTTTCATGATGTCATTGTACTCATCAACAATGGGTTAACAACTTCATTAGTGAGAGGTTAGACAACGGGTTGCAATTACCAGTGATACCAACCAAGACTTTCACCGTGCAAATAGCCAATGGCAAGAAACTGAAGTGTTATGGGTGTTTTGAAGAGGTATGAATGGACCTACAAGGCACTCATTTCTCTTTAACTCTCTATTCGCTTCCTCTTACAGGGTTGGATTTAGTCCTGGGAATCCAATGGCTTGAAATGTTGGGTTTCATGGTTTGCAACTAGAAGCAGGTAATTATGGAATTTCTTTGGAACAACCAGATCAGGCAGTTGCAAGGGGTTAATGATGAGTCATTCAAGCCACATCAGTCAAAGAACTATCAAAAGAGGTTCGCCAGAACCATGCCTGAAGTGTTGGGTTTCATGGTTGGCAACTGGAAGCAGGTAATCATGGAATTTTTTTGGAAGAACCAGATCAGGCGGTTGCAAGGGGTTAACGATGAGTCATTCAAGCCACATCAGTCAAAGAACTATCAAAAGAGGTTTTCTAGAACTATGCCATTTTTGCAATATGCATACAGGTCAGTGTTACGGAGCCACACAAAAAAATGCATCCTAACATGTAGAAAATCTTGCAAGAGTTCTCAGAATTATTGAAGAGGCCTTTTGGTCTACCGCCCATCAGAGAAGTTTATCACAACATCTCCCTCAAAAAAGGAATCAAACCAATCTATGCCTGACCATACTGTTATATGTACTATCAAAAAAAGAAGATCGAGAAACAAGTCCATGGTATGTTAAACTCTAGCCTCATTCAACCTAGTACGAGGCCTTTTTCATCATCGGTGCTATTAGTGAAGAAAAAAGATGGAAGTTGGCATTTTTGCATGAATTATCATGCACTCAACGCTACCATCGTGAAGGACCGCTTCCCCATTCCCACGGTTGATGATATGTTAGATGAGCTCTATGGTGCTTTATATTTCACCAAGCTAGATCTGAGAGCTGGGTACCATTAAGTACAAGTTAATCTTCCAGATATTTCAAAAACTACTTTCCATACTCATAACGGACATTATGAATACCAGATATTTCAAAAACTACTTTCCATACTCATAACGGACATTATGAATATGTGGTTATGTCATTTGGCCTGTGTAATGCACCTTTTACATTTCAAGCTATCATGAACTCTATATTCCGTCTTCATATTAGAAAATTCATACTAGTTTTCTTCGATGAGATATTGGTTTATAGTCTTACTTGGGACAAGCATTTGATGCATGTAAAACAGACTCTGGCGATATTGAAGCTACAACAGTTCTTTGTCAATGCTAGCAGATGTGCTTTTGGCCAACAAGAGTTGGAGTACCTAGGGCACATTATCAGTAGTCAAGGAGTGAAAGTAGACGAAAGCAAAATTGCAACAATGGTGGCATGGCCTCGGCCTACTAACATTTTTTAGCTACGTGGTTTTTTAGGGTTGACAGGATATTATAGGAAGTTTGTCAAAAATTATGGCATTGTTGCGCGGGCCCTCACTAATGTCCCTATAAAGGGCCAATTCGGATGGCATGAGGAAGCCGAAGCTGCTTTTCTTGCTCTTAAAAAAGCCATGACAACCACACCAACACTAGCAATGCCCAACTTCAACGATGTCTTCACTATTGAAACCAATGCATCAGGAGAAGGAATTAGAGCAGTGTTTTCTTAGCAAGGCAAACCAGTGGCATTCATGAGTCGAGCCTTTGGGGTGGTAAAAAGTCTTGGTCCACTTACGCCAAAGAGATGTTAGCCATCGTAAAAGCAATACGCCTATGGCGACCATATCTCCTAGGCCGAAAATTCTATATTGAGACGAATCAACAAAGCCTAAAGTATTTTCTAGAGCAACATATTGCCACGTTAGAAGAACAAAAATAGGTAGCCAAACTCTTAGGCTATGACTATGAGATCACTTACTGTCCTGGACGTGAAAATTTCATAGTCAATGCTCTCTCACGTAAGCAAGGTAGCCCTATTCTTCACCATATTTTTATTCCTCAGGTTAACTTATGGGAAGAAATTAAGCAAGTTGCAAAGAAGGACTCGTATATCCAGTCCATGAGCCGGGTAGCGATGGACCAACCCAATAGCCACTATATGTGGTGCAATGGCCTACTTCGTTACAAGGAATGGGTCATCGTACCAACCGATCCTGCCTTACATTCCAAGCTGCTGCATGAGATGCATGACACCAAGGTGGGTGCCACTCAAGCATACTACGCACATATAAAAAATTAGGGCAACAATTTTATTGGTCGGGGATGCTCAGATTAGTCCAAGAATATATCAAGGGTTGCATGGTGTGCTAGAAGACAAAGACAAAAACTTTAGCGCCAACAGGTCTCCTACAACCGCTGTCCATTCCTCGTCAAGTATGGGACAACATCACAATGGATTTTATTAAAAGGTTACCCACTTAGCAGGGCAAAAATACCATCATGGTTGTCATCTACAGACTTAGTAAGTCAGCTCACTTTCTTACCTTAACTCATCCCTTTACGGCTAAAGATGTAGCAGAAAAATTTATGAAGGGTGTTCTTAAGCTATATAGCATGACCAAATCCATCATTAGTGTCCTTGATCCAGTTTTTATAAGCAACTTTTGGCAAGAGTTCTTTAAGATGTCAGGCACTAAACTGTAACTCAGCTTCGCGTATCACCCACAGATCGATGGCCAAATGGAAGTCAACAATCACTGCGTCGAATAATATCTCAGATGCTTTGTCCACTAGTGGCCACGCGAATGGAGCTTCTACTTGTCTTAGGCGAAATACTGGTACAATACAATTTACCATATCTCTACGAGAATGACCCATTTTCAAGCACTGTATGGTAAACTGCCACCCACCATTCCATCATACAATGAGGGACTATCACTAGTGCATGAAGTCAATCAGCAACTACAGAACCGAGATGAATTACTTCAATAACTCAAGGCCAACCTTGCACGCTTAGTTAATCGGATGAAACAATTAGCATATCAAAAGTGAAGAGATGTGTCATTTGAGGTTAGCGAGTTAGTGCTTTTGAAACTACATCATTATCGCCAGCAAACAGTTTTCAAAAGAGTACACCAAAAATTAGCCGGCGGCTTCTATGGGCCCTATAAAATTCTAGAGAAAATTAGTTTTGTCACATACAAGCTCCACTTACCAGCAGAGTGGCGCATTCATCCTATATTTCACGTATCCCTACTCAAATGGTACAAACTAACAAGGAGAATGAGGCGGTGCACACCACAGAGTTGCCACCATTCACCGATGATGAGGTAGCCATACTAACACCACAGACTATTCTAGATCACCGCTGGATTAAACAAGGAGCCCAAATTATCAAAGGGAGTTTGGTCCATTGCAATAATCTACTAATAGAAGAGACGATGTGGGAACCCACTAAACAACTGTTGAAGATGTTCTCGGGCGTGGACCTTGAGGACAAGCATCCATATAATAGGGGAGGTATTGATAAGCCACGATGGCTAGTAAGGCCCCTTAGACCAAACCCCAAATACTTGGGATGAAGTTGGATGTGAAAAGCTAGCTGCATGTGGCATACATACAGAGGAGAGGTTATGGTCACGTGAAGAATGAGAAGGGTACACTGGAGTGGACTGGGTCACCTGCAGGACTGGGTCACTTGTAGTTGCGAACTTTTCATCACTTTTATTTTCATTCATTATGTTACTTTTATTCTGTTAGTTATGCTTTGTGTTTATGTATGTGGTATGTTTTGTTTTTACATGTGTTTAATCTCCAATTGTTAGTTACCAACTTTTTTTTATTTCGGGTTTCTTGTACGTGGCTTTGCTTATTTAAAGCAGTTGAAAGTTATCAATGAAAGCAACTAATCAATTGTTATCTAAACCTTGCAGTACTTTCTCACCCGAAGAGAAACAGTTCACTTATCATTTGAACATTTGTTGGGACCTATCACAATTAATTTTTTTGAATGCTTTTTTTAAGCTTTTAAATTGCAAACCTTGACTGTTAGGAGATGGGTGTCTAAGAAGCAACATATCAGTCAAATAATAAAGGAAACGCGAAAGCAGTTAAAGGAGATTGGATCTGAAGACCTCCCGTGCCACTATAAAGGCTAAGGTTTGCGACGTGAAAACGTTGTGTCAATCCCCGATCCGGGAGAGAGATGCTTATTCTGATGATATTACTAGATTTTGTAATGATATTGAGGGACTTAAACAACAAATAACCTTTTATCAACAAAGATTTCATCAACTAGAACCCATGTTTTTCCATTCCCAAGTTGAGTTGGATCATTCACAAAAAGAGTTGGCTTGTTGTTGGGCAGAGCTTACTCATTGTCAGATGGAGTTGGCTTAACTAAAGAGGTTTGGTAATGATGTAGAGGGATTTTAGGCTATTTATGCTAGTACTCATGCTCATGGGATTGTTCTTGATAACGAGCTGATGGATATGATATAGGATATTCATTTTGATAATCATTCTAAAAAAATATCTTTATAGATCTTACTCATGCATTTTGTCCTAATGAATTCCCTAATTTGATGAGATTTTTCCTCATCCTGCCCAAGCTTACGCGCATGGTGAAATTCTCTCATAGGAGCTAAACGATGATGAAGGAAAACATGATGGTGTTGCTTAGCTTTTACTTGTATTGCTACCCTAGTCTTGTGGGATTTATCTATGTATAATATGTATCTTTGAACTTTTCATGGTAATAAAACAAACTTTCTCAATGTTGTAATATGGGGAGTATTGTGAAATTTTCATAACACGTCATTTAAGAAAATATAGAGTAATATTAAATTATAGTCTTTTTTAAATTGTTTATTCTTCACCCCAAATTATGGTACTGAGTTGCTTTATGTCAATAAGTTTCATTCTCTACTGCAGGAGACAAACTTACCTCTTCTACTAGGTCCAGGTTGCCCTTTGATGTTTTCCAATTTTCATTAGGAGAGAAATATAGCACCCAATTACTAGGACACCATATTTCAACTCGAATAACAACGTCGATCCTATAAATGAGAAGAAATGATGACCATAAAATTTCATCGAGGAGTTCAATCCATTCTTCTTTGACTCATTCTATCTTTTTCTTCGATCCATTTAGTAATAACTTGTTGGTGAGTTATGTTTGTCTATTAGTTTATGGATGTGAAACCAAAAGGAACATGTGTTCTATATGGAGCTTTTAGTATTGTTCTCTCATTTTCATGATGTTGAACTGCATGTTATTAACTATAATCAAACATTTTAGGTAGCCCAAACCTATAAATGATGTTTTTCCATAAAAATAAGATAACTTTGATGGTAATTATCTCTACTAGAGCTTTTGTTTTCACCTACTTAGTGAAATAGTCAACAAATATCAGAATGAATTCTCCTTTATGAGGCCTCGGGAATGGTTATAGTATATACATTCCTTATTGAGAGAAAGGCCATGGAGATGCGATGATGGTCAACTATATTAAAGGTTGGTGACATATAAGAGCAAATATCTAACATTTGTCATATTTCCTCACCATGTCAGTGGCATCTTTTAAGATAGTGGGTAAATAAAAATCTATTTATGTTCTCTAGGTAACCAATACATTGGCCTTATGTGTAAGATAGAAAAGACTTCATGTAGATCTTGGATATGTTTTTCAAAAGTCATGCTCTTAACCAACATATTATCAATATATGCTTTCTTGTATTTTTTAGGTAGCATTTGAAAACCTTATTCACCATTCGTTGATAGGTAGTTCCAGAATTTTTCAAACCAAAAGGCATAGATCGATAGCAAAATATTTCTTTGTTAGTGATGAATGTTGTTTTCTCTTTATCATATGGATGCATGGGTATTTGGTGATACCCTAAGTAAGAATATAAGAAACTTAAGTATTCAAAACCAATCATTGAGTCAGCCAACCTATAAATCTTAGGTAGTGGAAAGTTGTTATTAGGGCATGTTGTATTGAGGTTGGTAAAGTTTACACTGATACCATCACAACATTTATAATTCATTCAAGGTACATTACTTCATGAATGAACCCAACTACTAATAACTTGTCTATTTCTTTTGAAATGACTTTATTTCTTCCTCCGCCAAAGTTTCTCTTCTTCTAGTGTACTGGAGAGAGTAACAAACATACATTCAAATGGTGACAAGCCACTTCCAGGTTGATACTAGGCATATCAAATGGTTTGAATGTAAAGTGACACGATCAAAGAGTTAATGTCTTATCTCAAGTGCAGGAGTGTCAAAGTAATAAATAACCCGGTAAGACCGGAGTCAATCCACAAGGAGGTCAACTATATATATATAAAACAAAGAATTAAACAATGATAAAAACAATTGTCAAGGTTAGAGGATCCACTAATGGTATTAGAAATAAGTATAGTATAAACTCTTTTTATTACTCAATTGGAAACCACACACAAAGAAGGTTCCAATCGGATGATTTATCCTTAATAGTTCATTATAAATTTTTAACATGATCATATTAATTATCTTATTTTAGTAACACCATACTTTTAAATATTGTTAGGAATTCATGATGCTAATTATCTCATAACAACGATGTCGGCCGAAGACTATGAAAGATCAAGCATTTATTGTACCAAATGTTATACAACACAAATCTAGATTAATCATTTCACAAGTAAGGTATTAAGAATTAGTAAGATAAAAAGATAAGACATATTAATAACAAACTTTCTTGGATATAAACATTGAAGTCCATGTTGAGTTTATATTATACATATTTTAACACCATTAGTGAAACCTTTTCACCTTGACAAATTAAACTTAGCTAAAAATTATGAATAAGAGAAACATAAATAAACAAAATAAGAACATACTCATGATATAAGTTAACTAAGTATAGGAAAGGAAATGAAAATCATAGACAAGAGATTAAAATAACATGAAAGAAAACTTGAACATTACACAGAGAAAAGCAAGAAAATGATCTTGATCTGAAAACCAAGATGCCTAAATGTATAGCAAATGCCTCCTTTTATAAGCTAAAAAGAACTATTCATTTGGTAATTAATTATTGATTTAGTGGCCAACTATTGACTTAGTGGACTTGGTGGTTTAGGTATGGATTTGTTTTCTGGACGCAATGGCATTGATACAATCAGAATTCGACAAAATGGTCTCCATTAAAGTTGTAGGAATTTGTCTCATCTTTCCACCAAAAAATGAATGAGTTCATTTGAATTTCTAGAACTCGAGATATGGGCTGAACACTGAACAATGTCAGGGCTACAGGACAGATTCAGACATCTCTCTTGTTGCTAAGATTTGAACTTCAAAACGGAAAAATTGAGTCTTGGACTCATCATGAATGTTTTAGGCTTATTTCTTAGCTTTCTATCCATATAAACCAAATTGAAATCCAAGATCTACAGCTCCAGATATGACCCAATGGTTGAATGGTGTTCTAGTTTGTATTGAACAAACATCTTTTTTCTAAGCTTAGCCCTTTCTTTGTCCTTTCAGTTTCAATAGTTAATCACATCAATCAATATGAGATTTTCCTGTATTTAAAATGAGGATTTACCATAAATTAAAGCTATCTTATTTTATCAAACTTGTTATTATAAAACATGCTTAAGTTAGGGAATTTAATGATTCTTTAAGTGCAATATGATAATATAAAACCTTAATGAAATTGTACTTTGAAGCACTAATCATACCCTCCAACCAGCTTATTATTGGTCCCTAGTAATTAAAGCGTTAAAATAGAAAAATAATTTGCAAGATCCAAAAGCAAAACATTCATCATTTAACTTCTTATTGATCCATTCAAATAAACAAACTCTCATTAAAATTATATATATGCTCCATACTTCTTAATCACAATATTAATAAACCTTTCTTTTGTGCTCAATATATCAACACATAGGTATGGGGCTTTACTTGGAAGAAAATACAATTTTGTTCTAATGTTTTTCTAAGGTTAACTTTCTTAGGTTGAGATTATTATATATATATATAATATATATATAACTTAAAACACAATGCATCTTTAACCCATGTATCGAGCTTTAGGCTAATGACTCCCAAACCAGTTAGTCTTAGGGCATTAGATGTTGAGACACCCATACGAGTTTAGTAACTCGGGTTGTAGATACTAAAATGTAGATACTGCAATGTTTGATTCCCTTAAGCTTTCTCCTCAACCCATGTAACAAGCACTAGGCTAATAGCTCCCAAGTCAGTTGACTTTAGGGTATTAGGTGTTAAGAAATCCCTTCGGACTTAATTACTTAGGTTAGGAAGACTATGAAACCAAACATATCTATATTTTTATTATCATCAATATTATATTTATTATCATTTTTTTTTTCCAAAAGCATATACTATCCCTTTCCCTTAGTTGTTACCTTTAACAAAAGAACATAAATAATGTAACAATCCGAAGTGCAACCCACAATCATATGTTAAAGTGTGTGTGTGAAAATAAGGGTTTATAAATACTTCTTAAATAAGTATATGAGCTGAATCAAGTGATAACAATGCGAGAGTTTGTAAACTTGAACACTTCATAAGAAGTGTGTGATAGAACCTTGTTCTTGAATGTTTACTAAGATGCATCTCAAGAGTCAATAAAATTCATCCTTACTCTGCCATCTTAATAACAGTTTCGTCAAATGGTTTTAATAACAACAATTTTTTTTTAACTTACGACTATTTTTTTATTTCAACGTACGACTAGTACCCTCTCCCCCCAACCAAAATGAGACATTATCCTCAATGTTTTAAGTTAGAAAGGTAGAGTATAGAAGACATCACCTGAAGCAGCGACTACTGACAAACCTGAAACACACTTAAAAAAAAATAAGAAATAACAAAAAGAAAAAAAATATGTTATTAATAAAACCAAAAGACACAAGTTTTTACAAACTAAGGCTCAAATCCAATCTAAACTTTTTATGGCTTTCCCTGGTTGACCAGTCTATTCGACGCATGAAAGAATCAACTACAGGGATGAAAGATTGCAATTGATCAATCGGTCGTTCAGCAGTAGCAGCAGAGATTATGATTTGTTGTGCCAAAGATATAAGAAAATTATGTTCCACAACATGATCAAGAAAAGACAACAAATGATCATAAAAACCATTAACATTTAGCAAACCTATAGGTTTCTGGTAAATGTTCAATTGGGCCCAAGAGGAAATATGAAATATCTCTTCTAATGTGCCCAAACCACTTGGTAAGGCAATGAAGGCGTTAGCATGATCAAACATTGCATTCATTCGTTTAGACATTGTGGAGACTTGTAGTTCCTCTCCAACTGTTTTTCGAATGATATCTACTTTGGCTAAAGCTTTAGGAATGATACACAAAACTTGATTGCCTCCTAAAAATGCAGTTGTTGACACACTCCCCATTAACCCAAGGTACCTCCCTCATACACTAAATGAATCTTTCTCTCAACTAGTAACTGACTAAGATGATTTGCTGATTCTAAAAACTCCTTTTCTTTCCCAGAACTGGATCCACAAAAAACACAAATATTTTTTATGTGATGACCTGAGGAACCAGCCATTTCTACACACTTCTATATCTGTTAAATGTATGGGTTGAATAGAAATGAAGGGAAGGAATAGAAGATTTTATAGATGAGAAATTGAAAATGCAATCATACCACCTATATGTAGGCCAGCTGGAGTCACTCTTTTTTTTTTTGTTTTTTTTACAACATGTATATGTACAAGTAGTTGTGATTGTGGCTCACATCTTTCCTTGGTTTTACGTCTAAGAACAGCTTAAAAGCCATCTATGGGTCGGGGATAAGCTTCCCATCCAGTTTTCTTAAAAACTAACAAACAAAGTCTTTTTTAGTCAGATTTCCAAGACTATGTCAATCATGTTCTTTATGAAAATGAGGCTATAAATCATGAATTGCACGATGCACATCTCCACTAGGATGCGTCTCAAGAGTTAATAGAAGATTATCTAAAGACTCCTTACTCAGGCCATCCTTAATGAATTGTATTTTATCTTCATAGTTTATAGATACCATTCCTAAAGAACAACATTGTGCATTACAAGTCCATCTGGCATATCTGTGACAGACTTTCAGTCGTTTTGCATGACATTTCTTCGCAAAAGTGCTTTTACCTATTCTAGGCATGTGAAAAATAAAAGAATTAGAAGACTCACCTGATAAGCGGACCTTTGCTTCAATCATCCAGCGAATATCTTCAGGAATTCCATGATTCATTAACAACCTCAATCTTTCACACCTAGCACGATAAATTTTTGTAATCGCATTTTGAGGCAAAGCAGGAAAAATACTTTTTCAATTTTTCAAGAGTGGTGTCCATTTTTCAAATGAGAGGTGTAGAAGAGATGCAAAGAAAAGAGAAGGAACAAGGAATTGAACAAATATATAAACAGATATCAGTTATCATGGGAAACTAAAAGAACCGACTTAAGAGTTACAGAGTACCGTTATCCGCCATTTGACCGGGGTTGGAGAAAGACTAGCAAAACAAGAGTCACACCAAAAATAAACACAAAAACAATGTGAGAAAAACAAAATAATCAATCTTTATAAACAGGATCACCCAAACCAATGGACTCATCTTCATTGGGAAAATTATCAAAGTTTTCAAATGATGTCCATTTACCTTAAAGACATTGTCATTCTTTGGATTCTCAATATCAAAGGCCCCATAAGGATATACATTTTTCAAAATAAATGGACCGTTCCATCTTGATCTTAGCTTTCTAGGAAATAAGTGGAGTCGAGAATTATAAAGCAAAACTTTTTGACCAACATCAAATATTTTTCTCAAGATTCTCTTGTCATGAAACTCTTTGATTCTTGCTTTATGAATTTTTGAATTATCATATGAATCATTTCTTATTTCCTCAAGCTCATTTATTTGTAACTTACACAGCTGGTTTGCATCATCAAGGTTTGAATTGAAAGCTTTGATTGCTTAGTAAGCTTTATGTTCAAGTTCCACAGGCAAGTGACAAGATTTTCTATAAACCAACCTATAAGGTGACATACCTAATGATGTTTTAAAAGCAGTTCGATAAGCCCAAAGTGCATCATTAAGCTCTAAAAAGCAGTCCTTCCGATTATGGTTCACTGTTTTTTCCAAGATTTGTTTGATCTCCCTATTAGGAAGTTCTACTTGTCCACTTGTCTAAGGGTGATAAGGGGTGAAAACTTTGTGTGTGATTCCATATTTCTTCATTAAAGACTCAAATGGCTTGTTGCATAAATGTGTTCCACCATCACTTATCATGGCTCGAGAGATCCCAAACTGACTCAAAATATTTTCTTTCAAAAATTTGATCACGGTTTTATGATCATTGTTTCAACTTGGAATTGCCTCTATCCATTTTGAAACATAATCTACTATGACTAATATGTAAAAAAAACCAAATGACGGAGGAAATGGACCCATCAAATCTATACCCCAACAATTAAAGATTTCAATGACAAGAATAGGATTTAAAGGCATCATGTGACATTTTGAAATAAATCCTAACTTTTGACAATTTTCACAAGTTTTGTAGAATGCATGCATGTCCTTGAACATGGTGGGCCAATAAAATTCAAATTGTAATATTTTTACAATCGTCTTCTTTGATGATAAATGACCTCCACATGCCTCAGAATGACAAAATTTAATGACACTACTTACCTCATTGTCGAGAATGCATCTTCGAAATATTTGATCAGGACAATATTTGAATAAGTAAAGGTCATCCCAATAAAAGTTCTTCACTTCGTTGAAAAACTTTCTTTTGTCTTGGGTACTTCAATGAGCTGGCAAATCTCATGTTGCAAGAAAATTGAAAATATTAGCAAACCAAGGAATTGTAAAAATAGAAAGTAAAGATTCATCAGGAAAGTAATCATTAATTTGTGTGATATCAGATGTGGAATCTATTGTCAATCTTGACAAATGATCCACGACAATATTTTCGGTGTCTTTCTTATCCTTGATTGTGATATCGAATTCTTGAAGTAACAAAATCCACCGTACAATCTAGCCTTAGAATCCTTCTTAGAAAGAAGATATTTCAATGTTGCATAATCACTAAAAACAACAACAGGTGAACCAACAAGATTAGATCTGAATTTTTCACATGCAAATACTACTGCAAGTAATTTCTTTTCAGTGGTAGTGTAATTATTTTAAGCATTATTTAAAGTTTTACTTGTGTAGTAAATCACATAAGGTTTCTTATCTTTTCTTTGTCCTAAAACAGCACCTACAGCATAATCACTAGCATCACACATTATTTCAAAAGGTAATGACCAATCAAGAGGTTGAATGATAGGAGCAGAAGTAAGCAAGTTTTTAAGTTTAACAAAAGCTTTTTCACAATGTTCAGTCCATTCAAAAACATTATCATTTGTTAGAAGGTTACACAATGGCTTAGATATTACACTAAAATCTTTGATGAACCTTTTATAAAAACCAGTAAGTCCTAAAAATGATCTAACATCTTTAACAGATTTTGGTGTTGGCAAGTTGGCAATTAACTCGATTTTAGATTTGTCAACCTCAATTCATGTTGATGAAACAATGTGACCAAGTACAATGCCATTTGTTACCATAAAATGACATTTTCCCCAATTCAGCACATGATTCTTCTCTTCACACCTGTTCAAAACTTACAATCATCAAATGAATCACCAAAAACAAAAAAAATCATCCATAAAAATCTCTAGAAAACATTCAACCATATCACTGAATATACTAAGCATGTATCTTTGAAACGTGGCTGGTGCATTACATAATCCAAAAGACATCTTTCGATATGCAAAAGTACCAAATTGACATGTGAAAGTAGTTTCTCTTGATATTCAAATGCAATTTCAATTTGGTTGTAACTTGAATAGCCATCTAGGAAATAATAAAATTCATGACCTACAACTCTTTCTAGAATTTGATCCATGAAAGGTAAAGGAAAATGATCTTTTCTAGTCATTGAATTAAGTTTTCTATAGTCAATGCACATGCGCTAACCAGTAATAGTCCTAGTTGGAATCAATTTATTTTTCTCATTTGTTATCACAGTAACTCCAAACTTTTTAGGTACAACTTGGGTAGGACTTACCCATTTGCTATCAGAAATAGGATAAATGATTTCATTATCTAGAAGCTTAATGACTTCATTCCTCACTACTTCTTTCATATTAGGATTAAGTCTTGGCCTGTTCATGAAGACATTCCTTAAAAGAAGGCAAAGTTAGACAATTATTGATTGAATGTTCGTTAGTTTCACAGATTTGACACATAATGTCTTGAACAGATTTTAATTGACTACTCTTTTTAAATTCAAGTGCCTCGACTTTTCTAGCTAAAGATGCAAATTTGGCTTGGAGGTCATGACCTTCCCTAAGGTTGTACATTTCTCCACTAGATGTATGAGGTTGGGTTTTACCTGGTGCCTCACAAGTGCCTGTAGTGTTCCAATTTTGAGCATTTTCAGCTAACAAGTCTAGGTACTCCATTGCTTCATCAGGGTCTTTATTTTTAAAAGTTCCATTGCACATCAATTCTACCATTTGTCTATCTTTAGTTGTTAACCCTTCATAAAAATGTTAAACCAATCTCTATGTTTCAAAACCATGATAAGAATAGGTATTAAGCAATCTCTATACCTATCCCAACATTGATAAAGTGTTTCTCCTGGTTTTTGAGTGAAAGTGGTGATTTGTCTTTTAAAAGAGTTTGTTCTATGAGAAGGAAAAAACTTCTTCAAAAACTGTTGTTGCATTTCATCCCAAGCACAAATGGATCCTGACCTAAGATTTTGTAGCCATGTTTTAGCTTTATCTTTTAATAAAAAAGGAAAAGGTTTTAATCTGATGGTGTTCATGCTACAATTTAAGTCATTATAAGTGTTACAAACTTCTTCAAATTCTCTCAAATGCAAGTATGGATTTTATAGATCTAAGCCATTTATTGTACCAAGTGTTATACAACACAAATCTACATTAATCATTTAACAAGCAAGGTATTAAGAATTAGTAAGATAAAAAGATAAGACATATTAATAACAAACTTTCTTGGATATAAATATTGAAGTCCATGTTGAGTTTATATTATACATATTCTAACACCATTAGTGAAACCTTTTCACCTTGACAAATTAAACTTAGCTAAACATTATGAATAAGAGAAACATAAATAAACAAGATAAGAACATACTTATGATATAAGTT
>Ga0307513_10004447_pt1 | contig 18718 bp, 21 predicted proteins | sample 15_EM_MG_FD_202174 | JGI IMG/M metagenome (GOLD analysis project Ga0307513, IMG submission 202174) | Populus trichocarpa ectomycorrhiza microbial communities from riparian zone in the Pacific Northwest, United States - 15_EM | ecosystem: Host-associated > Plants > Roots > Unclassified | place...
GTACGAGTTTCAGGACTCTGACTGCCATTTGCCAGGTAGGAACGTCCTACTCCAAAAGCAAACCTTTACTCAACGCGTTAGCGCCTTAGCCCCGATGGTATATTATCGGGATGTGCCCGTCCCATTTCCGCCCACAGACTACGAGGCACTGCGACAAATGAGAATATCCTCAGGATTCTACGTCGACCATATCCCACTATGGGCGCAACAAATTGCCGCAAGCAAGAGGCGATTGTACTTCATGTACTTGTCGGATCCCTCAACCTACGGCGCTGTCCCAGTGGGGATGGTCTCCTTGAGCTTTGAAAACCCACAGGACTCCACCCTCGCATCTTTCTTCTCTACTGGACGAGTGGAAATAACATCGTTGTTCATCTACGCGGCTTACCGGCACTTACGACTCGGGATGATGGCCATGATGGAAATGGAGCGGCGCGCTGTAGAGTTCGGAGCGAGCGCGGTCACTCTAAACACGCCAGCAATCGAGGCGTCTCTGCATGTATACTGCAGCCTGGGATATCGCGAGTATAAGCGGACAACAAGCTACTCCCGCAGCGATGTGGTTGGGGCCTTTATGCCCCCCGAAAACCTAGTAGCCGCATTCTTGGAGAAACGGCTTCGATAGCGTTGCTCTGGTTAGTCTCTTACGTACTTGTTGACGCGAACAGACCATGAAACACCCCCCGCATGCTTTGGAACACCTTACACACTGCATTTAGATCTTGCATACCACATCAATGTCTTTTTCTGAGTTCCCCAATCCTATGTTATAAGTCCACTATGCATCTCCTCTCGACACCCTCTCGAATCGTTATCATAGTTTCGAAATTATATACCTGTAGACGTTCTACTGCCCCTTGTCGCGACTGATGTACCTGTATCTATTATTTAAAATACTATATGCTCTGTTTCATAGTTCACAGTGAAAACTTGTGCTGAACGTCGGATGTTGTGTTGGTGACAAAGGTCGATTTCCTTGAGCCAAGTCATGCTCAGCGGTCTCCTGCTCGGTGCCGCAAAGAAGTCGGAATTGGAAGTCGACAGGGACTTGGAAAGCATCTTCAAGACCAGTGTGAGATTCCCCACCATCGAGTCATCCAAAACTCTGATGTCCAGTTGTAGGCGAAAGCTGCGTTCACTTCTCGACCCACCCGCGATGTCATAAAGGCGCAATCTCATGCACCCGACCCTTCAATCAAGAAACGGAAGCGGCATGACAACGAAGAGGCGACCCGTTTGGATGAGATCGAGAAGAGAGCGACGAAGAAAAGCAAGCAGGAGCAGCTAGCTGGTAGTGTTTTGGCTGTACCACCTACACCCGAGACGAGGAGTAAGAAGTTGCAAGCGAGCTCGGAGCCTCTACTCTCCAATCCGAGAACAAAGCCGTCAACAGCGAAGGCCTCTTCTCCAAAAAGTTTGAAAGGACCCCGGAACGATACCGGAAGCAACACGGCCTTTCCTCCTATGTACAAAGACAAACAAGTAGAGGGACGGCGGGATGAAGATGCGGGTCAGAGTTCCGACAACGAACACACAACGGCACCGCTCGTGCACGAAACTATCGTCAATAGTGGTACGACATCCTCGGTTGCGACCCGAAGCCGCTTGGTTTATGTTCCGAATGGTGAATTGAAGGAACAACGGGAGGCGAGGACGGTTTTCATAGGAAATGTTCCCATGGAGGTCGCAAAGTCGAGGGTAACTTACAACATCCATTGCGCGGACTTGAAACTAATATTTTATCAGCCCTATCAAAAGGCTTTGAAGCGGCATCTCCTGGCGTTGTGTGCTACTAAGACCTCGGATATGCCCAGTCCCAAAATAGAGTCTATCCGATTCCGCTCGGTTGCATTCAAGATACCAACTACAAAGCTCCCTACAGACGGTGACAAGCCCAGTGGGGAACTATCAGAACACCGACAGAGGGACCGGACAATTATATGGAAAAGCAAGAAGGGTGACAAGGATCTTGATGAAGTAGACCCTATGAAAACGTACCTTACTCCTGCTCAAAAGAAGAAGGTTGCCTTTATCAAAGGAGAGCTCCACGAGGAAGCCGGAGGTATCAACTCCTACGTTGTCTTTGCACATCCGCACCCGGCCAACCAAAGAGACGAGAAGAAAGGCCACAGATACCAACCAGTCATGGACCCCTTCGAGGCCGCGAAGCTATTGGTGGCTCGTGGGGACGGTAGTACCTTCATGAATCGGACGCTCAGAATGGACCTTGCTCGCCCGCCCGAAGAAGGGGGTGCAGCAACACATGGATTTGACCCTCATTTCACCATTTTCGTTGGCAGTCTCGATCTTACGGCCCACGAGGAAGACCTTCGTGCATATTTTGAGAGCGTTGTGGTTGCCGAGCAAGGCCCTCCGCCTGAAGACATCAAGTCGTGGGTTCAAGGTGTGCGCGTTATTCGTGATAAGGACACGCAGCTGGGGAAGGGCTTCGCATACGTCAAGTTTGCTGTAAGTCGTGGCTGAGCTTGGTAGGATTGAAATACTAATTCCTTCACAGGACCGATCGTGTGTTGACGAAATCGTCTCTATGGAGATGGGTAAACTCAAGTTTGCAAAACGAAAACTCCGCGTCCAGCGCTGTAAAGGGTCCTCCGGCCCATCCCAACGCGATCGGGGAACTAAGGGGACCAAGCAGCAGGAGTTGGTTCAGAAGGTTACAACAACAAAGCAAGCGGGTAGAAGTGATCCTGTCCGGAAGCGTGTCAAAGGGGATCCGAAACTGGGAGAGAGACTGAAAGGCCTTTCGAAAGAGGAGCGCAAAGAGGTAAAGAAAAGCGATGCCATTCGACTGACACGCCGTCTAGAGAAGAAGAAGGCCAAGGTCGCCCTCGAGAAAGCGATGTCCGGCAAGGATAGGGAACGGGTAAGGACACGGAAAACGAAGCAGGCTATCGGATTGAAGAAGCACGGAAAGCACAAGAGGGGTGCATAAGCGTCGGGCTGGTTTTACTGTAGCGTTGCCACGAGCCGAGCTGAGCTGGTTTGACCGTTGTCAATCTTCACGTTGAGCTAAGGATACAATAGCTACTTTCGCGTGACGTCTGAGCACTGTCCCCAGAGGTCGGCACTGTCGAGTGGTCACCGAGCTTTGATTAGCCAAGTCAGTGTCAGCGTGGCAATGCTAGACATTTAGCACTTTTCAAATGGCCTGTCAATTGTTGGCACGGTGTAAGGTTAAACTATGGCTCCATGGTTCCCAGCCTCGACAGTTGACCTCCACCTTCACAACTGTTCAACTCAGCTCACAAGTGACCGCCCGCTCGTCGGGTATTCATATCTGGATTCACACCGACTACACTACCCTGGCTGACGACATTTCTGAGCTGGACACTTCCCACAACTTGTTCAATCTGTCAGCAAGGAACCGCCGCTCCACCACTTTCACCCGTCTTTTGTTATTATAATAAAACTATCCTTCCATTACTACCGTTGTATCTACTCGCTCAACGTTTTGTAAGCAGCTGTCTACCGTGTCTCTTACTATTCCTATTCCACGCTCACCCACCGCAATTAGACCTTCGGGATGCCTCGAGCACCACTCCTGAACATAGAACTCACTCACATCCCAAGAAGAGCATCCCCTGCTTCCTCGCAGGCTTCGCCCATTGACGATCGCCCGCCCAAACCATGGACGGCGTATATTCCGCTTGCCATTGCAGTTCTCCTCATACTCATGCCCCAGCCCAGTTTCGTGTTTATTATTATAAACCAACACTACCGAACCTATAGAGCTCCTTGGACTGCCGCCCGCCATCTGGTTTTGACCACCATTTTGACCCTGCTCACCTTTTCGTCGTTGATTGTGTGCTGTGTACGGGACCCTGGACGACCTCATATTGGGGAGACTGTTGAGGTCATCATCCCAGAACGCCAAGGTCTAATGCATGGAAAGGAGGACGATGACTTCAACTCCTCAAGAAAGTGGTGCCGTGCATGCTGGGCCCCGAAGTATGAAAGGACCCACCATTGTTCTACTTGTGGTCGTTGTGTTCTGAAAATGGGTTTGTCTGTGACCATACATCCTTTACTCCTCTGACCTCAAAAGAACAGACCACCACTGCCCCTGGCTGGCCAACACATGCGTAGGACACAGAACGTATCCAGCGTTTCTTCATTTGCTCCTTTGCATAACACTTCTTGCGCTGTATATGGGAACAGTCGCTGTCAATACAATATACTGGTATTTATTTGCTCCTTTCCCTAAAGCCTTAGTGAGTCTGCTTGCATAGCGCGGTTATACCCATTTTGACTATGTAACCCTTGATAGGACGACCCAATGCCACTTCACGCACTTTTCTTGTCACTAGCTGGCGTGATTTTTGCACTCACATTCGCCTCCTTCCTCGGTTTTCACGTCTATCTATGTCTCACCAACCAAACGACCCTGGAGAATATCTCTCCTTTCCTTCTATTACGTTACCTGCCCGCCCCAAATCTTAACTCCAGGCACGTCCCGGGCACGAGTATTACGAACCTTTCCACAGACACGCTGGATCCCGCACCCGACTCACCCTATCGGTTCCCTTCTCCCCCTTCTAGCCCATCGGCGACTCAGAACCGCAACCGCCCCTGGGAAGAGCACGAGCTCTCCTATGCACAGCGCCGTGCCATACGGCGGGCACATGGTCGGATCCGCCTGTATGACGTTGGGTGGAAGAAAAACATAGCGCAAGAGTTCGGCCGTAGTCCATCGGTGACTGCCTTTCTCGCCGTACTCCTGTACGGCGGCAAACCAAAAGGAGACGGCAAGCGTTTCGAATTTAACTATAGGGCCCGACCTATGCTCGAAAAATTAGCCGACGAGCTGGTGAAAATCCGAGAACAAGAGCGAGGCCATGCCACGCACAATGCTGACGACTCTGATTAAATGGACTGCAATTGACATTGTCTGTCACATAATTTATCTGTAGATCTGTCTGTATTTTATCTGTTTCAACAGTCTCGCCTCCTGGCCGGTGTTCGGTATATATTAGGAGTGGAGCGCGCAGCGCTTAAAATATAATTGCCACAAGAAGGGGTATGCATACCCATAGCATAGGGTCCAGGGGCAGAGCGGGGGATACCAGCCCGAAGTGACCATAACTCCGCGAGCAAAAAGCATAGTAGCCGCTCGATTAAGAGACCCTCTTCTCTAAGAAGGCGCCTGTTGTATATTCCAGCCCTAACCCAGCGCTCTGCACTTCAGCTTGGCTATACACTACCGCTCTCTGTTTATATTCTTGATAGCCCAAGTTGATGAACCTCAGCAATGATCGATCGATAGCAGGGGTGGTGAGAGTAACATAGAGAGCACCCATTTGCGCTGCACGCTGTTCCATGGCTCTAAGCACCGCCAGTGCCACTCCTAAGGGCCGATATGTGGGGAAAACAAACAATGAAGTGATCTCCACACGCCCGCTGTTGGAGAACGATGCAAGGCTCGGGTCTTCGGGGTTGAGCAGCGACAAGCATACCATGCCCACAGCGGCAGGTGGAGCCTGCAGCAGAGTCAAAGGGGACTGAGCCATTTGGGGTAGGTGAGCCATGGAGATAGACGAGCTCTGATTAAAATTTGGAGCAGAGACAGGGTAGGCAATAGTAGGGACAGCGTGGGGGTGCTGCTGCTGGGATATGAGAAATTGTTGTTGTCCGAGGGCGTAGGGCAACGGATTAGAGAGATAAACAAAAAACATTTGGCGGGTCCCCTGTTGCACTTCATGGATCCATCGTGGTATGCGGTCGTAGTAGAGCCCTGCGGCGATGCGCATTGCTTGAAGCTCTTCTAGGTCCTGTTGAGAAATCGGAGAAGTAATGGACCGAAGGAAAATATTGGGCAACTGAGCCGCTGTACGACCAATGTCAGAACATCAGTACGCCTGTGGCAGTCATGGAGGAGGTCCGACGTACCAGGTAACATTTCTTCCATAACAGTCATTGAGGGCAATTGGGGCAAGGAAGACAGCACTCGGAGGGCAACTGCGTAATTCCCTTTTGTAGTTGCCCTTGAGTGGCAACGGGTCAGCGAGTCATTGGTGTAGACCAACAGCGGACCCCTTGATACAAAGAGGCGGCTCTATTGAGATGCATGGCCCTTGCGGAGGGGGGCCACGAATTCTGATCGAATATCCCGGGGATTCGGGACCCTGGCGGCGCTCAGAGAGGGGACGGCAGTGCTGAGAGTCGAGCGCGGCCCTTGCAGTTGTCGTTCATAATGAGGTCCCTAGCCCAATGAGCGAGGATAAATTCTAGCGCATAAACCAACCACTCCCATTCTTGTTGACAAGCTACGACGCCGGAGTGTCAATAATTCCGCTTTCCCTAGTCAGTCCATCCGGGAGCGGCCAGGTTGGCCAGCTGGGCATTATTTACCGCGTCTAAGCCCACGTGCAGTGTAAGTACCCAGTAGAGTATCTCCACGCCGTCTCGAATGGGTGGGGCTAACTTGTGGGGCGGGCTCTGCATTCGTGTCGGCGCCTATGACCGGCAGACAGTTAGTCCGAGGTGTACTGAATCACGTTCGTGCCAAATTTGGTCTCGCGCGTCTAGGTGCGCCAGCTGCAAGAGGGGCAGAGAGAAGTCGCCGATACTGGTTGAATCAAACAACCGACAGTCATAGACAGTCACGAAGCCACAGAACTCCTCTTCCAAGTTGTTCGCGGTATGGCCCAGAGGAGGTGAATAGACGCCGGACCGCCGATGGCGGCTCGCGTGCGTGCCTTCGCCCGCATTTGCATTTATCTCTATCCTCGGGCAGCAAGACAGAGGCGACCATATGGATAGCCTTCAAAATTTGTCGTCAGAATACTCCTAGAATGTCTGCGACCTAACCGGCGGGACAAGGCACACAGATGGCACCTTCCTCCCATCTGATCTGATCGGTGAGAGGATGGCCGCCGAGCAGGATGAACGAATCTAGTCTGTAGACCTGTTGATGACGGAATGTCAGAAGCAGCAATCACCGAGCTCATGCCTTAGCATCAATGGAGACCACGCACCCGTCCCTTGCAGACATACGGCTCAGCGAATGTCAGGCTGTAAGAAGTCGAGAAAAGGTACTGACTGTCTGGAAATCAAGCAAGGGAGCACTTGAGACCTGTCAGGCCTCCTACGTCCAACTCGTGGGATCTCCAACGATGGCAGTTGACACCCAAACAGCCAGGCTCCATAGTCCAGGTATGCTCCAATATCGGAACAAGCCCCATGAGGTGCCATTCCATAGAACACTGCGCCGCAATGGTGCGGAAAAATTTGGACCCGGGACAACATCGCTCAGTTTGAAGGGCATGGAACATACATTCCGACTACGGATAATCCACCCACGACATTCATCAAGGAACCGGAGCGAAGGTAGGTTTCGGCGACGAATGACTCTGCCCGCAGGTGACTAAGCAGAATCGACGGCGTGGCTAGATTATGCGAGGACGCAGTTCCATACAAGAAGGACGCCTAATAGCCCTCTCCACCGTCGTCCGGAACGTGCCTTGTCCGTACGACGACAGCCGAGCGCCGACGCGTGCAAGAGACTGCGTATACTTACCATGAAGAATCCTGAGACTCATGCGGAACAGGACAGAGATTCCTGGGCACTGGGTTATAAAAGGTGGGTGCTACCAGATTCAAGGGGACAACAGTCCTACGATATCCCAGAGTTCCACAGACTCACCTGACTGCTCAATTCATGGCATTCTTGGGGCAATTGGAACCGGGTAAGTCTAGAGATACGGTATGCTCACTCGATTGACTATATGCTTGAAAGCCGCTATGACTCCCGACCTTTACTATCGGCCGATCTCCTACCCACCCTCCCAAGCCGAGCTTGCGACACTTGCTCAACTGAGAACTGCCGCTGGCTGGTATCTAGATCGAATCAGTCAATGGGAACTTGAAGTTGCCACTCGGCAACGATATATTTGGTTCATTCATTTTACTCACCCACTTGCATTGGTTATGGGTGCGATGGCACATACACCGGCGATCGGAATGGTCTCGCTGCTCCTGGAGAACCCCATGGATCCAAGTCTAGCGTCGTTTACTACCACTGCTCGGGTTGAAATAACCTCGCTGTTTGTGCTGGCTTCGTATCGGCACTTGGGCGTTGGTATCGCAGCTTTGCAGGAGATGGAAAGGTGTGCAAAATCACTTGGTGCTCGTAAGCAGTTGGTGGACACTACCTTGGATACGAATTCACGCAATTACACAGGGTGGGTGACGCTGAACACGCCTGCAATAGAACGAAGTCTCACAATATTTGGAAACCTGGGCTACCGCGAGTACAAGGTGATTAGGTCCCTGTGACTGAGAGAATAGGCCTATGCTCACATGTTTGACCAACAGGCTAGACAAACCAGTTACCCGCAATCCGAGATAAGGGGTGCTGGCTTGCCCCAGGAGTACACAACTGCCGCATTCCTTGAGAGAGAGCTTGTTTAAGCTCCGTCCGGGAGACAATCTATATTTCCCTAGACTTCTGTATGCTTCATAGTTATGCGTTTCGTGCTGTCGAATGTTCGACCACTATTTATGGAAGATTGTGGCTGGTTCCAAAACGAAAGACAAAGCGAGACATCTCCATCCACTACGATAATTTTTCAACAGCTCGCTGTGATCGCTCATCGTCGTTTTGCACACGCTGGTTATAGCGGAGTCATTCGAAACACTGAATCATCAAATCACCTCGATAATAATAGTCAATAATAAAATGCTCGGTCACCATGAGAAGGGCAAGGTGCTTGATGCTATAGATTCTACAAGGAAAAGTTTAGAAGAGGCTCGATTGAAGGAAGAAAGTGCATCAAAACGTGTTGCGGAAGCCCAACACGAGCTAGAGCGTTTCCAGCGGTCGCTCGAGCTTGTTGTTGCGACATCTATACGAGAAGGATACGAAAAGGCCCTGAAGAGCTTAGGTAGTCATCTAGCTCGTACGTCACGGTCCCTGACCCACTTTCTACAAACGGATAACTTATGCGCCCAATCCGTTAGCCATAAGCATTCTCCCAACCGAACTTCTTTCCTGCATCTTCTCCACAGGACTAGAGATGGAGCTACAAGCACTACAGTCGGCGCTTGCTCCGGTTATGGCCCTCAGGAAGGAGGAAATGGAGCTCAGGGGTCCCACACCTTCTGCTCTTAATTTCGCGGAGACTTGCAGTCATGTCAACTCTCATTGGCGACGAGTCGCGCTGACCACCCCAGTCCTTTGGCGAGAACTAAGATTTTCAAAGAGACCAGCGAAGAACGAAAGGGAACGAGTGTGGTTGGAGCGATCAAAACGCACAAATTTATTTATTTATTTCCCGTATATGCACAAACCTCTCTTCAACGAACTTCTTGAAACCCTTCGCCTTCACCTTCCTCGAGCCCGAATTATCTCCATGGAAGGACAGCGTATTAAGCACCTTCAAAACTTCCTTCGTAATCTGCCTCCTAGGATGGATAACCTCCGTATCCTGGAGCTCCGCGCAGATTATCATCAACTTGAAGGGGACTATGTTCAGAATCTCTTTGAGGAGGGAGCACCACATCTTCAAGAGGTCACTCTTGAGTATATATCACTCCACTTGGTGGTGTTCCCAACGAACAATATCACCAAGTTATGTCTTGTACATTCGGACATTCGGGTCTTACAGCTCGACGCTGTCCTACAAAGTGTCGCTTCAACATTACAGTGGCTTTCCATCGAACTAAGCCACGTCGATCCACCGCAAAGCAACCTCACTATACCGCCACAACTCTCGAGTAGTCCGACTCCCTTCCCAAACTTACATACGCTCGAGCTCGGAGAAGATGGACTTCTCATCAGCACCCATATTCTCACAAACTTTTGGTACGTGCATCGATTCCGACGTCCAGTTCAACCAATACCTGAACCGCAGCTTAATACCTGACCAGGTTCCCAGTACTAAGGACACTACATCTGGATCTACAAAATGACCAGATTGAGACCTTCACTGGCTTTCTAGGCACGCCCGCTCCAGCAACAATCGACGCGACCAAAGCTCAAAAGGTACCCTTCTTCAACGTACGAGAGCTTGTCATTCGCAATATGGAAGGCCTGTCTCCAGCAGGGTTCGAGGTACTCCTAATGAATGGGTTCCCCAGCCTTGAAATGCTGGACGCAGCAGACGACTTTGACGAGAATGAACTGGCGGCTATATTCTCAGGTACAGCCCCACCAATCCAATGCACTTTCTGGGTGTGGCACTGATGTAGAGTAGGCGCCAACAGGGGGTGCAAAGGACTAAGCAGCTTGCGATTATTATGCTGTGTCGGTGACATGCTCAAAAGATTCGTGGAAGAACGTTTTGATAAGCGTAGTGGCGTTACGCCACTGCGACGGTTGGAACTCGAAACTAGAGACGGGATTTTTCAAGAGGATTGGCAGTACTTGCGAGCCAAAGTCGACGAGGTACACTTGGTGGATCCAGTAAGTAGGGAAGAATTGTTCACGGATGATGACGGGGATTTGGATACGGTTGATCCACAGCATGCAGCAGACGCAGACGCAGATGGGGAGGACGATTGGACGATCGAGGAAATGCCTTAGAGGTCGTCGTATATTAAGGATCACTAGACTGGATATCTGGTTAATATTCACATTGCTTCCCACATGACCAACGATTGACACACCGTCAACTTTGATCGGCCAGCGGTTATGAGCTTAGAAACTGAAAGGATGCAAGAAATCTCACTCTAGAGACAACAAGAATTCAAAGGAGGCCCTTCAGAACAGTGGGTTACAATTTCCTCCCCTGTTGCCACAGATTCGCTTTCCTTGTCCGGGACAACAAATGCAGCCGAATTAATTCGCGAGCGATGGTAAAATTCACTAACCAATACCAATAACAATTCTGGCCTCACTCATTGAAGAAAAGAATCAAGACGGGCCCTGCGCTTGTCTGCAACGGGCGTAGTTTCAGCTAGGGCAGACGGAGGATGCGGAATGGCGAGGAAGGGAGCCATAACGCTTCAAGAAGCCCTATGCATATATTATTGTTTTATCTATGCCAAACCACTGTATTCCGCTTGCTCATACATGTCCAACAAAAGGATTTCCGTTATTTCCTCCGGTGGCTGTGACGGTGGCAGGTTGTGGTGTTGGCTCGCGAGGTTTCTCAACCAGAGGGAGAGATGGAAACCTGTTTCTCGCACCTTGGAATCCCCCACATCCAGACTTTTCATTCCCCGCCGCGTTCTCGCTAATCTTCCATCAAATGGCCCGCACTAAGGTCAGTATTTCCTTCAGAACATCCACCACTCCATCCTCATCCACGCAGCCTCCCCTTTCCCCTGCTTCCTTATCGCGAAACCCCCTCTTCATCGTCGCTCTCCTCTTGCTTTGTCACAACAACCCTGCTGACTCAAAACCCATCACGTGCTTCCAACTATGACAACTTATGTCAAACAAACATGTCACCTGCCGCGCCTCATCCACATTCGGCAACTCACCTGTCATACGATGGTGGTTGCGCCCGCCGTCATCACCATCGTTGATCGTCGTCGATGGCGCTTGGCTGCTGCTGACAATGCCTGGTATTCTCTCTCTTTCGTATTGATCTAACTACCCTGTGTCCATCCAAAAGCAAACCGCCCGCAAGTCGACTGGTGGCAAAGCCCCCCGCAAGCAGCTCGCTACCAAGCAGGCTCGCAAGACGGCCATGCCCGCTACCGGTGGTGTCAAGAAGCCTCACCGCTTCCGCCCTGGTACCGTCGCCCTCCGTGAAATTCGTCGCTACCAGAAATCGACCGAACTCCTGATCCGCAAGTTGCCGTTCCAACGTCTCGTTCGTGAAATTGCCCAGGACTACAAGGTATATAACTGTATACTCAATCACGGCTCGCACAACTCACATCTTCTTTAGACCGATCTCCGCTTCCAGTCCTCGGCCGTCATGGCTCTTCAGGAGGCCGCTGAGGCTTACCTCGTTTCCCTCTTCGAAGACACCAACTTGGCTGCCATCCACGCTAAGCGTGTAACGATGTGAGTCCTTTCCCGCCTCTTTCTCGCCACTCCCCATTAACACCTTCCCAGTCAACCAAAGGATCTCCAGCTCGCTCGTCGTCTACGTGGTGAGCGTGGCGCCGGTATCTAAGTGCGCATGTTTTATGAGCAATCATCGATTCCATGAATGGACGCCTACTGCCCAAATCGTGTGCCTGAGTATGCCGCTATGTAACGCCAAACGTTGTAGAGACCTGCATGACCGTCATCGATTTGTCGTGTCGTGCAGGAATACAGCCTATATTATGTTCGAACCCTGTATTTATGACTCAATAATTACTTCGTTTCGAAGTCTATCAAGCGCCTGTTGAGAGCGAATAAGTGAACCCGGCGTTCGAGCGGCCGGTGACACAAATTTGAACCACCCGGCATGTTGGACCATGCCACCTACGCCCTTGCGCCCTCAGACATAGCAAAATATCACACAGTCTCAGTACAGTCTCAACGCAGTGACCTGCAGTGGTCCGGTGCCAGTCACCTGGACTAACGTTGGCGTAAATCGGAGGTGATTCGCAAACTCGAATCTACACGGGATCCACCGGTATATACTTATCTGGGTAATGTGTGTGGCCCAAGCAACAAGAATTGGGATCTACGCTACGCCTTCCAGCTCGTGAAGAGCTCCGTCGCGGCGTTCAGCCCCAGTGGGCGATGAGCAAATCACCTTCTCCTGTCTTCTATTACGATATCATTCAACCTCAGTCCCGAGAAAATCCACGGACGTCATTATTTGCCTGTCCCTCAGCAATGCGTAGAATGTAAACCGCACGGCCAACCTAATGTCACGCGGGTGCCATGTATCATTCGAAAAGGTATTTCTGGGGTGTTTGTATTGGCCAATACATATTATCGCCCCGTCCACTCACCCATCTGAAACCCACTGCAGCTCCTAAGAACATGTCGCATATACTCCCACAATTCATTCACAGGCGTATCAAATGGTTCCTCTCGTTTATAAGAGCGAACAAGGTGGGGACTACTCTTCCGCCACCGATCGTCATCCCCCCATACCATATCTTACCTGGACGTGACTTTCAGGTCGGCAAGACGAGCAACGTAAATATGCATCCCAACATCCAAGCTCTCACTCAGCTCCCTCATCCACGCGAACGCACTATTCATGGGGACATCCCTATCTATTACTTGCAAGTGCCGGCTCACTCTGTGGCTAAGATCAGAGGACCAGATGCCCATGATCCACCGCTGTACGTGGCACTGCTACTAGTAGCTTACATTGCGCTTATTTTGTTGCTTGCATAGCTGGGGTGTTGGTGAGAACCAGCCAGATGCCGATGGCTTTTGCACGTGGCAACTAGCGTTCGAAAACGGCCCAGTGATTTATATCCGTTCTCAACCTGTCCCCGAGACAGGACCAGGTGCGATATTTGCCCTTCCGAGTGCGCTATTGTACTGATGGTCATCAATGCGCAGGGAGACATGTTATTGGACCCAATGGGTCTGAGGTATTCATCCCTCAGTCACTTTTGAGCTTCGATATCCCGTATCTCGCGACTGCCGATCCTGTCATACCATCATTGGCTCCTACACCCGGTCCCTCCGGGGTTATGACACTGCTGTGTGAGTTGTTCGAATTTCAACCTCACTTGGCCCACCTCGTTGACGAGTGAACCTAAGCTCTCCATGCGTCCGTTGCATTCGAAGGACGCACATGCAAGGCGTGTGAGGGGAAGGATGTCCATACCGAGCTCTGCCCTACTCTACAGTCTGATGACTATGTGTGCCCATGGTGCAATGCTCGAGGAGGTGGCCATTCATTTCGTTGTAACGGTTTTCTTTGAAGGTTTCGTACTTCGGAAAGTTCGCCTATGTCACTCATAGTAGATATGTACACCAATAAGAGTATGCGTCGAAGAGAATTTTCTCAATCTATATTTGGATAACTGCTTGAGTTGGCCTCTGCCACGTCGACAGAAACTGTCCGGACCATTCCATGGCCGCGAACGGGCTACCTACGCGTGAGGAGATAAGAACTTTGTACCCTCCGTTATTCTCCTTCCCACAGCTCAAGGGCTTCATTGCCTCCGGGTAAGTGGGTCCTCCTGAGATCCCATCGGGGTCACCTTTACATAGCTATGACGCACATATGTATAGGGATCTGTCATTGCTTGAGAGACATCCAGATCTTCAGAAGCGCTACGAGAATGTCTGTAATGCCCTGAAGACGCAGTACGGTTCTGTGGGTAAGCCATGTATTATTATTAGAACGGGAGGTTTGCATCTAAAAAGTCAGACAGTCAAATACTTAATTCACGTCCGCCTTGAATGGCCCGATCTTGATCTTAAGTCTGCATCGAGTTCCCAAGGCGACCTCTCTACTGCTCGAACATTTCAGGCAGACCTTTCGGACCAATATCGAGTGATACTCAATGACTGGCCGTACTCGGGTGTGTCCCAAAGTCAACATCCGTTGCAGTAAATGACCATAGAATCAGTCCCGCATGACGTGGAACACTGGATCATTTGGAGTCGAGTCCCTATTGTTCACCCGTCGAATGAACGTATCGACAAGCTCGGCCTTTGGGGATTCAGTGGGACAGAGGGGTGTGAAGGAGCGATCCTTCCAGAGGGTATCACCCCCCCACCGCCACCAACTCAAGAAGAAGCCGACGTGATTGGAGGAGCGTGTCAACAAATTGAGAAGTGTGTGAGAAGCCGCTGGCCGGAGGCCCAGTGGGAAAGCGCGTGGTTTATGAACCCACCGGTGAGTGGCCCGTCTTCACCACGAAGGCAGAAATTGATTGAATGCATACCAGCCACTGCAAAGTATTCCGGGCCTTGCCCATGTCCATGTCTTCGCACGACCAAAGACACCAGCCTCCACTGAGCCATGAGCTTTAGACGCCACACTAGAAACGATAGAAAGTCTATATTTCTGCGATACGTTCAAAAAATTGCCTAAGAGTAGCTGCCAAGACGCCTGGTAAAGCATCGACACTTCTCAACACGATGTAATATTCGAAGGGGAAGGTCTCCAAGTAAGGTCTCCAGGTCAAATCAGCGTACACCTCCTTGAGCTCCAATATAGACTGCTTCTCGATATCATCGGTCGACGTTCCTGGCCTTTGGTGTAGTGTATCGAGGATTACGAAGACCACCAAAACTCGCTGCTCTCTCGCCCTTCTCAACGTTGAACGCAGCTTCTCGTGATTGGCACAGACACCGTCGGATATGATGATTTCGAGCTGCCATAATTCGGATGCAGTAGCAGCGCGTTTCTCGCGTGCTTCAGCAAGGACCTGAAGACTCGTCTCCATCAACAAGAGGACATCGGTTGAGGTCTGATTGAAGCTGAAATTGCCGATGATGCGTGCGCCGTCGGAATCGTTGAACGTGGGTTCATCGAATACATGGAGCATTTGGACCTTTTCGCCGAAGCTTGCCACAGCGACATCCCCAGCTTCCAATCTTGTCAGTGCCTTCGTGACGAGGGCAAGGGTCTGGAACGCTAAGTGTTCGGAATGAGATTCAGCCATGGATTTGGAGTCGTCCAGCGCAATAAGCACTTGATACTCTCTCTGGCTTGGACGAGTGCGACGAAGCCAGATCTTGTCCTTGGTGAACTCGCTGGCGATATAAGGGATGATTTTCTTCATATTCAGTCGCTTCCCCGTCCGGTAGTCGCCTCGCAAGCGGGTGGCTCGTGTTGGTTCGAGGATCAATCGTAAGAGCTCGCAAAGCGACCACGCCAACTCATGTGTTAGGGACGAGTACATCCTCCAAAGTGCCTCTGTGCTATGGGAAGGCTGACCAATACGTTGCCACTCGATAAGTTGGTTTTCCACTACACCCGAGTCTAGACTGTTGCCATCTTGATAGCTCGGAAAAGTGTATGGCTGTGATGTGGTATGCTCCTGGTCATCCAACTGCATATTCACCTCTGCTCTGGTCATCGCCTCTTTGACATGGCTCAAAAGACTCCTGCGGATTGGCGGTGCCTCGCGTGAACCACTCGGTGGTAAATCCACCTCGTCGTTTTGATTCGTTGGTTGGGCAGGCATTGCGACATCTTCCTCTACCAGGGTGAGGTCGTGGAGCTTTGCGATATGATCTTTGGAGGACCTCCCGAGAGCTTGTAAGTCTGTCAAGGGGTCACCCTGCGATGTATGCTCGACTTGAAGGGTCTCTCCCCCTTCAGGAACCTCCATGTCATGAACCTGGCCGTGAACTTGATCGAGTATGTCCTCATAGCGCCGTGATACTTGCTTGCTGGGGTCACCCATCGTTTGAGAGGATGAAACCCTCTCAGCCTGAGGCTTCAGCTCGGAGGTTGGGTGGGCCATGGTCGAGGCCTCCTCACCCGAAGAAGCACCAACCTGGCCGTTCTTTTGGGCCGCATTGCTGTAAGCGCGTCAATGGATGGTAGGTATATACTTGGGTGCGTTGCATTACCTTTGAGAGATCCGTTCTTGAGCCTCTTTCGCCACGCTCTCGGACCCTTCGTCTTTGTCCTCAGTATCTACACCGATTTGATTCGTCGTCGGTGCGCTCCCTTGCATTTGGCCGCCATCCCCACCCTGATTTGTTCCTTCCCCTTCTCTCAAGTCGGGTTTGGCAGCAATATTTTCCCCCTGTCCCTGATCACCACCCTCGTCTTCTGTTTCTATTGCATCCTCAACGTTATCACACCCACCTGTTTCTTCATCTGTGTGGTCTGGTGGCTTCGTGTCCCCGTCCTCAACACCTACATCGGCCTCGACATCGTCTGTGGATTCCCCATCATCACTGAGGTCTTCTGCTGTCTCATTTCGCGGGTCATCGATGTGCAGATCATCTGGCAGATTCAATGGCTCCTGTTGATCGACATAATCATCGACAGGTCTCCCATCGTCGTTCATCTGTTCTCCCATATCTTCGGGTTGCGGCTCCTCCATCTGTAATTCATCGTCCGGATCGTCATTCCCAGAAGGAATCTCGCCTTTGTGATTCGCAGAGGGCATAGACTCTTGCTGCGCTTTGGCGACAATCTCAGCACCATTCGACCCCTTGCTCTCTCCTTCTTGAGCTGACCCTGGTTTTGCTTGCTGCTGATCGTGGTCTTCCTGTCCCCAGAGTTTTTCATCTACCACGTTTGGGTCATCGCGATCCAGCGGGGCCATCTCTTCCTCTGGTGGTTCGTCCTCTGGTGGCTCCTCTTCCCCTTTGGTTTCGGCTTCCTCTTGGGTTTCGTCTACCTCTGCATCGAAGTCGCCATCCATCTCAATCGCACCATCAGCCTCATTCTTCTCCTCAGACTCCATATCCTCCTGCTTTTGCTGATCCTGAAGGCCTTCTACCTGTGATTCGTCTGTAATGTCTTTGCTTACGTCCGCCTTGCCGCTCCCTTCCCCTATACCGGTACCATCCCCCACCATCTCGGGTTGCTTGCTCCCAGCTTCCATCTCAGTTGGTTTACAGAAGCCCCTGTCTGCTAATTCTTGTCCAATTATCAAGAGTGTTGATGCCAATTTGAGGAGAGACTTGTGCCAACCAGCTAGTATGCCAAGATATACATCTGCCAATCGCAGGTAGCGTTGAAGGAAGGGCTGAAGCCTTTGCAAGAGCACAGTGCCAGTGCCGCCGTCCAGACCTCTCTCCAAGAGGAAGGTCGTAATTTCGTCACGCATCGTTACAAACTCGAGACTCTGGTGGACCGTCTGGACTTGAGCCATTCCCAGCTTGATATGCGCATCTCCTTCATCGCCTAATACCAGGTCGCCGAGCCTTTGCATGATTACCAATGTTCGGTCGATAGGAGGTTCAGAAGTTGACAAGGTGGGGCCATCAGGTCGACGAGTAGCGACTGGGGGCAGCCTTTGGACGATGGTGTTGAGCTCAATGAGGAGGCTGTCGCAATGATGCATGGTCGCATGGTCTTGATCGCACCAAGCTTGCAGTTGAGTAATAGTTTCGTGAATTGATGTAGCCGATTCAAACTTTTGCGCTTGACCTGTGGGCATTCATGAGTGTCTGTGTATGAAAGAGCGACACCAAGGGCTCACTTTGCCACAAGAGAGGCAGACATGTGGTAGCAGCTCGCTGGATCCAAGCCAACGCATAATCTCTCTTGACTTGAAGTATGCCCTTCTGCTTCTGGAGGGAGGCCAAGACATCTGGTTTCACGTGTAGCTGGAAGACAGTGGAAAGATCTGGACTTTCAGGACAGAGTAGGATTTCCTCTAGCGCGGCTACCACATAACATAGAGCCTCCATGTGAGCATTTGCGTACGATAGAGTAGAGTCGCCGACGAGCACGAGGGCATCCCCTTCGTTTGCCAGCAAAACCTCGAAGGACACGGCTCTCAATTGCTCACAGACGACAGCAGCTTCAAAGAGGCTGTGCATAAATCAGCATTTGGCTGAAATGGTGTCAGAGAAGGCACGCACAGGTCCCGTGTCAATAATCCCCGACTCAAAGTCGAATGGGTGCAGTTCAGTAACCTTGTAAGCTCTCGAGTGGATATATCTGACGAGTGGGAGGCCAGTGATGCCTCGAATTTGGGTAGACGGGCTAAAATACGGTCGTAGTAGAGATCAGCCTTGGCCACAGAAATCTGGTATGCTGATTCGGTGCCGGGAAATGCCCGCCGCTGCTCGTAAAGGAATACTCGGTTTCGATGTCGTTCCAGCACTGATGCTTGAATATTGTCCGAAAGGCCAACAAGTCTGCATGTTTTGAGCAATTTAGCAAATGCGGCTTTCTTGCGAGTCAGCAAGTTCTTG
>Ga0307513_10004448_pt1 | contig 18716 bp, 24 predicted proteins | sample 15_EM_MG_FD_202174 | JGI IMG/M metagenome (GOLD analysis project Ga0307513, IMG submission 202174) | Populus trichocarpa ectomycorrhiza microbial communities from riparian zone in the Pacific Northwest, United States - 15_EM | ecosystem: Host-associated > Plants > Roots > Unclassified | place...
CCATTGTATTTCAAATGCTTAATCAATTGCAATTCTCAAATTTCTAACCGAGATGGCGCCAGAATGGGGGGTTGGCGTAGTAAGCAGAAGAAGGCTGTGTACTGCATATTACCATAAGAGCCTCTACAGCTTACAGCCCACAGGCTGATAGGCTACACACCCACACTTAGAAACGTAGTGTACAAGCCCTCCAGCCTGCACAAATTGGTCGCTAAGGCGATGTATATAAACCTCATCTCCCTTGGGTTCCAGTCTCATCGCGCTGCTCGAACCAGCCGTTCACCGTGCACACAGGAGCCACCGACAACACCATGTGCGGACCCCAAGTAGTGGCCGTAACCCTGCGACTGTCATTGAACACTAGACTCGTTGCTGCGTGCAGGCTCGCTATGACCGAATGGTTGCCCCTTTGCCCCGGGTCTGGAGACACTTTCTGACGCCCTGGGGACAAAGCGACCTTCTCCGAAGCACGGCGGGGGGCACCCGATCATATGCTCGTATTGTTCCCTGGTCCTATTAGAGTCTTAAAGCGGAGTAATCTGAGTAAAGACCCCCTCAAAACCCTTCGCCGAGTGCACTCTCTCATCCTCCAAATCGGCCCTGACGCTCCCAGTAACTCGGGGAGTGTTCACCACTCACAACCGGCATACCGAAATGAGGGCTTACCCACTGCAAAAGAGCGCCTTGTCGCACATCGAGGCAGGATTAAGCTGAGATGTAATTCTGAGATGAAGGGCAAAGAGGTAGCTCACCGAAACCACTCTTAAGACATCAGAATCGTGCGTCGACATCATATTCACCACTGGGCGCTTTAGGCGCGCTGCATCCAAAAAGGAAAGACAATAAGCCACAAGGTCTTATTCGCCGGATCGAATTTCAACAACTCACCGATCATCACTATTAGGAATATCACCTGCCCCGTATTCGATGTGGGAGATGTGTCTGCCGACGGCATTTGAGATGCGATCGGGCTTGGTGTCATTTGTGTGCAACCACCGGGCTATTACAAGTTCTTGAAACGCGCGTTGTTCGACTGAGCAGCTGGATCCGGTGAAAGGGACGAGTCGAAGGATGGATGGAGGTCAAGTTTGTTGTCTTCTCTTCGGGGACGGAGAAAAAAGAAGTGCTGACAATTAGTTGAGATACCTCAGCAATTAGCTATTACATCCGCACATGATGACCCTCTTGTACGGGTGGTATATCTGCGGCCCCAGTAAGATAGAAACAAAACAAAAGAAAATCAGGCGACAGTCAAAAGTGTAGTTGTTTCAAAGGCGCGTCCTCCTTTATATTCGAACGCCTATAATGCAATTCGAGTGTTTGGAACGCTTACCACATTGTGAGACCACGACATGGAGCGCGCCTCAAGCCCAAGTCGCCGATTCGTTCACAGCTCGGAGGGAAGTCTGTCCTTGTGGTGTACTGGCGCGTGATACTGATTCAATCTCCATTTTAGTTTTTGTCGGACAGCCTTAAACGAATGACATACACCGGACGATATGGAATATACAAGGTAAACACGGTCAATTGATCAGGTGAATTGAGTATGCACTCTTTCCACTGCTTACTGAGATGCAAAGGGAGGAGGTGGCTTTACAACATTAATCCAGGGCTTGCGTACATGAGGGTGCACTTGATAGGATTACATCACTGAGAATTTCCTCATATCCCCTCAAAGGCATTTAGCCTTTCGTTCGGATCAGCAGGTCCGCATAAAGTGATATGCCCGTCAAATATACCAAATCTAATGACCAGCGGCCTCCCTGCGTCACGAGCACATGGGCACGTGCTGACTTAAGCGCCCGGGTTGCTTAGACCCTACTCGTATACTTTTCCACGATCCACTCATTCGGAGCCTTGAACAGGAGCAATGTCTAGCCAACCACTACTTCCACGCGATCGAGAGACCGATGAGGAGCGAGACACTGGTAAGATGGGAACTTTAGCATGACCGGCCTGCTCATTCTGAACAACTGGACAGCACTCGAAGCCTCCTGCTATTGCTGTTGCGCTGGGGCATGCTGTATCTTTCAGATGGGATACATGGCTGCGTTCCTCGCCTTCGGCAGCTTCCTATTTTTGATAACGGGCCATGCAATTCTTCGCTTGACCAATCTTGCTGTTTATAACGATTTCTCGATCCACTCGTCTATGCAAGTCGGAGCTGCAGGAGGCGTCATTCTACTCCCGGCCTTATTAATCACCGCTGCCATCGGAAGCTGTCTCGATACTGAATCCATGCAACACTCGTTGGTCGGCTATGTTACCCTCAATATGCTGAAGTTATGCAGGTCGACTGCGGCTGGTGCTGCTGCCGGGTGGGCTGGCAGCAAAGTACTCCTCTCTCACGGTTACACTGTCATGGATCCTTGGCACGCTGCGTGGGCTGGTGCACTAGGCGGGACTGTCTTAGGCCCTTGCATGGTTGTTGGCACCATAATGTAGGTTTCTTTCGATCATGAGTGCCATCCACTTATCGCTAGTCACAGTCTTGCCCTCATCATCATAGGAGTTTCACGTGGATATAAGGGTTAGAACACTCGCCAAATCGACTCAGGGTCCAGGTGATTGTGCATGGTTCTGCATCCAAGTACAAAGTCATTCCACTTGAATTGTACCATCGACAGTCCTCGTGTCTTACTTCTCACTCTGTATTTCCCTTACGTTTTTATGATCTAATACGACTACCACCCTTTGTTCAGAATATTCCGTGAATATAGCTGAGCAATATAGAATATTTTAACCTGCTCTGATGCACACCTCCAGGTTAGGAGGCAGTCCACTAACTATAGTAATTAGTATTTTGTTATAATCTCTTCAATAGCCCGTTCTAATACCCAAATTGGCCAGAATAAAGAATCCCAAGCCTCTACTACTTTAGTTGGAACCAAATCCCACCCTACTGTTCTGAACCATAGGTGATCCAGTGGTAATTCTGTACGATAATTATGTATACGCCGTGCACAAGCTTTGCCGATGAACGGTGACAAGCTCCCAGTCACGGTTCTCTGGTCGCGCGTGCAGGTCTTATGGCAGAGGGCCAATACCATGATACGCGTATACATTTATGATCGTCCCATCTCCGACGTACTTTCTTCCCACTGCTGCCTGACCCTCAGTGTAGAATTCGCGACGTTCTGGAATCAATTAGTTCTTATGAGTACATGCGGGAGTGGTTTCTACTATCATTTGATTGAGGCATCATTGGTAGTCGTGATTGAAAAGTTGTGATGTAGACCAACATCGGAAGCCAGAATAACTGTGAGATGGTCACTCGAATTACGTCCATATTTCTCGAAGCGGTGCCATAGGTGTGCGCTCAACCTGTCCAGGGTGGGGTTGGTGTGATGGTGGAGTATTCGACGGTGGAATTAGTAGGTAACGGCGCTTCAACTCGGAGGTATGACATTATCGGCAGGTGATCAGGTACGTTGATATATGTTGGCGACGCTCACTACACCATCTCCCTGTGCCCCCTTTTCCTATTTCTGGTCGCCCTTCGCTCCGCAATTTAAAAGACGGCCTGTAGGTTGTCCTGTATCTATCCATCCTCGATCCTTCTCCTTCCTACTCAAATTCGAGCCATTTGCGCCGAGCCTGTGGGTGCCTGCAAGCTTGCCACCGTTTCCCGCTCCGCTCCGCGACGCATTCGTGTCTACGAGACCGATCCTATATCTATTGCCTTACGATCTTTGATCAACAATGGCATAAATTTTTTCGATCTTTCACGGTTCACCTCGCACATCACACGGGCCCTCAAGCACGTCGTATGTACATGTGGAGGCCATCAGAAACTTATGACAGCCCAGTAATAGGGTGAACAGAATCAACTTATAACTTCCACCCTGCAAGGCATTATTCTTCCCATGTAACCCGAGGTCCCTCATACAAGGATGGGCTTTCAGTTCTCTGTTGGAATATACACCTTTCCTACTACACAGCCCGAAGACCGCTGACACCTCGGGCTCGGTGCATGGGGCGTCTGGTGGGAAATATCATTTCAGATTTGAGTTCGCAAATGACTAAATGAAGACAAAGGATAGCTATGATGCTCACAGGTATGGTACCCAGGTTGTGGGGTGGTCGCATAGGCTCCCAGTTCAAGTGACAGTCGGTTGGGAGGGCCCAAGACTCAGACCGAACGGATTGGGTTTGAATGAGGTCATTATCCGGCCCGTTGTTCGGCGCCCAAACTGGGTGATTAACCATTTCCCGCTTTCCACAAGCGGGTGGGGAGCAGAGGATGAAGAGTAGGAGCTCCGCTAGGAGGATAGTACAGGGACGGCGTGTTCTGGATGTGAAACTGAGCAGCATTCGACCAGGTCTGCGAATTGGCGACATGACCCGAAGCAGCGGTGCCGGGGGATTGATCAATTAAGGCGTGAATGCTGGTCAGCGGTTCCGTAACCGTCCATTGGTTGGTTTGCAGCGGTTGGGAGGCCATGATGACAGCAAGTGAGAAGTGGGGTTCGGCAGGTACGGGGAAGGCCCTGGGATTGCTTCATGCGTCTAGTGAGCGATATATTCCTCTCCATCCAAGCTGCCACGCGCAAGTGGCATTGAGCACAAACTCTCCTGCAGCTTTCCAACTCCATTCCTTTGATCCCCTTTAGTTTCCACGGGTACTCAAGTGTCAAGGTATCTCCACCAGGTTCAATTGGAAGGGATCCCCGGTAAGATGAGAGAGGGAGCGGCTATGGTACTTGCCGAATCAAGGCTGGTTTGTCGTACAGAAAAGATTCACTCCAATCCTTGATTGCCTCTTTGGTGAGAATTGTAACATTAGTGCTTCCGAGGGTTTGAGGTCGAGGTCCTGGACAAGTAAGCTATTGGACAGTTGGAGTGGAAATAAAAATTGAGTAGGCGTTATCCATCCTCCATCTGTGCCGTGGAATCTTTGTGCCTCCGCTTTCGGGTTCCCTTTTCTGTGGATGTGGGGCATTAGACCAGCAAAAGTTCTTTTCTCAACTAAAGCTTACTTCGGTACGGGTCGTCAATGAATTCAAATGGGTCTTCGCCAAGTTCTTCTTCCAGATCTGCTACTTTTCGTCGTCGCCTTTGTAAGACCTCAGAGCGAGTGAGGGCGGCTAATGGAAGAGATGATGTGGCAGGGCCTAAGTGTTCAGGGTAGGTGTCGGCCGATGGGGATGCCGTTTCAGTGTGTTGGTCCCCTTCGAGCCGATGTTGGACTCTTCGGACGATTCTAGAAAATTGGATGCCAGTGTTAGACTCGGGACAATAAAGAGAGACGATGACTCGCTCAGGGTTGACGATGCCTGCTTGGCCGACAATCTCCAAGACAGCCCTCCCATCCATTGGTTGGAGTCGGTCTTGCAGGGACCTATCGACTAGTGGCCACTGAGCGGCGAGTGCACCAAATATGCGGGAGAGGAGATTCTCGGCCTCCAAAGTGAGCCCATTGATGACGCCGGGGTGGAGCATGCCAGATTCTAGGCTGCTACTTCCCGCTGTTGAGCCTTCTGTTGCTATGGTATCCGCGGGAATGTCGCCTGTGTCAGCTTGGGTCATACTAGGGCGAGGATTTGTAGGAGACGTAGAGCGGTTCTCTCTTGGATTTGGACACTCCACAGCTTCATCGTCCGCCGGAGTTTGGGAAACGACGGCTCCTTGACCGGTGTCGGACCCTATAGTTACATATGTATTGATCCACTCTCTTGTGGCCCTACTCGCGAGTGCTTGAACTTCATCCTGCAGGGTCCACTCCGGAATGTACACATCTTTCTTGAGCAGCGGCCACCGTGTCCAAGTTGACCTCCCCTTCCTCCCTTTTTGAGGTTCCTCAACCACGTCGAAGCGACGGGCCCTAGCGGGGACGTCTTCTTCCCTGCTTTCCTTTCGAACTACGGCTTTGTCTTTTCCGATGAGATCTGACCGTACAATCTTAACTTGCGTGTCTTCATCCGAGAGAAAGGATGGCGACGGTGGAGAGTTTGGAGTCGCAAGCCGGACGGTTTGTCGAGCCGGCGATGCGGTCCTCGAGCCACTGAAGAACGGAGAGGATACCGACGTCGGTACCAATAGGTGTGGAAGAGCATCTTGCGTTGATGTCGTGTGTAGGGAGCGAATCAAAGACGTGTATTCTGCCATTTCTCTTCGTTGCTTCGCAGTTTTGCGGCTCATTTCAGTTGAGGTTCAAAGAGAAAGGAATAGTAATGCGTAGGAATGCAGACAGAGCACGAGTAATATACTTTAGAGGCCGCACTTTGAACCAGACTATGTGGGCAGATCCAAGTTTCAAGCTCCGCTTGTCACGGGGAGTAGGGTTAAAACCACGAACAAAAATCCACCCCGAAACTTATTGATGCAAAGGCCCTGAATATGGCGTAATCAGGTAGCACTTCACATCTCAAATCGTCCAACGTTCAGAAATAGTACGGGCAACGAAAGTGAATACCTCAGTAGACAAAGCTAAAGTATACTACAAACCATCTACGTGGCTGAAATAGCCTTATCTTCTTCCTTTTGTAAGAACCGCTCCAGCTTTCCGGCTGCTTTAGTTTGGACAGAACCCTGGAGGTAACCCGTCCACCCAAGTAGTAATCCAGGCAGACCAAGAGATTGCTTCGACCATGTCCAGAAGTCAAAGGTGTCCACTTGCTTCGTAATGAGGCCAGTGGCCGGGGACACCGTGATTGTGGTGTGAATGACATTCGTGACAGACCGGTTGTCGAACAGATAGTTTACAGTATAGGTAGAGGTGTACTGGAGGTGGGGTGTCAGTAACCTTGGTGTGAACGAAGCGCAGATGGCGAAGTACCTCTGGTCCGTGGCCCTCAACAGGCGTGTAGGTGAGCTCCATCTTATTGATGTGACGATTCTTGACAAACATGGCAAACATACCCTTCCCGTGGCGGGCTATACGCGTGTGCGAGTGAGTGTTTCCGATGTAATACTCGCCAATATCTTGCGAACCAACCATCTAAATTGGGGAAAGCGGGGTCCGAGAAGGTGAAATTTGAGTCCAGGCATGCATACATGCCGTCCAAGTCGCCCTTCTTATACTCGGTTAGATACTGGTAAACGAGCTCCTTCTCAGCAGCCGGCATTTTGCCTGAGGGGGGTACGAAGGTCTTGTAAGGGTGAAACCAAACCCAACAGAACAGCGTATGCCTCAGCTATATACTGTTTGTAAGCCCGGCAACAGGTGCACGCGGTCTGCCACAGGCCGGGACAGCCTCCAAGGTTGAACGAGAACCTCGCGCGCAAGTCATCATGGCCGACACAGCGTTTGCATCGGGTTTCTACGCGCAGCTCCAGACGGACAACCACGGTTTGTAGTCTTCTCTCACGCTCCCGGTTACTAATTTTGTCTGGCCGGTAGCGCTTCGTGAACGACTGGAGCAGGCAAAGGCCACCGCGAATCAAAGCGAATTCGGTTCTCTCGTTCAAGATATCGCAAAGTTGCGGAAAGCCTTGAACTATGCGATACCGCTCTTGCCACTCTATGATCAGCGCCAAGCAGAACTCGTGTGTGGCTCTCCATACCTGTGTACTTACAGCTCCAAGCACTGAGGTATGGTCACTCCTGCAGGTTATCAGTGGTTTAGAGCAAGAGCTCGAAGTTGTAAGGGCCCAACACGCAGCCACCGGCGGTGGTAAAGCCGGTGGCCGTTTCGCGTTCAAGCGCACCGCACCTGTAGCACCCAGGACCGCGGATGGAGCACCGACGACAGCAGTGCCGGCTTCAGAAGCTCTACCCGCAGAACCCCCAGCACTCGCCATCACCGATCGGACCTATGAGTACCTCTGTGTGGGGGACCTTCCAGCAGAGCAGCTCTTGGCGAGAGGAGACCACGATATCTCGCTCTCGAACCTCTCCCATTGTATAATCGATTTCGTCTCTCGACCCAAGAACGGCGGATTGGGGAAAATTCGCGCCGTACATGCGCGCAACATCACTCGATGCGTTCTGATCATGCCTATTATTGAAGGGAGTGCGCTTTTGCACGAGTTTAAAGACTGTACTATCGTCATGGGTTGCCACCAGGTGAGGGAAGCGTCTTCAAAGCAGCTTCAGAGCCTCATGGGACACTCAGTTTCGTATGCATAACTCCAACAGCGTAGATGTGTACCTTCACGTCACTTCGAAGCCTATCATCGAGCGCTGCACAGTAGTGCGCTTCGCGCCTTATACTCTGTCAGGAGATACAGAGCCGGACGACGTCGTACGTACCTTGGATATCATCAAAGGGCGCTACTTATTGCATTCCCTACTTTAGAACCAATTCAATAATGTCCAGGACTTCCTATGGCTGAGAGGTGGTCCGTCCCCGAACTGGTCGCTAATTCCTGAAGAAGAATGGATCGGGAGGGGTGACAGCCGATGGCCATCGGGGCCTATAAGCGATGTGGATCAGGCCCTGAGTGCCTTGATAGCGCCAGGCAATTGAACAGAGTAAGCATGGTGGGATGGTAGGACGCTAGTGGGTACGACTATCTTCAATGTATACAAGGAAGCAACTGATGAGGTCATAACATGGATTGTGTTCTGTGTTTTAGGGTATCCTTAGAATATCGTGTATCCGTCCTTGTCCATTCGTTCTACGTCGATTATGAGCGCGGATGTGTCACCATTAGGACCTTGAGACTCATAATCCGCATTACACTCGCAAAGGAGGCCCATCCTGGACAGTATCCACCGTGACTGGTTCGCCTTCCTGAACCAATTTAGGCTGACCCACTCTCGGCGAATGAGGGTGAGGCAGGTGACGAGGCAGGTGGACTTTCATGGGCACGGCTCTCGCATATTGCTTAGCTGAGCCTACGAACCGGGTTATTCGATCGGCATGCTCCGTCTCCTCTGGCATCATCCACGAACTGCGATCTCCGGCTCGCAGCAGAGGGACAACTACGTCCTCCAGATTCGAGCTAAAACGCTGGCGATTTGCACTACCACCCACAATATCATCCAGGTTGCCATGGAGCTGGGTGTAATTTCGTGCGCCAGTGGTCGTGTCGCCGGATGCATGAGTCGGACGTCGGCGACGAGCCTCTTGAACCATCCTGTCCGCCTGGGCTCTGCGTTGCTGGTGTTCGATCTCGCCCTCAACCACGTCCGGGTGGGTGCCAAGAATTTCCTCCTCCCCTTCTGCCTCCCACCCGCAGTCGGCGCTGCACATTGAGGCGTGTGGCAGACATGTGCACCCATCTCGTCCCCATGGCCCTGTGAGAGCTCCTTGTTAGCCGTCTGAAGCCAGATCAGGATTAATGCCAAATGTGGAGATGCGGACGTTGATAGAACCAGGGATAGACAATGGACTATGGACAGGAACCAAGTCAGCATATCATAGACCTCGACTGATTGAACTGACATAGCAAATGCCAGTGGCTGGCAAATACAAGTGTCAGCACTTGCACACATCAACCCTGAAAGGAGTCAATGACCCACCTGCGGCGGCAGCTATTGCTTCCATAGTAGAATACGACTGTTAAAATTTTCTTTTGGGATACCAAGAGCCGAGAAAGCAGGGAAGGAAGCCAACATGCAAAAGTGGCATTCTTCCGGTCCGCGGGCGGAGTGTGGTGACGTCAAGTCGTCCAATAGGAGAGAAGGTTTTTCCAGTGCACCCAACAGGTGGTTTCGCGACGATGGGCTGCTACGTGGCACTAGGCTGCCAGGGCTTGGCAAAATCCCTCAACGCAGGCGTGGATACGAGTCGATCCAGTCCGAAACTGATCCACGAAATAATAGAGTGCACAAGCAACAAAACTCGAGAAAAAGTAGTGGCCGCAGAGTGACGCAAGGCCTCGCCACTTCGGTGTCGAACGGGTTTCAAACTCCGCCTTAACAACCTCGGATCCCGCTTCTGCCTCGGTTGCCTCCTAGATGTCCATATCACAACCTCAAGCGTACGTAAGGCACTCCCGCCACTCAACAGCTCTCGCCACTCCACAGCTCTCCCACTCAACAGCTCTCGCCACTCAACAGTCTAACTAGCCGTCTTACAACCCCAACGATAGCTGCGATCCACACTGTCGACGTGGAAGATTCCGAAAGCACTGTACAATGATCTAAAATCCGTCCTCACGTCCCTGTGAAGATGTATAACATGTCAAACCGTTATCCTTCTGAACGGTTCTAACGCTCCAATGCCAATTCGGCGTGACTCTTGTTCAGTGGTCATCTTGTTGGGTGGGACCTCTCACAGGGAAGCGTCTCAGCTCTCCACTTATTCGGCTTCCCGTTAGGCAGTCAGGAATAACGTATGCGGTCGAAAGGGTTGATTACTTACTGGACCGACGGCATTACTTATCTCCAAACAAACAAGTGTGTATCTGCAAACGAATGAGTGCGAGTAGACCTTACCCATTGGTTTAGACCGTCCCCGCCCCGGAGAATATTCCCCCCCCCTTTCACCACCAGCAAGGATTTTCCGGATCTCACTCTTCCGAACCACAGGGCCGTCCGAATTTCAACGCCAATGCAGAGAAATCTGCACTCCCTCCTAATACGGCGGGCTGGTGAAGCATTCGTACTCGTCGCACTCATCTAGTCATCGAAGGCCTGGACGGGGTAAATAAGAGTGAGCTACCACAGAGGCCCTTCTCTCCTCACTGCTTCGGCGCTGTACGGAACAAGGACAAAAGCCACTGGTGAATGTTCTTGCACAAGGCGAAGGATCTGCCGGAACTAAAGCTCTTAGGGACGTTGAGCTTGGAGATCATTCTATCCGACTCCCTAGCATATATCTTGAACCAAGTGGTATGTCGGTGGCGCTCCAAAACTGTCAAGCTTTCGCATCCAGTTAGTTCACAATCGGTTTGGACGTTTGACTAATTCCTTTAGCTATTACTTCTCCTTATGACTTGAAAGACCTCCCTGTGCTGAAATTTATGCCATCTCACAATTCTTATTGAAATTCCGCGCCACATGCCACGTAAACCACAACCACGACCGAAGACTGTGCGCCAACCATCGAGTTGCGGCAGGTACTCTGCCCTAGTATCCTTCATTTCATCCCTGATACTTGTAGCTGGACTCTATCTTGCGAAACGATCATATTATGACGGTGGTGAACCGGACGAACTCGGCGATTCTTGGAAGGTCGTCGAAATGCCTGGTCGAGGAAAGGGCATGATAGCTACCAAGGATATCCCAGTATGTTGTTAACATCCTAGATTCCAAAGGGTTGTACTCACGGCTGCCAGCAAGGTGACCTGATCCTCCGCGAGAAGTCGTTGTTTCTGGTCCCTCCTTCAGTAACGGGGCCAGAGGGTATTATTCGGACACTCGTAGACGGCCTGTCACCCGATGACAGGCGCCTGTTCGAGGCGCTATCTTATCATTCGGAGCCGGATGCGACTGCAGAGCGCCTCCCACTGGCCAAGTTCCAAACGAATGCCATATCCGCAGGGGGCCAAGTTGGGTTATTCCCTAGGACAGCTCGAATGAATCACGGGTGCTCTTCCGCTTTCAACGCCATGTATAGCTGGCGAGAAGACGAACAGGTTCTCGGTAGGCCACATCTGTGATAGCCAGAAGAGGGAGTGTCCACTCACCACGTTTAACTATCGTAGTTGTTCACGCACTCAGACCAATCAAGGAAGGCCAGGAACTCGTCACTGTCTATACCGACACAAAACGCCCTCGTGATGAACGGCGGGCTTACCTATCAAAAATGTACAACTTCTTCTGCGAATGCTCTGTCTGTGCTCTTCCATCAAATGAGTCCATCGCTTCGGACGGACGCCTCACTCGGATGCAGAACGTAAAAAACAAGTTCGCTACTTGGGGTGCTAATGCTATTGACGGGAAGGAGGCCACAAGGCTTGTAAATGAGATCTGGGAGATTGGGGAGACTGAGGGATACTGGAGCGAGTACGTGTCCCCTCGTCCAAACGGGGTCCCACCATTGACTCTGGTTTAGGCGTGGTCAGCTCGCCGCGGATGCAGCACACGTCTCAGCAGCACACTCGGAGTATGTACACTTCTCCCGTGGCCTTGCCTGTTACTGCTACTGACGGAAGATTCAGTGACTATGCAACCCGAGCATGGGCGCGCCTCTCGCATAAATGGTTCAGCATTGAGCTAGGAGAGGACAGTGAACAAGCAATGAAGATGAAATCCATTCTGAGAAATCCTCAAGCTTACGTAGCCTGGGGAACGAAGGCGACGATGGACGTCGAACTACCTCATGGTCCCTAGGGACTTTGCCTTGTGTACTCGATAGAGCCATAACTCGTTCAGAACAGTGCACACCCTAACCGAATGAGATGAACAGAAACCTAAATCTTGTTTTCCAACGACCGCGTCGCCTTCAAGTTAACCAGCTTCATAACAACCTCGTCCAGCGGGAGTGTGGGAGCGCGGGTCTTCTGTCCGACGTCGTCGCGGTTCCGTACGTTGACTGCGCGGGCGTTCATTTCCTCTTCACCGACGACTGCGGGTACTGTGAGACTGGAATCAGAGGACACAGGCAAGAGCGCCAACGTACCGAAGATGAAGTTGTACTGCGCCAGTTCACCATTTCGGATCTTCTTGTTCAACGTGTCGGTGCCGTTGTCGACGTCCGCATAGAGACCAGCGTCCCAAAGTTTGGTCTTCACCTCTTCTGCGTAATCGTACTGTTTAGGTGTGAACATTGTGGCAAATAAAGATTGGAAGGTCACCATACGAAAGGTTTCGAGACGGGAATGACAAGGACTTGTCGTGGAGACAGCCAGCATGGCCTGATCAAATTGCTCAGTGGTCGTCAGGCGTGTTAGGGATCATGCTTGCTCACCATTTTCCTGCGAAGTGCTCTGTGGCGACAGCCGTAAATCTCTCGATGCTGCCCAAGAGGGCCCGATGGATCATAACCGGTCGTAATGGTTCGGCATTAGCTTCGAGCATTTGTTCACCGCTGTGAGGAGCAATTGTCCTTAATTAGAGCCGAGGAGCAGCTGTTCAAGCGTCGCACCGATATTTCAACCCGAATCTCTGCGGCAACTGGAAATCAAGCTGAATGGTAGCACATTGGTGCCATCTCTTTAGGGCATCCTGAATCCGAATGTCGATCTTCGGCCCATAGAACGCGCCATCACCAGGATTCAGAGTCCAGCTACCCGGGTATTTCTGGTTTAGAACTTCTTCAAGTTGCTGTGGGTAATAACAACCTAAATGTGTGCACAGGGGGAGCGGTGTTGCAAATCACGCACCGCTTCGGCTTTCTCCCAGTCCTCAAGCTTGCCGAGGAAGCCTTCAGGCCTTGTGGAGAGCTCGAGCTTGTAGGTGAAACCAAAAAGTTTGTATACACGATCGAGGAAATCGAATAGGTCGTTCATCTCATCCTTGATCTGGTCGGTGGTACAGACTGCGATAATATAGTAGGCAATTGACCTTGTCGTTCCTAAGTGCTGAACTTACAGACTGCACGAAAGCAGATCATCAGTACACCATTTCATCGCCAGATAATGAGGACCGTGCTTACTATGTGAATCGTCCTGCACGAACCTCCGTACCCTTGTTAAACCACTCAGGGCACCGCTCGCTTCATTTCGGTGAAGAACACCGAATTCAGCGTATCGTAACGGGAGCTCTCGGTAGCTCCTATCCCGAGAATCGAACATGATACAGTGACCAGGGCAATTCATCGCTTTGAGGGCAGACGTGCGCTTGTCGATATCGAGAACGAACATATTGTCCTTATAGTGGTCCCAGTGACCAGAGGTCTCCCAGAGTTTGGAGGAGAAAATGTTAGGCGAGATGACTTTGAATCCCATGAGTTGCGTATTATGAGGTTGACGATGGTACGCACCCTCAGTATACCCTCTCTTCCGGTACTCCTCCTTAATGAAGTCCATCAATGCATTGTAGATCCGTACACCGTGTGGGAGCCAGAAACAGCTTCCTGGCGAAATCTCATCGAAGAACCATAAGTCTTGGTCTTTCCCTATCTTCCGGTGGTCCCGTTTGGCAGCCTCCTCAAGAAACTTCTTGTATTCCGCGAGTTGCTTGGTATCGGGGAAGGAGATGCCGTATATCCGTTGGAGGGCGTCGTTATTCGAGTCGCCAAGCCAGTAGGATGCGGAATGCTACACAAAAGTTAGCACGAGGGAGGTTCACTTTGAAAATGTGGTGCACTTTGGTGACCATGAAGGCCTTGATGCGACCTGTATGTGGCACATGCGGGCCTAAGCAGAGGTCGATCATCGGTCCACAGCGATACACCGTTGTGGAGGTATTATCAGGGACTTTGGTCTCGATGAAGTGAAGTTTGTACTTGTTGTACTAAAATGAAAGGTTAGCAGAGGTTTGTACCATTGAATGCAGCTCACCTTGAACATCTCCATCAAGACGGATTTAGGTAGGTCTAAGCGGACGAACTTTTGCTTCTCCTTGATAGCATTTTTGGAGAGAGTTTCAAGTGAGGGATAATCTGATGGGTGCACATGTCTAGAAGGCTCATCAACGATGGACGGCCACGAGAAAGCGGGGCAATAACTTTTACCGCTCATGGGTAGTCATATCATAGAAGAAACCTTCATCTGTGGGAGGACCAAAGCAAAGGTGGCACCCATAATGTTTCTCTGCCGCCTCTCCGAGGACATGCGCAGACGAATGCCAGAAAACTTGCTTGCCTATGAAAGGTCTGAATCGACGGGGGTACGAGGTATTCGATGACACCACACACCCTCCGGGTGCTCAAAGTCGAGTAGCTCGAGTGAGCACGATTTCTCGAGCGGTCGTTCCAAGTCCCACAACACTCCATCGACCTTAGCAATGACGATTCTTTCGGAAAGAGACTTGGCGATTTGTGTTGCAACAGCCATTGGAGATGTCTCCCAGCTTGTTCCCGTGCGCTGTGCGCCATCAGGCATTGTGATCGTGATTTCTTGGCGAGGCTGATCTGTGGCACGTCCGATCTCAGCACCTTGGGACATTGTAACATGCAGAAACCGAGCTTACTTGCGGCCCATTCATCATACTCAGCCTTGTACTTGTCAAAGAGCTCGATGCGGGACTGGAAGAAACCCGGCGGTGGGGCCAACTGCAAGTTGAGGCCGAAATCAGCTCGCTGCTATTGCCATCATGGTTCTGAGACAAACCTCGAGTGGCTGGGACATTGGTCTGTCGGTCGTGGCTGAAAGACGACGGACGTGGTGGGGACCAAGTACGAGATTGAGGCGAGACGGGCTGACTCGGATTCCTGTCCGTCTTACGGGTCGTATTCGAGTCGCACAAATTATTGAACGCGGCAGCATCAACTTAGCAGCCTTTTCTCAAAAGTGTGTCGCGCGAGTAAGTCGAGGTCGCGTCGAAAAGAGTATTTTTGACCCTGGAATATCAAAGGCGGCAAGGGTTCACACCACCAAGACTATACTACTGCTTTTAACAGCATTGTGCAACCAAACAAGCAAACGTTTCCTTCAGCGACAGAGACCTTGCAGTGCACTCACAAGTGTGAGCCACTCAGCAGAAAGGCGAGCCAAGATCACTCGATTCTCTATCAAATAGTTCCTGTACATCTCTGACCTCTGGGACTGCCTCAATGGCAGTTCAGACCCTCTAACTAAGAGTACAGAAGTGAATGATATCGGCAGATGGGAGAGTCAGGCTTGATGAAAGTTCCAATAGGAGGGAGAGGAAATCTTTCGTCACCACCATGTGTTGAGGTGCATGAAAGTGCGTCAATCGACGCTCAGCTAGGATGTTCCTAATAGTGTCGTTGCTGAAAAGTACCTGCCTATTCAGACATAAAAATGGCATTTTCTGTTAAACTAACCATGTAAATACCACTTCTAGGGACATGGTAGACGTCGCAAATGAACCTACCATTCCAATTAAGCAAAGCTTGCAGAACTAGACGCTCCGATGATGATACGAGCCTCGTCGCAATCCAAATATATATCCAGAGTGAGGTCCATCAATGCCCAAACACCACAGAACGGAGTCGCCTACACGCGCTCGACCACTCTATTCCGTCCGCATAGTGGCCGAAAGCCCGAGACCCGACCTTGTAGCCGATGTACCAGGCCTTGAAGTGACATCGCCCGGTGTGGCCTCGAAGAAAATAGTAGGTTTGGCGAGCCCTATAGTTATTGTAGTTGCAGAACGGGACCCATGGCCCATTGGTGGGTCTGTACCGGAATTGGAAGACTAGGAAACTGTGGTTGTCGATCACCCTGGTACCATTCTATATCGTGTAAATATCGTGTGCTGGGGAACCGTCCAGCCAAGGTTAGCAACCTCTATAAGGCATGTATCGTCGTGGATGCACTAATCAAAGCATAGACTTCCAGTACAGTGCGAGGGTACCCCAAATGGTGCAGAGAGGCACGACCCAAATGGAAACTTGGCAACTTGAGAACACTCGTTGCATAAATCGTAGAACAGGTTCAGGACAAATTTCTGTTTTTATTTGAAGAGATGAGGACACCAGAGTGCGGTGTTGTTTGGCCTCAATCGTGTTCTTCTTTGTTCCTTACTCAACCTCCGACTCCTCAGGCTCCTCAGACGCAACACGCGTGTCATTACCCTGGATCGCATTTTACCCGTTATAAACACCAATGCCACGCATAGAATCCGACGAAAGTGATTACTCCGGAGAAGGTTCAGCAGCTTCGGACGACCTTCCGGAGGAGCGACTCAAAGTTGTGATACGTCCGCGTGGAAACCCTCGTGGGCGACCCAAAGGAAGTGGGACAGGAGCAGGTCGGCCTCGAGGGCGACCGAAGGGTAGCACGAACCGGATCAAACTCACCTTGAAGAGACCCCCTACGCCCTCGGATGATGGAGTGGATTATGAAGAGGATCCTGATATACCTGCAGACTCTCCTGCTATTATTGAACCTGGTGCGTGTCTCTGTTAGATGCCGAATTGGAGGAATAACACGCTTTTAGTTGGAGACCCGGCTGCTGCACCCGACGCTCCCAAACCGTACGTAATAGTAAACGGGATTCAGTATGCAGTATCACGCGATAACCTCGAGACGCATGAGGACGAGGTGGGCAACGCCAAAATCGACGTTAATGGTAACCTGCTTGGCGGTCGAGAATTCAAGACCAACACTTTCACCGTTCCCACGCGCAAAAATGGCGTCAAATACATGCTTGCAATCGACTGTGCCCGAGCCTGCGGCTATCGGGATTCGCTTTATTACTTTCGAAGGAACCCTATGATGCTCAAGTTGAATTTGTCTCAAACCGAGAAGGAATACCTAATAGACCTTAGCAAGTTGCATACGAACTTGAGGCATCGAAGTGTCACAATGGTTACTGCACGCTCGGCGTTTAAGCAGCATGGAGCAAAGATTGTCAAAAGTGGGTTTGATTGCCGCTTATTCCACTCGTAGCTTACTTACAGATGTTCACAGACGGGCGTTGGGTAGTAGACGATTACTATGAAGACTACGCAAAGAAGGAATGCGAGGAAAAGGGTTTCAAACCGTACGACGTAGTTCAAGAGCCTGCAGAACCAATTGGGTACACATCTACTACTGCGGCAGATATCATTGTCAAGGGCGCAAAGGAATCACGGACAGGGATCTACAAGGCGGGAGGCCCAACGACGTTCTTTGGCTCGGACGGTGTCGGGCCATTCCGTGGCGAAATGTCCTCGACCAAGAAGGCTATGCTTGCTCGCGAGAACTTGACAGAGGAGAATTGGATGGCCGCCTGCGCATATTCTGTTTGGGAGTCCAACGACGAGCTTCGCACAGAAAGGGAAGGTCGTGTAGTGGCTGGTGCCGGAGTTGAAGAGACACGATTTGGGTTTGGGCCAGGTGATCAGTGGAGGACTACCATCTATATCGCAGCGGCGGCACCAGCTGAAGGTGCAGCCAAAGCCGACGACGTGGACGTTGCGTTGAGGAGAGAAGACGAAGCGATGGTCTTTGATGGAGACAGTGCTGACGAGGCTGCCGCTGCACAAACGAAGGCTAGCCTTGCTGCTCGGCAGGCGGCCTTATATAAACCTCGAGGTGTGTACGAGGTGCATACAGGACAGCTGCATTGTGAGTGGCCGATGAGCACCCTCTTAGTCTGGCTTCTGATCTGCTCTCTATAGACCCTCAAGATAAGCAGCCTACGCAGCAGCGCTGGGAATTTGTACCCGAGGACAAGCATATGTGTGGCATTGGAGGCACACCGAAAGTGGGGACCACAGCCTGGGGCATTGCGTACGTAGACTATATTATGGAGGGTGGAGATATAGCTGCGGTTGAGGTGAAAAAAGTTGAGGAGATGCGCAAGCTCGTGGAAGAGGCGGAACGGGACGGGCCACAACGGATGGTCTTTACGTGAAGCCTTCTCGCTTCCTTTGCACTCGTTGTATTCTTTATTAATTGTATCAAATTGAGTGGCAGGTGGTAAAAGCCTGAAATCGAGAGGGAAATGTGAGCCTGAGGAGGACGATCCCGACGATTTAAACGCTTAACTGACCAGTTCTCCGTGGCTCTGATGAGAGAGAAGTGGAAGAAGAAGTGCCCCCGCGGACTCCGTCGCAAGAGGAGAAAAATGAGGGCTCGTTGTATTCCCAACCAATATTTGGTACTCATTCTCACGATGTTCCAGATTTTCCAGAGTAAATGACCCTCGGAGCGTGACGCTGTGGACGGCGCTTGAGGCACGCGATTGATTAAACTCGACTGTCTGTCCTCTCGGTGCTATTAATTACCTTCTACAGGCGTCAATGTGCACGGTACAATCCAATATGTTATCGTGCCGTCGCCGCATCGACTTCTCTCACTCGCCCATACGGAGTGGTCGAGCCAGC
>Ga0307513_10004449_pt1 | contig 18715 bp, 24 predicted proteins | sample 15_EM_MG_FD_202174 | JGI IMG/M metagenome (GOLD analysis project Ga0307513, IMG submission 202174) | Populus trichocarpa ectomycorrhiza microbial communities from riparian zone in the Pacific Northwest, United States - 15_EM | ecosystem: Host-associated > Plants > Roots > Unclassified | place...
TTCTAACTCTTTGATATTTGACTACTCTTTATTACTTTACCTTTATCAAACAATTACCAACGAGCCTTCCTGACTATTAATCCGTTGTCTCGAATATCCTTGGCCTAGTTAGCTCGGAATCCTACCGTGTTAGCTATCCCGTAACAATTTGTGTTATGTTTGCGAGTTGCTACTGTATAATAGATATTGCAGCTTTGCCAATGGTGGTGATCGGGGTTATTGATCTACATATTTGGTGTTGTTGGGTTTCCCATGATAGTGTGATAATATCCAATTTGCCAAAGCGAAGTGAGTGTCTTACAAGAGAATACGGATAACAAGATAGGAAATTCAAGGAAAACCCAAGAGAACAACGCCAGAAGGAAACACAACCCATGCCTCTCTCTTTTCCGCTGATAGCTAAGTTCCACTGACGGAGGCTTTGGTGGGAATTTTCGCTGCACTTGCCCGTGGAGATCTTTACCGCCGATATATCCCGTTGTAACAATGAGGGCGCATGGGTGTTCGCTAGGGGTGGGGGGTGGGCAATGAAGAACGCGAGCTGTAGGAAGGATGATGAACGCGAGCTGGAGCAACGATGATGATCTGAAGGTGAGGAAGAGTTGTGGGAGATGATTCTGCTAGGGTTCCATGGGTCCCCTGTTCTTGAGCTATGACCCCGCACTGTCCCAGCAACCGGCAATACCTTAATCCGCCAACCTCCGTCACATCCCCGTTGCACCCGCTCCAAATCCTCGGTCTTTGCCCCTTGGTGATGGGTTGTACCAACCCAGCTTTATAGTACCAGTGTAGTAAGTATGAAATTTTTTAGAGTTATGAAAACTTGGATTTTATGATTAAGGAGGTAGAAGGGTTATGTACAAATAATATCATGCTTGGGACTCTATCTTCGCCGTACTGATTTCTCTTTAACAATTATTATGAGGATTTTTCGTTTCGTTTCGCTTTATCCCCCCCCCTGCCCATTTTGTGGCTTCTCCCGGGCACTCGGTATTGGAGAGGAGCTAGCCGAGAAGTTGTGAGAAGGTGGCTCTGCAGTAGAAAGGAGGTGACGCGCTATTTCGTGCTCATCTTTCTCGTCCGCTCCACCTCCAGCGATTGAAATCTCAACACCATGAAATATCATCATGAGAGTGTCTCCCACCTCTGGTCTCCCTTGATGGCTTCTGCCTAGGAGTATCACACACCCGTCACTCCCTTTCCTCTCCCAGGGGTCTCTGGCCTCCCCTCCCTGGGGTTCTTGATTCTGTCTTCGTTTAAGCACACATGCGTTGATGTTTCTCCCCCTTACCCCACACTTCACGACGAGTCTCGCTTAGCGATTCGCAGGGTCGGCAACCCTCCCTCCATTGTCAATACAGAGTCACTAGTTTTGGGCTATCGGTGAAGTAGTTGCCCTGGTGGCCCTGCTCTCTGGTATTGAACTCACTTCTGAGTTGCTCGGTCCGTAGGGTCGTCGTTCGAAAAATCGTGACCTCGTCTCTGTCCCGGTGTTCGTACTTGTTGGTTTTAGCGAGCCTTCCTTCTGCCTCTTCCCACGGTCAGATACCCTTGCACCGTACTGCTACATCCTAGCTGGCCTCTTACTGGCTCCTCCTCCCCCCTCCCCCGCCCTTATCCCTTAGGCTGGAATCCTCTCCAGTACTGACGCTCTCTCTCCTGTAACAAGGGACTACATGGGGGAAGCGGTAATTTCTTTTGGTCAGCACGAGGACTATCTGCTGTGGCTGGCATTCCCTCTGCTGAGTCGCTCTCCTCGCCGGGTGACTCCCCTCGTCCTCTTCCCACTCCTGAGATTTACTCTTCAGTCGTGAACCTTGCATTAGGTTACGCTATATCATGGTATAGCACTACCTCCTTGGCCCATGCTAAAGTCTGAGGCGCTGCCACCCCTGGCTTTTGCCTTGTTGGGATATAGCCTGCCCCTGTAGCCTGTTGGTTTGGGGTCTCGAGTTACTTTTCGTTAAAGGTTGTGCAATAGTAGTTTTATTCTTTCCTCTCTGTCGGCACTTGGTGCCCTAGGATAATTTTCCTTTGTCTTGAGGGCCTGCTGAAGGGTTTTGTCTTGTCATGGTTTCATTTCTATGATGTCTTTCCTTAAGTGTCTGGAGGAAGGTATTGCTTTGTCTTGCTTTTGTCTCAGGTGCTGTATGGGTGGGGGGCGTTGTCTGATTTTGAGGGGCCTGGCTTTTTCCCATGATGGGGTGACGCGGGCATGGGTTGTTAGTTCGGTGGGTTTTGTTTTCGCCATAGCTAGCGCTCCATGCCATTTCTTGTACCTTAACAACGAATATATGATATAAAAAATAAAAAAAAATAAAAAAGCGCTATTTCGTGCTCGAAGACCTTGATTTTTGGGGTGTGGCGGTGTCTATAGCTAGACCAGGGGTATATTGAGTGTGTTTTTTGATATGTGGATAGTCATTGGAAATCGTAGGCAGGTTGTTGATGAGAACAAAGGGGTGTTCCAGAAAAAGATTGAGCATTTAGTTCTCTTTTGAGAATCTTCTGGAACTGAGGAGACAATTTCTTCTGTTGGAACAGCAGCAATGATATTACTCAAGTGAATAGCCTAGGTTCAGCCCCTCCAAAACTCCTCATTTCATCCCAGTCTCCACCTAAGAAATCGTAACCCTCCCGGGTGCTTTCATGATCATAACCTCTCATTCTCCAAGTGAGCAACCATGACAGCTCAAGTCTTTATGTTGGATATGAAGGGCTGTTCCCCGAAGCTTAGTCATGCGGTTGATTTGGTTCCATGGCGCGCTTGTCTTATTTGCACTCCATTTCGCTTCGCTTCTCTTAACTCTCAACTCAACAGGTTTTTCTACACAGTAAACTAGAACCTACGGAACTGCCCTTGAGCAACTCTCATTTTGACCTTGAATCTCTCTCCTATTTTCACCCTCAGTAAAGTTCTTCCCGTACTATCTCTGCCTATTAGGCTGTCTGGAAACACTTTATTCCACTCACCTCTTAAAGCACTCAGCCAACTATGGATCATTTCCAATACTTTACAATAGTTAGAATAGATAGGCGGCGAGCAGAAACCAATTAGCGGCGGGCGCAGCAGAGCGTTTGCACAACAGCTCATTGGGCCCGGGAGGTGCTGGGAGTAGCCTTATCGAATGTAAGAACAGAAAGGCCGAATGAGAGTTCTGGTAAGAATAGTTTGTTGGATTCTGTTTACCTGAAATAAAAGACTTAACTTATGTGTATGGTAGGTTAACAACATTATCCAAGCGCGAACGATCAGGAAAAACTTCGGCTATAACAGCACTTTCCCACTAAACCTAATATTGGGGCGATGAAATTAAAAAAAGTAAATATGTAGTAGAATAGATACAAGAAATTGATATGATTTAGAGAAATTTCTTTAGTGGGCCAAGGGTGGAGGGGGGTTGCGTCGCTAGGGATCTCTGGTGCACCGTTATTTTTATCAACTGAGTATATATAACAGAAGTGAGAGGAGATTTAGGAAGGCATAGGAAACCCACTACCAATGACAACCAAGACAGCTCTCTGGCTAAAACAACAACACCCACACTCCTGTGCACAACCTATGATATAAAACAACAAAATCTCTAAAATCCCTAACTGCCACCGAGTTCCACTATTGAGAATTTGTTGGGGAGGGAGATGGGTAATCATGGTACAACATGTTGACCTACCCATCACGCCCTTCCAGCATTCCAGAACACCGATTCACCGCTAGCGCCCAGATATCGTCCCTTCCGCTATCGAGGAAATCGTGCTTGTCATAGTGGGTTTCACAGGCATGTGTATCACCGATATCAAATTGTCGGCTGAGCCGAATGATACTTTCCGTATTGTCTCCTATATCGAGGAGATTCTATATGGGTAAGCTTGGATAACTCAGATTCTTTAAAGGGTTACTTACCATGCGAGTCATAATATGCGAAGCCAATCTTGTGACCGGATCAAGCATCCAAAATTCCAAAAGTCCTGAAATCTCCCCGACCCACTTGAATCCCTTATACTCCACTGGCCCATATGGACCAGTAATCGTGAAGGGTTGGTCCTCGATTTTCTTTATGGGAGGGAACTCTAGTTCGGAAAACTCGCTCTCGGTAAGGTTCTGGATCGACCTGTAGCATGGATCCTCCCCCAGTTTAACAAGCATGACAAGCGAAACAGTCCCATTGCCCCCAAGCCACAACTTTGCATCCTGAACCAGTTCTTCATAGGACTCCGAGAAGCGAACCTCGGCAACAAACTTGACCTCACCGACTCCCATATTGTTTTTGATGCCAAGAGCTAGATCTGGCACTTTCTTCGACCCAGTGTATATCCCTTCAAATAGCCCGTACCTTGCGTTTCTCACTACCCTAATTCTGGACTTGAAGCTTGGTGGAAGACTGAGATGTGCAGCGGCATAGCCTTGGGAAATAGTCCATAAGAGACTTTGATGGATAGTGCTTGACATGGGTTGAAAAGTGAGCGTTGAGGATGACGAGTTATACGAATATCTTGGAATCCTAACACTATTTAGCAAATAAGTTCCAAGAGGCGACGAGAAGTATCTCACTTGTCCTTCCCTTCATAATCTCTATCCAAAAGTTTAAGGAAATCAAGGAAATCTCTCTTTGAGATGTTGATAACTACCGCTTTCTCTCTACTGTCAGGAGATTTAAAAGCACCTTTCCCGGAATGAAAGTTCTTGAATTTTTGAAAACACTCCTGACTGTATACGGACTCAGATATGGGGCCCCTGATGACTGGAACCTCCATGTTGCGAATAGAAGTCATATCTTCGGTGTCAAGGAAGATGACAGTAGATATACCGGTAGAGCTTGAAGGAAAGGCAAACAAAAATAAAAATAGGAAAAAGGATACGGGGAATGGAAGTGGAATGGTGATGACTGTGGTGGTGGTGTAGGGTTGTACTGGTAGTGGTCGTGGTAGTGGAGGGTTGTAGTAGTGGAAAATAGCAGAGGACTTCGTGTGCGGATGGATAACTGCCGTCGTACAATGACCGGTAGGAGGCTGCCATGAGGCGAGTGTCGTGAGAAGACCAGTAACGAAGGTGATAGGAACGCTGATGTGTGTTTGCTATTCGATGTGTAAAGTGATGATGATCATACGGAGAGGAGAGAAGGCAGCTGAGACTAAATACAGTTTGTGGTGGTCACTCACAGAGGGCTCTATATCACCCAAACACCAGAAACGCCGTCAACATGGTGACAGTCTCACTCACCTACTAACTAGTGTGCTGTAGCATGACATCCTACGATGGGGTTACTCTATTAGCAGGTTGTATGAGAGCGGCATATGGCGGGAGGCCTTCCAAATCTTGAGATACTCTGAGCACTGCTAATTAGTATAAGGGTCTGGCATAAAGCCCTCACACACATCAAAGTGGCTTATCATACCAGCAAAAGGTTAAAAACTTGTGAGGTCACAGAGCAGGGCGCGCGATCGCTATATGTCCCACCCTTATATACCACTTTGCAGCTATGAAAATGGAGCATTTATTATCACGCTTCTTCAGATAAACTAGCTTTCAACGTCTGAAACAATGGTAAGCATGCGTTTGTTAACAAGACATCTGAACCTAACTACCGCACCACAGTCCACCCAGGAGCCAGAAATTTATATACCTCTGGTAGTGCTAAGGAAATCAAGACTTTTTTTCCCATTATCATAAAAATTCCATTCAAATCGGAATACTGTATTGTACGCATCAAGAACCTCTCTTCTTGTGAGCTCCTCCGATCTTCAAGCAGGTATGGCACTTAGAATATATAGCGAAAATCACATGCGGCGATGTATAGCGCATCTGAGTGAGGCAGAAGTTGACAGCTGTGGTATGATATTTTGTCTCTTCCGTAATGGTGGCGCGTCGGAACCCCTGGATGCTGCTCGGCATACTCAACCTATCGGGCACAGACACAGTCTATCCAGTTATCATTCAGGCAGAGAAGTTGAGACATGACCTTTGGATAGACACACCTACAGGGAGAAAGTTGTTTGATGCTGCTCGGCATATTCAGCATAGGCTCAGCCTATGCCTGTATTGTTCAAAGAACCTCCGGGTATGCGCTAGGGATCGGTGCAGCGCGGGAAGGGAGTTCGATATGTGGAGACTCTTGAGGGTGAAGAAGTTTTCTTTGTCACCTTTATTTTGTTCTTTGTCATCAGAGCATGATAGTTTAACGGAAGAGAAAGGGGAACATGTGTGAGGGGAAATGGAGCTGTGTCGTGAACGATCGAAAAGTAGAAGGATAGGATGATGGCACCATTGCTGTTTTGATTTAGACTCCCGTCTTTACCACTAGTTAGTTTAGTTCGAAGAGTATTGAATTGAGCATCGCGGAGTCGAGTGTGAAAGAGGCAACGAATAGAAGAGAGGTTGTTTTCTTAGAGTTCTGAATTGGCCATCTGTATTTAGTGTTACCTTAATCGTGGTGTTTCGTTTCATAGTTGCTGTCCTGCCCCTCCACTATCTTACCGTTTCGTCTTCCGTTCTTCGCCATTCAGCTGTGGACCTCTTCAAGAGAGGGCGCAGTATGTATTTATGTTATGTTTGCGAGATGCAACTGTATGATTGATATGGCAGCTTTGCCAATGGTGGTAATCAGGGTTGTTGATCTACTTATTTAGTGTTGTTGGGTTTCCCCTGATATTGTCATAGGATAGTATCAGTGTAACTTAGTGAGCATGTGAACTTTTAGAGTTATCAAGACTTGGGGCCTGCTGTGCCGCTTCAAGATTCCCCTTTATGCTTGGGGTGAAGGAAGGCTGATATAATATGACGCTTGGAATTCTGCCCTTGCCGCGGCAATTTTCTTTATTTAATTATAACCAGGATCTCAGTTATGTTTTGTTCGGCGCCCCGCACCCCACCTTACGGCCTCTCTCGGAGGACCCGGTGTTGGGTGGGGGCTGCGCGGGGGTTGTGGGGGGGCTGCTCGGCTAAGTGGAAGTGCTGAGGGGCTATTTTGTGCTTGAGGAGCTGGGTTTTCAACGAGCGGGAGTGTATATTTAGGATGTATTTTCATACCTGAACCGTCGTTCGAAATTGAGGGCAAGTTGTTGATGAGGGCGGAGAGACTCGGATGTTCTCGAGCCAAATTTGAGTCCTTAATTCTCCTTTTAGAATTCGCTGGAGCTTAGGAGATTATTTTTTCTGTCGGAACAACAGTAATGATATTACTCAAGTGAGTAGTCTGGGCTTCACCTCTTGTAACCCCCCGGGGGTTCCGTAATCATGACATCTCACCCTCTGAGTGACCAACCATGACCGCTAAAGTCTTTATAAATGTTAGAGTCGATAGGCGGCTAGCAGCAACCTATAAGTGATAGCTAGAATAGAGTGCCTGAACAACAGCTTATTGGGTCTGGAAGGTGCCGGGTGTCACTTTATCAAATGTAGGAACAGAAAGGCCGAATGGGAGTTGTGGTAAGAATAGTTTGATTGATTCACTTTACCCGAAATAAAAGACTTTTGTGTATATAAGAGAAAAGAGAGGAGATTTAGGAAGGCATAGGAAACCCACTACCAAAGACAACCAAGACAGCTCTATGACTAAAACAACCACACCCCCGTACACAATCTATGATATCTAACAACAAAATTCCTCAAATTCCTAACTCTCACCAAGTTCTACTATTCAGAACTTGGTGGAGAGGGAGGTTGGTAATCATGGTCCAACATGTTGACCCACCCTTCACCCCCTTCTAGTATCACAGAACATCGAGATATAGCCAACGCCCGGATATCGTCCCTTATGCTTGCGAGGAAATCGCTCCAGTCGAAGTAGATTTCACAGTCATGTTCATCACCGACATCAAACAGTTGGCTAAGCCTAATATTGCTTCCGGTATTTTCTCCCATATCAAGGAGATTCTACATGGGTAAGCTTGGATAATCACATTTGTTAAAGGTTTACTTACCATGCCGGTCATAATACGCGAAGCCAATCTTGTGTCAGGATCAAGCGTCCAAAATTCAAAAATTCCCGCAATCTTCCCAACCCACTTGAATCCCTTATACTCCGCTGGCCCATATGGACCACTAATTGTGAAGGGTTGGTCCTCGATTTCGTTCCTGGGAGGGAACTCTAGTTCGGCAAACTCTCTCTCGGTCAGGTCCCTGATCGAGCACCAGTAGCATGGATCCTCCTCTAATTTAACAAGCATGACAAGTAAAACAGTCTCATTCCCCCCAAACCACAACTTTGCATCCTGAACCAGCTCTTCATAGGTCTCCAAGAAGCCAACCTCGACAACAAACTTGACCTTTCCGACCCCCATATTGTTTTTGATGTCAAGCGCTAGATCTGGCACTTTCTCCGACCCAGTGTATATCCCCCCAAATATCTCGTACCTTTGGTCTCTCGCTATATTCATTCTGCCCTGGATGTATAGGGGAAGACTACGACGTGCGACGCTAAAGCCTTCGTGAATAGTCGATATAACACTTGCATGGATACTGCTTGCCATGGGTTGAAAAGTGAGCGTCGAGGATGACGAGTTTTACGAATATCTTGGTATCCTAACACTATTTAGCAAATAAGTTCCAAGAGGCATTGAGAAGTGTCTCACCTGTCGTTGCCTTCATAATCTCTACCCAAAGGTTTAAGGAAAGCGAGGAAATCTCTCGGCGAAATCGTGATGGCTAGCGCTTTCTCTATACTGTTAGGAAATTTAAAAGCTCCTTTCCCGGAATGAAAGTCCTTGAATTTCTGAAAACACTTCTGACTGTATACGGACACGGATGTGGGGCCCCTGATGGCTGGAACTTCCATGTTGCGAACTGATGTCATATCTTCCGTGTCAAGGAGGATGACAGTAGATATACCGGTAGAGCTTGAAGGAAAAGCAAACGAAGATGAAAATGCGAAAAAAGAGATGGGAATGGAAGCTGAATGGTGGTGACTGGTGGTGGCGGGGGGTTGCAGTGGTGGAAGGAGACAGAGGTCTTGTTGTGCGCATGGATAACTGCCACCGAACAATTTCCGGTGGGAGGCTACTGTGAGGCGTCTGTTGTGAGAAAACCAGTACCGAAGGTGATAGGATAGGTGAGGTGTGTTTGCCATTCGATGTGTAGAGTGATGATGATCATAAGAAGAGAAGAGAACGCAGCTGAGACTAAATTAAGTTTGTGGTGGCCACTGGCACAGTTGGCTCACTATTCACACAAACACCAGAAACACCAGTCGACATGGTGACAGTCCCACTTGCCTACTAACCAGTGCGCTGTAACATGACATCCCACGATGGGGTTCCTCCATCAGAAGGTTGCAGTGGTGGAAGGCCTCACTAATTGAAGGTTGTAGCGGCATGTGGAGAGAAGCCCTCCAAATCTTGATATTATCGGAGGGCTGCTAGTAGAATGGCCTGCCACAAAACCCTGGCACTACAAAACCGGCTTACCAGCAAAATATCTTTAAAATCTTGTTAGATCACCGAGCAGGACACATGATCTTTCTATGCCCTACCCTTGTAATCCACTTTGGAGATATGAAGATAGAGCCTTCCCCATCGAGCTGCCTCTGATAAATTAGTTTTCAACGTCTAAAACCATGCGTTTGTTAACAAGACATCTAAACCTAACCACTGCACCACAGTCCACCTAGGAGACAGAAATTCATATATACTCCTGGTAGAGCTACTGAAATCCTGACCTTTTGTTTCTGTTATCTTAAAACTTCCATTCAATCCCGAATGATATACCATACGCACAAGAACCTTGCTTCTTTTGAGGTCTGATCTCAAAGTAATAGGCCAGCAACTGACCGTATTGGGCTCGAGAAAGTTATATCACCAGCCTTCCCCCACCTCCACCCCATAACACATGAGTGGTAAGATGCAGGAATTCTCATTGCAGGCAAAACGTGTCCCCCAGTTGCACCGTAGCTGTATGTATGAGGCAGGTCTGGCACTTGGCATATATAGCGAAAACCACATGTTGGGATGTACAGTATTTACTGGAATTAATTAACCTTCACGCTAAGACGTCTGAAATTCCCTCTCTCGGATAGGGCGGCGAGCGCATAGCGAAAAACTGACCCCTTCAGACTGAGTTTAGGACAGATAAAAGAGTCATACCTTAGCAGTAAAGGCAACTCCAACGCCATAGAGCAGGGTTCAATTGTTCTGATACATTCGGCATAGTGCATCTGAGTGAGGCCAGAGGTTGACAGCTGTGGTATGATGTTTTGTCTCCTCCATAATGGTCAGGTGTCGGAACCCCCAGATGTTGCTCGGCATGCTCAACCTTTCGGGCACAAACACAGTCTATCCAGATGTCGCTCGGACCAAGAAGTTCAGACATGGCCTCTCGATAGACACGCCTGCCGGGAGCAACTTCTTTGAAACTGCTCGGCATGTTCCCCTTATGCACACCCTATGCCTGTATTGTTCAACAAACCTACGGGCATGCGCGAGGGATCGGTGCAGGGCCGGAAGGGAGAGTTGAATATGTGGAGATTTTGGAGGGTGAAGAAGTTTTCTTTGTCATGTTTATTTTGTTCTTTGTTAGCATGATAGTTTAATGGAAGGGTAACATGGGCGGAAGGAAATGGAGCTGTGTCATGAATGATCGAAAGGCAGAAGGATTGGAGGATTGCACCATTGTTGTTTTGATTTAGGCTCCCGTCCTCGCCACTTGTTAGTTTAATTAGAAGAGTATTGAGTATCGTAGAGTCATGAGCATGAAAGAGCCGACGAATGGCAGTGAAGTTGTTTTCTTAGAGTTGTGTATTGGCGATCTATCTTTAGTGTTGCTTTAATCCTGGTGTATAGTTTGGTAGTTGCTGTCCTGCCACTCCGCCATCCCACCGCTCCGCCATCCCGGTGCCTCGTCTTCCGTTCTTCCCCATTCATCTATAGCCATTCTTAAAAGGGGGCTCAGTGTGTATTGGCGTTATGTTTGCGAGGTGCTATGGTATGCTAGATATGGCAACTTTGCCAATGGTGGTAATCGGGGTTATTGATCTACTTATTTGGTGTTGTTGGGTTTCCCATGATATTGTGATATTATAGCACCAGTGTAGTGAGTATGGGAACTTTTAGAGTTATCAAGACTTGGGGGGTGCTGTGCCTTGTGTCGCGGATTTTGTTCTTGTGGAGGTAGAAGGGTTATTTACAAGTAATATCATGCTTGAGATTTTATCTTCGCCGTAGTGCTTTCTCTATTTAATAACTATTATCAGGATTTTTCGTTTTGTTTGGTTTTATCACCCCGATACCCCATTCTGGGGGTTCTCTCTGGGGACACGGCATTGGAGAGAAGCTAGCCGACAAGTTGTGAGAAGGTGGGTCTCCTAAATGGAAGGGCTGAGGCTCTATCTTGTACTCGAGGAGCTTAGTTTTCAAGGAGTGTGGGGGTGTATATTTAGTATGTGTTTTGATACCTGAACAGTCATCCGAAATCGAGGGCAAGTGGTTGATGAGAGCGGAGAGATGTTCCGGAGCAAAAGTTGAGTCCTTGATTCTCCTTTTAGAATCCGCCGAAGCTTAGGAGGGTATTTCTTCTGTCGGGACAATAGCAGTGATATTACTCCCGTGAATAGTCTGAGTTATACTCCTTGTAACCCCTCTGGGGTTTCAATAATCATGACATCTCACTCTCCGAGCAACTGACCATGACTGCTCAAGTAATTGCAAATGTCAGAATCGATAGGCAGCGAGCAGTAACCTATAAGGGGCGGGCGGAGCTGAGTACTTGCACAACACCTAATTGGGTCGGGCAGGTGTCGGGAGTGGCTTTATCGAGTATTGGGAAAGAAAGGTTAAATAAGAGTTGTGGTAAAAATAGTTTGATTGATTCACTTTACCTGAAATAAAAGATTTTTGTGTATATAAGAGAAAAGAGACGAGATTTAGAAAGGCATGGAAAACCTACTACTAATGACAACTAAGACAGCTCTATGGCTAAAACAACCACATTCCCGTGCACAACCCATGATATCAAACAAAATCCCTAAAATCCCTGACCCCCACCAAGCTCCACTATTCAGAACTTGATGGAGCGGGAGGTCAGTAATCATGGTCCAACATTTTGACCAGCCCCTCACCCCCTTTCAGCATCCTATGACACTGATTCACCGCCAACACCCAGATATCGTCCCTTAGGGCATTGAGGAAACGAGCCCAGTCGAAGTGGATTTCACAGTCATGTTTATCACCAACATCAAATAGTCGGCTGAGCCAAATGCCACTTTCCGTATTGTTTCCGATATCGAGGAGATTTTACATGCGTAAGCATTAGCAAAAAAACTCGATTTTGCATCCACACGCATCTGAACGCACCCTGTAGTGGAGTTTGCATCTGGTCAGCATCCTGTGCATCCCATGAATCCAGTTTTAAACTTCCGAAGCCAAAATGGACATCTAAATGTTGTCCGTTAGGGCTGAAAATTCATGTTTGTCTACGTAATTGTTAGATTAATCTTAAAATGAAACGGGTTTTTTGATTACATAACTTCAAAAAAATTGTCCCACAGAACACAGCCAGAAGATGCCGGGTGCGCTGAAATGCAAATAACGCAAACTGATTTTTTTTGCTGATGAGCTTGGATAACTCACATTCCTTAAAGGGTTTCTTACCATGCGAGTTATAATACGCGAAGCCAATCTTGTGACAGGATCAAGTGCCCAAAACTCAAAAAATTCTGAAATTCTCCCAACCCACACAAATCCCTTCTACAACGCTAGCCCATATGGACCACTAATCGTGAAGGGTTGATGCCTAATTTCCTTCATGGGAGGGAACTCTATTTCGGCAAACTCGCTCTCTGTAAGGTTCTGAATCGGGCACCGGTAGCATGGATCCTCCTTCAGTTTAACAAGCATTACAAGCGAAACAGTCTCATTCCCCTCAAGCCACAACTTTGCATCCTGAACCAGCTCTTCATAGGTCTCCGAGAAGCCAACCTCGGCAACAAATTTGACCTCATTGACTCCCATATCGTTTTTGATGTCAAGCGCTAGATCTGGCACTTTCTCTGACCCAGTGTATATCCTTTCAAATAGCTCGAATATTTCATTTCTCGCTACACTCATTCTACCCTGGATGCTTGGTGGAAGACTGAGACATGCAGTGTCAAAGCCCTGATAAATAGTCGATATAAGGTGGTCATGGATACGGCTTGACATGGGTCGAATAGTCAGCGTCGAGGATAACGAGTTATACGAATATCTTGGAATCCTAACACTATTTATCAAATAAGTTCCACGAGGCGACGAGAAGTATCTCACCTCTCCTTCCCTTCATAAACTCTATCCAAAAGTTGAAAGAACTCAAGGAAATCTCTCATCGAGATGTTGATAATCACGGCTTTCTCTCTACTGTCAGGATATCCAAAGGCTCCTTTTCCAGAATCAATGTTCTTGAATTTCTGAAAACACTGCTGACTGTATACGGACTCAGATGTGGGGCCCCTGATCACTGGAATTTCCATCTTGCAAATAGATGTCATATCTTCGGTGTCAAGGAGGATGACAGTAGATATACCGGTAGAGGTTGAAGGAAAAGCAAACGAAGTTAAAAATGTGAAAAGGATACGGTGAATGGCAGTGAAATGGTGATGACTGTGGTGGTGGTGGTCATGGTGGTGTTGGAGGGTTGTAGTGGTGCAAGGTTGCAGTGCTGGAAGGTGACAGGGGCCTTTTTGTACACACGGATAACTGCCGTCGCACAATGAGGGCTAGGAGGCTGCCGTGAGGTGAGTGTCGTGAGAAGACCAGTAATGAAGGTGATAAGGAAATCTGAAGTGTGTTTGCTATTCGATGTGTGCAGTGATGATGATCATACAGAGAGAAGAGAACGCTGCTGAGATTAAATACAGTTTGTGGCGGCCACTCACACAGTGCGCTTAGTATTACACAAACACCACAAACACCAGCCGACATGGTGACAGTCCCACCCGCCTACTCACTAGTGTGCTGTAACATGGCATCCCAAGATGGGGTTACTCTATCAGAGGGCTGCAGTGGTGGAAGGCCGCAGTGGTTGAAGGTTTTAGGGCATGGGGAGAGCAAGCCTCGCAATTGGGCTCGGGCTGATGTGGCTGGCCCGGGTGTTAAGGGGTTTGGGCCGGGTGGGGCCGCCCAGGTCGCAAGCCCGGGTAGCCCCAAAAAGCCCAAAATAAAGCCCAAAGAATTGTCACTTTTGTTTCTCAAATCACAAGATATCACTGACATCTATCAAAAGTGCGGTTGTTCGTATATGGTTTTCTGCTCCTCCCAAATATGGTTCCTTTCTCCTCTCAAATATTTCTTTCAGCCCTTTATGTTTTCATACTTGTTACTGGTTGACTTGAAAGCCTATTGTGTGTTCTTTCATTGTTCCTTTTGTTCCTCCCAGGATACTTCTTTGATAGTCTTTGTTTTTCCTTATTAGCAGAATACGGTGGTCATGGCTGAACTCAATTGCTGTATTATATAGCTGAGCTATGGCTTTCTTATTATTGAATAAAACAAGCGTTGTTACAATACGAGATCTGCACTACTTTCTGTTATCACTTCTTCGTCCAAGTTCGGTGCACATATTCCAATCGCATATTACAACAGCAGTGAACCCCAGAACCTTCGTCATCCCCAAGCTATTATTAGGCTTCCTGACAGGGCCCCATTTCCGTGGAGCGGGGACAAAGTAACCTAGGTTGTTCTGATTAACTAGCTAAAAAGATCATCCAAATTGGTCCAGAACTGACGGAGATAAAGCTCTTTGAAGTTAGACAACTTCAAAGAGCCCTATCTCACTCAGTTTTTGTCTGATTTGGACTATTCTTTTTTTAATCTGCATTTAATAACCTGCTCTTGGCGCCCCGTTTGTCAGAAACGCGGCCCCGTAACAAACACTGGCTATTATTTTGTTGAGAAACTTTCAGCCTCACATGTTCTATTACCCCTTTTCATCCCCATCACGTTGCTAAACTTTGATTCTTTGCAAGTCATCTCCATTGAGAAACCACTTTCATTAAGATTTTAGCATATTGCAAGCCTTGATACATCGCTACTGTTACTACTCGAGCTCAAATTATGTCAGACCTTGTAGATGATATTAGCGAACTGTCCTCTCTTTCTTCCTACCTTAGCTTTCCTGGACCTTCCTCCCAAATTCAACTGTATCCTTCCGAAGAAATTTCCCTAGTTTATCTTGATGAGGATGTTGATGACGTAAATAGTGTTTTGTTATGACGGAGCCCTTTTCGTACTCCTATGCCCAATGTGCCAGCAAAGCGAAAACAGTTGTTACCCCTGTCATGGGTATGGGGACTACCGAAATAGCTTCTTGGGCTATTGGTAGAAATCCACGGTATCAGTATGAAGAGAAAAACTGATTTATCATTAAAAAAGTATTCGGAATGCTGATATCTTTTAGATACTGGCAATGCCAGCTGTCTACTCAACATTATGCCATGCTCATGGTACAAGAAATCTCACTTACCACTTAATTTCCGTTCATGGAATACGGGAGGACACAACATCACACAATAAGCGTCTCAAACAATCTGAGCAACCACTTGAATCGATGATTAAATCAGCCTGGAAGATTGCCAAACATTAGTGTATCTAACAGCAAGAGCATGCAGTCGAGAAGCTAGTGCAAGGTGCGGCAGAATTTCCACCACTAACCTCAGTATCAATTGAAGAATTAGTCAAACAGTTGCTTGTTCCCCGTGATTTACCCTTTACCTTTGCAACTTCACAAGAGATTCATGATCTATTATTATAACTACAGATGTACTGAGCATATAATCAACCTAAGCGTTCAAGCATTTCTATTTGAATCTGGTACTACTGCCTTGGGAGAGATGGAAGATCGCTGGTCCTCGGGAAAACTCATTGAAGAGATGGATGAATGCTAGTGGAGAAATTTGGCACCATTGGAGAAGGCTAATAATATTGCAGTTCACTCAGGGAAAATTCCCTAGTGGATCCAGCATTTTCATACCCATCCTGCAGCCTTTTTAATCAAGAAAGACAACTGTATATGATGGAACTCACTAAGGGGCTATTTGGTGCGCCGTATTTTGAAAATTCGGAAGTTACAAACCATGGTTGTAGAACCATGGTTGGGAAAAGTTACAAACCATGGTTTGAAAATCAGGTACTCCAAACAGTCTATAATTTTAAAGTGTAAAATACAAATATTAGAATTACCTAATAATAATTAACACTTATATTTTAGTAATAACAGATATGAGGTAAATTAAACTATGCTGTACTATAAGGAAAACTACAGGAGTTTATCATTTATGATAAAGCCATTTACTCGGATACAAATATGACAGAATACGACCACATTTCCGATGATCTAATGGAACTCGACGATCTGAATCAGCTGCAGGAGCTCATGAGCGCATGGCTTCAATCCCAGCATGTACTGGAAATGCTTAATGCCTCCCTGTCAGATGGATATGATACACAAGCACGTGGATGAGCACCAAACGGAAAACCAAAGCATAGTTCAAAGCTGACCGGACAAGCCTATACTAAAGAGGTTTTGAGCTGTGGGCATGAAGAAAGATTGCTGGAATGTTTGCGAATGCCTTTGGCGACCTTTCATCTTCTGTGTATGAAATTCCAAGAGAACAATCTTCTAGTCGATAATGCAAATACCACTATCGAGCATCAAGTTCATATGTTTCTATATATTATCGCTTGCAGTTCCTCAAACCGCAACTCATCGGAAAGGTTCCAACACTCTGGAGAGACTATTTCCCGCCACTTTCATCATGTATTGGATGCCATCAACCATATCGAAAGCGAGTATATCCAACACCCAACCCCCAGCAATACAAACCTCAGTACCGTTCCACCAGAAATCACCAATAATCCCAAGTTCTATCCTTTCTTTAAGAACTGTTGAGGAGCAATTGATGGTTCCCTCATTCCGGTTTCCGCCTCGCCAAGCGTTGCGGCCACCCATCGTACCCGAAAAGGCTTTACCGCTCAAAATGCCTTTGTTGCCTACACATTTGATTGTGCATTCGAGTTTGTTCTAGCTGGATTGGAAGGTTCAGCACATGACTCTCTAGTCTTAAGTGATGCAATTGAGAAAGGGTTTAGAGTCCCAAAGGACAAATTTTACCTTGCAGATGCAGGATATGCAAGTTCACCCAAATTTCTAACACCATACCGCAATGTGTGATATCATCCAAAGGAGCAAATTGCTGGACACCAAGCGTATGTTCTAAATTACACCTTCTTGTTGATTGAATAAAATAATTATCTAATCCGTGTTAAAATAATCCTTTGACAGACCAACAAATTCCAAGGAGTTATTTAACCTAAGGCATGCCTCAGCCCGAAATTGTATGGAGAGAATTTTGGGAATGTTAAAATGTCGGTTCCCAATTTTACAATCTCCAAAAACCTTCAACAGTACTACCCAGGCCAAGCTTTTTAAAGCTCTTTGCTGTTTGCATAACTTTATTAGATTTAATGGGAGATCTATTCAACAGCGCAAACCATCAGTCCCGCCTGATATTCAGAAACTGCAAATTCAAGCCACAGAGCGTGAGGCAGCTTTGCCTGAATTGTCAGGAAGGCAACAGAAGTTAAGTGGTGATCAAATGAGAGATCAGATTGCTGAGGAAATGTAGAATGAATATCAAAGGATCATGAGAGGGAGACGATTTTAATAGCTGTAAATAATATACCTAGTTATACATATATACAAGGTTTATATATTTTACAAATCATTAATCCAGTCTAACTGTAAATCTTTCTCAAATAAGAGAAATGCCAGACACTCATGAGTAGATACAATAAATGCCTTTCGTGCAGACTTTAACTGAGCAAGAGTAATCTCATCATTTCGGTATCGCTTTAACAAGTGATGAGTTGCTTTAACATATGTTTTATACTCAGGTTGAATATCAGCCTCACATAGTGACCTCCCAAGACTGGTTAGAGTATCTTCAGAACCTTTCACAAAAGAGTCATGCTCTTGCCTTGCACGTTTAGCCACACTGCTCTGACGAATTACCTCTGATATTGCATCACCAACCCTTTTAGAAGCCTCCACAATTGCCTGTCCATTGCTGTCAAAGATATTGGTTATAGTTTTACGCTTTCGAGGTTGAAATACAGCAGCTTGTGGTGTTACTGGTGGATGTATACACTCATCAGGAGGGGTATTGCTTTGCTCATTTAATAAATCAGAAAAGTTCCTATATTAAGATTGTCAATATATTAACTAAAATAAAAATAAAAATTGCAGAGAGGAATTATGATTTTAGTCTTATACATACCAGTTTGGTAAGAGAGTATGATCCATTGAACTGGAAGCAAGTGTATTACTACTACTTTCTGGTAAGACCTCAATAGGGTCATTGATAATATACTCCTCAACCGCAATTGCATTTCTTCCACTCACAGTCGTATCACAAAAGATGATATCCAAATCTTTATAATGTTCAAGACCCTTGCTTCGGAAGCCAGTAGCTAGTGGATGACCCTATAATATATACTGATTAGCCACTTATATTTTATTATCTGAGTTATAGAGAGAATTTAAATCAACTTGAACTAACCTTAAGATAATCATCCCATACAGATTCTTCGGCTGTAACAGTTTCTGTTTCTTCATCCCACCCCAACCCTGAACTATTTACCAGATGGTTAAATGTTTTCCATAACTTTTTCATCTAATGTAACTCCTATTAATTAGTATTTAAACAAATTTCAAGTCAATATGAGTTGATAAATAAAGTAAAATTGAACAACATGACAT
>Ga0307513_10004450_pt1 | contig 18714 bp, 13 predicted proteins | sample 15_EM_MG_FD_202174 | JGI IMG/M metagenome (GOLD analysis project Ga0307513, IMG submission 202174) | Populus trichocarpa ectomycorrhiza microbial communities from riparian zone in the Pacific Northwest, United States - 15_EM | ecosystem: Host-associated > Plants > Roots > Unclassified | place...
GATATCATTGGGCCATCTAGCATCCGCGAGCATATGCGGACCCGGTCGTTTTTACAAACGTCAGAAAATTACGAGTAATCTTAGGAGCACAAGCTCTCCCCAATTCGTGTACTAGTAAGAGTGTGGTTATCACTTACGAGCCATCACATTTGATTATCATGTTAGGGGTTATACGGATTTCTCCGCAGAGGAAATGGCCAGAAGCCATTGCGATCCGAAGCCTTTGATAGCACTACCCAATCAGGGTCACTGCACTATGCTGCCCTCGTGGTTTCCTGATGTCTGTATTCGAGTGCGAGTAAAACAGACTGATGCCGCATGCAGGCCAAATCCGCCAGAGCCTCATGCATGCAATCGCAGTCCATTTTACAATCTAGCAATTACCAGCACCCTATGGTAAAAATTGTCTAGACCCGCGATCCCCCTCACCCCTCTAATATCCCGATCCGGAGAAAAAAAGGCCTTGAGAAGGGTTAGTGTTTCCTGTCATGTTAAAAGATCGGCCCCTGGGCTTGTTTGGTCCCATTAACTGGTGTAATAAATTCTGTTAATCTGTTAATCTAAACCTGAACTTGGCTGACCGACAGCTCAATAACCTTCTATTACTAAGTAAAGGGTACAAGGCATAGGGGCGAAGTTTCCAAACAGTTAATTTAGGTTAACCCGCAAAATAAGCCTTGCCCCTACGAAATCTTTCTCCCTGGCACTTGTACAAGGCTAGGGAACAATTAACCAGAGCAAGTAGGGATCTATTTAGCTAGCTAACCTTAAGTAACTATTTCATGGATTCTTGCCGGACCTTGTCCGCCAGCCCAGGCATACGGGCCCTACCGACAGGGCGAACCGCAAGAATTTTTACGGTATCATACTTAAGAAGCCTAGAGGGAATTGCTTTTTCAAAGCTGCTGGCACTCAACAGTTCAAGAAGTGCCAATAACCGCGCAACAAAAGGTAGGGTTGTGGTTTGTGATTTCACTATCTTATCCGTAAACTATTAGAGTAAAGGCGCCCCGCGCGGAAGGGGGGAGTTGGGAGCTCAAAGGTTGGAGCTCTCGGCGAATAATTGGGAGGGGGGAAGACTTCTCCATAGAAAGAAGTTTGAGCCATTGCGCATCCCTTACTTTTCTCCGGCGTTCAGGCATGGTTGCCAAGGCTACCGACCTCAGGCTTCTAACTTTGGTTGCGCACGGGGGCGCCGTCACTCTAATACAGTACGTGTACTCCACCATCCATGCCGGTGATGAAGATTTGTCAAGTGCAGGAGCAATTAAGATGGAAGCGAATTCACACCAAATACCACTGGAATAAGAAAATAAAAAGCCACTCTTAATCCTTCCACAACCTTCCTTTTCATCTCGAACATTGGCTACTCCACATGGCATTGGTTTTAACAATACCATAACAGCATGCCTACTAGAGAAGCGGCATGAACAATACTTCAAAGATAGTAAAGGAGGCAAATGCTTATTCCTCTCTCTAGACTTGTCGTTTCTCATTGAGTGATCTTTGCATTTTTCGTCACTTTGTGCATACCTATGCCCTTCTAATATATCAACCAAGGTGTTAAAAAGATTCGGAAAACTGACATACCAGTATCAATATTAGTGGCACAATACCCACCGAAATACATGCAATGGCACGAATTTTCCTCTTTTTTGCAATAGAATGGTCCGTCAGCTGAGAACTAAGACAGTTCTGAGTGACGCGAAGTAACTTCGGCTACAAGCTAACATCTCCCAACAAAAAACAAGCCCTATCTATCCCACAGTTTCTTGAATAAGCATACGGAGGTACAGCGCCTAAGTTTTGTATGTTCCACAAGCGAGGTTTGCTGCCCCTACCTCCTGTGGAACATACAAAACTTAGGAGCTGTACCTCCGTACACCACCTCAGCCTCCACGCCACAAACCCTTGGCATTAGCGATAATTCTTCCAGAAATATTCATCTTTCATGGAAGTTTTTACAATGAACCTTCTTGATGACTGTGTATATATAACTCAGCCGGGTTTCGGTTAAATAATTTGGGACTACGGTGACAATTAAATTCTATCAAATCAGTGTTGTGAGTTTCATGAATTAGATTAACCAAGCAGCTAGGACTGTGTGGAGTTTTGAAGAGCGCAATATCCCGAATTAAAAGTGGAGGCTCCCGGGGATCAAATGCTAGGATAGTTTTGAATGGGAAGACCATAAACTTGGAAAATGAACCTCCTGAGACATAGCACAGGTTCAGCAGCAGCACTATGTTGAACTATTAAAACATATACTGCTGGAATGGTGTTATCCTGCTCTTGTTTTAGTGGGTATACAGTCTTTCCGAGAAAAAAAACAGAGCAGGGTTAGCTTAGATCTGAGGGCTGTCCCTGTTGGGGAGGTATAACAAATATGAGGCATATTACACCAAGTGTTCGGTCAACTGGCAGTTGCCGCAGGGTAATAACATTCAGAAGTGTACCAGAGAATGTAAATAATAGAGTAAGTTATTTTCATCCAAAAGGGCTACATCTTAGCTAGACGCTCCAACACCTAAAGAAAGTCAGGAACAGGAAAGATAATCTAGATTGTGCCCTTCTATGCAGCACTGATCCCCCACAGGGCGCGTGTAGTAGCCTTGTGATCCCACAGGGTAGGCGCCACAGTATTATCTGAAGAGAACCCTCAGGTGTCGGTGCGTTCAAATTAGATATTTATCCTAGTTTTGTCTCGAAATCGCTATAAAACGCCATAGGCTAACTCTGGAAAGCCAGCACTAAGCTTTTCAGGGTTGTTCTTTTGACTCAATTGTAACTTTCCATTCAGCCCCTTCTTATTTCAAATTAAAAATGTCTGCTAGCTCTCCCCGGTTGTTACAGCATTGAGAATAAGCAGCCCTGATAATTGCCTTTCCAGGGCAGATCAGAGTTATAGCGCTCACACTGGGTCCTAATACTGTACAGTCGGATGGGTGGATAAACTTGGGGTGGTTGGTGAATGACTAAGCAATCTTGTTATGTTGTTTCTGTGTATTGGATATGTTGCCATTTATTGCTACCAGTAGATTTATATAAAGAGGTTCATGAGAGGTTCATGGTGGGAAGGAGAGAGTGGGACCAGAATTATCCGGAAGCCTTTGATCCCCGATTTCTTCTTTCCTTTCTCATTATTCCCTCTTGTCTTCAGAGCCATTTTGATTCCAATAACCTCCCGTACCAATACCCACGAAAGAACGCAGACCCCCGGGAGACCCCGACAGCACTATGATGTAGTCTTTCACTGAGTCAAAAGGAGGTGCAGGTCTAATATTTGGAAGTATTTGTATTGTCCGTGGACAAAATTAACCGCAGATCAACCATTGATGGCAACGCAGTGGCCATGAGAGTAGTTCCAAGGACGTCATGGTCGTACAATAAAAAAGAGTCCCTATCGTCATAAACGAAGAGATCGTTGAATGAAGTATGGTCGCCTGGTGAAGAATTACTGATATCTTGGTGATCCGGATAGGATTGTAACAATTGGCCAGGAGAAGATATCTTAGAATATTCTGTGGATATTACTGAATACCTGGAAGTACCTTCAGGCATTTGAAAATACTGGTACCCATCTTCAGATACTAGCAGGCATCTTCGGATATCCATAGATATTTCCGGGCATCTGACAATGTCCACCACCGATCGACAAAATTTTTCTTTATCACGTGGCGTATGCAGAAAGTCGACCAAGCCCCTTGTGAATGCTGAATTTACAGCACGTACAGTATAGAACCGTACCAGCCGTTGGTACTATCCCGGGTGGTATGGTGATCGCATCATAGGAGTCCAGATAGGTAATGCACAACTGCTAAAGCAATAGTATGAGAACCCCGCAGAGCCCCCACTTATACTTTCCCTACTCCAGCCAACCACAATGGCTTTTATCCAAGGTATGTTGGTTACTCATATATTTGTGTTTCCCCATGTTTGCTCCCAAGCTGGCTTACACCACAGCTGGCGCGCTATAGATCATACTGTATGACTCTGAGTAACCACAGCTTTTATTTAAGCCAAGATTTCGAGTGCATTTGCAATGGTCGGTTTGAGAGGCCGGCGTACTAGTATAACCACAACCCCTCCTCAGGCTTATGTCTTAATGATTCCTCAGGTTCTTGAGTCCCTTATAGCCAGGAGACGGATTTCCTGGTAGAGAGAGCGAGAAAATCAGGAATTCATAAGGATTCGATGGGACGGGGGGTACTTTTGGGGTGTGGGTGAGCATTATGTATGCAGGGGAAAGTATCAATACCGTACGGAATCATAATATTTCACACTTAATCGCGCTAGCTTTGGGAGCGCTTATGATAGGTCCTCTGTTATTCGGGATGACACACTACGCACAGTTTATCTATCTATTCATCCATCCATCCATCGCTAGCAGAGGGAAACAGGGAGGAAATAAATATCGGTGCATAAAGCAAATAGAAAAAAGGGAGATTTCGTAACACGGGACCCATCCTACCGGGGAGTGGTGATCAGAGTCAATGGTGTAAATTAACAAATGAAATACCGGTAGTCCTCTACCCCCTGTATGCTAAACACAATTAATAGAGAGTTGTGGACCCCCACCCACAAACGTTAAAAGATAGCGGGAAGTTTTGGAAAGGTATAAGTTTACGTATATCATAGTACAAATGGGACATCTAATAGGGGAGAATTTGAAGGTCATGTTTTGGGGCTAACGTAGAGGAGGCACAAGGGAAAAAAGGAAGATAGCTGCAGGTGCGGTGTAAACTAAGATCCCAGGGGTTGGGCGAGGATGACGATAGGAGAGGAGGAATCCCATGGGATTTAAGCATAATCAATTAGGCGCCCCGAGTGCCTGCTCTCGGATTAATTCTTGGATAGCTGAGAGGGTTGCTGCGCATCTGCGCTTGCCAGAGCCATCCGGGCCTGCAAAAGCTGAGCCACCCCTTCATGTCCCCCGAACGCAGCACACCCGAGCGGTGTTTGTTCATTCTCATCTGGGCGATTGGGGTCGACATCTCCCCGCTCCAGCAGTAGCCTGACCACCCTTTCATGTCCCCCGAAAGCGGCCCACCCGAGAGGTGTCCGACCATTCTTATCCGGGCGATTAGGGTCGACATCTACCCGCTCTAGCAGTAAATTGACCACCTGTCCGTGTCCCTTCACAGCAGCACATCCGAGTGGTGTTCGTCCATTTTCATCAGGGCGATTGGGGTCGACGTATTCCCGTTCAAGAAGCAGCTTGACCACCCCTTCATGTCCCCCGAAAGCAGCACACCCGAGCGGTGTCCGGTCATTCTCATCCGGGCGATTGGGATCGACATCCTCCCGCTCTAGTAGTAACCCAGCCACGCCTTCGTGTCCCTCAACAGCAGCCCACCCAAGTGGCGTTCGATCATACTTGTCCGCGAGATCGGGGTTGGTCTTTTCCTGCTCTAGAAGAAGTCTTACTACTGCTTCATGTCCCCCGACAGCAGCACACCCGAGTGGCGTTCGATAATTCTCATCCGGCTGATTGGGGTCCACAGCTTCCCGTTCAAGTAGTAGCTTGACAACTTGTCCGTGTCCATTCACAGAAGCACACCCGAGCGGTGTTCGATCGTTCGCATCTGGGCGATTGGGGTCAACATCTCCCCGCTCCAGCAGTAACTTAACCACTCCTTCGTGTCCCTCGACGGCAGCACACCCGAGTGGTGTTCGATGATTCTCATCCGGGTGATTGGGGTCAACATTTTCTCTTCCCAACAGAAGCTTGACTATTCCTTCGTGCCCCTTGACAGCGGCAGACCGGAGTGGTGTTCGATCATCCTTATCCGGGCGATCGGGGTTGACATTTTCTCGTTCCACTAGTAGCTTGGCCACCCCTTCATGCCCCCCGACAGCAGCCCACCCGAGTGGTGTCCGATCACCCGTATCTGGGAAATTGGGGTCAATGTCTTCCCGTTCTAGCAGTAACTTGACTACTCCTTCGTGTCCCTCGACGGCAGCACACCCGAGCGGTGTTAGGCCATCAGTATCTGGGCGATTGGGGTCGATATCTTCTCGGCCCAACAGCAGCTTAACCACCCCTTGATATCCCTCAACAGCAGCACATCCGAGCGGTGTTCGAGAATCCGTGTCTAGACAATTGGGGTCGACACCTTCCCGCTCCAGCAGTAGCCTGACCACTCCTTCGTGTCCTTCAACAGCAGCACACCCGAGTGGCGTTCTATCATCCGTATCTGGGAAATTGGGGTCGACATCTTCCCGGCCAAGGAGTAGCTTCACAACCCCCTCATGTCCGTTATTAGCGGCCCAGGAGAGTGGGGTGCTGTCTTGGTTATCCGGCCGGTCAGGGTCGACATTCTGCCGTTCCAGCAGCAACTTGACAACTCCTCCATGTCCCTCGGCAGCGGCACATCCGAGCGCTGTTCGACCATCCGTATCTGGACGATTGGGGTCGACATCCTCCTGCTCCAGCAGTAGCTTGGCCACTCCTTCGTGTCCATTTATCGCAGCATACGTGAGCGGTGTTCGGCCATTCGCATCTAGGAAATTGGGGTCGACATCCTCTCGCTCCAACAGTAACCTAATCACTCCTTCGTGCCCTTGGACAGCAGCGCACCCGAGTGGTGTCCGAGTATCCGTATCTGGGCGATTAGGGTCGACATCTTCTCGGCCCAGCAGTAACTTAACCACCCCTTCGTTTCCCTCAATGGCAGCGCATCCGAGCGGTGTTCGAGAATCCGTGTCCGGACGATTGGGGTCGACATCTTCCCGCTCCAGCAGTAACCTGACCACTCCTTCGTGTCCCTGAACAACAGCACATCCGAGTGGTGTTCGATCATCCGTATCTAGGGGATTAGGGTCGACATCCTTCCGTTCTAGCAGTAACTTGACTACGCCTTCGTGCCCCTTCACAGCAGCTGACCGGAGCGGCGTTCGAGCATCCGTATCTGGGAGATTGGGGTCAACATCGCCCCGCCCTAGGAGCAGTTTGACCACTTGTTCATGCCCCTTCACAGCAGCAGACCGGAGTGGTGTTCGAGTATCCGTATCCGGACGATTAGGGTCAATATCTTCCCGTTCCAGTAACAGCTCGACTACTCCTCCATGTCCACTCACAGCAGCACACCAGAGTGGTGTTCGACCACTTTTATCTGCACGATTGGGGTCGACATCTTTCCGGCCAAGCAGTAGCTTCACAACCCCTTCATGTCCGTTATTAGCGGCCCAGGAGAGTGGGGTACTGTCCTGGTTATCAAGCCTGTTGGGGTCGACATCTTTTTGGTTCAATAGCTGCTTCACGACGCCTTCATGTCCGTTATTAGCGGCCCACGAGAGTGGTGTATCGTCTCGGTTATCTGGTTTATCTGGGTCGACATCTTCTCGCCTCAGAAGCATTTTCACCACTCCTTCATGTCCCTTCACAGCAGCACACCCGAGTGGGGTTCGACCGTCTACACCTGGGCAATTCGGGTCTATATTTTCCTGTTCTAGTAGTAGCTTGACCACCCCTTCATGCCCATTCTCCGCCGCCCAGAAGAGCGGCGTATTGCCGGCGCAATCGCCTTGGTTAATCTCGCAATCGTCCTCATTCATCAACGCAGCCACAAGTTCAACAATCCCGAAGAAAGACGCGCAATGTAATCCAGAGAGGCGCATGGGAACACCGAGACCTCCGATATAGCTTGGATGCAGTATCTGCATCAAAAGCGACACGGCGGATACGTGGTTTTTGTACTGACTCAAGAGCTCCAGTGCAAGGGCTCTTGCAAGGTCTGTGAGTTCCCTGTTCGCATGTGTTCCCCAATATCTCGAAGAATACTTAAGGAATGGCATTGTTTTGTGGTGTGAGCGAGGATGTGATGAGGGGCCCTTGACCTGTTGGGAATTCAAATAGGTCAAGCAAGCTTCCGCGATCATGGAGTGAGGTTTATAGAAGAGGTCCGGATGAGCGCATAGATATTCTTGGACGGTAAAGTGGATTAACCGCACAGTCGAAGCTTCTCTATCGACTATGATCAATCCTTGACAGCAGCCGAGCAATGTGCCTATCAAAGGAATATTTTCCGGATCGAAATCACTTGCTCCTATTTCCACTGCCAGCGCATGGCATAGCTCATCTACATGTAACGGCCGTTCTGAATAGCAAATCCATGTGAGAGTGGCTATCGCAAGTTTTGTCTTTTCCCGGCCCTGCGCGTATATCCGCTCTAGTGTCGCGCCATACGCATCCCCTAATCCCACTCCTTCTTTCACTAACTTGAGCCTTTTCCCTCGGCGAGCGATACTAGTTTCTTGCAGGATTGCCTCGATGTGAAGAGAAGCCAGCAGAAACCTAGGTTTTAATATGTCAGCCCTAATCCTAGAGTATCTTTGCATAGCTTTGCCCTTGAACTGGTTCCTACATACGTCTCCGAACTTAGTTCGGGAATGCTCTCCATAATATTTGCCTCCAATGCGCTGTTCATTACCTCCGGGGTAGTGTCATTTCTGAGCTTCTCACGCAGATAGCTAACGATACCACTTCCCGTAGGCTCTATCAATATAAAGGTTGTCCCATCTAATCTCCTCTCCACCTCACTCAGGGCATGGGATCTTCCAGTGATAAATATCCGAGTATCCGCCGAAGACCGCAGAATCTGTCCTAGTGATTCAAGAACCACCACTCGGTTCTCTGGCGCACATTCGTCAAGTGCATCAACACATATGAACGTGCGCTTGGTGGTCGTGATGGCTTGGAACATCTTCAAAACCCCCGAAACTTGTAGTCCTCTGCCCCCAATTGCCTTTTTCTGATTTCGAAAACCCCGGATTACTGCTTTGGGAATTTCCTCCAGTCCGCTAACAAGCTGTCTCAAGAGGGAGCCGAGCATATTTATCGGCGACTGCTCGTTCCGTGCAGCAAAGTCGAAGTAAAAGCAGGTAACAATAGTATCTTCCTCCACAGTATCGTCGCACAACCTGTCTATAACTAGGGAGCTGTCATCACAGCATATCAGCAATACCGTCCTTCGATTTCTGGCAATGGCCCACGCTCTCCTACCTGATATAGCTTTTTCCCACCCCCGGATTGCCGTGGCAGAATAAGGTCCCATGATTAGATCCATCCCTGCTGCCACTATGCCAGTGTTTGAATTCTTCGGTTTCCAGCAGCCAGGTCCCTATACTGTCAACCCGCTGGGCTCCGATGTCACGATGTCGTACCCATGGCTCTAATGGAGACAGCCATGCCAATATCTTAGACTCATCATAGGGGGGAATGCTGTTAAAGCTATTGGTGATGATGATAGAGTTATCGTTATTGCTAAAAGCTTGAGACATTTTCTGATTTTCGCCGTCTTGAATGTTGAGAGCAAGGTGTTAATTATCTTGGGGTACGTTAAGGCGATGAGCTGAAGCAGACGAAAAAAGGGGTTGGTCGTGGAGACTTGGGCCTACGGTAACAGCATCGCTCTTAACTAGATCCGAAATTCGTTACACAAACGTTCGAAGACGTTTGCTAAAAACTGTGACTAGATTCGCATGTACGAGTACTAATACTTGTAGGAGCCCCATGTTGAATCACACTAATACTTTTTTTTTTGTTAAAAACTCGTAGTTTATTCCTACCGAATATAGGAAAATCCATGGTAGGCACCCTAAGGTACGGCCCACGCCATTACTTCATGCCGTCTGCTTGGTTTAATACAAAGCAACTGAAATTTGAGCAACCGACACCGGTACTATTATTCAAAACTCGTTTTAATGTTTGTTCGCAGAGCCAGAGATTACCCGGGCATTGTGTATGCTCCCTGTACTCGAGTACTCCAGCATCTCACACACCCTTGCCGTTGATCGACAGAGCGCCAAGCCTAGCCATCTGGTAGCCGGGAACTTACCGTAGGACGACATGAGCACACTTTCACCAATACCGAGCCCCTTAATTTTTATGCGCGGGTCACAGTGTTACCGTATATTATTGGGAAATAAGAGAGTATCTTTTTGAGCGCGCAAGCTTAGGGACAGGATCACTTCAGGGAGCGCATCTCGTATGGTACTGTACGGCACTAGTACTCGAGTGACCCCGTCAGAGCTTTCCACAGCACCAACACCGGCAACGCGACATCTTTTCCAACTACAACACCGATAGCAACGGCACTGCGCGAGTACCGCACTTTCGTCTTTCCTCCCGCTGATGAGTTCGTATGATGCCACAATTGAACCGGCTCTCGAACCTCTGACCTCCAACGCCTACAACAGTTTCAGCGGCGCAACTCTTACCTCCGCACCCCTCATCCAATCCACGCCGTGACCTCTAACGTCCATCCCCGACCAACCCACCCCACTACTACGCGTGTTGTAGCACTAGACACTACCGGCGCATTCCTACCCCCTAGGTCAATGCAGCCATCCCTCCTCTCACAATGTGAGTCCAATACGAGGACCACCACTGCGACACTCGCTCATCTCCTAGACCCACAATCGCGCTCTAGCCAGTGACGTGCACTTGGCTTTCGACACCCCAAACACCCACCCCTCCCTCTCCCAGTCTTTTTCTTAGTCGTTCCGGAAGGACGTCACTCGCAGATAACTAGATGGATGGACTGTAGGAATTGGACGACCGGGCTCGGTGGGCTTCCTCGCGGTAACGATGTTTCTTCGGAAGATGCGGCCGATCGAGTATTACCGAGGCAACTACGACGAGGTGGATTGAACTGCTGGATGAAGTGCGGGGTCTTATTGGCTGTAGCCCTAGGGTGTGTGCTCGGTGTTCGCTTAAGTCTCCGGAATGGGAAATAGCCATGCAATCCACCTATGGTATAATTCATGACTTCACAGCCCCGGATTTTGCGCGTACCATCGTAACTTGGGCCACTGGCACATATCTCATGCTCCGGGGACTTTAAAAAACGCTGGATAATGCAGGTATTGAGCAACGCCCGGGAGAGAAAGCCGGGATATTATCAATGGGATAGACTGGGGGGGTATATCCTGAGTGGGCTGGTTGGCGAAGCGATTTATCGCTGTGAGTTTAATATCGCATCCCTCTTCGCTCTCCATTGAGTTTTTAGTGAGTAGGGAAGCTGAGTGCGATCATGAGCCTGTCTTACAAATTCGCTACTTCCTCTCACCCTCGCCTCCCACCATTTGAGTTATACATGTTGATATGGGACCGTGTTTTTTACTAGATACCTAGATACGCGCAATGCCATGTGTACTTAATCACTAATACCTACCGTTCCGCCGCTACCAATCACTACGCTGAGACAAATTTGTTATATTTTATCCAGAGGACTCGTTCCAAGACCACATCGGTAATTGGTATTCCCGTAAAAACTCCTGAATCTACTGCCTCCGCCAGCTCTTCAATCTCCGGATTCGGAGAGGAAAGATCCTAGGAAGCAATAACATTTTCCTGACATGCTACAAGATCAGCCTCTTAGACATGTTGGATCTCATTAACCGGGATTCGCACTTCCGTTAACCTAGCAGGTTAAACCTATAGTGGTCCGACGGAGGGACTTCAACAGTTTTTACGATATGCCTTAACCGCCCTGTAATACTGCAGACCCTGAAACAGTGTAGGAACTCTTTTCAATAGTAAACTAAGGTTTATGCAAGACAGTGCGCCATGAATCCACAAACATAGCGCCCCCCCCCCCCCCTGATACCGTAAAATCTCGAATAATTGGACCTTGTGCTATGTCGTTGGAGTTGCCTCCTCTGGAAAAAGCTTGTGATTTTTTGATTTTTTGATTTTTTGTCTCATTGGGGTTGAGGACTGCATCTTTTGCAGTGATTCCTCTGTCGGGAATTCTAGACTGCATAGCACAAGGTCCAATTATTCGAGATTTGGTATTAGTGCATGGTGGCACGTCTAATAAAAATATATCTAAAAGTTGAAAGGAAGTAGTAGAGAATTCCGAGAAATTCAAGTTACAGCGCACACTAGCAAAATAATATCTCGTCTTCTCGGACAGTGGCTCTGACCAGAACCTGCAAATATATTTTACTTACCTGTATTAGTAATCACACAGGTGTGATCATACACCGCAAAGGCTCGAATACCGGGACGCCGCGCTATGCCTTTGGGCCTCCCTCTCTTAGCATGGTCAAGAAAAATAATAATTCTTGCCCGGGGGGAAGGGGGCTGTGTTTTTGCTGTGTTTTTTGCTCTATTTCCAGAGAAGGGAATCTTAGACTTCATAGCACACGGTTCAGTTCAAATTTTTACGGTGCTTTTAAGTACAAGTACAAGTAGTAATCAGGGTTAGGGTTTCAACTAATAAACCTCCTTATCCAACTGTCCCCTCAAACGCGATAATCTGGAGCGCGAATGGACTGAAAATAGGTCCCAAAATAAGCAAACAGGATGTCCTCTGCGTCGGCACCAATGATTTCAAGAGAGCCAACAGCCATTGGCAATCATTAGGAGAATTAACTAAAAAAGGTTTCCCCCCCAAAAGGAATTCTAGCAAAGAGAGATGGAGCAGAAAAACAAGATCCTATATATAGGTGTGGTGAGAGACTTCTTACTAGTGCAATGCGGGGGGGGGATGTGGTTTAGAATTTGAGATTTAATAATATCATACACAAATTTGTGGGACAGGAGTAGTTCACCTCCGTCCAGACACTTGATCTACAAAGCCACAGACCTATATCTGTGATTCGGGGAGTGGCTCGGGCAGGTGCCGGCATCTTTTATCTACCATATTTAGTTATGTTCTAAGCAATCTACTGGTTCGGGCTGCACCACGAAATGACACCCTCTCAATATCTTGGCATGTCCTGGCACAACTCCTACTGGTGTCAGCTAAACTCTTGCCCCATCAAGAGCCGGGCGGTATTCAAGAACAATGTCTAAATGCTGGAACACAAGTCAGATGGCAATGGTTGAAGGTGTTCCAATTCTTTTGTTAAACTGATGGAGGCACAGACTAAAGGCAAACCGGTAAAACAACATTAAGTCGCTAGAACATAATTTGTCATAGAAATATGATGGTACTTTACCCTCTGGCTCAGGTTTGAGAAAGGGAAGGGAGGCTGGGGGTTGAAAGAGTACCGTGAAGGACATGCCTGATTGGTAGAAAGTCAAAGATAAGGTTAAATGGGTCAGTAAGTCGGGATGAGTGACCTGGTGTATCTTTTCCGAAAGAGAAGCCGGTTCGTTAGATTTCTGGGAGAAGGTATGAATGAATAATGTGTCTTCTTTGAGAATTTTCTTGCTTAACTTCCTCCCTTTCACCTCTGTATTACCCGGTGTCGGTTTCAAGGCTCCGTGTCCATCTCCCTCGCCACTTCCTCCGCCGGCAATTCAATTCCAAAACGCACTCCGCAGGCGGTTCGCAAGCGTACACCCTAGGGTGATTGATCCAATTATGCCCCATGAGTTCGGCCGGGCTACCGTCCTCTCCCGGGGCCCTAATAGATGTTGATGGGGATATCAGGCTGGAGAAAAGCTGCAATATCTCCAACGGCGCCCACTGAGCATAGCTGCGCCAAAGAAACAAAGTGCCACAGCTACTACACCTGCTACTGCACCCCCTACAATCGCCCCAACGTTCGTTTTAGATGAATCTGCGGTTTGGATCTTTAGTATCATTATGGTTTTAGGATCTGGGTTGCTCCAGCCTTCTAGGACAGAAGAAAAAACAAAGTTGGTGGGCCTTACCCGGAGAGGAAAGCCCAACGACATCCGGCAGCACACCGTTCAATTATTCAAGTCTTGTTTATGTCGGAAAGAACTTGAGCTTCTCTGCGAATAAGCTGTGCCGCGAATTCCCTTCACAGGCGAGTGGAATCGTCACCTCCAGGACCGGAAGTAATAACTTAATCCAATTCGTATTCTTAAACATTCAATAATTTTTATCACTCGAGTAGTGGGGGCACCGCCCGTCCAACCTACAGCCCAAACCGCATTACACCGGAGCAAGCCAATCTGATCCCACCTATCTTGCAGTACATTTGCAAAGTGCGATACTGTCCTAGTACCCCTTAGGAAGCTGTGGGGTTGGTGTGGGAGTGCTGTTATGACCGGGGGTTTGCACGCCCCCGATGTGCGGATGGTTTTGTCCATGTATAATATATACCGCAGTTCACAAACGGACTACCACACCATCTAATTTTCGGCGCAAGAACGAAACTTGTATCCACCAGCTGCAATGCCGCGGTGTGGTAATCCTATATAAACACCCATTAGAGAAAATCCCTTCTGATCTGCATTATTGCCATTTAAGCCTAGGTAAATACTGCGGGGGACTGCGAAAATATAAGCTTCTAATTGACGATAATTGGAGTGAAATTTAAACTTTCCTTACGAAACTACCTACTATAGCCAATGGCGACTACGGGGGGGAGCCAGTATCTGTTTTCTTATCTTCAATGTCCTCACTCCACTTGCGGTCATATGTTGTCACTCGGGATTACATCCTTGTAGCTATTAAGTGAAACCTGGTGCTCCCGTCCTTAATCCCTCACCAAAGGTGCCCCAGTACTAACTGGCATAAACGGATCTTGCATCCACTCAGTCATAAGTGCGGGTATGCTATATCTTTCGGATGAGGAATTTGGGTCTGGGCAGCTGGATTCGGCTCGATTGTCTAATAGAGGTAGGGAAAAAAATGTGCCCCCCAACCTACTAAATTAATAGGCATGTGACACTGAAACGTAATGTTTAATAAAATAAGACTATGTTGGGTAGAGAGTGTATTGAGATTCTTGTCCGTTCTGTGCTGCCAACAGCGTCCTATATATACACAAAAACTCTTCTGCACAAAAAAAACCTTTTTCTTTGTCCATCGCTCAAGCCCATTCTTCCATAACCGTCTCCTGCTTTCCAAACCACACCATCAACTCTCCAACATATCTTGTCCCTGAATCCCTTGATCTCGTCTGAACTACATACAGAGTTTGCCCATCCTTAACGTTCCTGATACAGGTGCCTGTTTCGCTAACATGATAGTGTGACACTTGCTTGTTCCAACTTCCAACTAACCTTAGTTCCAAACCTTCGACACCTCCTAGTGTGACTTCACCACGTTCCCAAAACATCTCCGCTGCAACTAACCTTTAGTCCATACAAGCCATCGCTTCAACGCCCATACATCTAAAACAATCTCCAAACAAAACTTCTCCTCATCCAAACATTTGTTGTAATAGCCGTGTCGTAGAAATGGAGCCTTCGTGAATCTAACAAATATTGTAAAAATGTTAACGACTTAAAGTATGCTTTCTAAGATTCATCCAAAGATCCATGATACCAGTAGTAGAAAGGGAAGCACCCTTCGTACAGTATATAGAGGCAAATATCTATTTTAACCTGATTTAAGAAATACACCAGTACTATCCCGAGGAAGCGAACTACTTTACATACGGAATGAAAACTCGTTAACGGAGTATAACCATATTTCAACAGTAAGTATGCCAAATTGCGGGAGGGGTTATGAATATCCATCAAGACCTAGTTTCCCTCAAACCCGCACTGCGATTGATTCCACCTGTTGGTAAAGGATAGAGATTTAGGGAGCTTACATTACTTGCCACTAAGACAAATATACGAAACGAGAAATTTCCTCAATAAATCCCGTCAATAAACCCTGGAGTGGACCAACTAACTTGAAGGACAGGTCCAGGTGCGCTAAGGTGATGGGACCGTGTCTAGGAGCTATGGATTTATTCTGTTTGCAGCAGATGAAAGGGTAAATGACGGAGAGTGGGGTAAATATGGGCATGTATATTCTCTATAGCCCACAAAACCAATGTTTTCCTGCATCTAGCATATGGGAACTGATCCAGATACCTAGTGTCGCCTAGGAAAAACGTAAGAGCCCACAGTTGAAATATAGGGGCACAGGTGGGGCCCAATCGATATACCGTATTCGTTTTACCACCATCCGAGAATTCCATTCCCATGCAGAGTCCCTGAGACTAGGGCAGAATCTGCGGGGGGGGATGTGTGTTGGGTGGTCTAAAACCGGGGGGCCAAAAGGGCTATTGTTGGCTGATAATTTAGATATGTTAGGGAGGTCTGCACAATTGCCGAATGAAACTCTGAAAAAGGTCAAAATAACTGGCTAGATACCCTTTAAAGGTGAGGTGGACCGGTGGAATAGTTAGCCCTTATTTCTCCCCCACGACAGCCCTTGGTAGTAGCTTGGCAATGTTAAGATAGAAGAGATATTGCAAGCGCTATAACCGGTCGACCCTCCTCCGACTGCCATGGGAGTGGCATGCATAGTTGTCAGCGGATAGCTTGAGCAGTGTCCCCATTTAGCCTATCCTACTTACATCTCGGTGAGTTTTAGGGGAATTCTCTTGGCAATTTCTGCCTTAGGCCTCTCCTCCATCTCGCCCGAAGTTATGTATTTGGCAAGTATGGTGAGATTATATCGGGGGATGTCATTATTTTTTAGGGATTTATCGATGGAACCACTGCCCCACACGGGAGATGCCTTTCCACCCCATCACTGGTACTCGGTCTCCTAGTCAGCAATTCCCGAGCGGTAGGGTACATGCTGGTGATGTCGCTGGGTTAATAATGGCTCTGGTGAAGCGCCTTTGTCCAGATTGCCAGGGCAGAAAATGTTGGTCGGGGATCTATTACTAGTGAATTAATACGCCCTCTTTCCCAAAGGATACCTTGGCTTGTTCTTCCCCCCTCTAATATCGCGTCTCCAACCAGATGCGGGTCCTCCTGAGCCTTGTTTATCCACGGTAGGGTGAAGTCGTCTTCTATGGTAAGCCCTGGCCGTCCCTGCTGTGTCCACTTCGGAATTTCTCTGTTCGTAGAAGCCGGTTGCGCATGTTACTAAACCCGTGCATCTAGGCATGATAATGCCGTGAACAAGGCTCGAGAGAAGACAACCCGGTCTGAGTTTTTGACCGGTTGTCGGCGATGGTAATGCCATGTGAAATGTTACCGAAATCGTTACGTCATCGGCGCGGAAACAGCTGCCACCACCGTCAAGGGTTAGAACCACACCTTATTGAGTCAATGGTATGATATAATAATTATTATTAAAAGAGCTGTTATTATGCCTGGGAAATAAGAGTTATGAATTAACTTGGTGATAGGACTGGGATCTAGGGTATTTTTCCTGTTCTTCGCTCTTTAGGTTGCAGTGGGGGATTGCTTGAGAGGGTGGGGTGTAGAAGTGAAAAAGTCTGGGCTTGGTAGCAAATTCACTCTCACCTTTTATCCCTTGAACCGCTGAGACTTTCCGGTCCAGATTGCAATCTGGAATACTAGCCTATTCAAGTAATCGTGATTACATCTACTACAACAGCCCTACTATGTCATTCCCGTCATGACAATGATGAGTTGTATGCCTTTTGCGGCGTTCTGAGCACTACCGCCATTCAAAACTCTAGAGTTCACCCTATCCTGATTACTATAATAGGCTAGTATTCCGATTGCAATCTGGACTGGAAAGTCTCTGCGGTTCAAGGGATGACCAATGCTGTCGCAAAATCGCGCTCGCAGATCCTCTACCGGTAGTTTATCGTCTGCGTGACCGAAATTTTGCACAAATCTCAGGTTTTTCAGAAGTTCAAAGCAGGGTAGTTAGGTGCTTATCGATACCGGATAAACTCCCTAATATGGGGAAGCCGTTAGATGGAATTGCTGGTCCCACGTGGCAAAGCCGCACTAACACTGAGGCTCATGAAACCTTAAAAATTTTATGCTTAGTCGACATCATCGCTCCCATATTCCCTGCGCTCGCTAAGCATCTTACGGTCATTTCCTCCCTTCTAAGCGACCTATCATGAGGTGTACTCCTATGATTTTCTACCCCCTATCTTGTGCTGGTGATAACGTAGATACTGCATGTTTCACGGGTGCGAATTAGTTATGGCTTACCGTATAACACACACCCCCATCCCCGTTTGATACTTTTCAAAGTAGAAATTTGAGAAACTGACATTGCTCAAAACTCTTTTTAATATTTACCTGCGAATCCATACATTACTTAAAACTTACGTGCTACTCCAGCATCCAAACCCTGAAGCCAGCGATCCAAACCGCCGCCATGCTAGTCGTCGGGCATAGCGGGGAGCCCTGAACTTAACACTGCCCAGATAGAGGAAACATTGTCAGCCCGTAATCAGTCAATCCTATTCCGATTTCCAAGCCCTGACCTAGTTCCTCCACCCCCGGCGGCCATTTAGAATCCTATACTGCCGTCTAGCAGCTGGAGACGGCAGCCACTGTCAAAGAGGGCTTGACGGTTGGAGGTGTATGATATGCGGCTCAGGAAGTATGATATCATAAAACAAAAATAATATTATGGTGTTTCTGAAAATCAATGCGTTCGGCAGTCTTAAGATTTTTAGACCATATTTTTCGTTTCTAAGACGACCTTGTCAGACCAGAATCCCATTATCTAATTCCTAACCGAACCCTAACCTATGAACTAGGACAGGCCGGGTTATATCTAGCTAGCTAACCCTGAATAATTTTTACTTGAAAAAATCCAAAATTTTGCGAAAATATACCCCTTGTGGCCTAAGCCAACTTTAGCCTCTTGTGCTCCTATACTAGTACAATGAAGAATTATTGCAGAGGGCCAATCATTTGTTTAGCATTTCAGTTTGAAGTTGGTCGCATTTATTTTCCACAATGATGCTCCTATAACAGATGTTACATGCTATCCCTTGGGCGGTCTGAGACAGTCAAAAATCGTCAATGGCACATCATTTCCTAGTAGGGGTGAAGCTTTTCTAGAAAGGGTGCAACGGTGTGGTTGCACAACAACCTCAACTCTCATGCCCGGT